>Ga0073928_10011063_pt1 | contig 10590 bp, 9 predicted proteins | sample PaiPotPPA55metaG_FD_76969 | JGI IMG/M metagenome (GOLD analysis project Ga0073928, IMG submission 76969) | Iron sulfur acid spring bacterial and archeal communities from Banff, Canada, to study Microbial Dark Matter (Phase II) - Paint Pots PPA... ...
AGGAGCAGCTGGAAAGGAAGGGATATGCCCTTGCAGCCGACCCCACCGCGTTCTGCGACATCGATGAGTATGTCGAAATCAAGGCACTGATTGGAGGGACCACCTCCATCATCGGACTGGGCTCGAATGACCCAGCCCATCCTTCCCCTGATTGTCTGCGCGGTCTGGTGCGCAACCTGGATCACTATACCGGCTTCTATGGCCACAGCGTGGATCACGAACGAATTGCGAATTCGATCGGAATCCTGCCCCGCGACATGAGCGCGCAGGTCGCGGCTTCCCGTGCTCAAGAGATTGCCAATGGAACGCTGGACCTGCTTGCCATCCACATTGCCGAGGGCCTTCCGACAGACCAGGAGTCCGCGCAGGAGCTCGACATGCTTGAGGCGCGCGGGCTGTTGACGCGGCATACCGCACTCATACACGCCGTGGGCTTGTCGCCTTCTCAGCTGGCGCGCGTACATCGTGCGGGGTCATCGATCGTGTGGTCGCCTCGCAGCAATTTTGAACTGTATGGCGCCACCGCCAACGTCGACGCCGCCTTCCGCGAAGGAGTCACGATTTCACTGGCCCCGGACTGGTCGCCATCTGGATCCGACAACATGTGGGAGGAAATCCAGTACGCGCACCAGGTGAGCGATCGCGATCTTGGAGGGCTTTTCTCAGGCCGCCAGCTGGTTGAAATGGCGTCTTCGATTCCTGCTCGCGTTGCGTATATCGACGACAAGGTGGGCACACTGGCGCCGGGGATGCTCGCCGACCTGTTCCTGGTGCATGGACCGGAAGAAAATTCGCCGCAACTGAAATCTCCCTATGATGCGATCCTCGCCGGGGACATCACCGCGGTCGACCTGGTCATCATTGACGGCGTTGCTTTGTATGGCAAGCCTGAGCTGCTCAAGTCCCTTCACCTGGATACGGAGCCGCTGCAGATCTGCGGCACAGAGAAAGCGCTCAACTCGGCTGCGCTTCCCAATGGGCCTTTCGTGAAAGTGGAGGGTCGTCTGCGCGATCGGATGAAAGCCATGGAGGCTGAGCTTGGCCCGTTGGACTCCTGCCCGCACCGCTAGAACTCGGGTAACTCCACTAGCAGCGCGCCATTTTCGACCTTCGAGGGATAGACCTTCACTCGCACCTGGTCGGTGTGCTGCGCCTGTCCTGTCTTCAGATCGAATGTCCACGCATGCCAGGGGCAAACAATGCAGCCGTTTTCCACCAGGCCCTGGCCGAGCGGTCCTTCCTGGTGAGGACAGACATTATCCATGACGGCAATTTCGCCGCCGTTGCGAGCGACACAAAACTGCCTTTCGCGATAGACCACTTCGCAAGCTTGACCTTCTTCCGGTAATTGCGTTTCGGAACAAATCCGAACCAGATTCGACATTTCTTGCAACTCCGTTCAACTCTTCATGGTAAATCGGAGGGGCTTCTGCCTTCCCATTTCGTGAGCCGGCGACACGCAGGCGCTACCATGAAAGCAGGCATAACCGCCCTTAGAATCCATGTCATCTCTTCGGAAAACTCGTTCCCGGCCAGCGACTCCGCGCGCATCGGCTCCGCAAAAGCCGTCTGCCTTCGACAAGGCTTTGTACGACATGCGCAACCAGCCTGCTACGGCGTTCCCAAACGTCTCTCCGCGATGGCTGCTGGGAGCCGCGGGAGCCGTCCTGGTGGCGGCGCTTGCCTGCGCATGGCTGGTGCTGTGTCTGCTGTACTGGCAAGGCAGTTGGCAGCTGATGTACCACCCCAAAACGGCCATCACGCGTACGCCGGAAGCCGTCGGGGTTCCGTTTCACAGAGTCAGCTTTGCCGCGACGGAAACCGGTAAGACGCAACTCACGGGGTGGTGGATTCCCCAAGGGCTTTCTCTGGAAGGGCCGTCACGATTTACCGTCTTGTATCTGCATGGATCAGATGGCAACCTCAGTGATACCGTGGATACGCTCGCTACCCTTCACCAGCTCGGATTGCCTATCTTCGCCATCGACTATCGTGGATATGGCGGGAGCGAAGCCCTACTTGTACATGGCCATCCCAGTGAGAAGCAGCTGCGCCAGGACGCGGAATGGTCGCTGAGCTGGCTCACGGTCACGCGCCAGGTTCCGCCTGCTCAAATCCTTGTTTGCGGCACGGGTCTGGGCGCCAATCTCGCTGCGGAACTGACCGCCGACCACAATGAGCTGGCGGGATTGGTCATGGACCAACCGCAGTCGAATGCCATGAGCCCGGTTTTTCAAGACTCGCGCAGCCGGTTGGTTCCTGCGCATTGGCTGGTGAGCGACCGCTTCGATCTGAACGGGGCGGCCTCCCGGTTGCAGATTCCGTCACTTTGGCTCATGGGACTGCCGGCGGTGGGAAAGGCGGATCCGGAGGCCTACAAGATCACGCACTCGCGGAAGTCCGTGGCGTGGCTTAGCCAACCTGTCACGGCCGATCCTAATTTTCCCGCTACGCTAAGGCGGTGGCTGGACGATCTCTAGCGCAAAGTCAGAGTAGGGGCATCCGGGAGAATCCGCAGAGGTAGTATTTTCTTGAGAGAAAATGCCGTCTGGCGTTTCCTCTCTGGGTACAGTCGTTCTGATTTTGCCTTAACTCCGGCCAGCCAGCGAGCGCTCGATCAGCCGAGTGGTGGAATGGCCCGCGACAATCGGCACGATGGCCACCTTGCCGCCCCAGGACTTCACTTCCTTGGCTCCTACGACGGTTGACTCATCGTAATCGCCGCCTTTCACGATCACGTCCGGCCGGGTGGCGAGAATCAGCTCCATCGGGGTGGGCTCGCCAAAGACAACAACGGCATCGACAGATGCGAGAGCTGCGAGCACACGGGCACGTTCACGCTCACCGACAACGGGCCGGCTAGGGCCTTTGAGACCGGAAACCGAAGCATCGCTGTTGATGGCCACGATGAGCCGATCGCCCTGGCGTCGCGATTCCTCGAGCACGGTGATATGGCCCACGTGGAGCAGGTCAAAGCAGCCGTTGGTGAAGGCAACTCGTTCGCCGCTGGAGCGCCAGACAGCCACGCGCCGCACCAGCTCTTCACGGGTGAGCACTTTGTCCTGGGCGTGCAGGGCGATGTCTGGTGCGAGTGCGGCCAGCAGCTCGTGCTGCTCAACGGGCACGGTGCCTACTTTCCCCACCACGATTCCGGCAGCGATGTTGGCCAGTTGCACGGCCGGCTCGATTGTCAGCCCGGAAGCCAGGCACAGCCCCAGTACCGAGATCACGGTATCGCCGGCGCCAGAAACATCGAAGACCTGCCGCGCTACGGCCGGCGCCACAAAGCGATGTCCTGGACGGACGACGGCAATTCCCTTTTCGCTGAGCGTGGCAGTGAGGTATTCCAAGTCGAATTCAGTCACCATGCTTTCGGCAGCCTTCAGCATGGATTCAAGATCGTGTCCGTCGGAACGCGAACTTGCACCTACTGCAATCGAAAGTTCAGAAAGGTTGGGGCAGATGGTCGTGGCGCCTTTGTAGCGGCTGAAATCGGCAGTCTTGGGATCCACCAGCACGGGGATCCCCTTGACCCGCGCGGCGCGGATCACGGCCTGGCAAACTGCCGGCTCCAGCACACCCTTGGCATAGTCGGACAGGATCACTGCATCGCACTGGGGCAGCTCTTCGAGTACCGTGTTGAGCAGTTGGTCGTGATGACATTCAGGTCGCGCGCCCAGCCGCTCGCTGTCGAGTCGGAGCATCTGCTGGCGTCCGCCCAGGATACGCAGCTTGGTGATAGTGGGAAAACCTTCGCAGGTCACAAACGCCGGATCGATGCCCTGGGCGCGCAGGCCGGAAGCCAGCGAGGCTTCATCCGCGTCGCCGCCGGTAAAGCCGACCAACGAGACCTTGGCGCCGAGCTTGGCCAGGTTCATGGCCACGTTGGCGGCGCCACCGGGCTGCTCACTCTGGTGGGTCGCGCGGACCACGGGCACCGGAGCCTCGGGCGATATGCGCCCCACCTCGCCCCAGATGTACTTGTCCAGCATCACGTCGCCCAGTACCAGCAGACGCTTGGACGGCCATTCGTTCTCAATCTTGTGAAGGATCTCGTGAAGTTGCAGCAATGGCTGGCTCATGCGCTTAGAGAACTCCTGCTTCCTGGTCGGCAACCTTGGATTGGACGGGCGGTTCGGCTGCCGGGAAATTGCCGGTCAAGGCTTGGTCGACCAGTCTACCTCGCTCTCGTTCGATGACGTCCAACTCCAGCCAGTCGCAGATCATGTGGCCGGCCAGGATGTGCGCCTCCTGCACCCGCGCCGTGTCGCGAGAATCGACGGCAAAGAGATGATCCGCCAGATCCGCCATGCGGCCACCGCCGGCACCGGTAAAGGCGACCGTCGTCACGCCGTAAACCTTGGCTGCTTCCAAGGCCGCAATCACGTTGTGGCTGTTGCCGGAGGTGGAGATTCCCACCAACACGTCGCCCTTGCGCCCCAGCGCTTCTACCTGGCGCGAGAAGACTGCTTCGTAGCCATAATCGTTGGCCACGGCGGTGAGGACCGATGTGTCAGTGGTCAACGCGATGGAGGGCATACCGCGTCGTTCGCGGCGAAAGCGGCCGACGATCTCCGCGGCCAGGTGCTGCGAATCGCCCGCGCTCCCGCCATTCCCGCACCACAGAATCTGGTTACCGCGGTGCAGCGCGTCGGCCATGGCCCGGGCAATCGCCTCGAGCACATCCTGTTGGGCCTCAACGCCGCGTATGACTTCCAGGTGCTCGGCAATGGCCTTGGTGAACACCGTTTCTCGATCCGGATGCTGACTCATGTGCTCCTCTTGGGGAAAGAAGATGAGCTCGGTCCTCTTGACCGAAACTCCCTGTTGTTATCATAGCTGGGTGAGCAACTCGTTCGCAGCTTCCCTCGCAACTGGGCACGAACCGCCCAACTCCAAGCCGTTACGCGCCGTCTTCCTGGACCGCGACGGCGTCATCAATCGCAAGATGCCGGAAGGCCAATATGTCACCGGCTGGCAGCATTTCGAACTGCTTCCCGGCGTGGCGAAAGCCATTGCCCGGCTGAATCATGCGGGCCTTCGCGTTGTCGTAGTTACCAACCAGCGCGGCATCGCCCTGGGCCTTTACTCCGTTGCCGACGTGGAACATATTCACCAGCAGCTGCAATTGCAGCTGACCGCATCCGGCGCGCACATTGACGGGTTCTATTTCTGCCCTCACGACAAGCGGGAATGTACCTGCCGCAAGCCTCTGCCGGGGCTTTTCGAACAGGCACGGGCGGATTTTCCACAGATTGACGTAGCCAGCAGCCTGATCATCGGCGATTCCCTTTCCGACATCGAGTTTGGCCATAACCTCGGCATGCGCACCATCTTTCTCGAAGGCGATGAGTACGCCCGGCAGCATCAGAAACCCGGGGCCCAGAAGGCCGTGACCTTGGCCGACCGTCGCTTTGCCACGCTTCCGGAGGCCATAGAGGGTTTGATGCAGACCGAGCCGATCGCCGCCAAAGTCTGAAGCGCAACCTCTGCCTATTCGATTGCCCGCAAGGTCTGATAGGTTTCCGTGATGCCCGCCTCCAACTCCGTCATGGGGCCGTCATATCCGAGTTCCCGAAGCGCCGTCAGATCGGCCTCGGTGAAGTGCTGATACCGGCCCTCAAGGTCAGCGGGAAACGGGATGTATTCGATGGGGCACTCGCCATGCACGGTCATCAGAGCCCGCGCCACATCGTTGAAGGTGCGGCTTTTGCCTGACCCTGCATTGGCTAAGCCGCGATAGACCTTCTTGGGCTCGCCGGTCTTCGGTGCATAGGGGCCGATCTGAGCGAAGAACATGTTCAGGCGCGCAAGATCACGTACATACACGAAGTCGCGACGCTGCTCCCCGTCGCCGTAGCCGCCGGTGCCGGCAAAGAGCCTTACCTTGCCGGTTTCCTTCATCTGCTTGGTGAAGTGATGAATGACCGAAGCCATGCGTCCCTTGTGCTGTTCGCGCGGCCCGTACACGTTGAAGTAGCGCAGGCCGACGGCCGTGATAGGGATCGTGTCCAGTTCAAGCTGTTTGCGGAAGTAGTGATCGAAGACCAGCTTGGAATAGCCGTAGATGTTCAGCGGACGCTCGTTCTCGAGAGTCAGGGTGAATCGCCCCGGACCGCTGAGCCCGTAGACCGCAGCCGTCGATGCAAACACCAGCGGAGCGGCTTTGCGGATGGCGAAGTTCAGCACTTCCTTGGTGTATTCGAAGTTGTTGTCCATCATGTACACGCCGTCGTCTTCCAGCGTGTTGGAGCAGGCGCCCTGATGCAGAATCGCCTCGACCACTCCTAGGCCCAGGCCGCCCTCGCGAATGGCTCGCCGAAACTCGCTCTTGTCGAGATAGTCCACATAGCGAGCGCCATGCAGATTTTGGAACTTCCCGGCGTTGGCGAAGTTGTCGACGATCAGGATGTCGGTGATCCCGTGTGCGTTTAACTCGTGCACCAGGTTACTACCGATGAATCCCGCGCCTCCGGTCACAATGTACATATGCGAAGTCTCTCCTCGTTCGCTTGAGCCCCTCAGAGGCCGGTGGCCAGTATGGCCGGTTGGCCCGTGAATTCTGTGGGCAGGAATGAATGCATGAAGCGTTGGTGGGTTCGGCGGGGTTCGCTGCCTACAACGCTCCACGCAATACTTTGAGCGTTGACCCAGACCCTGCTCCAGGGGAAGGTTTCCCGAGGACAGAAGCTGCCGCCTTAGCCATCTCTTCAACGGAGATCGACGTCAGGCACTTTCTGCCTTCGACAAAGCAACTTTCCAGATTGCAGCCAAAGCAATCTACCTGATGATAAATGACACGATGCTGGCTTCCGGCTGGAAACCAGACACCGGGCAGCCCCCGCGCAGAAAAGCAGATCACACACGGAACGCCGGCGCAGGCCGCCAGGTGCATAGGTCCTGAGTCCGGCCCCAGGAAGACCTGAGCAAATTCAAAGACCGCTGCAGTTTCTCGCGGGCTGAGGGTGCCGCAAAGATTGACACCCGGACCAGACCACGCCTGTGCAGCATACTCGCTGACTTCGCTGTCTTCCTTAGCGCCGATCAGGGCCAGGCCATGATTCGGATACTGGGCAGAGAGACGTCCTAACAACGCATGCCAGTTCTCCTTGCCCCAATCCTTGGCCTGCATCTTGGTGCCGGGGCCGCAGACGACCAATGGCATGGCGGCCAATTCTCCCAGAGCTTCACGGGCCTTGTTCTTTTCGACTTCGGTCAGCCTCAGGCTCCAGTTGGCAAGTTCACCCAAACCCGCGTCGCCGAGTTGGCGCATGCTACGCGCAAGCCGCAATGCCTCGGCCTCGTATATGCCGGTTGCCGGATCGAAGACTCGGTTCAATTCGTCCTGGGTGGGGAGTCCCAGGATGCGCTTGACGCCGCCCGCCAGCCGAAAAAACCATCGGTCTCGCTTGACTGCTTTCAAGCTACGAACCGGCATCAAGTACACGAGCAGGTCCGGCTGGAAGCGACGAATCTCCCGGCCCAGCTTCCACAACTGGGCAATGTTCCGGGTGCCGACGGTGTACCGCATGTAACCGTGCACCAGGCCTGAATCGCCCAAGACCGCCGCCGAGGCAGGGGCCTTGGCGTGGATAGGAAAGTTGGTCAGGAGCACGCGTTCCGCATTCGGGAACACGCGCTCAATCAAGTGGAAACAAGGCAGTGCTACGGTGGTGTCACCCAGGCTGCCCAGCCGATAGATCAACACCTTCTTGACGGAAGGGTCTGGCTGCAATGAGTTTTCTCCCGAGTCATGCTGCGCTGAAGTGGCTCCCTCTTGCGAGGGTGCTAGAAGGCCCGCAACTCCACAATTGCCTTCAGCAGATCTTCCGGCTGGGGCAGGATCACGTCCTCGAGCAACGGCTGGTAGGCGACAAATGTGTCCATGGCGGCAACCCGTTTGACGGGCGCATCCAGGTCTTCGAAGAGCTCATCGGCAATGCGGGCGACGATCTCCGCACCGTAGCCCCAGCTCTTCATATCCTCATAAGCCACGATCACTCGGCTGGTCTTCTTCACCGAGGTGGCGATGGCTTCCCAGTCATAGGGGCTGAGAGTTCTGAGGTCGATCACCTCGGTCTGAATGCCATGTTCCCGCTCGGCGCGCTTTGCGGCTTGCAAGGCTCGAGGAACCAGTGCACCGTAGGTCACAATCGTCACATCCGTGCCAATCCGGGTAATGGCAGCCTTGCCGAACGGAACCATGTAATCGGGTCCGGGATAAGGCGCGCGTCCGTAGGGTTCGCGATAGAGACGCTTGTGCTCCAGGAACAACACCGGATCGTCGCAGCGAATCGCGGTCCGCAGCAGGCCGTTGGCATCGAGGGCGTTTGATGGGAACACCACGCGCAGGCCGGGGATATGGGTGAAGATGGATTCCCCGCTCTGCGAGTGATAAATCGAGCCACCGGTCAGGTATCCACCGATGGCCACACGAATGACAACGGGCGAGCGGAAGGCTCCGTTGGAGCGCCAGCGCATGAGGGCGAGTTCGTTGCGAATCTGGTGGACGGCGGGCCAGATGTAGTCGAAGAACTGGATTTCCACAACCGGCTTCATGCCCCGGACGGCATAGCCGACGGCGCGACCGACGATATTCGCTTCGGCCAACGGAGAATTGAAGACTCTTGTGGCTCCGAACTCCGTCTGCAATCCCGCGGTCAGTTTGAAGACGCCGCCTTTGCCTTTAACCTCGGCCAATGCAGCTTCCCGGCTGGCATCGGCTACATCTTCGCCGTACACCACGATGCGGGGATCGCGCCGCATTTCGTCGCGCAGGCAGGCGTTGATCAGGTCGGCCATGGTGCGGTCGGTCTCCGCCTTCTTGCCTTGCTGAACCCGCAGCGGTACCGTTTCAAATGCCGGCTGGGTGGGGTCGAGGTCCTCCGAATAGACATGCTTGAGCACGCTTGAGATAGGAGGGAAGGCGGCAGCCGTGGCTCGCATCGCTGCCGCAGCCACCTGGTCTTCGATCTCCTGCTCCATTTCATTCAATTCGCCGGTACTGAGGATGCCTTCGCGCAACAGTCGCATCTGCAGTTTGTGCAGAGGATCGCGCAAAGCATCCGCATCCCGCTCCGCACTCAGCCGGTAGCCCTTGTCGTCGTCGGAAAAGGAGTGCGAATAGACGCGAACGCAGTGGCCGTGAACAAACGCGGGGCCCTTGCCCGCGCGGCAGTGCGCCACCGCGCCGACAAACGCCAGGTAGCTCGCCTCGGGATCAGTCCCGTCCACTTCAGCGAAGTAGAAATTTGGAAAATTGGCCACCAGCCGCGAAACATTTCCGCCCGGGGTATTCACCTCAACGGGTACTGAAATGGCGTAGCCGTTGTCTTCGACGCAGAAGATAACCGGTAGCTTCAGATTCGAGGCTGAATTTATCGCCTCCCAGAATTCTCCCTGGGAGGTGGCTCCCTCGCCGATAGTAGTCAGCACCACTTCATCGTCGTGGAATTTCACATTGTGGAACGCGCGATAGTCGCCCGCCGATCGCTCTGACGACTGCGGAAACCGCGCATAGTACCGTCCCGCCTCGGCGCAGCCGACCGCATGCAACAGCTGGGTGGCCGTCGAAGAGGACGTGCTCACAATATTCAGATTGACGTCTCCCCAGTGAGTGGGCATTTGCCTGCCGCCGCTGGCGGGATCGGCCTCCGCACCCACTGCCTGCAAGAACATCTCTTCCGCGGTCACGCCAAGAGCCAGACAGAGAGCCCGATCCCGGTAATACGGCACGACCCAGTCGTAGCCGGGTTTGAGGGCCTTCGCGGCCGCGACCTGCAAGGCTTCGTGGCCGGCAGCGGAGATCTGAAAGAAAATTTTCTGCTGTCGCTTTAGCATGATCTCGCGGTCATCGATACGTCGCGACGCATACATCAGCTTGTAGAACTCGATCAGTTGCTGCGGGCTCAGGCCGTCGACGGCCGATCCGTTTTCAGCCGCGTCCGAACTGGCAGTCTGGGAGAAATTCGCGTGCTCAACACCGTTCGAAACAGAAGCTACTTTCTGCATCGTCGCCACCTCTCCGTCAACTCGTCCGTCCCCATCCAGCTTGCTAGGCGTCAGCTCGGAATCGCGTCAAGCCCAGACGATTGTATCAATCCTACCCAGCCCCGAAAAGGATGACTCCGATTTCTGGATGGTTACCCCTCTGAGCCGTTACTTATTGACGATTGAATTGTCGTCGTGTTTCTATTCGTCCTGTTGAACTTGCATGATTCCCGCGCGCCGGGTCAGATAACTGACTCGATTAGGAGTTGTGTCTGTCTGCTTCTGCACCATTTTATTTGAATCCTTTTCCCGATTTCAGGAGGTCTCCCCCCGAATGCATGTTTCGATTGCAACGCAGGTTGCAGCGCTCTTCAATGCAACCGCTCCAATCACTGATCCTATTGCCAGCGACGGTACAATTTATCTCTGGATTGCCATCACGGCCGGCGTTCTGGCCCTTCTTGCCGCGCTCCTTTTTGCCCGCTCGGTGCTCGCCTCAGACCAGGGGACACCGGAAATGCAGGAGATCGCAGCCTCGATCCGCGAGGGGGCCGAAGCCTTCATGGGGCGTCAGTACAAGACCATCGCCATCATGGCCAT
>Ga0073928_10011064_pt1 | contig 10589 bp, 7 predicted proteins | sample PaiPotPPA55metaG_FD_76969 | JGI IMG/M metagenome (GOLD analysis project Ga0073928, IMG submission 76969) | Iron sulfur acid spring bacterial and archeal communities from Banff, Canada, to study Microbial Dark Matter (Phase II) - Paint Pots PPA... ...
GTATTCAACCCCACCCCTGCAAACGTCAGCAGAAACGCCCACCGCGACAAGTTCGCCAAGCTCTTCACCTGGTCCGCATTGAATGCCCCCAGCGAAACCGCCGCTGAAATCACCAGGAACCCCAGCACAAACTTGGGAAACTTCTGCCACAGAAACGCAGCCTTGTTCCCCATCACGCCGGCCTGTCCCTTGCGCGCCCAGTAGATCGCATACCCCAGGACCACAAACCCGATCAGCGCATTGCGGCAGGTCTTGGTCAACACCGCCATCTTGCCCGCCGTATCGGAATACAACGCACCCGCGGCCGCCGTCTCCGCCGTGTTATCGACCGCCAGGCCCGTCCACACGCCATACGCATGATCGCTCAAATGCAGCGCATGCCCCACCACCGGAAACACCACCAGCGACAGCGCCCCCAGCGCCAGAATCGCCGCAATGGCAAACGAAGAATCCTCATCATCCGCGTCAATCGCACCCTTGGCCGCAATGATCGCCGACACCCCGCACACCGACGACCCGATAGCGAGAAGATTAACCAGCTTCGGCCGCAGCCCAAACGCCCGCCCCAGCGCCGTCATCAACAACAGCGCCCCGCTGATCTCGATGAACACCAGCAGCAAACTCATCCCTCCCAGCTTGCCCACATCGGCCAGCAGAAAGCGCGAGCCCAGCAGCACAATCCCCGCCTTCAGCCAGAACTCATAGGTCGCCACACCCGCCTGAAAAATCGCCGGCAGCTTTACCAGGTTCCCGATCAGCAACCCAATCACGATCGCCCACAGCACGTATTCGATGTTGGGAAACACGATGTGGTGCGCCTTGGTGTACGCGTTGGTCGTCTGTTCAATCCACTTCGCCGCCAACCCAATCGCCGCCAGCAGCAATATCCCCGGAATCAGCTCCACCACCCGCCGCAGCGCACCCGGCGCCTCTTCTCGCGTAATCAATGAGGATGTCGCACTCGCCATAACTCACTCCTCTCTCCGTGACTTACCACGGGATATGCTGCAGAACACCCGCCCGCACCAGCAGGGCAAGCACGCATGCCAGCAAGACAGCCCACACATCCAGCGTCAGCCAACTCTCCGGTTTCTTCGCAATCTCTTTCGCCATCGCCAACCTCCCATCAATTTCCCCGCAAAAACAAAACGGCCTGCCGTCAGCGTTCGCTGGCATGCAGGCCGTTTGCAAAACCTGGTTTGGAAGAGCCTAGCTCATACCATCCCACCGCAACCCGAGCGCACACGCCGTCCACTGCAACAACAGCTGCAGCAACAGCTCATCCCGCTCGTGAAGCCAAAACTCATACGTCGTTTCTACCCCCAACCGGCTCCCCGGTCAACTGGCATTTCAACTACCACCCCAGCACATACGCAAAAATCAGCGGCGCCACAATCGTCGCATCCGATTCGATGATGTACTTCGGTGTATTGATTCCCAACTTGCCCCAGGTAATTTTCTCGTTCGGCACTGCGCCCGAATACGAACCATAGCTGGTCGTCGAATCGCTGATCTGGCAGAAGTACGCCCATAGCGGCACATGATCCCGTTGCAGATCCTGATGCAGCATGGGCACCACGCAGATTGGAAAATCCCCCGCAATGCCACCTGCAATCTGGAAGAATCCCAACGGCGTCTTCGCGGTGGTGTTGGTGTAAAACTCCGCCAGCTCCATCATGTACTCGATGCCCGTGCGCACCGTGTGCACCTTCTTCACATCGCCCGAAATGCAATGCCCGGCATACATGTTGCCCAGCGTCGAATCCTCCCAGCCCGGCACAAACATGGGCAGGTTCTTCTCCGCCGCCGCCAGCAGCCAGCTGTTCTTGGGATCGATCTGGTACGACTCCTTCAAATCCCCCGACAACAGAATCTTGTACATGAACTGGTGTGGGAAGAATGCCTCATTCGCCTGGTCAGCGCGCATCCATTCCTTCAGCACCACCTTCTCGATCCGCCGCATGGCTTCCATCTCGGGAATGCACGTGTCCGTGACTCGATTCATATGCCGGTCCAGCAGCTTGACTTCATCCTCAGGAGTCAGGTCGCGATAATTCGGAACCCGCTCATAGTAGTCATGGGCCACCAGGTTGAAGACATCCTCTTCCAGGTTCGCGCCCGTGCAGGTGATGGCATGCACCTTGCCCTGCCGGATCATCTCCGCCAGCGAGAGCCCCAGCTCCGCCGTGCTCATCGCCCCGCCCATGGTCAAAAACATCTTGCCGCCGGATTCAACCAGCTTGATGTAACCTTCCGCCGCATCCACCAGCGAAGCCGCATTGAAATGCCGGTAATGATGCTTGATAAATTCCTTGATTGCCAAAACGAGCTCCTCGTGGCCCGAAGCGCCACCTACCCATCATAGCGTCCTCTGAAACCCTGCAAACTGGCTCGCTCATTACCTATCGATTGCATTTTCCGCATCAAGAATCGCATCAAAAAATGCTATTCTTGATGCAGGGAGAATTGACATGCGAACGACGGTTACCATCGATGACCAGTTGCTGGCAGACGCCAAATTCCTCACCGGCTTAGAGGAAGTTGGCCCACTCGTCAGGAAAGCTCTGACCGACCTCGTTCAACGCGAAGCCTCCCGCCGCCTCGCGCTCCTCGAAGGCACGCAGCCCAATCTTGCCTATATTCCCCGTCGGCGATCCGAACCAGATCCAGCGCTCGAACCGCAAGATTTCCATTCCGCACCGGCTCGATGATCGTTCTTGTCGATACGTCCGTCTGGATTGACCACCAGAGAGGCTTGGCTCCCCACCTTACCTATCTCCTGTCACGAGAAGAAGCCGCCATTCATTCCGGCGTTATCGGAGAACTGGCTTGCGGGTCGCTCGCCGATCGTGCTCCGTACCTGATGTTCCTTCGTCGCTTGCCTCAAATCAGTTCTGCAACGGACAGTGAAGTTCTGTTCTTTCTCGAAGTACACCAACTCTTCGGCAGAGGAGCAGGCTTCCTGGATCTTCACATTCTGGCGGCAGCCTCGATCAACAGTGTTCCTCTCTGGACCAATGATCTTCGTCTCGCCAAAATGGCCGCCCAATTGAATGTCCCATACATGCCCTAGTGCACCGGAAAATAGTTCTAGCCGACTGTTCGCCGCACGTCCAGGCCTCCTCCCGTCATCCTCGTGAACCCTCTCGCTCACGCGGCTCCAGCCTCAACCACCATCGCTCGCTCCTGCGCGCGCAGCGCCCGCGTCCAGTCCCTCAGGCCCAGCGCCGCCAGCAGTACAAACAACGCATACAGAAACGCAGTCAGGTCCAGCCGCTTGAAGATGTACTCGCCCACGTAGATCACATCCACCACAATCCACAGCCACCAGTTGGCGATGTACTTCTGCGTTCCCCACCACGTCCCCACCAGGCTGAACCCCGTCAGCGACGCATCCAGCCAGGGCAGGGAAGCGTCCGTATGACCCTTCATCCACCACCCCAGCACCAGGCTCCCCACCGCCCCCAGAGCCACATCCCGCGTCAGCATGCCAAACCTCGGCGTGACCACTCGAACCGACCCTTCCGCCTTCAATCCGCGATACCAGTGCCACCACCCATACACCGCGAACACCACAAAGATTCCCTGCAGCAGCATGTCCGAATACAGCCGGCTCTCGCGAAACTGCTCCCCGTATAGAGCACTCGCCAGAATCGTGATTGGCCACGAAATCATGCTCCGCCGCGTCGCCAGCCACACATCGATCAGGCTGACCGCCGCCGCCAGCAATTCAAACCAGTGCTCCGTAAACCACGGTTGCAAATGCCCCATCACCGCTCGCCCCCGCGGCTCACTGCCTTGCCGTCAGCCCATCTCTGCAAGTGATCCAGCAGCCCCCGTCCCGCTTCGCTCAGAAACCACTCCGCATGCCCCAGAAAGTACCCCTCATACCCCAGCCGCGCCTTCTCCTCGGAAAGCAACACACTCAGAAAGTAATCCGTCTCCGAAAGCGCAAACTCGCAATGTACCAGCGGCAGCAGCGTCACCAAAGCCTGCCTTTCCTCCGGGCTCATCCCCCGCACATCTTCATACCCTTCCAGCAGCGCATCCACATGATCGAAATGCACCAGGCCCGCCTCATCTGGCTCTCCTATCCGCAGCCACTCCACGACATTCCGCTCCAACGCCGTGGCCACATCGTGAACCGCCGTCGTCCGATCCGCCAACCCAAAATCAATCACGGACACGGATCGCACACAAGCCTCCGCTGCGGCATCACTCCCCGGCTCCATCCAGATCAGATTTGAAGCATGAAGATCATTCTGTGTCCAAAGCGGCGCCAGCCCACCCAGCCACGGCCGCAGCTTCTCATAGAACGGAAGCAGCAACTCCTCAATAGACCGCCTCCACGCCCGCTTCTCCGCATACGCCCGCAGCAATGGCCGCGCATCCAGATAACGCTCCATCCGTGCCACCGGCCCTGCCGGCAACCTGTCCAGACCTGCGCCGCCCGCCAACTCACCGCCAAAAATCGTAAAGCTCGAAACCAGCTGTTGCACCTTCCGCCGCGGCGCACCATATCCCTCCGCCGCCTGATGCAGTTCCGCCAGCGCCCGGCCCGCCGCCCGCGCATGCCCCGCATGCAAAAACGGCGTCCACGACAGCGCCTCCTCATACACATCCACACCCTCCGCTACCGGGTGCACTTCGTAGGTCCAATCGCCGATGCCGACCGCAGACCGCCCGTCTCTATCTTTCAGCGCTGCCTTCACCAGCGAAGTCCGTCCCGCCAGGTACTCCAGCAGCCTGTGCTCCTCCATCAACCCGTCGCCATCCCGCACCACGCTGGCATGCCGCTTCACAAAGACCCGGCCCCTCGGCGTCTCCACCACGCTAGCCGCCGAAAATGGCCGCGGGCTCACCGACACCACCCGCACCGCACCGCCCGCCTGCGGATACCCGCGCAGCAGCCCGTCCACTTCCGCCAACGTCAAGGCGGGCCAGTCCGCCTCCACCGGCGAACCAGTCAGCCCATGCGCCTTGCCATGTTCCGTCATTTGTTGGATAAGGTTCAAAAGTCCGGCCATCCCGCCGAAACTTCAGTGTATCCCCGCCTCACCTGCGATCCCATCCGCCGATGAGACGGCCTCTGTCGCCACCTCAACCCTATTCACACTCACACTCACACTCACACCCACACCAGTCCTACTGCACCGCCACCAGGATCTGCGCCGTATGCGTCCTTCCTCCGCCCGTCACCGCCACCACCGCGGCATAGATCCCCGGCTTGACCGTGCTTGCGACCTTCAAGGTGATCGCATCCGCCACCCCCCCACCCACCGTGGGCGCTGGTACCGTCGGCGTGCACGTGATCCCCGCCGGTGCTGAACACGTCACCGACACCGTCCCGCTGTACCCATTGACTGGCAAAACCGTAACGCTCCCCGTCCCCGTTCCCCCCACCTTCACCGCCACCTCCTGCGTGGTCGTCGACAGCGAAAAGTCCCCGCCATTCAACGTCAGCACCAGCGCCGCGGACGACTGTGCCGCATAATTCGCATTCCCCAGAAAGGTCGCCACCATCAGGTTGCTTCCATTCGCCAGCTGGTATGCAGGAAACGTCAGCGTGAATCCCGAAGATGTCGTCGTCTTCGCCTGCAGCGTTTCAGCATAGTACGAACTGGCGTCCTGCCAGGTGAAATAAAGCGTGCCCGACGGCGCCGCCTTCCCCGCCACCCCGGTCACCGTACCCACCACCGTGGCGAAGTCCGTCAGCCCATACGCTGTCTTGCTGGTGGTCAACGTCACCGTCGGGATCGCCAGCTTGGCCATGCTGGTGATCGACCCATACACCGCCGAACTCCCATACCAGTTCCCATCGCCTCCATAGCTCGCTGACAGTGGATGAATTCCGGCAGGAACGTTGGTGAACGTCAACACCGCCTCCTCCGTCGCACTCCCCGTCTTCCCCCAGCTCTTCCACGGTGCCGTCACTGTCTGCCCACCCAGCGTGACGCTCACATTCCCCGTCGGCAGTGACCCAGTGAGCGGAAGATAGCTCGAAACCATCTTCACATCCACCGTCAAAGTACTGCCCGCCGCTATGCTGGTTTCCATCGGCTTTACTGAAACCGTCGTCGTTCCTCGATAGACGGTGAGCGACATCGCCGTCGGAGCCGACGATGGGTTGTAACTTGCGTCTCCCCCGTAGGTCGCGCTGATCGCGTGGCTGCCAATCGCCAGCGACGCCGGCGTCCACTCCGCAATTCCCTGGCTATCCAGCGGCATCACCGCTGTCTGCGAATACCCCGGTCCGAATTTGTCGACATACGTCACCGCCCCCGTTGCCGGCGAAAACTGCCCCAGCACAATCTTCGCTCCATTCACTCCCTGCGGTTGCGCATCCAGGTACAGCACTGACCCGTACGGCACCGACATCCCCGCCTGCAGCGGATACATCCGGTTGTCCAACGGATTCAGCACCCAGCCCGATACCGCCAGCGTGTCGTTCTCCTTGCTCACCGTGATCGTCACCGGCGTCGAAACACTCGCTCCAAACGTCGTATCCCCTCCGTACTGGGCCACCAGCTGGTAGGTGCCCCCCGGCAGGTTGGTCAGCGATGTCGTCAGTGCACCCCCTGACAAGCTGAACACCCCTAGCGCATTCGAAAACGCCACGGCATCGCTGTCCACCAGGCCCATGATTCCCGTCGGCGTCCCTGTGCCCGTCTTCGCCGCCACCGTCGCCTTGATGGACGTCGATTTCCCGTGAGCAAAGCTGGCCGGCGAAACCGACAGCGTCGTCACCGTCGGACGAAACACCACCGCCGACCAGTTCTTGATCAGGCTGGCCACGTCCACGCTTCCCAACCCTGTAGCCCGGTCGTATCCCGCCGCCGCCAGGAAACCGCTCTCCGCGTAAAACCCCTTCGCCGTACCCGAGGTCCACGCCATGCAGTAGGCAGACCCTTGGACGCACGGCACCTCATTTCCGCCCACCGTCACATCCCGAAACGGCTTCGTCGACAGCGTCTTGTTGGCCAGCGGGTAATACACGTAGTTCGCCTGCCCCTGCCGCGCACCGGTCGCCTGGTTCACCAGCGCCTGGATCCCCGCCATGGCCGGCGAGGAAGCCGACGTGCCCCCCACGCTCTGCAAAAATACCGACCCATTCGATGGCGAAATCACGCAGTCTCCGGGAATCGCGCAAATCGGATAGTACACATAGTTCTTGCCATTGGCCGCGAACAACGAAACATCCGGCAAATCCCGCCGCCCGTCTGCCGGAACTCCAGCCCCCGCCTGCCACGCCGGCTTAGGGTATCCCGTCGCCGGTCCCACCGCCGGGTAGATGGCGCTGCTGCTGGTACCGCCGCTTCCCGCCAAAATCGTCGAACTGGACGTACTGTACACACCGCCGTTGCTGGCATTCAGCCCAAACGCGTTGTTCCACACCTGCTCCGGCGCCGCATGCAGCAGCGACGTCTTCGGTGTTGCCGAAGACGTCGTACTCCAGTACGTCTGGATCTGCGAACTGAGCGCACTGCCCCCCACTGCATAGTTGCTGTAGTAAAAATCTGTGCCGCCTACGGCCACGTTGTACGGCGTGGAACCGAGCCCGTTCACCGCCAGTCCGCTCTGCGCAAAGCTTGCGTTGCCATAAAAGTCGCAGCCCGCTGAACCACCATCCCCCGATGCCACAAACACCGTGATCCCCTGCGCTGCCGCTTCCTGCCAAAGTGCTGCCCAGCCCGCATTCCCCGCCGCTCCCAGCGAAGCCTCGCAGCTCACATAGCTCAAACTGAGGACACTTACCTGGTTGTCCTCCACCGCCCGCAAACCCGCCGAATACAGCCCATCCGAAAGCACCGTGCCCGCCGCTGTATACAGCACCACCTTGGCTCCCGGAGCCACCGAGTTGCTTATCTCCACATCCAGATACGCCTCGATGGCCGCATCGTTCTGTCCCGGATCGTCCCCATCGATGACGACTGCCGGCAGATTCGCCGGCAAACCGAAAAGGCTCTGGTACGACTGCACCAGGCTCAGATCGATGTTCGAAGCACTGATGATTCCAATGCTCTGCCCCGTCCCCGTCGTGCCCGCCGCATACACCGGCGCAACGTCATACTGCACCGCAAAGTCCGAAGGCGTCAGCTCAAATATGAGACCGCCGCTCGTCGGATAGGTCCACGCCGCCTTCGCCTGGTGCGTCTTCACGTTGTAGCTGGTCTGTCCGGCAACCTTGACCAACGGCTGAGGATGAAAGCTGTTCATCGGCGATACGCCGCGCACCACCGTCGCCAGCGCCGCGGGAATCTGCGGATCACGCTGGTTCGCAAAATACGTCTCTCCCTGCACCACGTAGCGATGGATCTCGGTCTGAAACGCCTCTCGAACCCGTGCCGCATTGCCCGAAAACTGCACAGCAATTCGTCCCGGATGCACCTTCTCTACCCGGAATCCATGCGATTCCAGCCATGCCGTGACCGTCGCAATGTCCGAGTCCGCCGCCCCAAACCGTCTGCCAAACTCGGCCGGCGTCAGCCAAGCATGATAGCCCGGCGACCCCGGCGTGTGCGCTTCCTGCAAAAACTGCTGCAGGCCGCGTTCCTGCTCCTCCGACCGATTCAAAACCAGTTGCAGATGGCCCATCTCAAACGAATCCTCCACCGGCCCGCGATCAAAACGCGCCTGCGCCCATGGATGAACGTTCCCTCGCATCACGACCCGTTGCCCGTCATCCACAATCCCCCGGACCAGCGGCGACGGAGCCGCCATGGAGGATTCGAAAGAAGCCTGCTGCGCCTGCGCACCCATCGAACACAGGGGGATGAAAATCGTCACCGCACTGAAGAGATATGTGCAAACGCTTCCACTTCCGACACTTTTGAACCCCATCACGCCTCGCTCTCCTTCTGACCTCGGGCTGCACACACCCGCACCATCCCGCAGCCACACCGGCTGCTCCTTCTGTTCCGCCATACCGGCGGAATTCTGACGTAGGTGGAAAGGGTGACTCTTCTCTATCCGGGGTGGACCCATCTTCCTACACCGTGCGGTTAGAAGCAACCACATTCCTCATCGGCAAGCTATCAAAATCAACAAGTTACCGACGTCATGAGGAGCGTAAGACAGACCGGGTAAAGGTAAGCAGGCAAAGCATTCCTTCGGTGCCGAAAGGTACTTCCCTGGCGTTGAACGGGTCGCGGCGTCTCCCGCATGCCCTGCTCCCCGCAAAAGGAAAAGGGTCGCGAAGACCTCTCGCAACCCTCATCCCCTGCCATGTCCGCTGTCAGCCCGCGCTCTTACTCGCTTTCTGGCTTTTGATATGGCTTCTGCAAATACTGCCGCGCTTCGTTCACCGCACCCTGCGTGTTGTCATTGGTCTGCACCGCCTGGCGATATTCGTTCACTGCGCGGTCCCGCTGCCCGGTAACATCGAAAATCTTCCCCAGCTGAATATGACTCCACACCTCGGTCCACCGCGGATCCCCGTCCCCACGCAGCGCATCCCGATACGCGTTCGCGCTGGCCTGGTAGTTATGCTGCGAAAACAGCACTTCCCCAATCCGGTAATTCGCCAGCGAACTCTGCGAATTCGCCTCCAGCGCCTTCTGGAACTCGCCCAGCGCGCCGGCCAGGTCCCCCTGCGCCACCAGCTGCTGACCCTTCAGAATCTGCACCCGCACCTGCAAGTCCGGCGTAGCCTTCAGCAACCAGTTATCCGGATCGATCGAGATATGCCGCGGCCGTCCAAACGTATCCACCACAAACTGCGAGTTCGATCCCACCACGTCGATCTTCTTCATCTCTGTCTTGCCGTCCGTCTCCACTCGCAGCTCCACCGGCATGCGGAACAGATCCAGATCCTGCTGCACTTCGCCAATCGTCCGGAAGCCCTTGTTATTCCCCAGCCGGTACACCGCGTACTTGTTCACAAACTGCGGCGCCCCCGTGCCATCCACCCACTGCGCAAAGAAGGGAAGCAGTTGCTGCTGGCTTTGTGCTTCCGCCACCTTCTCAAAATCGCTCGAACGCATCCCCTTGTCCGTGTACTGGCTCAGCGCGCCCTGCAGGATCTGTCCAAACTTTTTGTCGCCCACTTCCCAGCGCAGCATGTGAAAGACCATCGCGCCCTTCTCCAGCGTCATCGACTGAAACTGCGGCGAAAACGCTCCCAGCCGGCCCGAGCTCGACAGCGGAGTCGTGTCGTACGCCAGCGCACCCGCCGACACGTCCTGAATCGCCGTCTTCATCGCCGTCGCGCCATTCTCTTCTTCCACGTACATCAACTCGCCATACCGCGACATGCCATTGGTGATCCACGCATCGTTCAGCGTCATCGGGCTCACTTCCGAACCCCACCACTGGTGCGCAATCGTATTGGCCAGCAGCCGAATCCCTGACTTGTCTCCCGTCCGCGATCCTGAAATCGCCGCCAGTTCCGGAGCCCACACCGCCGGCAGCGTGTCATCCGGCAACTCCACCACGTTCAGCCGCGACGACTCCCCCCCGCCAAACAACCCCGTAAAGTAATCGAATTCCTTGGCCGCCGTCTCCGCCAGGTCGTTGAGCGCTCCCTGGTGGCTCACCGTCAGGTACACATGCAGGTTCGCCCCGCCATGCGCCGCCACCGGAGGCACAAA
>Ga0073928_10011065_pt1 | contig 10589 bp, 7 predicted proteins | sample PaiPotPPA55metaG_FD_76969 | JGI IMG/M metagenome (GOLD analysis project Ga0073928, IMG submission 76969) | Iron sulfur acid spring bacterial and archeal communities from Banff, Canada, to study Microbial Dark Matter (Phase II) - Paint Pots PPA... ...
ACAGCGGCCGTACGGGAAACGAATCCTCCGCCGGCAACCGATCCCGCCGAAGATGCCGTAGCCGCCCTTTTGCTCAGCATGACGGATAAACCTGGCCGGAAGCCCGTGGCAGCCCCCACGCCAGCCGAAATGGCCGAGGATGGCGGGTGGGGACCCACCAAAGCAACGCCTGCCGCGGCGCCGTCAGAGCTGAGCGGCACGTCTTTATCGGCCCGGGAAATCCTCAAGATGTACCGGCAGCCACGAAAAGAGACGGAAACGAGCGCGGAGCCCGGCTCCAAAGCAAGCAGTATCGCCAAAAGGCTCGAGGCCCGGCCGCTCCACGGCATGGTGCAGATGCCTTCGGTCTACACCATCACCGAAACGAGGCCGAAGCACGTTATTATTCACCGCCATAGCGGACCTCGTCCTCCGGAGGGATTCAAGGAAGTGCATACCAGCATGGAGGAGGCCACGCACCACCTGCGCGGGTTGCATCTGGGCTATCACATCACGGTAACTAGTACCGGCGGCTAGTGCCGTTTCCACTTCGCAAGTTTCCCCCTCACCCTGCCCTGTCCCCCCAAAAAAGGGGGAGAGGGGAATCGAGGACGAAAGTTCTGGAGTGGAGGTGATCGGCGGACAAACGCAACAGCCGCTCTAAACGGGAAAGAGTTTCCCGGCACCCCGTTCCCAAACGGAGTTTCGGAACGAGCGTGTTGATCGGCTCAATCGCCGCTGCCGAACACATCGGTGATGATGTAGTCATCGCTGAAGCCAGCGCCAGCGGCGTTGGGCTGCTGGGCGCCGGCCTTGGGCAAGCCGTACATGGCCTCGAGAGTTCGCAAAATGTTGATGTGGTTGATGCCCGGAGTCTCCACATAATCGCCTGGCTTGACGTGGGCGCCGGCGAAAATGGTCGAGATACGGTTCTCCAGGTCCTTTCTGAATTGATCTGTGGGCTCGACCAGGGGATTAGTGAGACCCAGGTAATGAGTCTTGTCGTCGCTCTCGTCAAAAGTGATGATCAGAAGGCTGTTATGTGTTTTGGCCCACTGATAGTAGGAATCGATATTCGCCTTTAGCCAGCGATCGCCGGCGGGCACGCTGTCTTTGGGATCTCCATTGTGCATATCGTTTTCCATGTTCGGAATAACAAAGGCGATCGTGGGAAGCTTGGAGAAATCCGTTGGCCAATCCAAGAAGCGGAGGTTGGACGACGTGTCGAGCGTCTCGCCATTTGGCACGTTGGTGAAACTAATCCAGGGAACGTGCTTGCGGCCGTAAATGGAGACCTTGCCTTGCCGGGTCCGCTCGGTGGTGGACCCGATGGCGGGCAGGTCTTCGGAATAGCCCTTGAAAGATAGGCCACGGGCGATCAGTGCCTGGCCCAGATTTGGGGCAGTGATCGGTCGGCTGGGCATGGCATCCATGAAGCCAACGGTCTGGTTACTGCCCGAGAAGAACCAGAAGTAGTTACCTTCGCTGTTATGCTCTTCAGCGTACATTTTTGTGAAGTTGGCACCTGCCTTGGCAAGTGAGTTGATGTAGGGAGCGTCGCCATTACCTATAATCTGGTCGTAATCCTTGTTTTCTTCCATGACAATGACGATGTGATCGTAAACCGGCAGGCTCTTGGGCCAGGGAATAGGGCCGGCCGAGCTTTGCTGCTTGTCCGCGCCCTCACCGGTCAAGGCATAGGCCCCTGAAGCGGCCAAGATAGCGGCTCCAAGCAGAATGTTCCTCATGTTTGCTCCCAGAAGAGTTGCGAACTTGAATCGCTCAATGTTAAAGCCTGTCCGTGGCCTGTACAACGGGAGCACTGGAGTTGTGCAAGCCGATGCGTTGCGCCCGGAGGGGCAAAATGGCTTGCGCGGGGGCGTGCATGCAGCGCAAGTCACGCATTTTCAGGAGGTCTCTTGTGCCCTGGTGTGTCCTCGCTTGCCAGACGCCGACTTTGGACTTGATGATTCGGCGGGCGGGCATGGGCATGCCGGCGGCACTTGACCGGAATCAAGGCATGGCGGAGTAAACAAATCGCTGATAGCATGATGCTTTTGGCCCCGCGAGTGAGACCGTCAACGCCATGTCATCCAGGCCCGTGGAGAGCGACATCGAGGAGCAGGTCGTCACGACACGAGAAGACCTGGCCGAATGTTGCCGGCACATTGCGGGCGCGCCCACCTTCGGCCTGGACACAGAATTCGTCGGCGAGGACACCTATCACCCGCATCTGTGCCTGGTGCAGGTGGCGACCCCCGAGCGGTTAATCCTGATCGATCCGCTGACGACGGGACCGCTGGACGAGTTCTGGGCGCTGGTAACCGATTCCGCGCACGAGGTTATCGTTCATGCCGGGCGGGAGGAAGTTCGCCTGTGCCGGCTATGGACCGGCAAGCCGCCGGGGAAGCTGCGCGACCTTCAGATTGCGGCGGGGCTGGTGGGATTCAGCTATCCGATGAGCCACGCCAGTCTGGTTTCGCAGATTCTCAAGATCCAGATGGCCAAGGGCGAGACGCTGACGGAATGGCGAGACCGCCCGCTTACCAGCGCTCAGATCCGCTACGCCTTCGATGACGTTCGCCATTTACTTGCGCTGTGGACCTATCTGCGCGGCGAGCTGGAGGCACTGGGCCGACTGGCGTGGGCGGAAGAGGAATTCGGCCGGCTCGCCACCGCCAGGGCGGGGGAGGAAGTGGTTGTCGAGCGCTGGCGAAAGTTGCGCGGGCTCGGAGCGCTGGACCGGCGGCGGCTGGCCATCGTGCGGGATCTGTATGAATGGCGCGAGGAGACCGCGGCCAAGACCAACCGGCCGGCACGAGTGGTCTGTCGCGACGATTTACTGGTGGAAATCGCCAAGCGGAATCCGAGCCACGAACGCGATCTGGTGGTCGTGCGCGGTCTGTCGCGCCGCCATTTGCCGGCCATCATGCATGTCCTTGGCAACGCCAGGCGGCTGCCCCTGGAAGCATGTCCGCCTCCGGCCGGCCGCGAGCAGGATTCCCCGCAGACCTTGATGGTGGCAGGCGTCTTGAATTCGGTTCTGGCGGACCTTTGCGTGAGGCGAAAGCTGGCCTCCAACCTGGTCGCCTCCGGCGCCGACGTTCGCGCCCTCATCCGGTCACACCCCAACAGCCCCGAAGAATCGCTCTTGAGCCAGGGCTGGAGACGGGAACACATACTGCCCGAGCTGCGAGCAGTCGTGGCGGGTGAGGTGCAAATTCGCATTCGCGATTTGCGCTCCGACACGCCTTTCGAATACGAGCGCCTGAAAATGTCGCCGGAGTAAGCTGTCGTTTCAGCCTGACGCCATCTCGGCTAAGGCCATCCGGCTGGTGGGCGTGTAATTTGGTCCGTGAGGGAGATGACAAATGAAGGGTCAATTGATACGGACAGTCATCGGTGTGAACGGTGTCTGCGGCCGGATGGGTCGGCGGATCGTGCAGTTGTCGAGCGATGATGATCAGGTGGCGATCGGTGCGGCCCTGGAAACAACTCAACACCCCGACCTGGGCAAGGACATCGGGGAGGTAATCGGTCTGGGGCACCTCGGCGTCCCGGTCACAAACTCGCTGGCCGGACAGCACCTGAATGTCGTTATCGATTTCTCCCTGCCGGAAGGAACGATGGCCATTCTGCCGGCCTGTGTCGAGCATCGCATTCCGCTCGTCATTGCGACCACGGGACACTCATCGGGGCAACGACAGGAGATTGAGGCGGCCGCGCACCAGACCGCCATTCTCCTTGCTCCCAACATGAGCCTGGCTGTCAATCTTCTCGCGAAACTGGTTCGGCAGGCTGCCGGTGTTTTGAGGGACCGCGGCTTCGATGTGGAGATCGTTGAACGCCACCATCGCTACAAGAAGGACTCACCCAGCGGGACCGCTCTGGCGCTGGCTCGCGGCATCCAGGAAATCATGGGCCAGACCGAGCTTCGGCACGGCCGCCAGGGCGAAACCGGCGAGCGTTCGCCTCACGAAATCGGAGTGCATGCCGTGCGAGTCGGGGACAACGTCGGCGAGCATACGGTGATTTTCAGCGCCATCGGAGAGACGCTGGAGCTGGCTCACAAAGCTCACGCACGCGACTGTTACGCCTGGGGAGCACTCGAAGCGGCAAAGTTCCTGGCCGATCGTCCGCCGGGACGGTATTCGATGGACGATGTACTGGGACTTTGAAAAAATTGTCGGTGAAGACGGCGGCGCGTCGCGCCGTGGCAAGGTCTTCGACTGGCAACCGAGAACCGACAACGGTCTAAATGCCGCCTACGTAGACACCGGTGACTTCGGTGGCATCGGTGAAGAAGCGGTCAAGCAAGGCGTGATTGGTCGGGTTCAGGACGCTGACATTTGAAGTCGTGCCGCCGCCGGTGATGATGCCGGCCCATCCCATGCCGGTGGGCAAGACAGCGATGTTGAGACCTGCCGGCTCCATAGCGTTTTCCGCCAGGAAGTCTCCCAGTATGGCCAGGTTGAGTCCGCTGAAGATTCGTACTTCCGCCGATGTAGTCGCACCCGAAACCAGGATGTCGGCAAGGCCGTCGCCGTTGACATCTCCACCCGCAACGTTGACGCCGCCGTTGTAGTATGGGGCGAATGCATAAAACTCGCGGATGATGTCACCGGCCGGATAGGCGTTGGGTAAGCCGACGCCGCCAAAAACGCGGACATCCGGACCGCCTCCCGGCCCAGCACCGGTAATGAGGTCCAGCACGCCATCATGGTTGACGTCCGCAAGCGCTACGCGAACGCCGCCCGAGAAGTGCGGATCGTATGCCATGAAGTCGGCAAAGAGTCTGGGCGTGCCCGCGATTACCGAGCGGCCGCCGAAGACTTTGACTTCAGGTCCGCCCCCGATGTCGGGTGCGGTGACGATGTCGGCGAAGCCGTCTCGGTTGACATCGCCCGCGGCGACAAAGACGCCGGCATCGAACCTCGGATCATAAGCCATGAATTCGCGGATCAAGTCGCCGTTGCGCCCGTCAAACACGCGGATGTCCGGGCCGCCTCCGGGTCCCGGAGCAGTAATGATATCCGGGATACTGTCCCCATTGACGTCGCCCAGCGCCACGCGGACGCCGCCCAGAAAGCGCGGATCATAGGCGTAGAACTGGAGCTCGAGGGCGTTCATGGTGTTGAAGACGGACACCAGAGGGGCGTGGCCGTAGCCGGCCCCTGTGACGATGTAATGCATATTGGCCTGGAGCGGAGGATCGACCAAGGTCACACCGGTCCCGGGCGGCCCGGACAGTGTGATTAGTCCAGCCAGGGAGCCCAAGAGCTGGGCCTTGGTGATTGCGTTCGTGGTCAGGCCGAGCTGCGTGAAGTCGTTGTCAACACCCTGCACGTCGCTCACCGGGATATTGAGAACCGAATCGAAGCCGGCGACGCCGCCAAGGTTGCCGGGGAATGCCGGGCCCGGCACGAAGTTCACGGGCTGTGTCTCGACGAGGTTATACGTGCCTGGGGCCAAGCCGGTGAAATCAAAGCGGCCGCTGGCGTCAGTCACAACCGTGGCGAACACGGGAGTGCCACCAGCCGTGATGCCGTTGAGCGTGATGGTTACGCCTGGAAGTCCTACCTCAGTTGGGTCAAGTATGCCGTTGCCGTTGATATCGACATATACCTGTCCCGACAAACTTGGCGGCCCGTTGGTAACCGCGACAGCCGCCGTGGCGATGTCCAGCGATGGTGCATCGGGATTGCCAAACAAGCCGGCACTATTGTCCGCCCAGATGGCATGAATCACACCGTTGACGAAAGTCATGCGATAATAGTCGCCGAAGTCGTTGGGGTCGTTGTTCGCTTGCTCGGCCAGCGCTGCCCCTGAGGATCCCGCGCTCACGGGCACATTGGCGGAGAATGATAGTCCGCCATCGATGCTGACCGACGCGTAGATTTGCACGATGTCATCCGCCGAGCCCGCATGGCGAGCATCGTACCAGGCGACCGCCACGTTGCCGGTGGACTGGTCCACGGCGATTTGCGGCATGAAGTGGCTATTGCCGGAAGTATCATCGTTCACCTGGACCGGGCTCGACCAGGTGGCGCCGTTGTTATCCGAGAAGCGCACGAAGATGTTCGTGTTGAGGCTGCCTACGAACGGTGCATCGGTATACACGAGGTAAACCCGACCCGCATGCGCACCGCTCATGTCGAAAGCTGTCAATACGCCTTCAACATCGATTCCTCTGGCTGGCTGAGGTGGAATAAAGGTGGGGTGACCGACGTTGGTTGTCGTCGCGGCTACCGGTGTTCCGAAACCCAGCGGACCCAGCGCGGAAACAAAAACTGTCGACGGGCCCTGGCCGGCTGCCGGTTGCTGAAAGCTGACCAGGACCTGGCCGGATGGCCCCACCGAGATATTTCCAAAGTTGCCATCCTGGGAGCCCGGAACCGCAAAAGGCGCGCTGAATGCGCCGACGGCGCCCAGACCTGTCACTGGTGCGCCTGCCGCAAGAACCGTGGTATGATCGCCGTTGAATCGTGCCCATTCGACCCAGACCATGCCGTCACCAACGGCAACGGCCGGATGGTCAACGCCGATGGTCCCTGGTGGGTTCGGCTGAACATCAATCACATCCGTCGTCGCGAACGTCTGACCGCCATCGAAGCTGATGGCCAGATGGATGGCCTGCGAGCTCCCCTCCGCGTCCATAAACGAGAAATACAGGTTCCCGAACTGGTCAAACACTACTGTGGGGTCACCGGCGCCAAGAGTGCCGGTACTGTCGTTGAAGGTGATTAGTCGTCCAGTCCAATGAAGACCGCCATCGTTGCTCAAATAGATGTGATTCGCTGTGCCTCCACTGAAAGCGGACAGGAGGTCGTTTGACACCGCAACCACCCGATTGGGGTTGATCGGATCAATCGCAATGGCTGCCTCACTTTGATCACCGGGATACTGGCTGATGTCTATGTTCGGCCCTACCTGCAGATTGACGGCAGGCGCCAGACGGCTCTCCAGCCGTTCCAAAGTTGGGCAAAAGCGGGCATTCAATTGCTTCAGGCAGTGCCAACGTCTCATGAGACCGGCTCCCCGATGCTTTGGCGATTTTGAAAGTTGAAACTAGCAAAGTATGGCGTCAGAAATGCGGATTGCAGGGGATTTCTTGTCCGAATGCGGGTTTGTTGTCCGGCCTCGCCCTTAATGGCAGACAACTCAGAACACATTTTTTTGATTGCCTGTACAGACGTTCTAAATCGTCTGCTCAGTTTTTCAGCAGGTACGCCCAAAGGACCCCGATGATCAGGAAGTCGATCGAGCCGCTGGCAAATAACGCCATAGAATCGCTCCCAAGATCAGACTGCCGCCGAGCCAGGTCAGGGGGGCGGGCTTCTCGCCCGCCACAAGGTAGGCCCACATCGGATTCAAGACCGGCTCGAGGAGCGTGATGGCGCCGGCTTCCTGGGCGCTGATCGAGCGCAATCCCCGGGCCATGAGCCAGTACGGCAATCCCATTTGAATAGTGCCGAAGGCCGCCAGAAGGCCAAGCTGCCCGGGGCTTGGCGTCGGGCCCAATAATGCGAGGGGGAAAAGCACGACAGCACAGGAAAGATGATTGAGCACGGTCAGCCACATGGATGATGCATCGCGAAGCACTCGCAGAAACAAGACAACGGCCGCATAGCCTACTCCGCTGGCCAGGGCCACGAGGATGATGCCACGCTCATCGCTAGTCCAGCCTCCGGCCACGATAATGGCAATGCCGGCGGATCCGATGAGGACCGCCACTGAGCTTCGGCGGTCCGGGCGCTCACCGAGAATCCAAATGCTGGCGAGGTACATCCAGAGTGGGGCCGTGTATTGCAAAAGGATCGCATTCGCCGCGGTCGTCATGGTGAGCGCCCAGACAAAGAGAATATTCATGGCGGCAAAGGCGACCATCATCGCGACCATTAGCGGTCGCCAGCTCCAGTCTCTGGTTCGTATCGCCGGTGCCAGCAGTGCTCCCGCGAATAGGACGCGGAAGAATGCAATGGTCATGGGATGCAGGGCAGGGTGGTCGAGCCCGAGCGCCGTCGGACGCGTCAAGACCTTGGCGAAACCGCCGCTCAAGCTCCAAAGGATCGCCGCCATGAGGATGCAAATCCGCCCCTCGACCGGCGAGCTCGGTTCTTGGGCGTTCGGTGTACCCATCCCGCCTCCGGCAGTCCAAAACCGGCACGTTGAAAACGTGCCGCCACAGCACGGGCGCTGTCGCCCCGTTAGTGTAGCCGATTGCAAAGCATCATCGGCTGAAGTAAGCGGTAAGAGCCAGGACGGCTGTCAGAGCAGCGACAATGAGGCTCAGTCCAATCCACAGATGGCGATGCGGCAGCTCGGCGGAGCTGGAAGCAGCCAGCGATTGGTCCTCGACCAAAAGCGTGGGGAAATGAGAATAGTCAGAGAGCGGGCGGAATTTCCCCTGCGGCAGACGGCTCACCTCGGCGTCTTTCGAGATTCGGCCCGCATAAAGCCGGTCCCGCACCTGGTCAGCCGTCATCTTCGTCTTGCACCAGCGCCCTTCGCCGTTGCGATATCGGACGTACCAGGCGTCCGACTCGACGGCCACTGTCGGTTCCGAATCGGGCCGCGGTGGAAGCGGCCCGATGGCGAGCTGGGTCGGTTTGGCCGCTTGCAAGTTAGCCTGGATCTGAGGATCGGTCCGGGCCAGCTCCGGGTCGGCAAAACTGGGAACGGCCGCCGCCAGTCCCGAACGCTCCAGGTCAACGATCATCTCGCTGACGAGCTGGTAGCGCTTCTCGGCATCGCGTGCCATGGCCTTTTGAATGATGAAGTCCAGCTCCTCGTTGACGTCCGCGCTAAACTCACTGGCCAGCCGGTAGGTCCCATCGAGTTTTTTCTCGGCAATCTCTATGTGGTTGTTTCCGGGGAAAGGAACGTCGCCGGTCACCATGTGGTAAAGTGTCGCACCCAGGGCATAGATATCGCTGCGTTCATCGGCCTGCTTGGCGTCGTAGGCCTGTTCGATGGGAATGTAATAAAGAGAGCCAAAACCCTGGCGCAAACTGGTCAAATGGCTGGTCTCGTCCAGGCGTTTGGCCAGGCCGAGGTCCGCCAGCTTGGCGAGCCCCGAGGGCGTGATCAGGATGTTGTCCGGTTTGATGTCGCGATGTATCAGGCTGCGCGAATGAGCATTTTCCAGGCCCCGCGCCACATCGATGACAATGCGCACGCTGTCCGCTACCGACAGCCTTCCGTATTTCGCAATGAGCGAATGGGCACTGGGCCCCTCGATGTATTCGAGCACGAGGTAATGCTTACCGCTGTCCGCATCGCGGCCGGCCTTGATGCAACGGACGATGTTGGGGTGGTTGAGCATCGTCCCGCTGTGCGCTTCGCGATAGAAGCGTTTGACATACTTTTCATCGCTGGCCAGAGGTTCGGCCAGCACCTTGATTGCCACGTAGCAGTTTTCCCCTTGATCGTATGCCAGATACACGGAGCCCATGGCGCCCTGCCCGAGCCGCCTGAGGATGCGGTATTCCCCGAGCGTGCGCAGGTAAATCCCGGTGGACGGGTGCGGCGTCATAACGCTGATGTCGGCGGTGTCGTGGCCAGGGATGTCGAGATTTGCCGGCCCAACGAGGTCTTGGCGAAGGGCACTCGCCTGGTCAGCCGTCAGCAAGCCTTTCAAGACCAGGCGTTCCAGCGGTTCCGGGCCGGCCGGAGCGCCGCGCTCCGGAGCGAGCATGGAATTTTCCAATAGTGCCGCGTCTAAGCCGTATCGCATCCCGGCCAGTGCCGCTGCGCGTCGACACAATTCCGGAGTCCAGGGGGATCCCTTGGTTATGCTCACCGATTCCACACCACGACCTGCAGAAGGGGATGAGGAAGTTTACCTCATCGACCCACGCTCAGCAATAAGCAAAACGATCAGGCGCGCCGTTAGGACCCGAGAGCCCGTCCAGCTTAAGCCTTCACGCGGCTTTCTGGTGATTTTGGCGAGCAGTGGCCGGGACGGGTTTCGCCACCGGGGCCTGGGAGTGGGCCTTGTGTGTCTGAAAATTCTCGTAGTAGGAATGAACGAGGGCCGGATTACCCCTGATGATCAAGAGGTTTTCCGCGTTCTCGATCTCGGCCTGGTGCGTAAAGTTAAAGCTTCCCGTGATCAGGGTGCGGCGGTCCACGATCATGATTTTGTTGTGAGCGATGGCGTGCTGGGCATCAATGTGTGGCGCCAAGCCGGCATCGATCAAGTGAGCCAGCTCGGTGTAGGTTTCCTGCTGATTGCTTTTGTCAAGGATAATCTCGACGTCCACGCCTCGAGTTCGGGCCTCGATCAACGCGTCGGCGATGGGCTTGGAGGTGAATGAATAAGCCTGGACCAGGATCTGGCGGCGCGCCAACTTTAGCTCCCGGACTACGGCCTCCGTGCAGCCGCCCTTGGGAGAATGGTAATCGCTGATCGTGAAAGGCGTAACGAAATAATGGTAGAGCCGACGGCTCCAGTACACAGCCGTCAAGCCGCCGACAAAACCGGTGCTGAGTAGCAGCCACATCATGGCGGCGCTCCCTCTCGACAGTGAATCTGGCCGGTGCCGAGAATAGCAACCCGCCCACACCGCACAAGGGCGATCGACCCCTGCCACCGTGGCGCAGCTTTC
>Ga0073928_10011066_pt1 | contig 10588 bp, 3 predicted proteins | sample PaiPotPPA55metaG_FD_76969 | JGI IMG/M metagenome (GOLD analysis project Ga0073928, IMG submission 76969) | Iron sulfur acid spring bacterial and archeal communities from Banff, Canada, to study Microbial Dark Matter (Phase II) - Paint Pots PPA... ...
AGGACATTCGGCCCGGAGAGCCTCTGGACAATACGCTGTCGATTTTCATGACGCCTCCCACGCGCGAGGCGCCGCCCGACAAGGATCATCTGCAGCATTACTATGCCATGACCTTGAGTAAGTGCTATCGCGCCAGTGGCGGCCGTCTGAGCTGCATAACCTGTCACGATCCTCACGTGGAACCTGCGGAGGAAGAGACGCCGGCCTCTTTCAATAAGAGATGCATGAGGTGCCACACAGACCAAAGCTGTAAGCTGCCAAGTGAGGCGCGTCGGCAAAGTAGTTCGCCCGATAACTGCATCGACTGCCATATGCCGAAGCGCGAAATAGGCTTCATCGCACATGCCAGCCTTACGAATCACCGCATTACCGCCCAAGCCAATGAGCCCTTTCCGGAGTCCGCGTTTTCACAGACCACGGCGGCACTACCCGATCTCATCCATCTCAATCCTGCGCCGGGAAAGCAGGACGTCGCTCCTCCGCTCCTTACGCTACTGCAAGTCTATGGAGAACTCGCTGCACAAAAACCAGAATATGTCCCGCCTTACTATAGGGTTCTCGATCAGCTTCAACAGACGGAACCAAACAACGCCTTGGTACAGGCGGCGTTAGGGCGCAGATGCCTGCAGAGCGGAAACCTGCAAGAAGCTATCGAGCACCTGAAGCAATCTTTGGCGATCGGAAAGCCTCAGTCAGCGGTCTACTCCGACCTCTCTGAAGCTCTGGATAAAACGGGTCAGCGGGAGCAAGGTCTCGCCATGCTGCAGAAGGCGATTCAAGAGGACCCGTTCAATCCGCTGGTGCAAAGATCGCTGGTCTTTCGCCTCATCGATCTCAAGCAATACGCGAATGCACGAGCAGCTATGAACCATTACTCTGAAATCTTTCCACAAGACTTCTTCATGCGGCAGAAATTCGCCATCGCCATGAAGGGCGCTCCTCCGCAATGATATGTCCGGTTGCTACCCATAAAAGCGATTGGAGTAAGTCATCCGAGTTCGGTCCAACTGAACACGCGCCCGCAGCGAGCCATCCTCCTAGAGAAGCAGTGGCCCTCTATCGAGTCGCTTCTAGACAGTCTTCGACACCAGCGCAGTTGCAAATGGGTCCGGAGTAATTGAAGGCAGCGCAACATCGATGCCATCCCGTTCTTCCTTACCTGCGCATAGCCGGAAAGGGATAGTTCTTCATATCCAGCCGCGGCGGCCTTCGTTTCACTCGGTTTTGTTCAGCACGCGAATCGCTTCCAGGGCTTTCACGGCGTCCCGATCTTCGGGGTTAAGCGCGAGAGCTTTGCGTAGTTCCTCGGCGCCCCGATCAATCTGGCCGTCCCGGCAGAGAGTCAAACCTAGATCACGGTGCAGCGTACTCTCGATCTCGCAATCTCCGCAGGTTTCGAGCGCTTCATTGTAAAGGCGAACTGACTCGCGCCAATCCAGCACCGTAAACGCGTGGAAAGCTTCATTTGCAAACGCTTTGGCCTGATCAATGACAGAGTTCTGCGCCTTGAGCCGGTCGAACTGGGCTTGCAGCCTCTTTGATTCCTCGGGATCAGTGGTGTGAAGAGCGCGCGAGAGCTATAGATGGCTTGCGCTGAATTGGGATCGATCGCTAGTGCGATGCGAAGCTCGGCTACAGCTTCGGCGGTCCGATTCCGATCCAGCAGATTACTTGCGATCAAGATATGCGCCTTGACGTTGCCGGGCTCCAGCTTCACGACTTTCTGCAGCAATTCAGCTTCTTTGGTGAAGTTTCCTTGCGCCCGCTCGGCAAACGACCAGTAAAAGTAACAGTCTGGATTGCCCGGAGCGAGTCGGGCCGCCGAAACGAACTCTTCGCCAGCCTCCCGATCCTGCCTCATATCACTAAGAACTCGTGCCCGATTCAAATGTGCGATCGCCAGGCCGGGCGCGATAGAGATTGCGGTTGCCGTTTCCGCCAAAGCGCCGTCAAGGTCGCCAGAGTCAGCGAGAGCTATTGCAAGATCGACGTGCGACTGGGCGGACTCAGGAGTCAGCTCAATCACGCGCTTGAGGAGATCGACTGCGCTGGAGTACTCGCCCAGCCGTCCTTTGACCTTGGCATCCAGAGTCAGGATCACCGAATCAGACGGCGCGAGTTTCTCAGCGCGATCAAGGACCAATTCCGCTTCGGCAAGCTTTCCTGCCTCAAGCAGTTTTCTACCTTGTTTGAGGAGTTCGCTTGAAGTTGGACCCGCCCCTGCGGCGGTTGCGAAGATTGAGCCGAAGTTAAGAGCGAAGCATGCAACCATCAGTGCAAAAACGCGCGAGCGATTGTTCTTGCCAGCCCGTCGTATTGCTCGTCGAATCAAGGGTGCACCGTCACCTTGCAACGTGTTGTTGCGGTTTTTTCGGCGCGAGAATGGCATTCGTCCTCCCTACGGCATCGGAACGAAACGCATGCCGTACACACCCGTATATCTCCACCTGACACGTCCCTCCGGTTTTCCATAAACCAAGCCATAAAGGCAATAGCTTACGAAAACAAGATCCGGGGGTGGCAGACTTTTATTCCGCCGCAGAGTCCCGTTCACGAGGCGCACTGTGGTTCAGCATTTCACTGGCGCGCATGCGAATCCCCTCCACGGAACGCTGAACCCCATTTTCGAACGTGCCTTGCAGGACAGAAGGGCCTCTGAAGCTACGCTCCAGAGGCCCTTCCACCCCGTAGTCTCACAACAACAACATCGTTGTCATCTAAAAGATGAACTTCCCGGCCACTTGGAGCTGTCGTGCTGTACTTGCCGTGCTGCTGATCGTACCGAACGCTGATCCGCTATTGAGGTCGCTATTCGGCTGACCGAGGTCTACGTGGTTGAACAAATTGAATGCTTCGGCTCGAAACTCGAATTTTCGTCCTTCTCCCAGTGGGAACTGGCGAAAGAGCGAAGTATCCAAGTTCCAGAAGGCGGGACCCAGGAGGGAATTGCGTCCCGCGTTGCCGAAGGTGTAAAGCGCCGGCGCGGCATAGTCTGCGGTATTGAACCACTTCGCTGCAGACTTGTGCGAAAGTCCGGCGTTTCCCACCTTATTCAAATGCTCAGTGGTCAAGAATCCTTGCCCGATATTCGCGATATCGCTACTGATGCCGGGAGTAAAAGCAACGCCCGAATGGGTTTGGAACAGGTTGTTAATCTGCCAGTTCCCCAAGATGTAATCGAGCACGCTGTTCTTAGTGGAAAGCATCTTTCCCTTCCCAACAGGAATTTCGTAAAGTGTGTTCACAGTTAAAATGTGCTTTAAATCAAGTCCTGACACAGACCTATCATAGAGAGCCGGGTGATAGGGGTCCTGCGGAGCGCCGCCTTCAACACCGTAATATCCATCGCCTCCGACATCGATAGACTTTGACCAGGTGTAAGCCACTCCGTATGAGAAGCCGTTGGTGTACCTTCTCTCCAGCGAAGCCTGTAGCGCGTTGTAATTACCACTGCCTACGCTGCGATCGTAATACGTCGGGGCCATGTACGGAAACAGAGCGCGTGACTGAGGGTCGCCAGGTCCTGGCGTAAGCGCGGTGTTATACATGCCGCCAACATCCAGCCGGTGCGAGGATGAGCCAACATAATTCACCGTTAGTGTGGTCGAGGAGCTAAGAAGTTCCTGGACTCCAAAGTTCCATTGCTCCGAATAGGGATTCTTTAGATTCGGATCGTACATAAAGCCGACCTGAGCGAATGGGGAAGGCGCCGGGAAGAAGCTATTGCCTGCGCTTGCGAATGGATCCTGTGATGTAACTGTCGGTGTTGCAGAGCTTGTTTTCGGAACGTTCAAATTAACGGCTTGCTGCTGACCGGTGTCAGGCCAAAGTCCGGCGATATTCTGTGCATCTTGCAATACACCCGACCAATTGTCATACACAATGCCGAAAGCTCCACGAACGACTGTGCGATCCGTCACCTTGTAGGCGAAACCGAGGTGGGGGCCGACATTGGTGTGGGTGTTATGAAGTATTTTTTCGTTTGGAGACACGACGACGTGCGCAGGGAGCGTGCCATCTCCGGGAATGCACGGCGCAAAGCCGCTGACACTGCAGAGAGGAGGAAGCTTCTGAATGATATAAGTGCCGTTTCCGAGATCATCATCACCTGTCTCTGGCCCGCCGTTTTGACCGATTTGCTTGCTGGTCCCATAGGGTGGATTAAATGTGAGATCGTAGCGAAGTCCCACATTAACCATCAACTTGGAGTTAACTCTCCAGCTATCCTGCACAAATCCGCTCATAACACCGCCCGGACGCGTTTCCGAGTTCTCGTTGCGCCGCTGAGCTGAGTCTGGAGCGTTGATGAGAAAGGAGGCGACTGGATCGCCGGTATTGACGGTGTCAAGAGGACTTGTGTCCGCGGTTTCTTGCGCAGCGTATGTGAGGTTTGAAAGGGCGATCGGAGCCAAGAATTTATTGCTGATGAACCCCCCGCCTATATGAAACTCGTGGTTTCTCCATATCTTCGTCAAAACACCACTGTATTGGTTGGAGTTCGGAACGTCGGGGTGGTTCGATATGTTCTCGGTTGCGCTGGAATATCCGTTGATCGCAAGTTGCGGAAGAAGGCTTCTTGAATTTCCGATAGCGGTGTAACCGCCGGCAAATGTCGGCGCGAACCCAACCTGACTAATAGTCCCCGCCGATCCTTTTGTGAAGAAAGCTGAGGCATTGGCTCCGGCAAGCGTTCGGCCGAATTGAGCCTGAAGAATGAGACTGGGGCTGAAGACATGTACGTAACTGCCGCCATAGTTCCTGTTCGGATTGGTGTTAACGTTTGGTATTCCTGGGAGGCCACCGGAACTACTTTCTACACTGGTGTCATGACTATAGCGAAACCACGCCGAGTCGTTCGCGCCAATTTTTTGGTCAATCCGGGCAGTCCATTGGTTGATGGTCTGGGTTTCGGGAGTTGTGTCAAGCACATTATCTCCGTTTGCATCAAATGCAGGCCCAGCCGAAGGGAAAACGAAGTTCGCGTAAGCTTGCATGGCGGGGCTGATGTCACCTGGAGCATTACCTACAGGTATCTGGTTCCCCTGATATGGCTGACGGATGTATTCGCCAGGATTGGCTGGATCCGGGATGGTCGTATACGGGTTGTATATCTGTGTCGGCCAACTGCTCTCATCTCCAGCGAGTTGCGCGGCAGTTGGAACTTTCCGCGGAGTATTGCTGGTCTGCGAGAAACGGAATCCCTGGTATGCTCCAAAAAAGAACGTCTTGTTCTTGCCGTTGTACAGTTTCCCGAGCCAAACTGGACCTCCAACAGCGCCACCGAATTCGTTTTCTTTGTAAGGCGTCCTAGGCGTACCTGGCGGCAGGAAGTAGGCCTGAGCATCGAAGATATCATTGCGGTCATACTCCCACGCTGAACCGTGGAGACTATTCGTACCGGACTTAGTGACTACATTTATGACCCCGCCGGTTACCGACCCGTATTCCGCACTGTCTGTGTGAGACACAACCTTGAATTCCTGAATTTCATCAATGATCGGCGGCACCGCATACACACTGTGGAAGGCGCCGAAGTTGCTCAGGCCATCCGTGAAAAAGTAATCGGATCGATTGCCCTGCCCATTAACGGAGGGAATTGTGGATGCCTGATTAAGGGGCTCCGGTGTTGCATATTGGCCTCCGCCGGGACCACCCTGCCCGTTGTTTACCGGAGATATACCCGGGCTCAGGATAAGAAGCTGAGTAAAGTCACGCCCGTTAAGCGGAAGATCGTTCACCTGTTGCGTCCCAATCACGGTGCCGAGATTCGCGCTTGACGTCTCCAGTTGCGGTGTAGCGCCTTGAACCGTCACGACGGTGCTTTGCGAACCAACGGTCAGAGCAAAGTCAATCGACGCAGCCTGTCCGACGGTAAGTGTGAACTCGGGAACCCGCTGCTCCGCGAAGTTCGGAGCCGACACCTGAACCGTATATCGCCCCGGAGTGATAGCCAGGAAAAGATAGGCGCCCGCACCATTGGATGTGGTTGTGTTCTCAACGCCTGTGGCCACATTCCTCAGCACGATTTGGGCGCTGGGAACCACAGCACCGCTGGGGTCTCGGACAGCTCCGCTTAGCGAGGCGGTCGATAGCTGGGCCCATCCTGTGCCGGATAGCAGCAAGATGCCACTCAGTAAACACGCCTGCCACATGGAAAATACTCTGCAGGTCTTCCACCGCTGAACTGAAAACTTCATCACACCCTCCTCAAGTTGTCCTGCTGGCATACGAACTCGGTGTTTCCCGGTCGATGTACTTGTCCGGGTTGGCATGATTGACTGCCGCCAGCCATCTGGTTACGGCTTGATTGCAAGGTCATGGGAACGCCGATTTCTTGTTGTCGGTCACAATAAGAGAGCGAAATCTGTATTGTCAAGCATAAATATTGGCTCTATATGCTTGTTTCACTCACGACAAGCGATTGTCAGTCCACTACGTATCGCGAATCTCCGACTGGGAAAAGAAGACCTGAAGTTTTAGCAGCAATGAATCCAATGGTATGTCTCTGAAAAATAGTTAGTTGCACTGCACTCGCGTGTTTGGGAGAGTCCAGAAAGCCGCGGAGTCGGGAAGAAGACTTGATTGATATTTCGCTTCTCGCTCATGAACAGAGATTGAATGTCGAGGTAACGAGGGGAGGGATGAACTTTGCTTTCAACGATTGTTGAAACCGGATGCGCGAAATCGAACGCCAATCGTCTAGATCATATACAATGCGGCTAATGCCTCATATCGCTCATTAAATGAGATTGTTTTGTTGACATTCAACCACTGTTTTCGTTAGCATTCTCACTCGACACGCACTTAAGCCGAACCGACGAAACAAGAGGTCGACCTCGTTCCTCCACATCAGGTTCGGAAGACAAGTCCTGCATTTCAGTAACGACCGCTTCCTACCGTAGAGTGAACAAACAAATTGCATGCAGTGTGTCGCCCATTCGGGAGGCTATGGTTGGCCACTTGTAAAAAGACCGACGAGATGCTGGAGTCAAATGGTCTATCTCGGAGGCTTCGATAGGAATTGAGGTTGTCCAAGTGGGAGACTGCGTCATACGCGATCTTTCAATCATCATAAGATCGCTTTGGCCGGTTTTGGTTTCGGTGAAAAACGCTGAATGGAGTTGTGAGAACCGATGCAACGAGAGTCGAATTACGATAAATTCCCCACATTTAAGGTAAGCGGATGTGAATCGGAATGTTGGAAAGGTTGGCCCAGAATCCTGGAACGGCTGAAGGCTTTCGGAGTGTCAGAACAGTGCACAATTCCCTTCGAATGTTATCCGGGCGTATATGAGAGAGCATTGATCAGCGCTCTGGTGGAAGGCCTGCGTCCCTCGGGCCTGATCGTCACGTCGTACCTGTTGAAGAGTCCCCGCGAAATCGAGCAGATGGTATCGGATGTGCTGGGCGACGATCCTGTGTTTGGTCAAATGAACTCTCTTGAAATTGTGGATTTTTTTGATAATGCGAAGCTCGCAAGCGGGCGGGAAATGGTCAAAAACTGGAAACATGGGCTCTTGGTCATTGTCGGCACCGGGGCGACTTTACTATCCGAAGAACCGGATCTGCTCGTATATGCGGATATGGCTCGTTGGGAGATCCAGCAGCGTCAACGACGGAATGAGCTCGGGAATCTGGGGACCGACAATCTCCAGGAAAGCCCGGGGCAGAAATACAAGCGGGCGTTTTTCGTCGATTGGCGTGCCGCTGACCATCTTAAGAAATCACTGTTGCAGAAGATCGATTTCTGGCTTGAAACAAACGGAGATATTCCGAAACTCGTGACCGGCCGCGCCGTGCGGGATGGACTGCAACAGATTTCCCGTCGCCCTTTTCGGGTGGTTCCCTATTTCGATCCAGGGCCGTGGGGTGGCCATTGGATGGAGAAGGTTTGTGGCCTCCCGACGGGGATGCCGAATTATGCATGGTGTTTCGACTGTGTACCCGAGGAAAACAGTTTGCTGCTTTCTTTTGGAGGGACATGCGTCGAGATTCCAGCCATGAACCTCACCCTTCTTCATCCGCGCGAGTTATTGGGCGATGCGGTGTTATCTCGATTCGGAGTCGAGTTCCCGATTCGTTTCGATTTGCTCGACACGATGGGTGGCGGAAACCTTTCACTACAGGTTCATCCAAAAACTCATTTCATCCGTGAGCACTTCGGCATGCAATACACGCAGGACGAGAGCTACTATATGCTCGACGCCGGCGAGGATGGCGACGTATACCTCGGCCTTAAGACTCAGATCGACCGAGAGGCCATGATCGGGAAGTTGAAAGCGGCTCTAGGCGCCGATGTGTCGTTCAGCGCTGAGACATACGTAAACCGCTTCCCGGCCCGGAAGCACGACCATTTCCTGATTCCGGCGGGCACCATCCATTGCTCGGGCAGAAACTGCATGGTCCTTGAGATAAGCGCGACTCCGTATATTTTCACATTCAAGTTGTGGGATTGGGACCGACTCGGCCTGGACGGCTTGCCAAGACCGATTCATCTCGAACACGGCTTGGCAAACATAGTTTGGAACCGTGACACGGATTGGGTTGGAAAGAACCTGATCAATCGGATTGATCCGTTGGGCCAGGGCCCGGGTTGGCGCGAGGAGCGCACAGGGCTCCACGAATTGGAGTTCATTGAAACGCGCAGGCACTGGTTTACGAGTTCGACGCCCCACGATACGCTTCAGACTGTAAATGTTCTGAACCTCGTTGAAGGAGAGGAGGCTATCGTCGAAAGCCCGACGGGAGCCTTCGATCCATTCGTCGTTCACTATGCTGAAACTTTCATTGTCCCGGCATCTGTGGGCCGATATTCAATCTCACCTGCAGGACGATCGTTGGGAAAGCGTAGTGGAACGATAAAGGCGTTTGTCCGTTCGTAGCGGCCATTCGAATGATGATTGGCAAGGTCAAAGGAAGTGGGGATTGCGGGTTTAAGCGGAGTGATCTTCATGAGTGATATCGCATCGCCAACTTACTGGCCAACGGCGTTGAGCTTGGTCAAGTCCGGACTCGGAGGGAACGGTGAGAGATCTCTTCAAAGAATCGCATGTTAATTGCTCAAATGAGCGGTCGAAGACTTTTTCTAATGGAAGGCGCGTCCTTTTGGGGGGCATGGCGGCGTTAGGAGCCGGATTGGTTGGTTCCGCCAGCGTCCCCCGCGACCTGACAACGCGGTCTTCAGAGGGAACGCCATCCAAGTCCCAGGCAACTGCAGTTCCCTGTGCGCAAAACAAGGTCATTCGTTCCGACTCCACTACTGTGGTAGAGACAAGCGCGGGCAAAATCCGTGGATTTGAGCGGAACGGAATTTACATTTTCAAAGGCATACCATACGGCGCTTCGACCTCCGGCTCGAGGCGCTTCATGCCTGCATCCAAACCTGAACCATGGACAGGGATTCGCAATGCGCTTGCATACGGTCGAGTCTGCCCACAACAGGATTCTGCACACTTCAACATGGACGGAAAGAATCTCGCGAGTTCCGACGAGGATGCCTTTCTGCTCCATCGGGGGTCCGCCGCGACGGTGCCCGGCGAAGACTGCCTGAGATTGAATCTTTGGACACCCGAGATCAACGGGTCGCATAAACGCCCCGTCATGGTCTTTATGCATGGAGGTGGTTTCTCCGGAGGCTCCGGGCATGACCTTCTTTCCTATGATGGCGAAAACCTCGCTCGTAATCACGATGTGGTTGTCGTAAATCACAATCATCGACTAAATGTTTTCGGCTATCTCAATCTGGAACCAATTGGTGGTGAAGAATTTGCAATGTCTGCCAATGTTGGAATGCTTGATATCGTCGCTGTTCTTGATTGGGTTCATTCGCATATCGTGGCGTTCGGTGGCGATCCTGGGAACGTAACTATATTCGGTCAATCCGGAGGTGGCGGGAAGGTCGCCGCTTTGATGGCGATGCCGGCAGCTAAAGGGCTGTTTCATCGCGCCATTATTCAAAGCGGCCCCTTTTTGAAAGCGCTGAATCCCGAGTATTCCCTACGGATAGCAGAACTGCTCATTGCTGAACTTGGATTATCCAAATCTCAAGTCAAGGAACTGCAGACGATTCCGGTGGACCGACTGTTGGGCGCTGCCGCGGAAGCTATGAAGAAAATCCCGAAGACTCGACCTTTCCAACGCGACGGATATGGTTGGGAGACCGCTGTCGGTTGGGGACCTACCGTAGATGGGCACATCCTACCAAATCATCCATTCGACCCGGGAGCTCCCACAATCTCGGCGGATGTGCCGCTGATCACTGGTACCAATCTCAACGAAAGTGTTAATGGAGTGGATCACCCCGATGCGGAATCCATGACCACTGATGAAATGAATCAATTGGTTCGTGAGACTTTTGGCAGTGATAGCACTGCGATTATTGCTGCTTACCGGGAGGATTATCCCTTGGCGAATCCATTCAGCCTCTGGGCTGCCATTGCCACTTCTCAATGGCGCATCCCAGCGATCGCGCAGGCCACGAGGAAAGCCAACTTAGGCGCGGCGCCCGCATACTCCTACATTTATTCCTGGCGCACGCCAATATTGAACAAGCGTCCAGGAACGTTCCACGCCTGCGAAATCTCATTCG
>Ga0073928_10011067_pt1 | contig 10587 bp, 7 predicted proteins | sample PaiPotPPA55metaG_FD_76969 | JGI IMG/M metagenome (GOLD analysis project Ga0073928, IMG submission 76969) | Iron sulfur acid spring bacterial and archeal communities from Banff, Canada, to study Microbial Dark Matter (Phase II) - Paint Pots PPA... ...
AGCGCAAGGTGCTGAAGCGTTTCGTGGGCACGCCCATGCGCCGCGGAGATTTCCTGCTGGCGATCATGACCAGCCGCCTGCTGCTGATGGTTATCGAGATTGGCCTGCTGCTGGTGTTTGGCGTTCTCTTCTTTCATATGCGTGTTCTGGGTTCCGTATTCTCGATTGCCCTGCTTGGAGGCCTGGGATCGCTCACGTTCGGCGGTGTGGGGCTTTTGACCGCGAGCCGCGCTCAGAAAATCGAAAGCATCAGCGGCCTGATCAACCTGGTGATGATGCCCATGTGGATTTTCTCCGGCGTCTTCTTTTCCTACGAACGATTTCCTGCGGTGATCCATCCGCTCATCAAAGCGTTGCCTTTAACCGCGCTCAATGATGCGCTGCGCGCCAGCATCCTGGAGGGCACGCCCTTGCTGCAGCAGTGGCCGCGCTTAATAGTGTTGGGACTGTGGGGTGGAATCTCGTTCGTGCTGGCGCTGAAGTGGTTTCGCTGGACTTAGACGAGGATTCTGAATCTGATTAAAGCCCCGCTTAGGCCTCGTCCGAAAGTGTTGGGAAAGCTACGGACAAGGCCGTTTGCGGTGCTTGCGAAATAACTGCGGGTACTACTTGACTAGCTTGGCGGCTTGCTTCCGCACTTTTGCCCAGCGTAGTCTTTGCGCTTCGGCAATCCGCCGGCGGGCGTCTTTGCTCAAGGTACGTCCCGTCCTCTTGAGCGTCTTCCCGCCAGCATGGCCTAACGCGTCCAACGCCTTCCCTACTCTTCCCATCTCCTTTTCGAGACGGGAGTACTCGTTCCGCAGGGAAGCAACTACTTTATTCAGACTGGTCATTTATTACCCCCTCGTAGGTCAAGGCTAACATGAAGAAGTAAAAAGGAGGAGAAGATTAGAAGCCGGCAGAGTCATTGCCGCCCAACGGTAAGCCACAACATCCCCTGAACCTTGCTCCAGTCGTCGGTTTCACGGTTAAAAACCACTTCCCGGCGAGAATCTGCGTATCGCGTATCCAGTAGCTGGAACTTATAGATTGAGTCCACCTCCGCGCCGCTATTGGAATCGTAGTACTTCCCGTAAGTAACTCCGTAGCAGACATACAAGTGAGACTTCCACTCCATCAACAGTGCATGCTGACCTCGCAAAGTGCCAATCAACATGCCGGCGCTGATCGCTGGCGGCTCTATGTAGGTCGCAGTCACCGCAATCGGACGCCCATCATTCAGAAGATGTCGGCCTTGCAGCTTCCCGGCAATGTCTTTCAAAGAACCGGGGTCTGCCTTTTCCGCGCTGTCTGCCAGCGCAGAGTCTGTTCCACAGCAGAACACTGTATTGTGGATTATGGTGTCTAGCGAGGTCAGAAGGACGTCGGACGGCTCATGGGAACGAGCCATCAGCACCCGCAGACCGGTGACATGGACTTCTTGAGTAATGGGATAGTCCTGCGCCTTTCCAAAACTAGCGGCTAGCCCCAGCGAAGTCACGATGCACATCAGCAGATTTCGTAATAATGAAGACTGGATTGAGCAAATTCGCGTCAAGCGATGCCCCCCGCTTACTCTCACCCTAACTGCATTGTAGTCCTATCCAATGCTTGTCAGGAACCGCGGCGCCTGCCGTGCTTTAGTGGCTTGCTCGAAGGAATAAGCCAGCTTGATTAACGTGGGCTCGCTCCAGGCGCGGCCAAAGAATGAAATTCCGACCGGCAAGCCCGAAATAAACCCAGCGGTTACATTGATGTTAGGATAGCCGGCGACCGCAGCCGCATTGGAACTGCCTCCGGCTGAGTGGTCCCCATTGATCAGATCCGTGAGCCAAGCCGGGCCACCCGTCGGAGCCACAATGGCGTCAAGCTTGTTCTTATCCATGACTGCATCAATGCCTTCAGTCCGCGCCAGTTGGTGATTCTTGGCCAACGCGTCCACATATTCCTTGTCGGTAAGCGGCCCCTTTTCTTGTGCCTTGAGAAATAAGTCCTGCCCGAAGTAGGGCATCTCCTTCTGCCGGTTGCGCTCATTGAACTCGATGATGTCTTGTAACGTATGAACCGGCGCGCCCGGGCCGAGTCGCGCCAGATAGGCGTTGAGGTCGGCCTTCAGCTCATACATGAAGACCAGCAGTTCGCTCTCGTCGAACTTTCCAAAAGTTGGAATGTCGGCAGGATCGACCAGCGTCGCTCCTTGAGCCTTCAGAACAGTGAGCGCTTGCTCCATGAGCGCGTCCACGGCATCGTTGAAGCCGAAATACTTTCGCGCAACGCCGATGCGGGTGCCCTTCAAACCGTTGGGATCGCAATACTGCGAGTAGTCAGTCTGCGACTTGCCGGCACTAGCCGCTGTCGACTCGTCGTCAGGATCGACGCCGGTGAGCGCGCCCAGAAGAATGGCCGCGTCGCGCACGGTACGGCACATCGGGCCCGCGCCATCCTGGCTGTGCGAAATCGGAATGATGCCGGCACGGCTGACCAGGCCGACCGTGGGCTTGATTCCGGCAAGTCCATTAGACGACGACGGACAAACGATGGAGCCATCGGTTTCAGTCCCAATGCCCGCGGCCGCAAGATTCGCTGAAATACCCGCTCCCGTGCCGGAACTCGATCCACAAGCGTTGCGGTCGAGCGCATACGGATTTTTCGTCAGCCCGCCGCGCCCGCTCCATCCACTGACGGAGTGGCTGGAACGAATGTTTGCCCACTCACTGAGATTAGTTTTGCCCAGAATCACAGCACCCGCCGCGCGCAACTTCTGTGCTACGAATGAATCCTTGGGAGGCTTCGAACCCACCAACGCTAGCGATCCGGCCGTGGTCATCATGCGATCCGCAGTGGCGATGTTGTCCTTGATCAGTACGGGAACGCCATGCAGCGGACCACGCGGCCCTTTGGCTTTGCGCTCCTGGTCGAGCGCGTCGGCGATCGACAATGCCTCCGGATTGAGCTCGATGATCGCGTTCACGGCGGGGCCGCGCTTGTCGATCTCATCAATGCGAGCCCGATATTTTTCGACCAGCGAACGTGCCGTAAATTTGCCGGACTTCATACCATCCTGCATCTCCGGGATCGTGATTTCATCGAGCTCGAATGGCTTGACGTCGACAGGCGACGCGGCGGGCGGCGAAACAATCTCTCGGGCTGAGCTTAACGCGGGATAGAGCGTCGCAGCGGCGCTGCTAGTCAGGGCGGTTTGCAGAAACAGGCGGCGGCTGGGACGTGGGCTCAAAGGCTTATTTGTAGGCATCTTGCGGCGTTCCCCGAAGTGCTGTGATTTGTGGAAAGGACCGGTCTTATTTAAACACGAAAAGGTGCGACGTTTGTTGCTGCGTGCGGGTGGGTGCACTCGCGCGTCGCCAAAGCGGCTGCGATCCAAGTTGTGAGCGGCGCGCAGCGGTGGTAGTCTAGCAACGTTCGCCGGTCTGCTTCACCAGTCCCGAGCGGGAGTAGTTCAGCGGTAGAACGCCAGCTTCCCAAGCTGGATGTCACGGGTTCGATCCCCGTCTCCCGCTCCATTTTTCAATACCGGTCAGTCATTGCCGGCGCTTCTCGTTCTTCACATTGTCGCATCATGTCCAATCGTGCAATCCTGGAAGTCTGCGTGGAATCGGTCGACCATGCCACCGCGGCGGAACGCGGCGGCGCTCACCGGATTGAGCTCTGCACTGACTTGTCCTGCGGAGGAATCACGCCGAGCGCAGCGTTGACGCAAGCGGTTCGGCGAGATGTGCGAATTCCCATCCATGTTTTGATTCGCCCGCGCGCAGGGGATTTCTGTTACTCCTATTCCGAATTTGAAATCATGCGCAACGAAATCCTAGCCGCGAAACAATTCGGCATGAACGGCGTTGCGCTGGGAATTTTGCTGAGCAACGATCGTGTGGACGTCGAACGGACAACGGCATTGGTTGAACTGGCGCGCCCTTTGCCGGTAACTTTCCATCGGGCTTTCGACGCGGCGCCAGACTTTGAAGCGTCGCTTGAGGAAGTGATACAAACCGGCGTCTCTCGCATCCTTACCTCTGCGGGGCGGCCGCTCGCCACGGACTCGCTTGAGACTTTGGCAAAGCTGATCCGAAAAGCGAGCGGGCGAATTTTAATCATGCCCTGTGGTGGAATCAATTCGGACAATATTCTGACCGTTGTCCAGACGACGTTCGCGCGCGAGGTTCACAGTTCTGTAGGAACATCGCATGTTAAGTCTGGCGGGAATGGCGACCGGCCAGAGGATAACGAAGCTCGTTCCGCGCCGCAGATCGAACTATTCGAGCAGAAGGTTGCGAGGTTAGTACGTCTGCTGCGCGACGTGCCGTGCGACCAACCTTCGGGCTAGCGCGGGTTCCTGTTTTCAACCATTCCTCTGCTCTGATACCCTGCTACACCTATGCGCTTTCATCATAGTCTCCTGCTCGTTTCCTTCTTAGCGGTGTGCTCTCTCGCCCAAAACGCTAAACCCGCGGCCGACCGCGTCGCCGCGCAAAACGCGCTTTTCGATGCGCAGTACGAGTCCGATCTGAGGAACTTCCCCGAGCGCGCTACTGCTTTCGGCGACTATCGGTACAATGACAAGCTTGCTGACCGTTCCCTCGAAGGGATTGCCCAATTCCACAAAATTGATCAGGACTTCCTCACGCGTCTGCAGGCCATCTCAACCACCGGCTTCGACGATCGGGATCAACTGTCTCACGACCTCCTGGTGCGAGTCCTGCAGCAGCGCATTACTGATTACGATCTCAAAGAATACGAGATGCCCATCAATCAGCAGAACGGCGTTCACACCAGCCTTGCCGATCTGCCGCTCTCTGTTCCTCTTGACTCTGTCAAGCACTACGAAGACTACATCGCGCGTCTTCACCAGATTCCGCGCGTCCTCAGCCAGACCACGGAAGTACTCCGCGCCGGAATCAAAGACAAGTTGATGCCGGTTCGATTTCTAATCGAGAAACTTCCAGTGCAGTGCGAAGGGATCATTGAAGCCGACCCGTTTCTGCAGCCGACCAAGAAATATCCCGCGAGCATCTCTCCAGAAGACCAAAAGCGCCTGACGCAGCAAATTACCGACGCCATCAATACCGATGTTATGCCTGCGTATAAGACTTTTGCGACCTTTCTACGCACGGAATACGCGCCTGCGGGCCGGACCACACTTTCCATCACCTCGCTGCCGGACGGCGAGAAGCGTTATCAAAACGATATCTATGCGCGGACCACCACGCACATGACGCCGGACGAGATTCATCAACTCGGGCTGCGCGAGATCGAGCGCATCCAGGCTGAGATGACGGCGATCGCCAAAAAAGAAGGCTTCGCTGACCTCGCCTCGTTCCGCGCTTCTCTCAAAACCAATCCCAAGTACATTCCAACTTCTTCCGAGCAAATTCTCGACGACTTCCGCCGCTACATTGCGCAGATGGAGCCCAAGCTTCCGCAGCTTTTCACTCTGCTTCCGAAGTCGCCGGTCACGGTCGAAGCCATTCCTGCCTTTCAGGCTGCCGCTGCCACGCACTACGTCACCGGCACGCCCGACGGGAAGCGCCCTGGCCGCGTGGTGGTTGCAACCTCCAAGTTCGCCGAGCGCTCGCTGATCGACGACGAGGCCATCGCCTACCACGAAGGCATTCCCGGACACCACATGCAGCTCTCCGTCCAGCAGCAGCTCACGGGCTTGCCCAAGTTCCGTCTGCATGGGCTGGGCTTCAACGCTTACATCGAAGGCTGGGCTCTTTATGCCGAGCAGCTTGGCAAGGAGGTCGGTTTTTATCAGGATCCAGTGTCTGACTATGGTCGGCTTTCCTCCGAACTTTTCCGTGCCGTGCGTCTTGTGGTCGACACTGGGATCCATTCCAAAGGATGGACGCGCGATCAGGTCGTAGATTTCTTCCGCAAGTCCGGCGCCGTGGATGAGCCCACCATTCAGTCCGAGACCGACCGCTATATCGCCTGGCCGGCGCAAGCCTTGAGTTACAAACTCGGCCAGCTCAAAATCCGCGAACTCCGCGATCGCGCCCAGAAGGAATTGGGATCTAAGTTCGATATCCGCACTTTCCACGACGAAATGCTCGATGGCGGAACGCTGCCGCTCGACCTGCTCGAAGCCCGCACGGACAAGTGGATCGCGGAACAGAAAACAAAATAAGCAGTTGTGCGGGTGGCCGAGATCAAAAGGCTGCGCCGCTCGCGTCACTCTTGCTCTTCATTCTTGATTCTTGCTCTGTGTCTCGGGGGTATCCCCCTCCCCCCTCGAATCTCTGGAATCATCGAGTTAGCACGAAATTCCTCGCAAAATCCGGATGTCAAAGAACTTAGATACTAAAATCCGTGAAGCAAAGGACTTAGCGGCGCGACGAATTGGCTTATGTCAACCGTCACGGCCTCGATCATCATTGCGCAAGTGATGGGCTGTGCACAAGGTTAGATGTCACAATGAGTTGTGGAAATTCTTACTTCGGCTTTGAGTCCGACGCTTTCAGGTCGCTCATCAGTCGCCGGAAGGCGTCCTGATACGAGTCGTGGTTCTTCCAGTTGCTGAAGTCGGGGATGAAATACTCGCGAATCTCGCGGGCGGAGTCTTTTCCGGTGTCGGCGTCGAAGCACTCCCAGTCGCGCAGAGTTTCGAACGGCGCGAGCCGAATAGGAAACAGTACGCGCCGCCGGTCGCGCACCTCGCGCTTGCGGGCCTTAGCAATTTCCGTCTTCACCCACTCGCTCTCCATGCTGTGAGGCGACAAAATCAGCAGCAGCTTGTCATGGACCCGAATAGCCTCGTCGATTTGCTCGTGGAGTTTCTTGCCGCCTTGAACATCGTGCGGGGCGAACCAGCAGCGCACGCCTTTGTTCTGCAAGTCGGCGTATAGGCGGTCGGCGAACTCTTGGTCTTTGGTGGAGTAGCTGATGAAGCAGGAGTAGAACTCAATTGGGTTTGCTGTTAGGGACCTCATGTACTGTATGAACTCGTCGGGAACGCCGGCACCGCGAAGAAATCCTTCAGGAATATTGCCTTTGGAGCGGAAGATCGTGTCAATGTCGATTACTGAGGGTCCCTCGTGCTCTACGCTATCGAGACCTATTACCGCGCCCAAATCACAGGACTGGAATACGGTGTAGGCGAGCTCGGCATAGCCCAGATTTGTACCCTTTAGGTTGGTGTCGAAGAATGTCGCTCGAGTTAGATCCGCCCTCGTGAGGTCCGCATCCCTCAGATTCGCTCCGACGAGACTTGCTCCCTCCAGACGCGCGCCGGCGAACTTCGATCCGCTGAGGTCCGCCAGTCCGAGATCCGCCTCTCGCAGGTCTGCCTCAGTGAAATCCCCGCCGGCGATGCTCGCCTCGACGAGGAAGGTGACATTGGCTAGGTTGGCACCTGCAAAGTTAGCTCCGTCTAAATCCTCGTCGTCCAGCTTCGCAAGTCGGAGGTTAGGGGTTATTTTGGGGTGTTCTTTCCTCCATGTGTTCCAAGCTCTGGCGCCCTGCTTTAACTTCGCGAGATGTTCGGCATTCGCCATCGCGTCAGACCGCTGGGCGACCATCATACGCTGCTTTACTGGCGCGGGATCGGCAGTAGATTACTCTGCTTCTTCCCGCACTTTGGATGGTCGGCTGGACGCCGCCGGAGAGCCCTTTGGACGCTGAGGCTCTACAGACACTTCTAAGCGTGGAAGGTCTTTTAGTCCCGTTGGAAGTTCTCCGAGAAAAAAATTCGGAATCGTAACTGGAAACTTGAAGTTGCGGGAGAACCTATCTCTGAGGTCGCTGGGTGCGAAATCACGCCACACAGTGGCGACAAATTCAAAATATGTTTGCAGTTGCGTGTTCATGTCAATCGATTCCTTCTGGTCTTGTCCAAGAATGGATGGCAGGAAATGGTAGCGAAAATTACCCTTCTCATCCCACGCGCACCCGATAATGGCTGGCGTTTCGTGGTTCTTGTTGCGGTAGGCGCTAATTTCTTGACGAAGGGGCGTCTGCTCAATTTTCTCCAGTCGCTTTTCGTAACCCCAGAAATACTTGAGAGTCGAGTGTTCTTTTTTGCCGCGCGCAATAGCTAGCCGCAAACTCTCAAAAAAATGATCGAGTTGCCAAAAGAACGCCGCCAGATGGGCGCGGCAAATTAGCGCATCGTTTTGGTCCCATTCCTTAACCGCCTGCTCCTGCTTCCGCAACTGGTCGACCGGGGTCCGAAGGGCGGCTGTCTGTGAATAAACGCGGACGTAAGCCAAATGATAGGCGGCATAGCTAAGCCCCGACCAGATTTCAGCCAAGGCATCTTTGAAATTCATCTCCGGGACGTCCGGCATATCGTTCTGCTTTCTTGCGTTGCCAGCCATACCTACCTCGCTCTAAGAAGATTCTAGTTCAGCTTCCAATGGCGGGTGGCGCGCTTCAGCGCCGGGTTTCGCTTGAGTGGGATGTTCAGACGTACAGAATTAGTCCGGCGAACAAACTGGATTGTCCTCATGCCTTGGGGACTCACGCGGTTTCATCATAGCGGGCGGGGTCATTTCACATCGAGTCAGGGATAGACGAAACGAAAACACGAAGGAGCGGCGGGAACGTTTTGTGCAGGGGTAGAACTGCCCCACTCAAGCCAAAGGCGGGCTTGAATGGGCCACCGGCCTTGGGATCAACCGCAAAATTGTGGGCGGGTGATTCGGAGCTGCAAGCTGACAGCAGATTCCTCGGCGATACGGCCGCCCTCGGAATGACAAGACTATGAGGTTCCGGGGCTTCTTAGGGGTGGAATATTCGACAGGGCGGCTAAAGCCGCTGGTAGTGGCTCATCATCGTGGGCTGGGAATGCGGGCACCGGGGCTGAAGCCCGTCCTGATTTTAAGGGCTCTACGCGGCGCTGAAGCGCCGCTCTTCCACGGTGCTGCGCTCTTCCACGGTACTGCGCTCGTCCACGGTACTGCGCTCGTCCACGGTACTCTTCTACGGAGCTAACCCTTCCGCGCAGGGGCGTATCTCGGGCAAGCCTCCGAAGTTGCAAAAAATTTCAATTACCCTTGTGCCACTTCTATGGCACGTTCTGGCGTTGCGCGCGGTAACCTGCGCAGGTTACTTTTGCAACATCCTTCTCCCCCAGAGGTCACTTGATGGGGGTTCTTGAAAAGCTTCCGACGTGCATGATCGTGGGTGTATTGGTCATGATCTTTGCATGTCTCAAGCGTCACACCCGTTGTGCACGGCTGACCCTCTGGGCCGTGGGGTGGACGCTGGTATTTATTCACTTTCTGGCCCAACTGCTGGAGCCTGCCGGCCATGTGATTCCATTTCTTCGCGCCGTGGACGGTGGCGCACTGCAACTTTCCGCTGTCGCATTCCTGGTTTCGGTTTCCGCGGTGGTCGAGGATCGGGCAAGACGAACGCTGACTCTGCTGGCCCTGGGCGTGCCTTCCGTGAGCTACTCGGTGCTGCAGGCATTGGATGTCCAGTTGCGGTGGCCGCATGTTGTGTGCCTGATCTTCTGCTTCGGCGGCGCAGCATGTTTTTTCTTCTGGGTGAAGCGCGGATTTTCCGCGTATCTGGCCACTATCACTTTGCTGTCGTCCGTGGCCTTCGTGTGGGCTCTGCGCGCCGCTCTGGACGGTTCTTTTCATGAAGGCACGATGGTACTGCTCGGTATCGGGTTTGCGTTGCCGGGTGTGTTCATTTGTCGAAATTATTGGGACGCGTCGCCTGGAGTCCTGACGATTTCGATAGGATTTTTCTGTTGGGGAGCGGTGTTCCCGATTCTCTTTCTCACCGATCGCTTTGCTTTGAACATAATTTTTCCGAGCGCAATTTGGGACACACCCAAGCTGTTTGTTGCCTTCGGAATGATCCTGGCAGTGGTCGAAGACAAGTCGCACGCCATCCTCGGGATGCAACATCGGGCAGCGGAGCTCAGCCGTCAGTTGGAACGTTTTTCGGCGATCAGCTCTCGTTTGTTGAGCAGCACAGCGCCCGAAACGATTTGTCCCGAAATCGCCTCCGCGATCACGGAACTCAGCAGCTTTCATGCGGCCGTGATCCACATCGAGAGTCTGGAGGGAATGCTACGGATGGTTGGGTGCAGCGGGTTTTCGCAAGGGTCGTTGCCGATCCTGCAAGAACGAACGGAGCATTGGACCGTCGGCGATATCCAGAAGCTTTGCGCCGATGCGCGTCGAATCGGCAAGCGATCGTTCGTCTTGCCGACGAATGGCCCTTCGGTTGGTGTCGCAAGTAGCGAAGCACACTGGCCTCTACCGAAGGGTACTGAGATTTTGATACCTCTATGCCCGGCGGCGGGAGCATGTTTTGGAAGCATCACAATAGCCGCGTCGTACGGCGAAAGCGTGCTCCGCATGCGGGAACTGGATCGGATCGAGTCGCTGGCCGCCGATCTGTCGGTGGCGGTTGCGATGAAATCCTTGCACACGCAGTTAGTGTGTTCGGAGAAGCTGGCCGCGATGGGTCAACTGGTCGCCGGTGTCGCCCATGAGTTGAACAATCCGCTCACGGCGATCATGGGATTTGGAGAACTGATGAGCGATGCTATCACCTCGACGGGCACCAGCGATCAACTCAGGCGGCTGATGAGCGAAACCCGCCGCATGAAGCGAATTACCGATAATTTGCTTC
>Ga0073928_10011068_pt1 | contig 10586 bp, 9 predicted proteins | sample PaiPotPPA55metaG_FD_76969 | JGI IMG/M metagenome (GOLD analysis project Ga0073928, IMG submission 76969) | Iron sulfur acid spring bacterial and archeal communities from Banff, Canada, to study Microbial Dark Matter (Phase II) - Paint Pots PPA... ...
AGCGCGTCGCGCTCGAAGGCGGTGTCCTTTTCCGCGCGGGCGACGGCGAGATCCTGCCGGGCAATCTCGAAACGCACGAGAGCGTGGCGATACGCCGCCCATACCTTGTCCTGCCACACCGGGTCCATTGTCGATCTTCCTCAGCCAGTCAAAAGGTTTTCGCCCAAGCTCGCGACGCTGGTCACGATCGTGCCGGCGTCGGTGCCAGCGGTGTCGCGACCGGTCATGAGCGCGAGCGCGACGAGAGCCGCGATGAGAGCGAACACGAACACGGTTCGACCGGTTGCATCGGCAAAAATTCTGTTCGCAAACATTGCTCGCTTCCTCCGCGGCATTAAGAGACGCTTAAAGCATGGATCGCAGTTTGCTAAAATACAATACAAATGTATAGTAAATCCCGTTGATTTCATGGTTAATAGTTCGCCCGAAAAATTAACTATAATATCTATCCGGATTGATCTGCGTTGGATTGGCGGCACGCAAGAATTACACGTACCCGTCGCGATGGGGACTGACCGGAGGGCATGCGCTTGAACAGAGGGGCCGGCTCCGCTTAAATGACCGGGCAGGCGGGTGTAGCTCAATGGTAGAGCAGAAGCTTCCCAAGCTTACGACGAGGGTTCGATTCCCTTCACCCGCTCCAGTTATATCAAAGGCTAATAGGAAAATTGATCCAAGGCCTGTGCTTGCGGGACAATTTTGGGACTTCGCTGCTGGGACTGAAACGAGGGACCAGCGGAATGGCGAGCATCACGAAACGCGGCGAGCGTCAGTGGCAGGATAAGGGGCGTCGCCGAGATTGGAACGCATCCGCGACGTTGTCGACGAGAGTATCCGCCGAGATGTGGGCTCGTCGGGTCAACGGAGCGATCGACGCGCGCCGTCGCTTCCCGATACCCCCAGCAGAATGCTATCGTCCACGACGATGCTCGCCCATCTGGGAAAGTTCGATTTATTGGAGGTCAGGTATGCCCGATAAATCCAACCGGCGCTCCGCGCCGGGAGTGCCGTCACCGTCCACGGGCTTCGGTGCAAACGCGGTCCGGGATATTTCGGCCGCGCTCAACGTCGTCCTTGCGGACGTCTTCGCGCTCTATATGAAGACGAAGAACTTTCATTGGCACATGAGCGGTCCGCATTTTCGCGACTATCACCTGCTGCTCGACGAGCAGTCGGACCAAATCTTCGCGATGACCGACGCCATCGCCGAGCGCGTCCGCAAGGTCGGTGGCCAGACGCTGCACTCGATCGGAGAGATCGCCCGCCTGAAGCACATCCAGGACAACGACGCACCGTTCGTCACGCCGCAGGACATGCTCGCCGAGCTGCGCGAGGACAACGTCGACCTGGTCAAGCGCATGCGCGCGACGCACGAGCTTTGCGATGAGCATGGCGACGTGGCGACGACCAGCCAACTCGAGATTTACATCGACGAGACCGAACGGCGAGCTTGGTTCCTCTACGAAGCGAGCCACATCCCGCCCGCCAGGAGTTGAATCGGCTCGGCACGCTTTCTCGCCGGTCCCGAACACCGTCTCGACAATGTCTGGATTGGGAGGCGAGCGGCAAGACCCGAGTGACCTCGCCCAAACACGGATGATTTAGGCGGCGGAGGAAGATTCTGGAAATGATTGCGCACAACGCATCAGGTCCCGAAGTCTGGTTTGCAGCAGGCGTCAGAACACCCTTTGCCAAAATTGACGGCCCGCTCGCGAAGCTTGACGCGATCGCCCTGTCCGTTCCCGTCGTACGCCACATGCTGAGCTTGCTCGGCGGCGCGTCACCGGACTTTTGCGTATGGGGGGCCGTCGTACCCAATCTGACCTGGAGCAATATCGCCCGCGAGATACTGATGGACGCGGGCGCGCCGGCGACCATCCCTGCCTTCTCGACTGTCATGGCCTGCGGGTCCAGCATGATTGGGGCGATCGAGGCCGCGGGCATGATCAACGGTGTCAACCGCACCCTCGCCCTGGTCGGCGGCGTCGAAAGCATGAGCCGAATTCAACTCGGCCTGGGCCAGCCACTTTCCGACTGGATCCGGAAGTTCCAGCAGGCGCGCTCCCTCGGGCAGAAGGTCGCCCATGTCACCGAACTCAAGTTGGGCGACATCCGGCTTTTCATACCGAGCGTGACCAATCGCACGACCGGACTGAGCATGGGCGAGCATACTGAGGTCACGGCCAAGGACTGGAACATCCGGCGCGATGATCAGGATCAACTCGCGCTGGAAAGTCACCAGCGCGCCACGGCCGCCTGGGACAGAGGATTCTTTGATGATCTGGTCATCCCAGTCGATGACCTTCGCCGCGATGCGATTCCGCGCAAGGACACCTCGCTGGAGAAGTTGGCGCGACTTCCGCCGACCTTCGATCGGACAAGCGGGAAGGGCAGCTTGACTGCTGGAAATTCCTCACCGCTGACCGACGGCGCCGCGAGCCTTTGGGTTGCGTCGGCGGCGGGGCTGGAAAAACTGCCGCCGGACCTTCCCAGGGCGAAGCTGATTGATTGGGAGATCGCCTCGGTCGATTATCGCGTCGAAGGGCTTCTCATGGCGCCAGCCTTCGCCATTCCTCGGATGCTCGCGCGGAACGGTGTCGCCTACGCCGACATCGACCTCTGGGAGATCCACGAGGCCTTCGCCGCCCAGGTCCTGTTCCATCTCAAGGCACTTGAGACACCCCAGTTCCTGCGCAACAAGGCTGGCGTGGAGCCCAACTTTGGCACCTTCCCGCGCGAACGCATGAATCCGAACGGCGGCAGCGTCGCGCTGGGCCATCCCTTCGGTGCGACCGGAGCCCGGATCATCAGCCAGGCGGTGAAGGAGCTCTCCGCCAAACCGGCGGGGGCGCGCGCCATCGTCAGCATCTGCACCGATGGCGGCCAAGGTTCCGTCGTCCTGCTCGAAGCGGAGCATTGAGGGCAATGACGGAAGCAGAGATTGCTGAGCTGGCGACCTGGATCGCCGAGGCGGGGCTCGCGGGCCACGCGGAAACGGTGGCGATCGCCGGCGTCTGCGACCGCGTCGTCGCTTTCGGGCTGCCGCTCGCCCGCGCATCTGTGTTCATCGACACATTGCATCCCATCCACGAGGGGCGGTTGTTTCGTTGGGAGCGGGAGAAGCCGGAGGCGACGCTCGCGGAATACGGACGTAGCGCGGAAGGCGAAAATGCTGAGCGCTGGCGCAGCAGCCCGTTCTACCGGTTGATATCCAGCGGCGGATCGCTGCTGCGCCGCCGCCTCACCGCCGACAGCGAAACTGAATTTGCGATTTTTCCCGAGCTGCGCGCGACCGGGATCACCGACTATGTGGCGATGGTCAACCGCTTCGCGGCCGATGGGGTGATCGGCGAGATGGATTGCATTTACTCCTCGTGGATGACAGATCGCGCTAGCGGTTTCGGCGACGGCGATATTGCAACGTTGCAGCGACTCATGCCGTTTCTCGGGCTCGCGGTGAAATCTGCCTCGCTCGGCCGCATTGCCCAGACCTTGGTCGAGACTTATCTTGGCCGCGACGCCGGTCGGCGGGTTCTCAGCGGCCGGATCGCCCGCGGCGTCGCGGACCGGATCGAAGCTGTCCTGTGGTTTAGTGATTTACGCAACTACACGCGCATTTCCGATACATCGCCGCCGGAGCACATCATCCCGCTACTCAACGACTATGCCGACGCAATCATTTCCGCTATTCACCAGCACGCTGGCGACGTTCTGAAACTGATCGGCGATGGCATGCTGGCGATATTCCCTGCCGCGGAGCGCGATCGCGCCTGCGCCGCCGCGCTGGACGCCGCGACGCTGGCGCGACAGGCCGTAGCGACCCTCAATGCGCGCCGTATCGGACAGGATCTGCCCGCCACGGACATGTATCTCGGACTTCATATCGGCGAAGTGTTTTACGGCAACATCGGCAGCAGGGAGCGCCTCGATTTCACGGTCATCGGCCCGGCGGTCAACGAAGTCAGCCGCATAGCCGCAATGTGCCGGTCCGTCGACCAGCCGGTGCTGCTCTCCTCCGTGTTTGCGGCTTCCATCGCCGACCAGAAGCACCGCTTCGTCTCGGTCGGTCGCTACGCGTTGCGCGGGGTTGCACGACCCCAAGAACTCTTCACGCTCGATTTTCAGGCATGACGCGGGGCGCGCCGTGGCCCTCATTGAGAGGGCGAAAAATGGCGCAAGGTATGGTCAGCAGCGGTGCGCCTTAGCCGTTCGGTGGCTTTGAGATGGGCGCAATCACGGCGGAGGTCGATTCGTGGCAATGTTTCGTTGAGCGATCGGATGGTGATCAATGGCTAGCGACCATGGGATTCGTAGCCGCTTGCTCGCGCTGTTCTATGCTGAACGCGATCGAGAGTGGCGAAATCCCCTGACCTGGACAAAGCCCACTGACATTCCAGCGGAGTCGATTATTCGAGCTTGTCAGCAGCTGGATCAACTGAGGTTGATCGAGTGGCAAGGACATGGGCATCTCATGGGGATGGGAAGAATCACCGCTCACGGATGCAATGTGATGGAGGGAGTGGAACAGGCTCCGGATGAAATCACTGTCGATAATCGTGCGACCGTCGCGGGATCATCTCACGTGCAAATCGGCAACGACAATATCCAGGGTCTCAATATCACGATCGGTGAACTCGCTACCGCCATCAATGGATCATCGGCAAGCATCCACGACAAGGAGGAAGCGAGATCGCTTCTTGATGCGCTTTTGGCGAATCCCCTGGTGAAAATCGTCATGGGACGGTTTGGTCTCGGGTGGTGATGACTGTTCCTACTGTTTATGCCATCCGGAGGTATTGGTGGTGACAGGCAGGCTACGGATGCCAGTCGGTGCCGCGGGTAGCTGCCAACGCAGAAAGAGAATCTCCGCGTCACGCGAGACCCACGTATCGAGGCGAGCATGGCGCTGAAGAATGTGAGTACCGCAAACATCTGGACAAGACATTAGCCGATCGACAGTCGAGAGTCCCTGTCGATTCAATGGATATTGGCGGAACGCCACGTCAGGCCGCGACCGCGCAGACGCAGGCCCACCTTGGATAGACCGTAGAGGACGCCGTAGGCGAGCTGGCAGCGGCGCAACGGCGAGAATAGGCCGGCCCTTTCGTAGAAGTCGCCAGCCAGGATCGCCACTACCCCGTTGCGCATATCGAACATGTCGATCGACGACATGAACATGTCTCGAAGCACAGTCGTGTTGATGCGATGAATGAGCCACGAAAGGGCATCGAGCCCGCGTCGCATCTTGCGCTCGTAGTCTCGCAGTAGCCGCTCTCCAGCCTTCCTGTTTTCCAGCCAGACATCGATCACTTCGGCCGCAAACGCGCCGCTGCTCATCGCCATCAGGACGCCACTCGAAAACATCGGATCTACGAAGGCGAAGGCATCGCCGGTGAGAGTGTAGCCGTTGCCCGCGATCCGCCGCGCATCGTAGGAATAGTTCGCGGTGGCAAACAGCGGTCTGATGAGCTCGGCCTTCGCCATTCGATCGGCAGCGCTTGGGCTCGCAGCTAGCGCCCGCACGAGGATTCCGTTGAGGTCGTCCGTCCTAGGCTTGAAAAAGGCCCGGTCTCCGACGACCCCGACGCTCATGATTTCCTCGGGCAGCGGGATCATCCACAACCAGCCTTGCTCGAAAAGATGCACGGTGATCAAGCCCGCATCGTCGCCGTCGCGGCGTGGCACATTGCGGAAGTGGCCGTACACAGCGGCGGTACCATTGAACTTATCAATCCGCTTCAATCCGAGTTGGCTGGCGAGCAGCGTATCGCGACCGGAAGCATCCACCACATGTCGGGCCAACCAGGACGATTCGGTCGCGTCGGGCCCGATCGCCGTGATTTTCGTGCGACCTGCGACGCCGAACTCAACCTCGCGCGCCCGCGTTGCCTCCAGCACGGTCGCGCCGAGGCGGCGGCTATTATCGAGCAACAGTTTGTCGAATTCCGCGCGCCGCACGTGGTAGCTATGATCGACCGGCAGGCGGGGATTGCTGGCGAAGCGGAATTTCGTCGCCATGCCGTGGGCATCCGAAACCATTTCGGCGCCCGGCTTGAAGACGCCGATGCGCCGGATTTCGTCGGCCACGCCGAGACGCTCGAACAAAGGAAGATTGAGCGGCAAGAGCGACTCGCCAATATGGAACCGTGGCAGTCGGTCCTTTTCCAACAGCACGACGGTGCGCCCCCTCTCGGCGAGAAGCGCCGCGGTGGTCGAGCCGGCCGGGCCACCGCCGATTACGAGGACATCGCATTCCTGGGGATCTTGCACGGCGGTCCTTCATGGAAATGGAACGCCCGCACCGGCTTGTAAACCTGCAAAAGTTGCGAGCACGCCGGGTGTACGCCTTTCTCCCCGCGGTGTGTGAGCGGAGAGGGGGCGCCGCAATTCAGCGTCGTTCTCGGGCGATCGAACGAAGCGATACGCCCAGCGAAAGCTAATCAGAGTTGGTCGTTTGCATCAATATTTCGCACGCCTCCTGTAGTCGCGGCCGCCCGAGTGACGCGGCAATCGACGCCGAGGAGATCGTGGAACATCTGCTGCTCTACGGGTGGAGCTGGACCGCAGGGCGCCGGCGGCCGGCATAGCACGCCGAAGGTCTGGAGCGGATAGGCCCTTCGGTTGGTTCACGCCACGATCCTTCACGACTCACCCCTAAAAGGCGGAAACTCGATTGCTCTGACGTACAAGCCGTAGGCCGGACCAACGACCGCGCGATCTTATCTTCGAAAGGCCGCTCGCCAGCCGGGAATAACTCGCGCGCCCGGCAGTCTGCATCTTCGACCCATCCACTGATGGAAGACGAAGGAGACGAAAATGTCCGACGGATATGATCCCGTTTCCGGCCCGTCACGCCCCGCATGCAGGGTACCATGGTCGTGAAGGAGCGGGTGATGCCTCCCACCCTCTTCGCCGGCCTTGCGGAGAAGATGGGTTTCAACGGTCTTTGTGAAAATCGGATTGAATGCGACCCCCATTGGCAATGGAACCAAAAGATGATGAGCCATCAGCGACAGCATTTCATGGTGACGGCGGCGCTGCTCACGGCACTTTTACTATTGGCAGCCTGCACCCCTCCGGCGCCGCCTGATCCGGCGACGGCGGCGCTCGAGCACCAATACGAAATGGGGTGCCGGCCAGTGGACTTGCAGGGGAGCAGTTCGCCCTATTGCGGTGACTTCTGACGCGCTTGGATTTCAAATTAGAAGACTCCCGGCTGGCGGCGATCAGTCGTCAATCGCGGCCGACTGAAAAATGGGATTGATAAAATTTTGATGCCGCCAGGAGCCGATGAGGAGAATTGAAATGATCAGGTCAACTCAGGGATCGACATCGACGCCAACAAGACCCAAAAGATGCGGTTGAGAACGCGGCGCTCATCCACATGCGGGACATCCCTGGCTTATTCGGAAGCATCGACTTACTGACTTTCGCAACGCCGCCGTTTCGGCTTCCAGCCCCTCTAACGGCCTCGATTGCAACCCCTCATTCGCCGATGGTGTTGACCGGGCACCCCGCCCACAGAGACGATTGCCGAAAAACAGCGCCGTAACCTCGAGAATTGCGTCTCTACTGGCGAAACCGACGCAGAATATCGCCGGAAAGGTGCGGTAAACCGTCTCCTTTGCCGAGAGCAGATTCTTTCGGCAGGATAGGGATCATCAGGAGGTTGGGATGCGTGATGTAACACCGTTAAGCGGACAGGTTGCTATCGTGACGGGGGCCGCCCAGGGAATTGGCCGTGGCATTGCTATGGTGCTGGCGGAGGCCGGCGCCCGCATCGTCGTCGGTGACTTGCAGGATGCCAGCGGTACGGTGCGCGATGTAGAGGCCGCGGGCAGCAACGCAGCCCAGCTCCGCATGGATGTGAGCCGCCGAATGGAAGCGGAGAAGCTCGTCGCCTTTGCCCTCGAAAGCTTTGGTGGGGTCGATATCCTGGTCAACAATGCGGCGATCGATGCGCCCGCTGGCACTGCCTGGGATCTTCCCGAGGAGGAGTGGCGGCGGACGATCGACGTCAATCTGAGCGGCGTCTTCTACTGCTCGCAAGCAGCGCTCAAACCCATGCTAGCGGCCGGACGCGGCGCCATCATCAACCTGAGCTCGCAGTCGGCACGCATCGGTCGTCACGGCATGTCGCCGGCCTATAACGCGAGCAAGGCCGGTGTCATCGGGCTTACGGTCGCCTTCTCGGCTCAGGTGGCGGAGCGCGGCGTGCGGGTCAACGCGATAATGCCCGGTCTCGTCGAATCGCGCGATTTTGGCTGGTCGCCGGAGACACGAGCCGCCCGGACGCGCGAATATCCGTTGGGCCTCGGTACGCCGCGGGATGTTGGCGAAGCTGTGCTCTATCTCGCAAGCCCCGCCGGACGCTGGGTGTCGGGCTCTGTCCATCACATCGCCGGCGGCTACCAGCACTCCGTATCCTGAATTCGGCACATCTATTCTTCGCCGATGATATCGTGATCAATGGGGAAGCAACGATGCCAGCAGACCAGTTCCGCGCCCCCTCGCAGCTCGGCGCCATATACGGCGTGACAACAGCGGCGACCTTCCTCGACCTGCCGTCGGCAACGCTTGCCGACGGCGCCAACGCCAACATCGCGATCTTCGGCGCCGCGACGGCCACGCCCTACCCCTCGGTGGGCGCCTATTGCGCGGACGCGCCGCAGGCGATCCGCGCCGGCATCGCCAACTGGGCGGGCGCCCGCGACCACATGGATTTCGACCTCGGCGGGCGGATGCTGCCGGACGGCGTCAACGCCGTCGATTGCGGCGACCTCGCGATCGATCCGGACGACGCCGCCGGCAATAGAGTCAAGATCACCGCCGCGGCTCGGGCCCTGCTTGACGGCGGCGCCGTGCCGGTGGTGCTGGGCGGTGACGATTCGGTGCCGATCCCACTCTTCCAGGCCTTCGAGGGGCGCGGCGCCTTCACGGTGCTGCAGGTCGACGCCCATATCGACTGGCGCGACGAGGTGCAGGGCATCCGCCTCGGTCTCTCCTCGACGATGCGGCGCGCGAGCGAGATGGGCTGGATCGAGCGCATCGTCCAGGTCGGGGCCCGCGGCACCGGCAGTGCCCGCGTCGCGGACTTCGACGACGCTCGCGCCGCCGGCGTCATCTTTGTTACCGCGCGCGAGGTGGCGGCGCACGGCATTCAGGCGGCGCTCGACGCCATCCCCTCGGGCGCAAACATTCTCATCACCATCGACTGCGACGGGCTCGACCCCACCATCATCCCGGGCGTCATCGGCCCGGCGCCGGGCGGGCTCAGCTACTGGCAGACCGTCGAGCTGCTGCGGGGCGTCGCGCAGCGCGCCGCCATCGCCGCCTTCGACATCGACGAGTTCATGCCCGAGCGCGACATCCAGCAGCAGGGTGCCCTCGCCGCGGCGCGGCTGGTGGCGAACGCGATCGGCCTCATCGCGAGGCAGCGGGCACGTTAAGACGCGGTCCAACAAGTTGTTGAGTCGGTGGATTCGGACGTGGTGACGCAGGCCGAAATCTGCTTCACGACGGCGAATAACTCCCCGCTCGGCGCGGATTGCGCGTGGCGCGCGGCGTCGACTTCATCAGGAACGCGCGTGGATCCGGGCATCGTCGCTGAGGGCGAGCTCCTTTCATCGCGCCTGGAGGCGGGCCGGCGCACGTGTGCCTATGCGCGGTATTTTTGTGCCTGCTCGATAATGGGCACCGGATCGAAAGCATTGAAATCAGTTACCAGCGCGTCGGAGTAGTAAACGGACGGAGATTGACGGATCCTGATCGCTTTGGTCGCGAGTAGAAAGTCCTGCCACGCCGCGATCTCTTGCTCGGTGATCGCCCCCCACTTGGGCACTGCCGAATTTTCGATGCGCTGACCCTCGATCCGCCCTTTGAGAGCCGCAAGCTCGCCCCGGAAGACCCGCTCCTTGTCCTTACCCGGCTGGGGTGCGGCGTCGGGAAATCGCTGCCAGACAGCGCGGATTGCGGCCGCCGGGTTGGCGAGCGCGAAGACGGTCGCCTTGGCGACGGCGCGCCCGAACGCACCGAATACTCGCGGCCGCGCCGCGAGGCTCTGGTCGAGTGCGCATATCGAGGATGACGGCGTCAATCGATCAATCATAGGCGCGGGCAAGTGCCGCAGCGGCACGCCTTCCGCCGCCATGAGCCCGGCGAGGATATCGAGCTGCCACACCGCGTCGACCACGCCGCCGCGCAACGCTGTGGCCATTCGTTCGACGTCGAGCGGCGTGCCTGGTAAAGGCGTGAAGGAAACCTCACGGTCAGGGTCGATCCCGGCGCCGAAAAGTACGGCCTTGGCGAAGGCGAACAGCTCGGGATCGTCGAAATGGAGGCCTATCACTTTGCCGCGCAGCTCGGAGAGCCCATGGATCGGGCTGTCGAGCGGTACCGTAAAGCTGCGGTTCTGTGCGCGCACGAACCCATAGAAAACGCGCAGAGGCACCCCCCGGTCGCGCGCCATCATGGGGAAGACGAGGTTGACGAAGGTCATGTCGCCCTGTCCGGCGATAACGCCCTCGACCGCTTGCTTGGGAGAGCCGGAGCGTGCGAGGTCGAACTTGACCTTGATGTTTTCCTCG
>Ga0073928_10011069_pt1 | contig 10586 bp, 9 predicted proteins | sample PaiPotPPA55metaG_FD_76969 | JGI IMG/M metagenome (GOLD analysis project Ga0073928, IMG submission 76969) | Iron sulfur acid spring bacterial and archeal communities from Banff, Canada, to study Microbial Dark Matter (Phase II) - Paint Pots PPA... ...
CGCCTTTATGTTAGCGCGCTTAGAGCATGATCCCGAAAAGTGGTGTTCCGGTTTTCGGATAAGATCACGCTCAAACGAAGAACCTAGACCTTGGTCCGATTCACTCGAATTGGATCAAGGTCTAGGGGTGCTGGCTGATTTCAGCCGCAATGCTCGCACAAACACGCGTCCGATGACTCGATCCCACAACCGAGCGCGTTCGCAGCAAGCGGGGCTTTGCCGCCGCACTGTGCTGCAGCGCCTTCTCGGCGTAGCGACACTTGCGGCCGGGATTGACTCGGCATGGGCCGACGATCGAGCGCTTGATGCGCTGCTCGGCGAAGTCAATCACGGCGAATTCGGCCAGGGATTCGATCAGGCCTCACGCACCGTTCACATGCCGAAAGCGACAGTTCCCATGTTGTCGCCGGGGACAGCAGACGCCACACGCCGCGCGGTCGAAGTTTACGACCGCATCGTCGCGCGCGGCGGCTGGCCCGAAGTGTCGAAGGTCCTGGAACTGCGGCGTGGCACTAGCCATTCGAGCGTGGCCGAGTTGCGTTCGCGTCTGGCAATATCGGGCGACCTCGATCCGAATGCGAGTGCGGTCGAGAATGACATCTACGACTCTTATCTCGAGGAGGCGGTGCGGCGATTCCAGGCGCGGCACGGCCTGACCATCGACGGCATCGTGCATGAGGCGACGTTCGATGCCATGAACGTCCCGGCGGCGACAAGGCGCGATCAGTTGAAGGTTAATATCGAGCGATTAAAGACGCTCACCGGCAATCTCGGCCCGCGTTATGTGGTGTGCAATATTCCGGCAGCGCGCATCGAGGCGATCGAGCACGATGTCGCCGTGTCGCGCCATACCGGCGTTGTTGGCAAACCCGATCGTCCGTCGCCCGACATCGACAGCAAAATAATCGAAATCAATTTCAATCCGTATTGGACCGTGCCGGCTTCGATCGTGCGCAAGGACCTGATCCCGCGAATGCAGGACCAGCCCGATTATTTGACACAGAACCATATTCGCATCCTCGACGCGGCGCATCGTGAGCTACAGCCTTCGCAGATCAACTGGTACTCCGAGGACGCAACCAACTACACCTTCAAACAAGACCCCGGCAGCCAAAATTCGCTGGGCTCGATTCGAATCAATTTTCCCAGTGCCTATGGCGTGTATATGCATGACACGCCGTTGAAGAATCTCTTTGGCGACGATTTCCGTTTCCATTCATCCGGTTGTGTACGCGTGCAGAACGTGCGCCACTTGGTTGCATGGCTTCTCGCTGAAACCAAAGGCTGGTCGGCCGCCGACATCGACCGCGTCATCAAATCCGGCGAGCAAAAAGCGGCGCGGCTGGCCAAGCCGGTGCCGTTGCACTGGGTCTATGTGACGGCCTGGTCGGGCGCCGACGGTGTCGTGCAGTTCCGCGAAGACATTTATGGCCGCGACGGGCTTGGCGCGCCGGCCATCCCGGCGACGACAAAGCTCTAATCGTTGCCGCGGGTCGCGGCCAATCGCCGACGATCCCTAAATATAGCGGTGTTATCCGCTGAATTATCGCAAGCTGTTGCGGGTTCGGCTGGCATCATCGCGGCATGCGGTGTATCACCTCGGCACAGGGTGCCGCGGCGAACACCGCGCCGCTTTAATGGCACCCCGAGATGATCTGCCAGCGAGGGAAATGAAGCAACCATGCCGGCAAGCCAGAAATTCAATGCAACTGACGAGGACTTCTTCTCCGCCACGCTTTCCGAAAGCGATCCGGAAATTGCCGAAGCGATCAAGCTCGAACTAGGCCGCCAACGCGACGACATCGAACTCATCGCCTCAGAGAACATCGTCAGCCGCGCCGTGCTTGAGGCGCAGGGTTCCGTACTTACTAATAAATATGCCGAGGGTCTGCCGGGAAAGCGCTATTACGGCGGCTGTCAGTTCGTCGATATTGCCGAGCGCCTGGCGATCGAGCGGGCGTGCCATCTGTTCGGGTGCAGTTTCGCCAACGTGCAGCCGCATTCCGGGGCCTCCGCCAATGCGGAAGTTTTTATGGCGCTGATGCAGCCCGGCGATACCTTTATGGGCCTCAACCTTGCCGCCGGCGGACATCTCACCCACGGCTCACCGGTCAACCTTTCAGGCCGCTGGTTCAAAGTCGTGCCCTATAGCGTCCGGCGCGATGACCATCTCATCGACATGGATGAGGTCGAGACGCTGGCCAAGGAGCATCGGCCCAAGGTGATCGTCGCCGGCGGCTCGGCCTATCCGCGTATCATCGACTTTCGCCGCTTCCGTGAGATTGCCGACGAGGTCGGCGCTTATCTGGTGGTCGACATGGCTCATTTTGCCGGGTTGGTCGCCGGCGGCGCGCATCCAAGCCCGCTTCCCCACGCTCACGTCGTCACTACGACGACGCACAAAACGCTGCGCGGGCCGCGCGGTGGGGCCATCCTCAGTAATGATGAGGAGCTTGCGAAAAAGCTCAATGCAGCGGTGTTCCCGGGAATGCAGGGCGGGCCGCTGATGCATGTGATCGCCGCCAAAGCCGTTGCCTTCGGTGAAGCCCTGCGGCCGTCGTTCAGGCTTTACGCGAAGAATGTCGTCGAGAATGCGAAGGCGCTTGCCGAAACGCTCAAAGCCTGTGGCCTAGACATCGTCTCCGGCGGGACTGACACCCATTTGATGCTGGTCGATTTACGCAAAAAGGGGCTGACCGGCAAAGTGGCGGAAGCTGCCCTCGGCCGCGCCCGCATCACCTGCAACAAGAACGGCATTCCTTTTGATCCGCAGAAGCCGACCATTACGTCGGGCGTGCGCCTTGGTACGCCGGCCGGCACGACGCGCGGCTTCGGCATCGCCGAATTTCGGCAAATCGGCGATATGATCGCTGAAGTGTTGGACGCGCTTGCAAAGAGCGGTGCCGAACAGGACGCGCAGGCCGAGCAGCGGGTGGCGGAAAAAGTAAAACGCCTGGTCAGCCGGTTCCCAATCTACGAGGGCTAAGGGATGCGCTGTCCGAGCTGCGGGAGCCTCGACACCCAGGTGAAGGATTCGCGGCCGACCGAGGATTCTTCGGTCATTCGGCGGCGCCGCGTCTGCCTAACCTGCAATTTTCGCTTCACGACCTTCGAGCGCGTCCAATTGCGCGAATTGATTGTGATCAAGCGAAATGGCCGGCGCGTGCCGTTCGATCGCGATAAGCTCTTGCGATCGGTGCAGATAGCGCTGCGCAAGCGCCCAGTGGACCCCGAGCGCATTGACCAGATGGTCTCGAAAATCGTGCGCGAGCTTGAAAGTATCGGCGAGAGCGAGGTTTCTTCGGAAACCATCGGCGAGACGGTCATCGCGCATCTGCGCGATCTCGACGATGTTGCTTATGTGCGGTTCGCGTCAGTCTATCGCAATTTTCGCGAGGCGAAGGATTTTGAAGCAGCACTTGCCGAATTGTCGGGAGATGAGGCCGCCGAGTGAGCGCGCCTGAGAGTGCTGTAGCGGACGCGGCCACGAGCGACCGCCGCTTCATGGCACTTGCTCTTTCACTGGGTCGCCGCGGGCTCGGTCGAACCTGGCCCAATCCGGCGGTCGGCGCGGTCATCGTGAAAAACGGCGAAATCGTCGGCCGTGGCTGGACCCAGCCGGGCGGCCGGCCGCACGCAGAAATCGAAGCCCTGCGCCGGGCCGGCGAGGCGGCACGCGGCGCTACGCTTTATGTCACGCTCGAACCATGCGCGCATCACGGCAAATCGCCGCCATGCGCCGACGCCGTGATTACGTCCGGCATCGCGCGCGTCGTTTCGGCGTTGCAGGATCCTAATCCCGAAGTTGCGGGCGCCGGGCACGCGCGCCTGCGAAGCGCAGGCATTGCCGTTGACGTCGGCATCGGCGCCGCCGCTGCCAGGCGCGACCATGCCGGGCATATCCGCCGCATGCGCGAGGGCCGTCCGCAGGTTATGCTCAAACTCGCCATCTCGGCAGACGGCAAAGCGGCAGGTGCCGGGCGGCGGCGTGTAGCGATCACCGGCGATGCCGTCCGCAATCGCGTGCATCTCCTGCGCGCGCAGAGTGACGCCATCATGATCGGCATCGGCACGGCCTTGGCGGACGATCCGGTTCTGACCTGTCGCTTGCCTGGGATGGCCGGGATGTCGCCGGTGCGTGTGGTTCTCGATACACGGCTTCGCTTGCCGGTCAACTCACGGCTCGTGCAGACCGCTCGCGAAACGCCACTGGGGATCATCGCCAATGCGCCACCAAGTTCCGAAGCAGCGCTGCGCGCGCATGGCGCCGAGGTGATCCAAATCGACGATAAGGACGGTCTCGGGACCGTGCTGGAACATTTGGGGTCGCGCGGCATCACGCGTCTTATGGTCGAGGGCGGTCCGACGCTTGCCTCGGCCTTCATCGCCGCCGATCTGGCCGACGAGGTTTTGTTGTTCCATTCTCCGACCCGAGTAGGCGATGACGGCCTGGCGGCCCTCGAGCCGCGCGCGCGAACCATGCTTGATCAACACCTCAAATGTATTTCCAGCGAGCATGTCGGGCCGGATCGCCAGGATTACTACGGGCGCGAGTCTTTAGCCGATGTTTAGCGGGATCGTCAGCGGAATAGGCGAGGTCCTTGACGTCGAGGAAAAGTCCGACGGCTTGCGCAGGCTAGTCGTCGTTTGCGGCGACGACCCCAATTCAATCGCGGTTGGCGCATCAATCGCCTGTTCGGGAATTTGCCTTACGGTTGTGGAGCGCGGCACTGTGAGCGGTCGACCGTTCTTCGCCGTCGATACCGCGGCCGAAACGTTGCGCTTGACGACCGCCGGCGATTGGCGGCGTGGCACACGCATCAACCTGGAACGCTCGCTTCGGCTTGGCGACGAGCTTGGCGGACATCTGGTCAGCGGCCACATTGACGGGATTGCCGAACTCGTAACCCGCGACGATTTTCTCGACAGCGCGTCACTGACCTTGCGCGTACCGAACGGGCTATCGCGGTTTATCGCGGCAAAGGGTTCGGTCGCGCTCGACGGGGTCTCCTTAACCGTCAATAAGGTCGCGGGCGAGACGTTCTCGGTGCTGGTGATCCCGCATACCCTGCAGGTCACCACATTCGGCGCCCTCCAACCTGGTGCGCGGCTTAATCTCGAAGTCGATCAGCTGGCGCGGTATGTAGCGAAACTGTTGGAAAGCCTGCCACGCTAGAGTTTTAAGCACGATGCGCTTTGCGGCATCATGCTTTAGGACGCGCTTGTGAGCGCCTGCCGGTCTTGGTACGACCTCGCCCGGATCCGATGCCGGTGGGCCGAAGTCGTTCGGCGCAAACCGTGCTCAAACAAGCCGGAGCGCAGCCATGGCTAGAGCGCGGCGAGGCGACCGTGAGAAAACTAGCGGCAAAGGCGCGCGCATTCTCATTGTCGAAGCGCGCTTTTATGACGACATTGCCGACGCACTGCTGGTGGGCGCCACGAAAGTCCTGAAAGAGGCGGGAGCCCAATTCGATTGCCTCACCGTGCCGGGCTCACTCGAAATCCCGTGCGCAATTGCAATCGCGCTCGATGCGGCGCAGCGACGCCGGCGCGCTTTTGATGGGGTCGTCGCGCTAGGCTGCGTCATTCGCGGCGACACCATCCACTTCGACATCGTTGCGCATCAATCCGCTCGCGGATTGATGGATCTTTCTGTGGCGCGCAAAATGCCGATCGGCAATGGAATTATTACTGTGGATACCGAGGAGCAGGCCTGGCTGCGCGCCCGGCCCGAGGAGCAGGACAAGGGCGGCGATGCCGCGCGCGCTGCGCTCGCGATGGTCAGTCTAAAACGGCAGATCGGGAGGCGGTGAGATGGCCGGCCCTGAAATGCCTGATGCTTCAGGTCGCGGCGACAACGAAGCGCGCAAGGCTAATCAACGCGGCGCCGCGCGGCTCGCTGCGGTGCAGGCGCTTTATCAGATGGATCTTGCCGGCACCGGGTTGAACGAGATCTTGACCGAGTTTGAAAATCACTGGCTCGGCGGCGAAGTGGAAGGCGTGCAATATCGCCCGGCGGAATCCGCCTACTTCCGTGACATCGTCGGCGGTGTGGTGCGCGAGCAAAGCCGCCTCGATCCACAAATCGACGCGGCGCTGGCGCGCGGCTGGCCGCTTAAGCGCATCGAAATGGTGCTTCGTGCGGTGCTCCGCGCCGGCGCCTATGAGCTCGCCTGCCGCAGCGACGTGCCCGCGCGCGTGGTAACCTCCGAGTATGTCGACGTAGCCAGTGCCTTTGTGGACAAGCAAGAGACCGGCATGATCAATGCGGTGCTCGACCAACTCGCCCATCAGCTTCGTGCGGGCGAATTCGCCGGCAGATAGCGGAGCCGCGATATGCCCTCCGGCGAAGATGATCCCGCAAATGAAACCTCAGGCGAGGAGCGGCTCATTGGCCGATATTTTCGCCCTCTGGCCACGACGCCGGGCGCATTCGCGCTGGGCGACGATGCGGCTGTCCTCACTCCGCCACCGGGTTGCGATTTGGTTTTGAGCACCGACGGCGTGATTGCCGGCGTGCATTTTCTCGCCGAAGATCCTCCCGACAGCATCGCGCGTAAGGCACTGCGGATGAATCTGTCGGATCTCGCCGCCAAGGGTGCGACCCCGGTGGGATTTTTGTTGTCAATTGCGTTGCCCGCGGAGACCCAGTCCTCATGGGTTGCCGCCTTTGCCGCGGGTCTCGGCCGGGATATCGAGCACTATGCTTGTCCGCTCCTCGGCGGCGACACCGATTGTACGCCAGGACCGCTTTCGGTTTCCATTGCCGCTTTCGGCACGGTGCCGCATGGCGGCATGGTGCGTCGTGCGACTGCCAAGCCGGGCGACATCATCGCCGTTACCGGGACGATCGGCGATGCCGCGCTTGGCGTGCTGTTGCATCGAGAGGCGAGCTTGGCCGAGCGGTGGCATCTCTCGGCTGGTTCGCGAACTCATCTGCGCGATCGATATCTTCTGCCGCAGCCACGTAACGTGCTCGCCGAGGCTCTTCGCCATAATGCATCGGCGGCGATGGACGTGTCCGATGGATTGGTCGGCGACTTGGCCAAGCTATGCCGGGCGTCCGGCGTCGCCGCTGAAATCGACGTCGCCAGCGTGCCGCTATCGGACCCGGCTCGCAGTGCGCTTTCGGCGGACGCCAAACTCATCGAGCGAGTTCTCACGGGCGGCGACGATTACGAGATCCTCTTGACGCTGCCCCCGGCCAAGTTCGGCGACTTCAGTAACGCCGCAGCGGAAGCCGGCGTGGCCGTGACCAAGATCGGCCAGGTCACGAGCGGGCAGGGGGTGCTTTTCCGGCGCGACGGCAAAGTGCTCTCGTTCGCGCGGCCGGCGTATACTCACTTTTGACCGAGTGTCGATTGATACGCTTACGCCAGGGAGACAAATCGCATGGCCAGACCAAAACATAAGTCAAAGCAGGCGCGCAAACCTCAAGGCGGGCCATTAAAATCAGGCGCGCGTAAAGGCAATCGCCGATCGGCCAGCAAAGCTGCGCGAGGAGCCAACAGATCGACGAGAGCCGGAGCGAGGGCGAAGTCCCACTCGCCCAAGCAAGCCCGGACTAAGCACACCTTCGTTGCCGTTCATCATCGGCCGGACGCGTTCGAACAAGGACTGCGACGCTACGCGCAATATCGTGACCTTGGAATCGCCGGCGCGACCAACGGTATGGTGCGCGCACACGTGATTAAAATGGTTCCACCCTGCGATCCGGCGGAAGTCTCGAAGCGGCATTTCCACGAGGTCGATTTTCAAATGGTCTATGTCCTCAAGGGCTGGATCAAAGGTGAGTATGAAGGCGCTGGCGTGGTCACCATGCGCGAGGGGTCGTGCTGGCTGCAGCCGCCGAAGATCAAGCATGCCGTTCTCGATTATTCCGACGATTGCGAACTGCTCGAAATCATCATGCCGGCAGACTTTGAGACCGTGGAACTGGAGTAGCTTAATCAACCCAGGTCGGCTGTTTTCGGCCTAACCACAATGACATCATCGGGCCCGATGCAGGATCCCTCCATACTCGCCGAGCTTGAGCGCAAAGTCTTATGGCTCGCGACTTGGACAATCCACCACGCCAATCATATTCGTGACAACGCCGATGGGCTGAAAGTCGGTGGTCACCAGGCATCGTCGGCGTCGCTCGCGACGATTATGACTGCGCTTTATTTCCATACTCTGCGGCCGCAGGATCGTGTCGCGGTCAAACCGCATGCCTCGCCGAATTTTCACGCGATCCAATATCTGCTCGGCCGCCAGACACGCGAGAAGCTCCAAAACTTCCGGGGCTATAAAGGCGCGCAGTCTTATCCGTCGCGCACCAAAGATGTCGACGACGTCGATTTTTCGACTGGCTCAGTCGGTCTTGGCGTGGCGCAGACCCTGTTTTCGTCGCTGGCGCAGGATTATGTGCGCGCCCACGGCTGGGGTATCGAGCGGCCTGAAGGCCGTATGATCGCGCTGCTGGGCGATGCCGAGCTCGACGAGGGCAATATTTTCGAAGCCATGCTCGAGGGCTGGAAGCAGGGCTTGCGCAATTGCTGGTGGATCGTCGATTACAACAGGCAAAGCCTCGACGCTGTGGTCCGGGAAGGTTTGTGGGAGCGCTATCAAAACCTGTTCCGCAATTTCGGCTGGGACGTGGTGCTCCTCAAATACGGCACGCTCCAGCAAGCGGCGTTTGCCGAGCCCGGCGGCGAAGTCTTGCGGGGCTGGATCGATAATTGTCCGAACCAGCTCTATTCGGCTCTGGTGTTTCAAGGCGGCGCGGCATGGCGCAAGCGGCTCAATGACGAGATCGGCGATCAGGGACAGGTAACCGCACTGCTCGAACGCCGCAGCGACGAAGAGCTGGCGCGGCTGATGAATAATCTCGGCGGCCATGATCTGGGCTCGATCATTGCCGCTTTCGATGCGGTCGATCACGACCGGCCGGTTTGCTTCATCGCCTACACGATCAAAGGTTATGGCCTGCCGTTCGCCGGGCACAAGGATAACCACGCCGGCCTGATGACGCCTGCACAAATGGAGATATTTCGAAAGTCGATGAATATACGGCCCGGCGAGGAATGGTCGCACTTTGAAGGGCTCGAACATTCCGCGGCGGAGATTGCGGCCTTCCTTGATCGTGTACCGTTCGCAAGCGGCGGCAACCGCTGTCTGCAAGCCGGGCGCATCGCCGTGCCGGACGATCTGCCGATAACCATCCAGCCGCAAACATCTACTCAGCTCGGCTTCGGCGCCTTGCTCAATGAGCTTGGCCGCAGCGACACGCCGCTCGCTGCGCGCATCGTTACCGCTTCTCCCGACGTTACGGTTTCGACGAGTTTGGGGCCATGGGTCAATCGCCGAGGTTTGTTTGCCCGCGAGGCTTTGGCGGACACATTTAAGAGCGAGCGCATCCCATCCACCTTCAATTGGGAATTCTCGCCGAAGGGCCAGCACATCGAGCTTGGCATTGCCGAGATGAACCTGTTTTGCGCGCTCTCAGCGCTCGGCCTTTCGCACGCTATCAATGGCGAGCGGTTATTGCCCATCGGGACCTTGTACGATCCGTTCATCGCCCGCGGCCTCGATGCGCTGAACTATGCCTGCTACCAGGACGCGCGTTTCATCTTGGTCGCGACGCCTTCGGGAATAACCCTGGCGCCGGAGGGCGGCGCCCATCAATCGATCGCGGAGCCGCTGATCGGGATAGCGCAGGATGGCCTTGCCGCCTTTGAGCCAGCCTTCGTCGATGAACTCGCCGTTATTCTCGCCTTCGCCTTGGATTACATTCAGCGCGAAGGCGGCGGCGAAGTCTCCGAACGCAACTGGCTGCGGGACGAAACCGGCGGTTCTGTCTATCTGCGGTTGTCGACCCGGCCAATTGAGCAGATCAAGCGCGAGATGACGCCGACGTTGCGGCAGGCGATCGTCGATGGCGCGTACTGGCTGCGCGAACCTGGCCCAAATTGTCAGCTGGTGGTTGCCTATACGGGGACGGTTGCGCCGGAAGCGATCCAGGCCGTCGGCCTGATGGCGGAGGATCGCCGCGACATCGGCTTGCTGGCAATAACGTCTGCCGACCGCCTTAATGCCGGCTGGACTGCGGCGTGTCGGGCCCGCGAGCGCGGGCTCGTTCATGCGCGCTCGCATATCGAGCGCTTATTTGCCGGCCTGCCACGGCATTGCGGCATGGTCACAATACTCGATGGTCACCCGGCGACGCTGGCATGGCTCGGCGCGGTCAACGGTCACCGCGTCCGCCCGCTCGGTGTGGAGCATTTCGGGCAGACCGGCTCGATCGGCGAGCTCTATCGGCACTATGGGATCGACGCCAATGCCATCATTGCCGCCGCGCAGGTGATCGCGCCAGGGCGTCCGATCCGCTATCTCGGCGCGGCATAAATCGGGCTAAGCGGGCAAACCGCGTTGCGCGGCGGGGGTAAGTTTGGCAATGTCCGCGCCGATTTGCGCCGTCCGCGTACCCATTGTATGCGAGGCGCCTTCCTTGCCGGCTTGACGCCGGCCCTTCCAATACCGGGGGCCTAGCATGGCGACGACTTTGTGGCTCATTGTTCTGTGCGGCGTGCTGGCGATTGTGTACG
>Ga0073928_10011071_pt1 | contig 10586 bp, 7 predicted proteins | sample PaiPotPPA55metaG_FD_76969 | JGI IMG/M metagenome (GOLD analysis project Ga0073928, IMG submission 76969) | Iron sulfur acid spring bacterial and archeal communities from Banff, Canada, to study Microbial Dark Matter (Phase II) - Paint Pots PPA... ...
GAGGGTCGCGCTGCCAACGACCGATGCTACATACACCCCGTAGAACCATGGTGCACTCGCGGGCCGGTCTTCAAGGGAGCGTTTGTATCCCGCGACCTCACCCAGCCCCCAGGTCAGCGACAGCGAGCAGACAATGGCGGCCACCATCGATGCCCCGAGGACACCCGCGCCAAACAGAAAACGTCCGACGTGTGGTCCCACTGCAGCCGCAAGGACGTCGCCGATCTGACCCACGCTTTCAAAGACGTGTTGCTGACCGTCTCTGGACAGGGTTGCCGCTACCGCGACCAGCACCGCTGCGGTGAGCAGCTGCGTGAGAATCGCACCGGCGGCAGTTTCGATTCGCGCCGCGCAATAGTCCTGGGCGCCCAGTTTTTTATCCGCGATCGCGGCCTGCTGATAGAAGATCATCCAGGGATTGAACGTCGCGCCAATCAACGCAGCAGCGAGATAACCGTAATGATGATCGGATAGCGGAAGCTGGGTCATCTGCCGGAACATGCCGGGGAGATCCGGGTGGGCATGCCAGGCGACGGCGAAGAAAGACAGTTCGAAAGCGCCAATGACGATGGCGAACTTGTCCACGCGCTTGTGCGAGCCGGTGAACACAATCCCCACGAGGAACGCGGCGGCGAGCGGCAGCGTGATGGACCGTGAGACGCCGAACATCTCTCCTATGCCGGCGACCCCTGTGAATTCGGTCACCAGCGAGCCGAGTACGGCCACGCATAATCCGGCTGCGGAGACCCATGCCCAGGCAGGACCGAAGTGTGTGCGAATCAGCTCGCCGTGACCCTGCCCGGTAAAGATACCCAGCCGGACGGTGAGTTCCTGGACCATGTAAAGCAAGGGGATGAGCGCCAGCAGGACCAGCAGGAGCTGAGAGCCCCATTGCGCGCCGCTCTGGGCCGCTGTCACCACGTTACCGGCATCGCAGTCGGCGAGCATGACGAGCAGGCCCGGTCCCCATAGGGTGAGCCAACGCAGGCTGGGCGAGACCTTCGGTTTGAGCAGCGAGGAACCAGCCATGCAGTTTGAAAGGAAGCGACGGGTGTAAGGGGTGACCGATTGTATCGAGATTTCGGTCCGCCAGCCCGCGCGGCGAGCCCTTCAGCGCTGCATGGTCAGTGTCAGCCTTTTAGCTATGCGTGAACTACGCGTTAACTACGCGTGACGAAAGCCAGGATCGCGGCATCGAGCATGGCGGGACACTGGCGATGGGGAGAATGTCCGCAAGCCGGCAGCTTCGCGAGTCTTGCGTGCGGCACGTGTGTTGCGATAGCGTCGATCTGCGCCATTGTCCCGTACTCGTCGTCATGGCCTTGCACGGCGAGCAGCGGGCGCCGGATGGAAGGCAGGCGGTCCGTGATGTCCCAGTGCCTGAACGCCGGGTTCAGCCAGATATCGTTCCATCCGTAGAAGGCTGAATCGACATCGGCGTGGTATCGCGACAACCGGTTTCGAAGGTCGCCCTGCGTGTAGAGAGCGGTTGCCTCCGCGATTGCCTTGACGGACACATCTTCAACGAACACATGCGGCGCAATGGCAATCACGCCATCCAGCGCGTCAGGAAAAGCCGCCGCGTAAAGCAACGCGATAGAACCACCGTCGCTATGACCGATGACCCACATCCGTGCACGTTCGGCGCTGTCTATGCCAAGGACGTCGAGCAACGCCGGGAGAACCTCATGAGCCTGCCGGTGCATGAAATCGACCGGCCATTTCACTTGCGCCGCGCGCGGGGTGGAGCCGCCATAACCCGGTCGCGAATAGACCAGGCCACGGAACCCCAGTTGTTCGCATAGCTTCTGCGGCCAGTCTTTCCACATGGCAATAGAGCCCAGCCCTTCATGCAAAAAGATGGCTATGGGGGCGCCGGTCATGTCGACATTCAACCATTGATACTCGAGACGAAGCGCTTCGCGGCCATCAGTTGCGGGCAGATCGGCCATGCAGATGGCAGGGGGGTGTTGTATCAATCGGTCCATGACTTGCAGCCGGGCATTGTAGAGGGACGTTCAGGCATCGAGCGCCGGTTCGCGCAATTTGAACCTCTGGATCTTACCAGTCGCGGTCTTTGGAAGATCTCCAACAAACAGGATCTCGCGCGGGTATTTGTGAGGCGCCATCCTGGCCTTGACGAACTCCTTGAGTTCCAAGGCGAGTTGGTCCGTGGCCGGCACGCCGGGTTTGACCACCACGAACGCTCGCGTCTTGACGAGCCCGTCACGCGTAATGCCGACGACTGCCGCTTCGAGAACGTCATGGTGCTGCATCAGGACCATCTCGACTTCCACAGGTGACACGAACTGGCCGCTTACCTTCAGCATGTCATCGCCACGGCCTTCGTAGACGTAGTTCCCATCGGGCAATCGACGATATTTGTCGCCGCTCCTGAGCCAGTCGCCAAGAAACGTGGCGCGGGACTTTTCGCGGTTGCACCAGTACATGAGCGCGGCGCTTGGCCCCCTGATGTAGAGGTCACCTATCTCTCCGTCCGGCACCGGGTGGCCGTTTTCATCGCGGAGTTCGACTTCATAACCGGGCACGGCCTTGCCGGTCGTTCCGTATGCGACGTGGCCCGCCCGATTGGACAGGAAGATGTGCAGCATCTCCGTCGAGCCGATGCCGTCGAGAATCTCGCAGCCCGCATGGGATGCAAAATGCTCGCCGATCTCGCGCGGCAACGCTTCTCCCGCCGACGTGCACATCCGCAAGCGAAGATTGGTACGCGCCGGCATGTCGGGCGAAGCGAGCATGTTGGCGTAGAGCGTGGGCACGCCGCAGAAAATGGTCGGCTGGTATTGCGTCAGGCGTGTGAAGACAGCAGCCGGCGTGGGGCGCTCGGCCATGAGCACCGCGGTCGCGCCAACTGAAAGAGGGAAGGTCAGCGCGTTGCCCAACCCATAGGCGAAGAACAGCTTGGCCGCAGAAAACACGGTATCGTCTTCACGGATTCCCAGCACTTGCTTCGCATAGAGTTCCGCGGTCCAGTACAGGTTCGCATGGGTATGGACGGCGCCTTTGGGCTTTCCGGTCGAACCCGATGAATACAACCAGAAAGCGATTCCATCAGCATGACTGACGAATGGAGTGCGCTGCGGTTCTGCATCGGCCAGCAGATGCCTGAATACGCGTTCGCCCGGAAGGGTGTCGTCTTGCGCGTGAGAAACGATCAGCGTGCAGCCTTCGCTCGAGGTGTTGGCGAGTGCTTGCGCGATGGCCGGCACTAGCGGACCCGACGCAATGACCGCGCGCGCCCGGCTGTGATCGAGCATGTACGCGTAGTCCGCCGGCGTCAGCAAGGTGTTCGCGACAACGGGCACGACACCCGCGTATAACGCGCCGAGGAACGCGACAGGCAGGTCCACGCTGTCAAGCATGACCAGCAGGATGCGCTCCTCGGGATGAACGCCCAGCGCATTCAGCACTGAAGCAAAGCGGCGCGCCTGCTCCGCCAGTTCGCCATATGTCGTGGTTCCGTCATCGTCTATGTAGGCAACTTTTTGCCCCCGCACTTCATTCAGCGCGAACAGGTGCGTCGCGAAGTTGAACTCGACTGGCGGCGCAGCGGCGACCGGTTGTCCGGTGGTAGCGGGTGGCGCAATGATGGCGTCCATGCTGTCTCCTTCCTGATAATGGGGTGACGCCTATGCGCTACGAAAGGTGCCGTGCGCCATGCGTTCGGTTTTGTGTGACGTTCAGATCGCAGCGGGCCGGTGAGCGTTGAAACTCGGCCGCTAACCGTCAGCGCGTTGCTTCAGATTTCGACCTTGCCTGTTGATTCCGTGAGTACATCGATAGAAGCGGCGGGTCCCTGGATTGCCGCTCGGCGATGGTAAAAATTCAGGGCACGGAGTCCGCCGAGTTCTTCACCGCCTCCGGCGCGTCCGGGTCCTCCATGCAGCGACATCGGCATGACGTTGCCGTGGCCTGTCTGACTCTGCGCGACCGAGGGCGAGATGGCATGGACACGGCCGTGCGTGTCGGCGAGTTCCAGCGCGATGCGCGCAAGGCGTGTGTCGTCGTTCGAATACACCGAAGCGACCAGCGAGCCCTGGCCACGCCGTGCAAGTTCAACGGCTTGAGCTTCTTCTAAACGCGAGTTACCGGTCGCAACTTCATAACCGCACAGTGTCGCCACGGGACCGAACACTTCAACATCGTGGACACGTACCGCGCGGCTTGCGTCGTCGATCACGAACAGGTGCGGCGCGATGCACGCGGCGACGGCCGGATCGGCATCAACGAGCTGGACCTGCGAACCGTCGAACGCCAGGCGCGCTTCTTCGCGCAAAGACGCAATGCCGGCACGAACCGTGTCGTATTGTTCGCGGCTGACAAGCGAGCCAATGCGCACGGACTCGTTGCGCGGGTTGCCCACGCTCACGGCTGAGAGCCTGGCGACAAGGGCGTCCGCCGCGGCACTCAGGTGATCCTTAGGCACGAACGCGCGGCGGATCGCCGTGCATTTCTGGCCCGACTTGACCGTCATCTCGCGCACGACTTCCTTGATGAACAGGTCGAACGCGGCGGTGCCGGGCGTGGCATCGGCTGCGAGGATCGCGCTGTTGAGGCTGTCGGCTTCCACGTTGAGCCGGGCGCCCCGTGCGACGAATGCGGGATGAGCGCGCAGCTTCGCGGCTGTCTCCGCGGAGCCGGTGAACGACACGACATCGAACGTTTCGATCTGGTCGAGCAGACCCGCTGAACTGCCGCAGATCACCGACAACGCGCCGGCCGGCAAAATGCCCGCATTAACGACATCGGCCACCATGCGTTGCGTCAGCCACGCCGTCGCGGTCGCGGGCTTGACGATGACCGGCACGCCCGAGAGCAGCGCGGGGGCTGCTTTCTCCCACAGGCCCCAGGACGGAAAGTTGAACGCGTTGATGAAGAGCGCCAGGCCACGCGTTGGCGTGAGCACATGTTGCGAGGTGAAACTCTGGTCGCGGCTCAGGCTCGCGGGCGTTCCGTCGCGCAACGCGTGCACGTCGCCCAGCGTGGCGCCCAGTTTCGCGTAATAAGAAAGCGTGAAAATCCCGCCGTCGATATCGACCGCCGAATCGTTCTTCGTCGTTCCCGAGTTCGCGAGCGAAATGGCGTAGTAGTCATCGCGTTGCGCTTGCAGCAGCTTCGCGATTTCCGAAAGTTGCGCGGCGCGAGCAGCGTAGGTCAAACCGCGCAATGCCGCGCCGCCGGACGTGCGCGCGTAGTCAAAGGCGGCGCGCAGATCGAGGCCGTCGCTCGACACGCGAGCCAGGGCTTCGCCCGTGACGGGATCGATGAGCAGCGTGCCGTCGCCGTTGCCCGTCAGCCATTTGCCCGCGACGTAATTTCGTAATAGTTCGGCCATTCAAAAGCCCTTGGTGGTCATTGATTGAGTCGATGATTGAGTCGATGCATGTGCTCAGGCCGCATGCTTCGTGAATTCGATGGCGCCTTCGGGCAACAGATAGAGCACGATTGCGCTGCCTCCCGCCACGGTCGGCCGATGGGCGCTGCCGGGGCCATACACACACCAGCCGGCGGCATGACCGTCGAACGTGGCGCCGCCGTCAAGCGGCACGATCAGGTCGATTTCGCCATTCGGATGCACATGATGGGGACCGGCGATATTGTTCATATGCACGACATCGACGGAAAAGCCGTGGGTATCGGGCAGTGCCTTGAAGATGCGCCCGTAGCGAATGCCGCCCGCCTCGCGATCGGCAAGCCAGCCTTCCTCCACGCCGGCGCGGCACGCGTCCGCGAGCTCGGTATATCCCTCGCTGCCGGCTGCATACTCGGTGTTCAACCACGCTTGAAGGTCTGCATCGAGTGGCCGGGACGCGATTGCTCCGGTCACGCGCGCAACAAGGCCCTGGAACTTGCTGGGGGACATGCGTATCTCCGTCGCGCTAAAGCGCTATTCGACGCTGGACCTGTTGCCGCGACAGATCAGCTTCCTTAGTAGTGGGTGCATTAAACTTAGCGTGTGACACTCCACATGTCAAGCACTATAGTACATTTACGCACCCTACCGAGACCTATCGATATGAAGCAAACCGCCGTTTTACAGCCAATTGAGGGCGGAGATCCGAGCGCGGACGTCGAAAAAGAGCGCGAGAGCCGCGATCCGTTCCTGGTCGGGATGGGCGAACGCGTTCGGCTGATGCGTGCGCGCCGTGGTTTGACGAGAAAAGCGCTGGCAAAAGAGGCCGACGTGTCCGAGCGATATCTGGCGAACCTGGAATCGGGCGTTGGCAATGCCTCGGTGCTGTTTCTCCGGCAATTAATGAAGGCATTAAACTGCACCCTGGCGGAAATCGTGGGGGACGAAACCACGTTGACGCCCGACTGGCTGCGCATCCGGGAGCTGCTGAACGGCCGCGATCACGACACGCTCAAGCGCGCACGGATCGCGCTGGAAGAGATGCTTGCCACGGCGCCGCAGGACCCGCATCGGCTGGAAAGGATTGCGTTGATCGGGTTGCGCGGTGCGGGTAAATCGACGCTCGGCCGCATGCTTGCCGACGAGCTGAAGGTACCGTTCGTCGAGATCAACCGCGTGATTGCACAACTGGCCGGCTGCCCGCCGTCGGAAATCCATGCGCTATATGGAGCGACCGCTTACCGTCGATATGAGCATCGCGCGCTGGAGGCGGTGATCCAGGAGCATCCGCGTGCGGTGATTGCGTCGCCGGGCGGTCTGGTGTCCGAACCGGCTACCTTGAACGCGCTGCTGACGCACTGCTTTACCGTATGGCTCCAGGCTACGCCCGAGGACCATATGCGTCGTGTGGTGGCGCAGGGGGATTTACGCCCTATGCTAGGTAACAAGGAGTCCATGGATGACCTGAAGCGCATCCTGGCGGGGCGCAGCGAGCTGTATGGCCGCGCCGACATGACCTTCGACACCAGCGGAAAGTCGCTGGCGGAATGCTACTTATCGTTGCGAGACCGGCTGGCGGCACGACTTGCGTCCGAATAGCGGGCGGCCGGACTCAGCATTAACCCGATAAGAGCATTAAAATGCTTGATTAGAATCATGAGATGCACTATTGTACATATAACCTATCCAATGTACGAAGGAGACATCCATGGCAGTCGCGCAATCAGCGGAGCAGGCAGGCGTCAACGGCACGGCCCCTGCGGGCCAGGCAGCGCCAAGCGCAGTACAGGCAGGGGCAGCGGCGCCTGGCCAGCGGGTCGACTACCGTACCGAGCCCGCCCGCTATAAACACTGGTCGCTCAAGTTCGACGGCGCGGTCGCGACGCTCGGCATCAACATTGCCGAAGACGGCGGTATTCGCGACGGCTACAAGCTGAAACTCAATTCGTATGACCTGGGTGTCGACATCGAATTGCACGACGCTTTGCAGCGTGTGCGTTTCGAGCACCCGGAAGTGCGTACGGTCGTGGTGACGAGCCTCAAGGACCGCGTGTTCTGCTCGGGCGCCAACATTTTCATGCTTGGCCTTTCATCGCATGCGTGGAAGGTCAACTTCTGCAAGTTCACCAACGAGACGCGCAACGGCATAGAAGATACGTCGCGCCACTCCGGTATCAAATTCCTCGCGGCCGTCAACGGCGCGTGCGCCGGCGGCGGATATGAAATGGCACTCGCCTGCGACGAAATCTATCTGGTCGACGACCGCTCTTCGTCCGTCGCGTTGCCCGAAGTGCCGCTGCTCGGCGTGCTGCCCGGCACCGGCGGTCTCACCCGCGTGACCGACAAACGCAAGGTCCGCCACGACCGCGCCGATATCTTCTGCACCATTGTTGAAGGGGTGCGCGGCGAGCGCGCGAAGCAATGGCGTCTGGTCGATGAAGTCGTGAAGCCGAACGTATTCAAGGAAACGGTGCAGGCTCGTGCGCTGGAACTGGCCGCGCAAAGCGACCGGCCGGCCGGAGCGTCAGGCATTGTGCTGACGCGTATCGAGCGCACGGACCGCGACGATGGCCTGGGCTATGCGACCCTCGACGTCAGCATCGATCGTGCTCGCCGTACCGCAACCTTTACCGCGAAAGCGCCATCGGCGAATCCGCAATCGGATATAGACGCAATCGTCGCGGCCGGCGCGCAGTGGTGGCCCCTGCAGTTCGCTCGCGAACTCGACGACGCCATCCTGTGCATGCGCACAAATGAACTCGATATCGGCACCTGGATCTTCAAGACTGAAGGCGACGCACGCAAGCTGCTCGCCGCCGACGCTGCGCTCCTCGAACATCGCGATCACTGGTTCGTGCGCGAAACCATCGGCATGCTGCGCCGCACGCTGGCGCGTATTGACGTCTCGTCGCGCACGCTGTTCGCGCTGATCGAGCCGGGTTCATGTTTCGCCGGCACCTTCGCTGAACTCGCCTTTGCTTGCGATCGCAGCTACATGGCGGCGTTGCCGAGCAACGAGGAAGAAGAGCCGGCGCTGACGCTCTCGGAAGCGAACTTCGGCCTCTACCCGATGATTACGGGCCAGTCGCGTCTCGGTCGCCGTTTCTACGACGAAACCGAGCCGATGAACGCCGCGCGCAGGCAGATCGGACAGCGAGTCTTGCCGGTCGAGGCGGAGCGTTTGGGACTGGTCACCGCGTCGCCGGATGACATCGACTGGGGCGACGAGATCCGTATTGCCATTGAAGAACGCGCGGCCATGTCGCCGGACGCGCTCACCGGGCTTGAAGCCAACCTGCGCTTCAACGGCGTCGAGACCATGGAAACGCGCATCTTCGGGCGCTTGTCCGCCTGGCAGAACTGGATCTTCAACCGGCCGAACGCAGTGGGCGAGAAGGGCGCCCTCAAGGTGTACGGCAAGGGCAGCAAGGCGCAGTTCGACCTCAATCGGGTCTGACGCGTCTTGCTGTCCGGTCCGGCTCATTCAACGCTCGTAACCGCCACGGTTTCAAGGAAATAAACATGTCCACGATCAACTACAGCGAAAAGATCCCGAACAACGTCAATCTCGCCGATGACCGCACGCTGCAGCGCGCGCTCGAACAATGGCAGCCGAACTTCCTGTCCTGGTGGGGCGACATGGGGCCGGAAGGCTCGCCGAACTACGATGTGTACCTGCGCACGGCAGTGAGCGTGGACGCCGGTGGCTGGGCGCACTTCGATCACGTGAAGATGCCGGACTACCGGTGGGGCATTTTCCTCACGCCGGGCATTGCGGACCGGCAGATCAGCTTCGGAGAGCACAAGGGCGAGGCGGCGTGGCAGGAAGTGCCGGGCGAACATCGCGCGAACCTGCGGCGGATCATTGTCACGCAGGGCGATACCGAGCCGGCGTCGGTCGAGCAGCAACGGCATCTGGGGCTGACCGCGCCGTCCATGTACGACTTGCGCAACCTGTTCCAGGTCAACGTGGAGGAAGGGCGTCATTTGTGGGCGATGGTGTACCTGCTGCATCGCTACTTCGGCCGGGACGGTCGTGAGGAAGCCGAAGCATTGCTGGACCGCCGTTCAGGAGACGACAACAATCCGCGCATACTCGGTGCGTTCAACGAGCGCACGCCGGACTGGCTGGCGTTTTTCATGTTCACCTACTTCACGGATCGCGACGGCAAGTTCCAGTTGTCCGCACTCGCCGAGTCCGGCTTCGACCCGCTCGCGCGCACGACCAAGTTCATGCTGACGGAAGAAGCGCATCATGTGTTCGTGGGCGAATCGGGCGTTTCGCGGGTGGTCCAGCGCACCTCGCAGGTCATGAACGAACTGAAGACGGACGACGTCAACAAGATCCGCGCGGCCGGCGTGATCGACCTTGAAACCATCCAGCGTTATCTGAATTTCCACTACTCGGTGACCATCGATCTGTTCGGCGCGGATCATTCGTCGAATGCGGCGACCTTCTATAGCTCGGGACTCAAGGGCCGTTACGAAGAAACCAAACGCGACGACGATCATCAGTTGAACGGCCAGAGCTACAAGCTGCTGGACGTCCAGGACGGCAAGCTGGTCGAGCGCGAAGTGCCCATGCTCAACGCCATGAACGAAGTGCTGCGCGACGACTACATCAGGGATTCGGTGGCAGGGGTCGGACGCTGGAACAAGGTGCTGGAGAAGGCGGGTATCGAGGTTCGGCTGAGTGTGCCGCACAAGGCCTTCAACCGCCAGATCGGCACCTTTGCCGGCGTGCGTGTGGCGCCGGACGGCCGCGTGGTCAACGAGAACGAATGGAAAGCGAACGAGGCGAAATGGCTGCCGACACCGGAGGATCGCGCCTACGTTGCTTCACTGATGGGACGCGTGGTCGAGCCGGGCAAGTTCGCCAACTGGATCGCACCGCCGGCAATGGGCATCAATCGCCAGCCAATCGACTTTGATTACGTGCGCTTCAACTAAGCCATTCAGCAGGTGTGTCCGGACCGCTACGCAACGTCGCCGCGGTCCCGGCGCAGCAGGAGACAACAATGAACGGCCCAGCCCCCATGGAAGTCCTCAGGCAGCATCTGATCGACCCGGAGATCTGCATTCGCTGCAACACATGCGAAGAGACCTGCCCGGTCGACGCCATTACCCACGACGCCAACAACTATGTTGTCAAGGCGGAGGTCTGCAATGGTTGCATGGCGTGTATCTCGCCGTGCCCGACCGGCTCTATCGA
>Ga0073928_10011072_pt1 | contig 10585 bp, 7 predicted proteins | sample PaiPotPPA55metaG_FD_76969 | JGI IMG/M metagenome (GOLD analysis project Ga0073928, IMG submission 76969) | Iron sulfur acid spring bacterial and archeal communities from Banff, Canada, to study Microbial Dark Matter (Phase II) - Paint Pots PPA... ...
AGCCGGTGGTTCAAGGGATCAAACCGCTGATAGCTAGAGGCTAGTAGCTAGCAGCTGCTTCTCTACATCTCCGAGCGAAGGGCCACGATGGGGTCAAGCTTGGCCGCTTTGCTCGCTGGATACACACCGAAGAAGATACCCGTGCCGGTCGCCATAAACATCCCCAGCAGCACCGAGCCGATGGAGACGTTGACTGAAATATCAAAGATCAGCGTAATCAATTCCGCCACGCCAATGCCGAGTACAATGCCGATCACGCCCCCTAGCGCAGCCATCAGGGCAGACTCGATGAGGAACTGCAACAGCACATCCCTCTGCCTAGCACCCAGCGCCTTGCGGACGCCAATTTCGCGGGTTCGTTCCGTAACCGAAACCAGCATGATGTTCATGATCACGATGCCGCCCACCACCAGCGAAATGGATGCCAGCCCCAGCACGATGAAGGTAAATAGCTGGCTGATCTGCTTCCAGATATCAAGGAAGGTGTCGTTGGTCTCTAACTGGAAGCTGTCTTCAACCCCGGGAGCGTCGTGGCGCCGCGAGCGCATGATCACGCGGGTCTGGTCTTCCGCCGCTTCCATCACCTTGGAGTCGCCATTGGCGCGACCATAAATGGTCAGGCTGTCGTTGCTGCCATAGGTGTGCTGGTACGTGGTGACAGGGACCGCTACCCAGTTGTCCTGCGACTGACCAAAGGTCTTGCCCTGACGTTCACCCACGCCGACGATGATGTACGGCACACCGTCCACGCGAAGTTCCTTGCCCATGGGGTCGCCGTCGCCCAGGATATTGTCCACAATGTCATAGCCCACCACGGCGGTATGCGTCGCGTGCTCCACGTCCGCACCGGTCAGCGCTCGCCCCAGGGCAATATTGATGTTATTCAGGGAAAACATCGTGGCGGTGTACCCGCGCACTTCGGTATTGGTGCTCGATTGACCGTTGTGAACAACCTTGGTATTCCGCGAAAGGAGCGCGCCGACTTCCTTGCAGTCCGTGCATGCTTCCAGCACCGCGTCGTAGTCTTCGAGGCGAAGGATCTTGCGCTTCTGGTACTTGAAATAGTCTTCCGCGCTGAAAATGACGCCAGCCGAACGGGAAACTGTAAACACATCGGCGCCGTACCCTGACAGTTTGGTCCCCATGTAGTCATTCGCTGTATTGGTCAGGGTGATGACCATGATGACCGAAGCCACGCCCATCACGACGCCAATCAGCGTCAGGATGGACCTCAGCTTGTTGGCCCACAAGGACTGGAGCGCGAGTTTCACCGCTTCGCTGAACAACATGACTTCGGGTTCCTTGCTTAAGTTCTGACGGTCCAGTGTGCCGGAGGTCTGCCCGGAAGAGATGGGTAGCGTCAACAATTGACCGTAATGGGCTCTGAAAACTGGCAGCGAGGCGCAACTCAGCTCAGGAACAGTCTACGCAAATGGCGGGCGCCCGGTTCCCGAGAAATTCGGGACGGGAGGAACCGGGCATTCTTTTCGCGCGTACCTTTCACGTCCAAGTACACTTCTGGCATACGTTTGCCCATCGGAGACTGCATGAATCCGCCGCTACCCGCCTTCCTGGCCTTCAGGACGCCTCGCGCCTTGACTGCCCTCGCCATGGCCACCGCCGTATCCCTGTGCGCGCTGACCGCCGCATCCGTTCTCGCCGCCCCTCCCGCGCCTCTTCTCCTGCGCAATCCCTCGCTTAGCCAGAACTCCGTCGCGTTTCGCTATGCCGACGACATCTGGACGGTTGCCCGCAGCGGCGGCGAGGCACAGCGCCTTACCTCGGCCGGCCACGTGACGGACGGGCCATTCTTTTCGCCCGACGGTACTGAAATCGCCTACTCCGCTCACCTCAATAGCAACACGGATGCCTATGTGATCCCCGCCGCGGGCGGCATTCCGCGACGCATCACTTGGCACCCAGTCGGGAGCGCCGTTGCAGGTTGGACTCCGGATGGCAAGGACGTGCTCGTGGCCAGCATGATGTCCAGCTTCCGCCACTACCTTCGCATCTTTCGCGTGCATGCCGACGGCTCTGGCATTCCTGAAGTTCTCCCCCTCCCCGCTGCCTTCGAGGGCAGTTTCTCGCCCGATGGGGAGGCCTTCGCGTATCAGTCCATCACCCGCTGGGAGCCGGACTGGAAGCGCTACCACGGTGGCCAAAATCTCCCCATCTGGGTGGTCAACCTCAAGACGCTGGATCTGACCAAAGTTCCCAGCAACAACACCATGGATTCCAGTCCGGTCTGGGTCGGCAACCAAGTCTATTTCCTCTCCGATCGTGCCCCGACGGACAAGACTGGCGCCGTCTCTCTCTATCGCTATGACACCCAATCCAAGGAAGTGACCCCTGCCCTGCCCAACGCCGGCCTTGATCTAAAGTCCATCCAGGCTGGTCCCGGAGGCCTGGTCTACGAGCAGTTCGGATCGCTTCACCTGCTGGATCTGACCGCTGCCAGCCTTCCCGGCGAAGATCACACCCTGCAAATCCAGATTCACGGTGAACTGCCTGGACTAGCGCCGCATCTGGCCAACATTTCGTCCGATGAAATCCAAAGCACCGCCCTTTCCCCTACCGGCCAGCGTGCAGCCATTGAGGCCCACGGCGATATCTTTACCGTACCCGCCGAAAAGGGCGATACCCGGAACCTGACCAACACCTCGAACGCCGCGGAGCGGTCGCCGGCCTGGTCGCCGGACGGCCGAACCATCGCCTATTTCTCCGATGCTTCCGGCGAATATCAGCTCTATCTCAAGGAGCAAACCGGTTTCAAAGCCCCCACGGTCATCGATCTGGGCCCGAACCCATCTTTCTACTACAACCTGCAATGGTCACTGGATTCCAAACACGTGCTGTTTTCTGACAAGCACCTGCACCTGTGGTACCTCGATGTCCCCACCAAAGACGACAAGGGCAAAGATGTGCCAGCTGGCAAGCCGGTCCTGATTGAAACCAGCCGCGCCGGCGGCTTCGGGGAAGACGGCTTCCACGCCAGCTGGTCGCCCGACTCCAAATGGATCACCTATATCCGCGACCTGGACAACACGCTGAACGGCGTCTTCGTCTACTCCCTTGAAAAGCACGCCTCCACGCAAGTCACAGACGGCATGAGCGATGCGTCGAGTGCCGCCTTTGACGCCAACGGCAAATACCTGTACTTCCTCGCCTCTACCGATGACGGACCCTCGCGCGCCGGGATCGATCTCTCCTCTCTGGATCGGGCACAAACCAGCGCCGCTTACGTCGTCGTTCTCGCGAAGGACGAAGCATCGCCCCTCCCGCCTGAAAGCGACGACGAAAAAATCAAGGAAGAGGAAAAGAAGAAAGACGATCCCAAAAAGCCGGAGCCGCCCAAGAAAACCGACGCAGCCGATGACAAGAACCGCAAACCGAATTCGCAGGAAAAGGCCGACGCCACCGCCAGCGGCAAGGAACCCAAGCCGGACGCGAAGGAAGACAAGCACGTTGAGGTAAAGATCGATCTCGACGGAATCGGCAACCGCATTCTGTCTTTGCCCATTCCTGCGCGCAACTACGGCGGACTGGTCGCCGGCAAGACGGGCGTCGTGTACTTGCTGGAGAGCCAGCCCTTTGGCCGTGCTTCAAAGGGAGGTGGACCTGGCATTCGCGCCGTCTGGCGCTTCACCCTGGAAAAGCGCAAACCTGAGCAGGTGCTCTCGGACCTGGATGCATTCACCATTTCGGCAGACGCTTCAAAGGCGCTTCTGGCACAGCACAACTCGCTCTCCATCCTGGCCACGGACGATATGAAGCCCGGCGACAGTGGCACCGGCAAATCGCTCAACCTTTCCAGCATGACGGCGACCGTGGACCCGCGCGCGGAGTGGCGGCAAATGTTTACCGAGAGCTGGCGTTTGCAGCGCGATTTCCTCTACGACCCAAACACACATGGCCTCTCCATCCCCAAGGTCAAAGCCCGCTATTCCCCCTACCTTGACGGTCTTGCCTCGCGCAGTGAGTTCACCTACCTTTCCGCCGAAATGCTGAGTGAGGTCACCATCGGACACATGTTCATCAACGGGCCGCACGTGAACGACAATGCCCCCAAGACCGGCCTGCTCGGCGCCGACTACTCCGTCGATCAGGACCGTTACCGGATCGCAAAAATCCTCGGCGGACAGAACTGGACGCCTGGTCTAGCTTCGCCACTCACCCTGCCCGGCGTTTCCGTAAAAGAAGGCGAATACCTGCTCGCCGTGAATGGCCGCGAACTGCATGCGCAGGACAACCTATACCAGTTCTTCGATGGCACCGCCGGGAAGCAGACCGTCCTTCACGTCGGTGCAACGCCGGATGGCAAGGACGCGCGCGATGTCACGGTTGTCCCCGTCGACGACGAAGACGGGTTGCGCAATCTTGACTGGATCGAGTCCAACCGCCGCAAGGTGGACAAGCTCTCCGGAGGCAAACTGGCCTATGTCTACATGCCCAACACCGGCGGCCCGGGCTACACCAACTTCAATCGCTACTTTTACGCGCAACTCGACAAGCAGGGACTGATCCTCGATGAACGCCACAACGAAGGCGGCTTTATCGCCGACTACATCGTGGACGTTCTCAAACGCCAGCCGCTTTCAGGTGCCATTGAGCGCGACGGCAAGCCGGTGCATGATCCAGTAGGCGCCATCTTCGGTCCCAAGGCCATGCTGATCAACCAGGATTCCGGTTCGGGCGGGGATGCGATGCCCTGGTACTTTCGCAAAGCGGGCCTGGGCAAACTGGTCGGCACCCGTACCTGGGGTGGCCTGGTCGGTATCGGCGGCTATCCGTCGCTGCTGGATGGCGGCGGCGTCACCGCACCTCGCTACGCGATCTACGGTCTGAATGGAGACTGGGAAGTGGAGAACCACGGCATCACGCCGGATGTGCTTGTCGAAATCACCCCCAAGGATTTCGCAGAAGGTCATGACACGCAGCTTGAGACCGGTGTGAAGCTGGTCCTCGAGGAGCTGCTGGCGCATCCTGTTCCGGCCATCCCCGTCCCGCCCTATCCGAACTACCATCAGAACGACGGTCTGGGCAAAAACTAACCCTCGTCCGAAACGCAAAAAGGGCATCCGGCACGACCGAGTGCCCTCTGATTTTGGGTCGGGAGGCACTTATCGCCCGGAGCTGCCAAACCCCTTCTCCGCACGGACCGAATCTCCCAGCGACTCTACGACTGAGACTTGCCCGGTCAACACCGGAACGGGAATCATCTGCGCGATTTTGTCGCCGGCATTGAGCCGGATCGCGTCATCGGTGAGATTCGTCAGCAGGATCTGGATCTCGCCACGATACCCCGCGTCGATCACTCCGCCCGTAACAGCCACACCGCGCGCCGCCATCGACGATCGGTCACGCACCAGCAGCCCCAGGCCGGCTCCTGTATTTGGATGACGCGCCTCGACCGCAATTCCGGTTCGCACCCTCACCGAGGCACGCGCCACAACTCGACGGCTTCAAGGGCAAACACGTCGTAGCCCAGGTCTTCGCCCGGATGCGCCACCTCCGGCGCCCGGGCCCCTTCAGCAAGAAATTTCACGAGCAACATCTGTCCATCTTAGAGCAGTATTCGCATAGGCATACCCGGTCGAGATTCGAGGAGGTAGGATTTCTCTTGATAAAAAATCCAGTCTCGCAATGCGTTCGCTGGGTGCAGTCGTGCGAATACTGCTCTAAAGCCCTCAATTGTTGCGCAGCGCAATCATCGGGTCAATTCGCGAAGCTCGCCGCGCCGGGACATATCCCGCCACGAGTGCGACCGCGCCCAACAGCAAAATCATTCCGACAAACGTTTCCGGATCGTTTGGGCTGGTTCCGAAAAGCTGCGAAGCAACCTCCCGCGACAACAGCAACGAAGCGATGGTTCCAACGGCAATCCCCACCAACGCCAGGCGCAGTGTCTTCGCGATGACGCCAAGTTGTACGCCTCCCGCGGTCGCTCCCAGCGCCATGCGAATGCCGATCTCTTTGGTCTGCTGCGTGACCGAATACGAGATCACTCCATAGATTCCAAGCGAGGCCAGAATCAAGCCCAAGGCGGCAAAAATGCCCCCCAGGATCGCAAAAAATCTTCGCGGGGAAGTCGCATGATCCACCAGCTGCTGGATAGGACGGAATTCCGTCGCCGGTTGAGCAGGATTCATTTGCCGCAGTACCTGCATCACCGCTGAGCCAAGCGAGGTTGGGGGCAGCTTTGTGCGAATCACCAGATCCGCACCAACAGGCCCATATTGCGGAGCTGTCTGCGAAAGATACATCTGCCATCCCGCCTGCGTCTCCGCATTGGTCTCATGCACGTCGGCAACGACACCAATGACCTGGGCATCAGACCCACCCGCCTCGGCGATTTGACCGATCGGATCTTGCCCCGGCCAGAGAGCGCGCGCTACGGTTTCGTTGATGATGACAACCGCCTGCTTCTTATCCGTATCCTGCCATTGAATGTCGCGGCCTTTGACCAGATGCATTCCAATTGCATTGAGATAGCCTGGAGTTACGAGATAAACGAATGTATCCGCCAATTCTCCTTTGCGGTAGCTGTGGCCTTTGGCTTGAATTCCCCAGCTTCGGTTGATGCTCATGGGAAGGTTGTCCGTGATGCCCGCCGTCTCTACACCCGGAATCTGTTCCACACGAGCCAGGATCGATTGCAGGATTACGCCGCGTTTCACCACGTTGCCGCCGTCGTCGTAATCCACGCTGATGGCCGCAGACTGACTGGGTTGAAAACCGAGATCGACGTCCAGTACATGAAGGAAGCTGCGCAAAAGTAGGCCCGCTCCTACCAGCAAGAGACAGGCCAGCGCAATCTCTGTGATCACCAGCGCGCCGCGCAGTCTGTTGTGGCTTCGCCCCTCGCTTGTTCCGGGCCCAGAATCCTTCAGCGATGCATGCAGACTCTTGCCCGACACCTTGAAGGCAGGAAGGACTCCCACCAGAAGGCCCGTCAAAACAGTCACCAACACAGTCCATCCCAGCGCTTCCCTGTCGAGCCGTATGCTGCTCATCAGTGGCAGAGAAATCGAGCTCTGGTGTGCCAGGTAAGTAATCGCCGCATACGCCATACCCAGCCCGACCAGCGCGCCAATGACCGCTAGAATCAGGCTCTCCGTAAGCAATTGTCGGATCAGTCTTCCTCGTCCCGCTCCCAGCGCATTGCGTATGGCAAACTCCTTGCGTCTCGTCGCAGCCCGCGCCAGCAACAGGTTCGACAGGTTCACGCACACGATGAGAAGAATCATGCCGACGCCGCACCACAACAGCAGTAGAGACTCACGCAGCTTGCCGCTAACGTAGTCCTTCAAGTCGTAGAGATTGGCCGTGTACCCGTGGCCATACTCCGGATGCTTGCTGTTGAAGAACAATTCAGGAAAGATCGTATTCGCTTCCGCCTGTGCCTGCGGCAAACTGACTCCCGGCTTCAGACGCCCAACCAAAGCCATGGTGTTGCCCCAGTCTTCCATATTCGCGAAGATCGCAGGCTGGTAAACATCGACTCTGGCTCCCGGCGAAAAGACGGAGCCGAAGTCGAAAGTTTCCGGCAGGATCCCTATGACGGTGGTCGGTATGCCATCGAGCTTGATGGCTTGCCCAATCAACGCTGGATCCGACGCGTATTTTCGCTTCCAGAAGTCGTGACTGAGCAAGGCTACGGGACGGCTATTTTTCAGGCACTCTTCCGCGCTGAATTGTCTGCCCAGAATCGGCTCGACACCGAGCGTCGGAAAGAAGTTCCCCGCAACCGACAAAGCAGTAATCGGTTCCGGCTGTCCGTTGCCCATCAGCTTCACATTGTCTGGCCCGGAGAATGCGAAATAGCCCGTCACTTCGTCAAACGCCCTTGTTCGATTCTGAAATGCCTGCGTGGCATCGACCGAATACGTCATGCTGGATTCTCCCCCCTTGGGGGCCTCCTGATGAATGCGTACCAACTGCTTCGAATTCGGAAACGGCAGCGGACGAAGCAGCAGAGTGTTCACAACACTGAACACGGCAACATTGGCGCCGATTCCAAGCCCCAGGATCAATACAGCAACCAGTGTGAATGATATTTCTCGGCGCAAGGTGCGGAGGGCATAACTCAGGTCCTGCATCAACACGTCCATGCCGGGCAGTCCGCGTGCCGCGCGATGATACTCTCTCGCCTGCCCAACGTTGCCAAAGCGAATCAGCGCCTGCCGCCTGGCATCTTCTGGATTCAGGCCGCGTTTCAGATTTTCTTCGATCGCCATTTCGAGATGAACGGCCATCTCATCGTTCAGATCCTGATCCAGCGGCCGCCTGCGAATAAACGCTGCCATCCGCAGAAGGCTTTGTCGGATCCATCCTTTTCGAGAAGCATTCATCGCTCACCTCCGTCGGCCTGCATGGCCAATACGCAGCCCATCAGATCAGTCACCCGCGTCCAGTACGCAATATCCTTGCCCAGTTGTTTGCGGCCCGACTTGGTCAGTGCGTAGAATTTCGCTTTACGGTTGTTGTCCGACGTACCCCATTCGGCATCGATCAGCCCCCGCTGCTGCAGCCGAACCAGCGCGGCATAGATCGTCCCCTGGTTGAGAAGAACGGTATCGCCACTGACCTGTTCGATGCGCCGCGCGATTCCATATCCGTGCTGCGTGCCCATCACCGACAGCGTCTGCAGCACCATGAGGTCCAGCGTGCCCTGCATCAGATCCAGCTTTTCATCCATCAGAACCTTCTCCCAAGTCCCTCTCCTGTGTTATGACCACACAAGCATGACACAGATTCATGTGGTCGCGCCACAGGAAAGGGACCGATCCCGAAATATGGCAGGCACAAAATGGCCGGCCCCGCTGGGATCATCTCCCAGCGGGGCCGTCACTTCAGCAAAAGAGCCTGTAAGCCGAATTCTGTCGTGTGCGGTCATTCCTCTAGACGCCGCGTCGCCGCGGACGTTCATCAGCAACCTACCCGGAGGTTTCGGCAACTGCTCGAACCGCCTGTCGCGTATCGGGCCGATACGCTTCGCCACCCGGCTCTTGGGTTTGGCGAATCCCTCCCTATTTGGTCTTGCTCCGTGTGGGGTTTACCCTGCCCGCTGTCTTACGACAGCAGCGGTGCGCTCTTACCGCACCTTTTCACCCTTACCCCGGCGGGGGACCTGCCGTCCAGGCGTACCTGAACGAGTCTCCGGTGGCCCTGCACCTCGCGAACGAAGCCAGGGGTAGCCGAGGCGGTTTGTTTTCTGTGGCACTGGCCGTCTTCAGGTGTTGAAACCTGAATCCCGGACGTTATCCGGCACACTGCCCTGCGGAGTTCGGACTTTCCTCCCCCGGCTTACTCCTCGCGGAGAAACCGGCAGCGACCGCCCAGCTCCCTTGCTAAATGGAATTATATCTTCGAAGCCTTATACTGGCGGCATTCGAACTTCAGCACATGCTCAACCATCCATCGCAGCCTCACTTAAGGTACTTGGACCAGCCCCTTGTTATCCATACGCGTTCTCTAATCTCCGAGGAAAAGCCCGGCTCAGAATTACACAGCAGTTTGGAAATTTCGAAGTCAACGACTTCAGCGTGTCTCGGAGCGCTTCTCCATTTCTCATCGAGGATAAGGGTCGGAGGTATCGGGATACCTTGCTCAAGCAAAAGCTTGCGCTGTATCTCTCGACGAAGTTTGATTGAATACTTCCACTTAAACGGCTCGCTTAGCTTCATCCAATTAGCGCCTAGGGCGACCGCGTACGCAGAAACTCTTCGGCGCTTCCTCGAAAGCGCCGACTGATCAAAACGCACTCTGTCTCTCCACCCATTTTCACCCTTGATCCAGACGCCGTACGCTGCGATGTGCCCCGCGAGCTCGCTAGCAAGCCACTCCTGGCTATAAAGCTGGGTTTCCGAAATACAAAGTAAATCGATTTGAGAATTTCTTATATGCTCGCCACTCTCGTTAACGCAAAGCACGTCGATGTCCGAATCTGCGGTACGCAGGCCGCACGCACTCGAACCAAAAACTACTAGCTCACTCGAGCCAGCGATAAATCCGTGAATATCTTCTTTGGCCCTATTGGCCGTTTCATCCAGCAAACGCGACAAAGCACTCACTGATTCCATTTATCGATCCTCGCCTTCACGAGAGCGATCAAATCATAGAGCAGCTCACTAGCTCGATCCAGATCTTCGCCAAATAGATCCCCGAAATAACCTTCGATGGCTTCCTCGAACTCAGCTGCAAGCTCCGCCTCCTTAGATGAGTCACCAAAGATGTCAGCGAAAAGCTCACCGAAAGACTCCGCATCAGACTCATCGCCGAGTTTCCCGTTGATGGTCGATACGAGCGCGCTTGCAGCAACTTCAACCTCCTCAGCTTCAATCGAGGTTGTGGTAATCTCCATTTCGCTATCGTCTTCTTCATTGGGCACTGAATCGGAAATGCTCGGCAAAATCGAATCTATGCCATCCAACTCATCACGAAGAGTCTTGAGGATTTCAAGGCTCGGGCCCTTAGGACGCCGCTTTGTTGTTTTTGAATTAGCCGCCATGTTTAATCGCCATTCGCCGAGGAGTGTGTACTTACCCCCAACAGACCACAGGTGCCATATTTGCTGGAGAATTCA
>Ga0073928_10011073_pt1 | contig 10584 bp, 8 predicted proteins | sample PaiPotPPA55metaG_FD_76969 | JGI IMG/M metagenome (GOLD analysis project Ga0073928, IMG submission 76969) | Iron sulfur acid spring bacterial and archeal communities from Banff, Canada, to study Microbial Dark Matter (Phase II) - Paint Pots PPA... ...
GGAAGGCTCGACGCTTTCCGGCGTGATGGATGGCTTGGCGCTAACCGTTTCCATCGGCTTGCAGTACGGCGTTCCTCTGAAGGTTTATGTCGACAAGCTGCTCAACACTCGCTTCGAACCTTCCGGCATTACCGCCAATCCCAAGATTCGCTTCGTCTCCAGCGTGCTCGACTACATCGCGCGCTGGCTGGGTGGCCGCTTCATCTCTGCGGATTATCTGAAGCTGAACGGTGCTGCCATTCCTGAAGCTGGTGCCAGCGGTGCTGCTGCTGCCGCCGCCCCGGTAGTCGCGCAGGTTATGGCGTCAATGCCATCTCTACCTGCTTCCAACGCGTCGTCGAAGCCCAGCAATGCTCATGAAGGCGCACCCACGTGTTCCGAGTGCGGCATGCTGATGGTTCCCAACGGTGCCTGCTATAAATGCGAAAACTGTGGCAGCACTAGCGGCTGCAGCTAAGAGTTTTGAAGTGCCCGGAAGTACCCGGGCTTAACGGAGTCCCCGAAGAATGAGCATTCCCCCTGTGGGATGGGAGCAGGACGCGTTCTCGGCTCCCCAGCAACCGTCACCGGCGCCGTGCTCCATTCCCGTCCCCGAATCCGACTCCGTCCAGGACCTGTCACCAGCCTACACCGTGCACGACCCGGCGCAGTCGGCCTTGCCGCCTGCCACGCGCGCCTTCCTCAACATCGTGCGCCATGGCATCGGACCAGCCGCAATCTACGTGCTCACCTACCGCAGGCTCGACCGTGTGGGCTCTACTCCTAAGCCTGTCCTGGCGGAAGGTTCGCGCGTTCTGATCGAACTGTTGGAGAAACTCGGCGTAAACCTCGAATTGAAAGAGGTGCGCGACGCCCTCAAAGATATTCACCGCCTCGGCTCCGCCAACATCCCAGATCTATGGCTTACCGACGAACAAATGGCCGAACAGGGTCTGGTCCTGGATTAAACCCTCCACCCTGCCCCGACGCAAGTTGTCCGTTACTGTTTGAAAGTTACCTTGTAGTTATTTTACCTAAATGGTAACATAGGCCATGGCTGCCGCCCCAGAACGTTTCTCTAGCCGCTACAACCCGCTGTTTCTGCACGCGTCCCGCGTCGGGCCAGGTTATCCATTTGTTTCAACGTCTTGTGGGGTGAATATGTGCTAGTCTGTCGCCGCGACAGGGCAGGGCCGCCATTGGTAGCGTTATCTTAGGGTCTAGGTGTACCCTAAGGCTGGGTGCCAGCCCAGTAATGAGAAGTGCACAGCTAACCAAAGCCCTATTCCCACAATCCAACATGTGTTGGAGGATCTGCATAGTAGTTAAGACGGCAAGTAAGAACTTTACAACCATGACGGATGGTGATATGTACCCAGCCCATTCCGCCATTGAGCGACAACGATAAGAACCACCTCAAACGTATGTTTGGTAGCTTCCTTCGAGAAGTTGCCGCACTTGTGTTCGTATTCCCGATATTGGAAAAAGTCGTCTTTAGTCATCACATCAGTTTCTGGTACACGTTTTGGACTTATGTTTTGGCCGTTGGAGTGCTCATCTTTGGGCTAGGATTTGGAGTAAAGGGGGGCGATGACGACGATGATGAATGAATACCTGCCTTTAATTATGGCAGCTACAGTGGTGACTGTTTTATCTGTGGGAATTACGTTGTTGACGGGTAAAAGCGTGCACAAAAAAGAGAAAAAACAGCGAGATTTTGACTTTACTTCTACGCAGACAAAGACCGAACAACCATCGGCTGGAATAGTTGCTAGGGCTCGAAGGACGCTAGGAAGTTAACTTTTTGTAGGGCAGAGCTTTCCCGCGAACTAGATTCTTTAACGTCCCATCAAACGTCTGCAACTGTATTCCGCGCCGATTAAAACGATAAGAAAACTCATTGCAGTAGCGGCCTAGATGTTTCACGGAAACCTTGTGGAACGTGCCGTACACGCCTCGCTTGAGTAACGAGAGGCATTCTCAATCTTGTTGGTGTGATTCAATCTCTCGCCATAAGAAATTATGTGATTAATCATGCGATGACCGCGAAAGTCGAGATAGTGGCTGGCCGACCTTCTCGAACACCACCGCCTTGTCAGTTTGCATATTCACCATTACAGACTCTTTTGCGCAAAACGGGGGGGAGCCCAGGCTTGGAGGTATGAACCGGGGGCATGCCTGACAAAATAGACCGGGACCATTCCTGACACTGTTAGCAAATCGCCAGCGTGGGTATCACACCGGGAGGATCACTTACAAAAATAGACCCGGAGCTTTCCTAATACAGGAGCCAGTGCCAAGGTGGTGAAACGACTGGCAGGTTCTATTTTAAGGCAGGACGTCGCAGCGGAAGGCTAGGACCTCATCGTCGCCGCATTGGCGGACGATGGGAAGTTAATGCTCGAGGTCGCATACGGAACCTCGGTGCCAGGGGTGGTGGGACATTCCGCAGAAAATCTCCGCAACACGGGCAGCGCCCTTCGTGCGAGGTAGCCGCCGTAGCGTCCGCGCGCAACCAATGACCTCGCGCTTCGCACAACTGGTTGATGCACTGCACCGTGAATCCCGGCAGATACTGCATCATTCCCTCCGAAACTGTGTAAGCCTTAGGCCCCGTGCGTCGTGTTTCGATTACGAACAGTTGTCTGACGGAATTAAGTTAGAAAATATTTTTTGAATGTCGCGATTCTGCCCGTGAGGCCCTCTGGTGTCAACAAGAATCTACCACTAGATATAGTAGTGGCGTTCCCATTGTGGAAAAGGTGATTCAAGGTCTTTGCCGAGGAGTTGTAGCCGGGGCCAATCTATGGGAAGAGTGATTAAGGTTTTGGCGAGGCCGGTGGAACCGTGGCGGGATTCGCGCTTTGATCCGCGGGTACCGGCGCAGCAGCTCGCTTGCCGCGCTTTTTCTTCTGCAACTCTTCCATCGCTGCCAGGCGCATCTTCAGCCGATCTATTTCCTGCTGCTTATCGTTGATTTGTTGCTGGAGCGCCGCGAGCTTGGCTTTACCGGCGACGTCGTGTTGGTAATCGGGATTGGAATAAACCGTATCCTGCTGCAATGCCAGGTCGCGCCGGGCTAGATCGGCGTCTTTTTCCGCATCGGCGATCGAGTCTTTCAGCCTGGCGATCTCTGGATCGTCAGAAGGAGACGCCGCAGTTGCGGGATCGGGAGGCACGGAAGGCGTGGCAGCCGCATCGGCCACAGCGTCAGGACTGGGCGGCTGAGTTTCCAACTTGGCCGGACCGTCTACGGTCAATCCTTGCGCGCCAGGTTTTATGTTTTCCTTATCAAGATCGTCGTCGGTAATGACCTTGGATGGTTTGGTAGAGTTTTTCGCCGCGCGCGATCTCCTGGCAGCCTCGGCAATGGATTGGCTTTGCGCGCCGGAAGATTGCTGGTCCTGCGATTGCCCGTTCGGCGAAGCAGCCGGGCACACACTCATGGCCGCCAACAGCGCCGCCGGCAGAACTATGACTAACTTGGGGAGGAACGGAGCGAAAATTCGGCCTGACATTTCGTCACCTCGTACCATGCAAATACCTGAAGCTCCAAGATAACGCTAACTCTGGCCCGCCGCCAGTTCGGGTGCGCCTTTACCGTGCGCATAGGTAACGCCGGTCGGGTCGCGGAAGCCTGGCGGCCCGGGAGCGCCATGCTTCCATTGGCGTTTCGCAGACGCAATTCGGAGGAATGGCCTAGCCGCTTAAACTGCACGCTTTCAGTGGGAGAATTGAAGATACTTAAGAAGCTCTAACAACGCGGAGACGTCGGTTGAAACGGTCCATAGCATTCATAGCATTCTTGATACTCGCATGCACTGCCAGACCGCTGTACCCGCAAGAACCATCGCGAGCGGCCGCCGCCGATATCAATCCACAAGGTAGACAGCCGCAACCCGCGAAGATCACCATTCTGCCCATTGAGCATCGTTTTTGGGATAAGGAAAACGATCTGCTATTTGCTGGAGTCGCGGCCGCACGTACTTTGGACTACTTCTCCACGCTCAACATGCGGCGCCGCGGCCGCCAGGAAATATTTCTGACCAACGACGCCGTGGATAATCACGCCGGGTTTGCGTTTATAGAAGCGGGTGCGACGGGTGTTTCCATTGGCGCGTCCTATATTTTTCATCGTTACGGACACCACAAACTGGAGCGTTGGACTTCCATCGTTCACATTGGACTCGCGACCACCGGCGCGGTACGCAATTATTCTTTGAAGACCGTTCAGCGGAGAATTGTGGTCACGCAACCGTAGGTTAAGGTTTTGGACGCTTCGCAGCTCTCAGCAACAGTGCGGGCAGCAACAGTGCGGGCAGTAGCAGTACGGGCGACACTTTGTCATTTTCGCCCGTCTAATGTATCGACGCTGTTGCGCAAACTGCTTAGCGTGCGGCATACTCGCCGCGCATTCAGGGGACTTCTTGCTCGGGCTTCAGGTTAAAACCCCGCTAGGTCGCATGAAACGGTGTGTGTCTGCTCACCGTTTTGTCTGTATTGCGGCTCTGTTTTTCTGTTTTGCCGCACCTCACCTTCGCGCGCAAAGCGTGGAGCGCTCTAGTTCCAGTGAGTCAGGGGTTAAAACTTTCCAATCAGATCAGGCCTCTCCGCCGAACAACCAGCAACCTCATTCGCCTACCCAGACTGAAACGGATCAGTACCGGCTTTCACGGGAGCGCTATCAAAAAGCCGTTTCGTATTCCCGGGCCGGCTACACTTTATATTTTATTTCCTATTTTCTGAGCGCAGTCGTACTTCTTTTGATTCTGCGATTGGGGGTGGCCGCGAAGTTTCGCGACATCGCGGAAGCGGTGAGCGAAAAGAGATGGATTCAGTGCCTGATTTTTGTGCCGTTGCTGATATTGCTTACCGATTTGTTCGAGTTACCGGTGCGCATTTATTGGCACGCGCTCAGCCTGCGCTACCAGCAATCCATCCAGCACTGGGGCTCCTGGATCGTGGATTGGGCCAAAGAAGAAGCTCTGAGTGTTGGCCTGGCAGTGTTGCTGGTTTTGGTTTTGACTCTCGCAATGCGAAAAAGTCCCAGGCGCTGGTGGTTTTATTTTTGGCTCGCGGCACTCCCAATTTTACTTTTCTTCTTTTTTATCAGCCCGTGGTTTATCGATCCTCTGTTCAATCACTTTGAGCCGCTGGCGAAAGAGCATCCGCAGATGGTGGAGTCCATCGAAACGCTCACGCAACGAGCAGGCGTACCGATTCCGCGAGATCGCATGTTTCTGATGATGGCCAGCGAGAAAACTAACCAGATAAATGCCTACGTCACTGGCATCGGCGCATCCAAGCGCGTGGTTGTCTGGGACACTACCATTCAAAAAACGTCTGCCGATGAAGCGCTGTTCATCCTCGGTCATGAACTAGGCCACTATGTGCTTGGTCACGTTGCTATTGCATTTCTGTTTTTCGCTGTGTCTCTGCTGCTTGCCTTGTACGTGATGTTTCGCGCGCTGCATTGGTCCCTGGATCGCCGGGGCAGTGAGTGGAAAATCCATGGGCCCGAAGACTTGGCGGCTATCGCTGTTCTTTTATTGTGGCTGCAGATTCTGTCATTTATTGCTTCACCGATCGCAAACGGATTCAGCCGCATGCAAGAACATGCCGCCGATGTTTACGGCCTGGAAGTAATACACGGCCTGGTACCCAATTCCGAGGAAGTGGCCGCTCACGGTTTCCAGGTCATGGGCGAGCTCGATCTCTCCGATCCAAATCCACCGGCCTTCATTACCTTCTGGCTTTACAGCCATCCGCCGCTGGCGGAGCGGTTGGTATTCGCGCACACTTACGATCCGTGGACCAAAGGCGAGTCTCCGAAGTATGTGAAATAATCTTGTCCGGGACTAAATTTCCAGAGCGCGTGGCAGTAGGTCGCCGCCATTTGAGGATCGGGCCCAACTTATTTTTGTTGATGGCGTCCCGTGCGAGTCGCTTGCATAACTTCGCGCGTCTAAGTATAAGACTCACGAATGATTCGGTGATAAGTTATGGAGCAAGACAGACCGATCGAAACGCCACCTAGCACGGAAATCCGCCGCATTCCCAACGCTCGCTTCAGTGGACTAAACAAAATATTTTCTAACGCGGAAGGCCTGCGAGCGGGCTGGCGGTTGCTGTTGTACATGGCGATAGCGGCAGGATTTTTCCTGGGTTTGAAAATGCTGCTGATGCAGTTCTATCGACCCACCGCCGGTAAGTTTTCATTTGAGAGCCTGCTATTTTCGGAAATGATCGGCTTTATTTCCGCGTTCGGAGCGGCCGCGGTGACGTCCTTCCTCGAACATCGCCCGGTGGGATGTTACGGCTTACCGATCCAGCAGGCTTTTGGAAAACTTTTCTGGCAGGGATTTCTGCTGGGATTTGCGGAAATCAGCGCCGTTATCGGACTGATTTATGCCTTTGGGGGATATTCATTTGGCCCATTGGCATTGCACGGTACGCAAATAATTCATTGGGGCATTTTGTGGCTGCTATGTCTGACGTTTGTCGGATTATTCGAGGAGTTTCTGTTTCGCGGTTACACACTATTTACGTTGAGTACCGGGTTAGGTTTCTGGCCTGCTGCCATTGTGCTCTCGCTGCTATTTGGCGCGGTGCATTTGCAAAACAGCGGCGAAGGACGCGTGGGGGTGGCGGGTGTCTTCGTTGTGGGATTGCTATGGTGCTTTACGGTGCGGCGGACCGGCAGTCTGTGGTTAGCGGTTGGAATGCACGCGGCTTTTGATTTTGGCGAGACATTTTTCTATTCCGTTCCAGACAGCGGCATGGTTTTGCCGGGTCATCTTTCAGACTCCACGCTGCACGGCCCGGTATGGCTCACCGGGGGCAGCGTTGGCCCCGAAGCAAGTGTTTTCGATTTCCTGCTGCTATTTTTTTTCTTTTACGTGATTCATCGGCTGTATCCCGCAAAGAAAAGCCCGCAGCAGGCCGACGCCAGCTTTTACCGGACCAATTCCGAAGCAAATAATAATTTCACTCCGTGAGCTTTGGCCAGCGGGAGTGTGTGACTTGTTGCCGGCGCCAAATCTGAGTTGCGCGATACGTCTGTGCTTCCGGCAAAGTGGATGTGAACGGTGTGAGTTATCACGCCAGCGTGGCGATAATTTAAGAAAATGGCATCGCCATTTTCCGTTTGAGGATCTAGCGCCAAACCATGCGCCGTGGCGATGCCATTCAGTTCGTCCAGCAGGCGCGTCACCGACGGAGGGTAATCCTTTCCGTGGCGCTTGGTAAAAATATGGATCTCTACCAGGTCGGATGAATTCGCAACTTTGTCAAAGGCGCCCACCTCGCCGTGCACCTCCGAACCGCGCGGCGCCGCTGAATTCGCCGCAAACACGAATTCTCGTGTGATGCGGTGGATATCTTCCTCGGTCAGCCGCTTTTGCCGGCCCCGCTGGCAACCGGCTGCGCACGCAATGAAGATACAAAGGAAAGCAAATATTTTGAGGAGTGGAAAACGAGTTGGAGAACTGCAATTGGCGAAAGAACTTGGTAACACCGAAGACTAGGCGGCTTTCTTTACCGGCGCCTTTACCAGCTCGAGCGCCTTGCGGTAGATGGGGTCTTCCGGCGAAAGTGGGCGCGGTCCTTGCGGAAGCTCCTTATTGGGTGTGGCATCCGGCGCTGTGTCGTCCACGTCGGAATCATCCTCCACGTTGGCATGAACTACTTCGGTAGGAGTCACTCCCTCTTCAAGAATCGATTTGCCACTCGAATTGTAATAATTCGCCGTGGTCAGGATTAACGCCGAGCCGTCATCAAGAGTAATTAATTTCTGTTCTGAAGCCAGACCGAAGGTACGTTCACCCACCACATCTCCGCGGTGATTCGCAGCAATTGCGGAGGCCAACACTTCGGCGGCGCCCGACGTTGTAGCATCAATCAGCACCGAAACGCGGCCCTTCCACGCTACCTGCTTTGGTTCGGCGGAAAATGTTTGCGAGGAGACGGTCTGTCCGCGTAGCGTGGCCAGCGTGCCTGACGGTACAAAAAGTCGCGCCACGGAAATTGCTTCTGAAACGGGGCCGCGACCGCACTCGCGCAAATCCAGAATGATGTTGTGAACGCCCTGCTTCTCGGCTTCCGTCAATCGCCCACGCACTTCATCAGCGCGGCCGGGATCAAGCGAAGTGAGACGCAACGCCAGGGTATCTGGCTCGGCTTTCTGACTTGTAATTTTCACCGCGGTCGCCTTCTCGCGGACCACATCCACTTCGTCCGGGGTCGCCTTACCACGCCGGATCACCGCCACTTTCACTCCGCTACCAGCGGCTCCAGTGAGCAGATTCATGGCCTGGCCTACGGACATATCGCGCGTGGTAAAACCGCCAATGGATTCAAATATATCGCCACTGTGAATTCCCGCTTTCGCCCCTGCACTGTCCGGCAGCACAGAAATTACGATGATGTAGCCGAATCGTTTACTCAAGGTGATGCCGCTATCTCCGGTGCTGGGGCTCTGAATTTTCTTCTTGTATTCGTCGTACTCGCGGGGAGTCAGGTAACTGGATTGCGTGTCGAGTGATTCCAGCAATCCGTGCAGCGATCCGGCCGTAACCGTGTGCATGTTTGGTTCGTCAACGTAATCCTGCTGGATCTTCTGCAGGACTTCGCCAAAGACGGTGAGCGACTTGTAGGCTTTATCGTCGGGAGTGCGTCCCAGGACGTGGCCAATTCCGGCATAGCAGAATATCGCTACAGATACGCAAACCAGGCCAACACGCGCAGCTCGACTCATTGATCCACCTGTCTGAAAATCATCAAAAGTATAACACCGCTTACAGTGGGACGCGCGGCACAGGAGAAAGGAAGCCTTCGAGGCTTGGCGACCCAAGAGGCGCCGATGAAGCGAAAAAGCACGAACAGACACGGCGAGATTCAGTTTTGATGCTATTTAACCACACTGTGTCATTTATTTATGGCGATTTATGCGCTAACTTATTCATAACAAGCCACAAAGTTGACATCTATTGGCCTGCAACCTGCTACTCTACTGTCCAATGTTCCAAACCACAATAGCGTCACCTACCAGCACGGAGGGAGTTGGTCTCCATACGGGTGTGTACGGCCACCTGACCTTGTCTCCTGCACCTGCGGAGACCGGAATCGTGTTTCGGCGCATGGATCTCGACAACTTTCCCATCGAGGCCCAAGGCCACAATGTTGCACGCGTGAGTTACGCCACCAGTTTGATGAAACAAGGCGTTTTGCTCTCTACCACCGAGCATTTGCTCGCGGCAATTTATTCCTGCGGCATCGACAACATATTTATCGACATCGATTCCATTGAGATACCGATTCTGGATGGCTCCGCCGAACCCTTCATGCAGATGCTGGGGCGCAGTGGTCTACGCAGATTACGTCGCCGCCGGCGTTTTTTGAAGGTTTTGAAGCCATTGGAAGTCGTGGAAGGCGACCGCAGGATCGGAATTTATCCGGCTGACGACTTTCACGTGTGTTGTTATGTGGATTTTCCGCATCCGCTGGTTGGCCGGCAGCAATTTGAGATGACCGTCAACGCGGAAAGTTTTCGGCAATTGTTGGCTCGAGCCCGAACGTTCTGTTTTGAGCGGGATATTCAACCGCTCAGAGCCATGGGGCTGATCCGTGGAGGCTCGCTCGAAAACGCCATCGTGCTGACGGAGTGTGGCGTTATGAATGGCCCGCTGCGTTTCCCGGATGAGTTCAGCCGGCACAAAGCTTTGGACCTGATCGGTGATTTGGCACTGGTGGGGTTACCGCTGCTTGCGCGGGTGGAAGCTCATAAGGCTGGCCACGCGCTTCATACTCAGCTTGTGGGGCGCCTGCTGGCTGATCCTTCGCTCTGGACTATAACTACTGCCGAGGCTTCGGTGAGCGAAATGGAGCTGACTGGGCCGTCCGTTTCTGCTGCCGATTAGAACCCTGATTAGTGTTTCGCCGCCAATACTGTCTTGTCGCGTTGCGAAATTCTGCTCACTCCCACAAACTGAACTGGACTCCCATGAAAAACAATGATCTTGCCGTAGTCATTCTCGCCGCAGGTAAGGGTACGCGACTGAAGTCGAGCCTCGCCAAGGTGCTGCACCGCGCTGGCGGGCGGACCCTGGTGGAGCAAGTGATCCGCGCGTGTGCGCCGTTGGGCGCCAAGAAGACCATCGTGGTGGTGGGGCACCAGAGCGAAATAGTTGCGGCGACCGTCGAGCCCTTTGGGGCGACAACATTGCAGCAACAACCGCAACATGGAACCGGTCACGCGATGCAAGTGGTGCGCCGCGCATTAGGAAACTCTAAATTTGTAGTTGTGCTGCCCGGCGATGCGCCTTTGGTTCGCCCTGAAACACTGAAAGCTTTGCTGGCGTTGCACCGAACTGGGAATGCTGCCGCGACAGTTCTGACCGCGGTGGTGGCGGATCCACGAGGCTACGGAAGAATTCTGCGAAAATCCGATACGGCAATTTCTGCGATCGTTGAGGAATCGCAACTGAGCGGCGATCAAGCCGAGATCAACGAGATTAATTCTGCTATTTATTGCTTCACGCTGGAAAAACTGTGGCCGGCTCTTGCGCAGGTAAAACCCAACAACAAGCATCGCGAAATATATTTGAC
>Ga0073928_10011075_pt1 | contig 10583 bp, 10 predicted proteins | sample PaiPotPPA55metaG_FD_76969 | JGI IMG/M metagenome (GOLD analysis project Ga0073928, IMG submission 76969) | Iron sulfur acid spring bacterial and archeal communities from Banff, Canada, to study Microbial Dark Matter (Phase II) - Paint Pots PPA... ...
ACGATGCGCGGTGACCAACAGCGTTCCGCCCGGCGTCTCATACGCCCCGCGGGACTTCATGCCCACCAGGCGATTTTCGACGATGTCCGTGCGCCCCACGCCATGCTTCACCGCAATTTCATTTAGCGTGTTCAGCAAATCCACCGGCCCGAGTTTCGTGCCGTTCACCGAAATCGGTGACCCCGCTTCAAATCCAATTTCCACCTCTTCGGCCTTGTCGGGAGCATTTTGCGGAGACGCAATCCATTGCCACATCGCTTCGTTAGGCGAATTCGCGGGATCTTCCAGCTCGCCTCCCTCGTGGCTGAGGTGCCAGATATTTCGATCGCGGCTGTAAATATTTTTTTTGCTCTGCTCCACCTGCACGTTGTGCTTCTGCGCATATGCAATGGCGTCTTCTCGCGAATCGATATCCCACTCGCGCCAGGGAGCGATGATTTGCACATTTGGTGCAATCGCTTTGTACGCCAGCTCAAAGCGCACCTGATCGTTGCCTTTTCCAGTGCAACCGTGCGAGAGTCCGTCCGCCCCAAGTTTTAACGCCACTTCGGCCTGGCGCTTGGCAATCACCGGCCGGGCCATCGAGGTGCCCAATAAATACGTGTGCTCGTACACCGCGCCGGCTCTTAGTGTCGGCCAAATGTAATCGCGCACAAATTCTTCGCGTAAATCTTCCACCAATACAGTTGACGCGCCGGTGGCCAGAGCCTTTTTACGAGCCGCCTCCAGATCCTCCTGCTGCCCCACATCTCCAATGACCGCGATGACTTCGCAACCGTAATTCTCTTTAAGCCACGGAATAATGATGGAGGTGTCGAGTCCTCCGGAATAGGCGAGTACGACCTTCTTCGGTTTATATTTCTCTCTATTCACAACTCCTCTTTCTAAGAAAAACTCTGCAATCATTGCTGCGGCAACTCGTCACACACACGAATATCGTGAAAAGCTCGCACGCCGTCTGACTTTATATCTGAAATCGAATCTGCGTTCACTGGGCAAAATTGCGATGCAAATAGCGCCTTCGCTAGCTGAACAGCGTGTGCAGGATGGCCTTCTGCACGTACATGCGATTTTCCGATTGGTCGAGCACCACGGACTGCGGGCCATCGAGAACTTCCGATGTGACTTCGTGATTGCGGTGCGCCGGAAGACAGTGCAGAAATAGTGCGTCGGGCGCGGCGAACGACATCAGCTCCGCGTTTACCTGATAAGCCCGAAACGCGCTTTCCCGCACACTGCCTTCCGCTTCAAAGCCCATGCTGGTCCAGGCATCGGTGTAAACACCCTGGGCGCCGGCGACGGCCTCGCGCGGGTCGGTGAATAATTCGACTTTCGCGCGCGTCTCGCGAGCCACTCGCTTCGCTTCCTGAATCACTTCGCGCGCCGGCTCGTAACTCGCGGGAGTGGCAATGCGGAGATGGACCCCCAGGCGCGCGGCCAAAAATATCAGCGAATGGCACACATTATTTCCGTCGCCGACATACGCCAGCTTGAAGCCGCGCAGCGAACCAATTTTTTCTTCAATGGTCATAAAATCGGCCAGCGCCTGGCACGGATGATATTTGTCCGAAAGCGCATTCACCACCGGAATTTCGGTATTGGCTGCAAGCTCTTCCAGCACGCGTTGTTCGTAAACGCGCGCCACGATCCCATGCACCCAACGCTCCAGGTTACGCGCCACATCCGAGATGCATTCGCGTTCACCGAGCCGCGCCTGGGTATGATCGAGGAAAATCACCGAGCCGCCCATGCTCTGGATGCCAACCTCGAAAGTTACGCGCGTGCGCAACGACGGCTTTTCAAAAATTAGGGCGATAAATTTGCCCCGCAATATCGAAGCGTAACGGGCCGGATGAGCCTTGATATCCGAGGCGAGATGCAATAATTCGCGCGTCTGCGGCGGGTTCCATTCGGCGCCTGTGAGCAAATCATGTGTTAACAAAATAGGGGCAGCTAACATGGTAGCGGTCATATTTTCACCTTGCGGTAGCGTATTTTTTTGCCGGTCGGGCAACCGGTGTACTGGCTTCCGCCGTCGCGGCTTTTTCTGAAACGCTCGCTAAGACGGCGCTGAACAATTTGAGGAACTCGCGAATTTGCGCGCGCGTTACGATAAATGGCGGCAACATCCGCAGGATGTGATCGTGCGTGCAGTTAATCAACAGCCCGCGCTTGGCCGCTTCGGCCACAAACGGCGCGCCTTCCACCGAAAGATGCACGCCGAGCATTAGCCCTTCAGCACGCACCTCGGGTATAAAAGCAAATTTCGTAGCTAAAGCCTGCAAACCGGCTTTCAGTTCTTCACCGCGGCTGCGCACGTTCTCTAATAATTTTTCATCCTCGATAATTTGCAGACATTCCAGCGCAGCAGCACAAATCAAAGGCCCGCCGCCGAAAGTGGTGCCATGGAGTCCTGGCGAAATATATGACGCAACCTTGTCGATGGCTAAAATTGCGCCCAATGGCAAGCCGGCGGCCAAGGGCTTGGCGATCACCGCAATGTCTGGCTTGGATGCGAACCGTTGATACGCGAAATAACGCCCGGTGCGGCCCAGCCCGCATTGAATTTCGTCGGCGATCATGAGCGCGCCGTGCTCCGTCGCCAATGCGCGAGCGCGGTTCCAGAATAATTCGCTGACCGGGTAAATACCGCCTTCGCCCTGCACCGTTTCAATCAGAATGCCGCAGACCGAGTCGTCAAATTTCGATTCCAGATCCGCCACATCATTGAAGCGTACGAATTCAACGCCGGGCACCACGGGCGCGAAGGGCAAGCGGTATTTCTCCGTCGCGGTAACGCTGATCGCGCCATACGTGCGTCCGTGAAAAGAATTCTCCAGCGCGAGGAAGCGATGCTTTCGCGGAGACTGCGCTGCCGCATCTTGAGGTGTTCGCGCGCACAGGCGCGCAAGCTTCATAGCGCCGTCGATTGCTTCCGTGCCGCTGTTGCAAAAAAATACGCGGTCGAGCCCGGACCACTCGGCAAGCTTCCGTGCCAGCGGACCTTGATAGGCGTTGTGATAGAGATTTGAAAAATGAATGGCGCGCGCAGCTTCTCGACGAATCACCTTAACAATTCGCGGATGCGCGTGGCCCAAAGCGTTGACGGCAATCCCGCCAAGAAAGTCGAGATATTTTTTCCTGGCCGCGTCATATACATAGCAACCTTTGCCGCGCTCCAACACAAACGACCCGCGTTGGTAGGTTGGCAGCAGGAATTTTTCCGCGTCCGCGACGCGCGAATCGCTCTTCGCAGCAGCAGCGGACGTCTTCATTCGCCCATGCTGCGAAAAGCGCGCGCTTAGCGGCTGCACCGATTTTTTTGGAGAGTTGCGCATCACGCCGCCGATAGCGCCGTTTGCGCGGAATTTCGCGGCTCACGAATCACCAGCGTCCCGGGAACGCCCGGGCCACTGGTGACTTCCTGGCGCCCGTGATTTTCCGTTGACCGCGATGCCAATAGCAGCGCATCCGGCCCCGTGCCGCCCACGATGCGAACTTCGCGGACACCGCCTTCAATCGCGCGTTTCGCGGCTTCCAGCTTCAAAACCATACCACCCGAAACCACGCGGCACTGCACCAACCGTTCAATCTCTTCGCAGCTGACCGCTGAGAGCACCCGTTCGCCATCCAGCACGCCGGCAACGTCCGTTAAATAAATTAATTGGTCGGCGCCGATGAATTCCGCGCAAGCCGCGGCCATATGATCGGCGTTGACGTTATACAGTTCGTTGTCGGCCCCGAGGCCGAGACATGGCGCCACCGGCACCAGTCCGTCGGTCCACAGCGATTCGATAAACTGCGTATTCATTCCCGTCAGGTAACCGACGTAGCCGAGACCGCCTTCCACTTCGTTGTGCATCATCGGCTCGGCGGTAAAACATTGCGCATCCGCGGCGGAAATTCCCACGGCGGGCTGGCCCTCTGCGGAAATAGCGGCGGAAACTTTTTTGTTCAGCAATCCCGCAAAAACCATCACTGCCACGTCGCGTGACTCGCGATCCGTAACCCGCAGGCCGCCGGCAAACTTGCTCTCGATGCCCATGCGCTTCAGCGTCGCGGTAAAAAGGCGGCCGCCTCCGTGCACCACCAGGATCTGGTGCCCGTCCTTCGCGAGCGCCGCCACTTGACTGGCCAGCGTGCGCACCGTCTGATCGTCTTCCAGTAATGCTCCGGCTAACTTGATCACGATTCTCATTGCAGTGCGGTGTGCTCCTCTATCCCCAGCATATGATTGAAATTTTGCACCGCCTGGCCGGCGGCGCCTTTGCCCAGATTATCCAGGCAGGACACGATCACCAGGCGGCGCCCGCTTTTATCGAGCGCAAACCCGATATCGCAGAAATTTGTATGGGCCACGTGTTGCAACTCAGGTAGCAATCCGGCGCGCCATATGCGCACCATCGAGCGGTCCGCGTAAAACCTGCGATACAGAGCCTCAACCGCTTCGCCGCTTTGGCTCGCTTCCAGCGTCACGTAAATCGTCGACAGAATGCCACGGCTGATGGGCAACAAATGCGTCGAGAAGACCACCTGCGACTCGGTCAGCCCGGTGTGCTCCAGAATTTCCGGCGTGTGCCGGTGCGAAAAAAGATTGTAGGCTTTGAAATTCTCGTCGACCTCTACGAATTGCAAATCGCGCCGCAATTCCTTGCCCGCGCCGCTGGCCCCGGATTTGCAATCGCACACCACGCTGCTGCTTGCCGCGATCCACCCTGCATCCGTCAGCGGGCGCAGCGCGAGAATCACGCTGGTTGCATAGCAACCGGGATTCGCCACGATGCGCGCATCCTTTATTTGCTCTTCGTAAATCTCCGGCACGCCATAAGCCGCTTCGCTTAGCAATTCCGCGGGAGCGGCCGGCAATTTGTACCAGTTCGTGAACGTTTCCCCCGAACGGAAGCGAAACGCTCCGCTCAAATCCACGACGCGTAAGCCTGCTTCCACTAACGCAGGCGCCAGCGTCGTCGAAACATCATGAGGAGTAGCTAAAAATGCCACGCCTGCTTTGCTGCCCGCTATGGCATCCACTGAAAATGTTTGCAGTGGAGCGTCGCCACGCCCGCGCAGTTGCGGGAAAAGTTCGTCCAGACACTTTGCGCCGTGGGTGTCGCGTATATAAAACGTGGAAGCTTTTACGTCCGGATGGCGCACCAATATCCGCGCGAGCTCAAAGCCCGTGTAGCCCGTCACGCCAACCACCGCGATGTGATCGAGATTCCTCATTTCAATAAAGCTTCGATGCGCCGTTGCAGCGATTCGCGGGTCTTTTTATTTGGCGTGATGATCAGCACCGTGTCGTCACCCGCGATAGTCCCGGCAATTTCCGGAAATTTGGCTCCGTCCACCGCCGCCGCCAGTGGCTGCGCTCCGCTGGGCGGCGTTTTCAGCACGAGCAGGTGTTCGGCCGGCCGGATATCCAGCAGGAATTCTCCCAGCGCTCGAGCCAGCGGCGGGAGCGGTGATTGATCTTCGGAGACCGAGGAAGCCGCCTTGTAACCGCGCTGCGTTTTAATCAGCCGGAGCTCTTGTATGTCGCGCGACAGCGTGGCCTGCGTCACGCGCAGCCGTTGCGCCGCGAGCCTGCGGCGCAAATCTTCTTGATTGACGATGGAGCCGTCGCTCACCAGCCGAAGAATTTGACCGTGACGAAATGTTTTGCCTGCGCTCAACGAAGTCCTCAAATACAAATATACAGCCTACTGTATTTTTATACAGTTACACGCCGGGCTAGTCAACGCTTTTATCAAGTTCTTTGGCGGCTACTGTTCGGACGGAGCGGTGCGGGAACTGTTCCGCCGGCCAGTGGTGTAGCATTCGTCGCACTGTCCCGACAGACGCTGGATTTTACCCGCGCGGGATGTTACCTATCATGCAAGGCATCTTAACGCCTTATGACCAACGCTTGCGGTGTTTCAGGCTGCAAAATGGACGTGCCACCGGCTCTACGCGAACAAGAGCTGTGTGTGCTGCATTTTACTTTGTCGATCGAAAACAGTTGCGCCGGCATGCGCCGGGAGACCGCGTTAGGCAATGCGCCGCACGAACGCCAGCGCGAAATCATCAAATTCATCGCCGAACATGGCGAGCGCTTGGCGCGAGTGGCTACCAGCGGCTTGCCTCTCACCGACGACCTGAAAGCCCGGATACTCAGTACGTTTCTTACGCTCATGAACCTGCGCGAAAATCTCGATCGCTCCAACATGAGAAGTTCGTTCGGGCGCACCAGCCAATTGTTGCGTTAGTTGTCGCGCCGCAAAGTCATAAAAATCTTACATTGTGTTGACATTGCTGCACTTGACGGCCGCTATACCGCGAGAGACCATATCTTTAGCTTCGGAGTGCTGCGAATTTCGAAGTTGCAGCCCGCCCAGCAGGGGTAACCCATGACTCTCCGTACTTTTTCCCGTATCGCTTCCATCTTGACCGTCGCTGTGCTCTTTGTAGGCTTGCATCCTGTTTATACCGCCGCCAGTCACGCGCGCATAATCCGGCTCAGCCTGGTGCAGGGAGACGTGCGAATTCTTCACGACTCCAAAGGTGATCCGCTGGCTGCCGACAAGGCCATTTGGGAGCGCGCCGAATTAAACCTTCCTATTCGCCAGCATGATGTGCTGGCCACCGATAACGGCCGCGCGGAAGTGGAATTCGAGAATGGCGCGATGGCTTTCCTGAACGAAAATTCGGTCCTCGAATTTTTCGATCTGTCTCTCGACGATGGCTCCCTGACGACCCGGCTCATTCTTCGTCAAGGCACCGGCTCCTTTTACGTGAATCCCGCGCGCGCCGATTATTTCAGCGTCACTGGCGGTGATTTCACCGCGGAAGCGGCCGGCCGCACAAATTTCCGTATGGACAATTTCGATGACGGCAGCACCGTCGCGGTCATCAAGGGTCAAGTCTCCGTCGTGCACAAGAAAGACGAGCCCAAAATTTTGGCGAAGGGTCAGTCTTTCACCATGTCCGCGGACGGCGCCATTAGTGTCAGCAAGACTCCAGAGAGCGACGATTTCGACCGCTGGGTGTCAGGTCGCGAAGATAGTGCGGTGACCGCCACCACTGCGGCCGCACAATATTCGAGTTATTCCCCGTATGTTTCCGGATTCGGTGATCTGTACAACTACGGCAGTTTTTATCCTCTCGGGGGCCTGGGCTACGGATGGCAGCCTTATGGCGTCGGGCTCGGCTGGTCACCGTTCGACTATGGGTATGGCAACTGGTTTTATGGGTCGCAATTGGGATGGTGCTTTATTGGAAGTCAACCGTGGGGATGGCTGCCTTATCATTATGGCGGCTGGATTTTCCAACCTGGGACCGGTTGGCTGTGGGTTCCAAATGGATTCCGCGGCGGCACCGTGCCAGTTAGATTCCATCCCGCTACCGCGACGTTTGTGCGTTCCGGCAGTACCGTAGCAATGGTTCCGACTCATCCGCTGGATCGAGGCGGCAAGACGCCGTTAAATCTGGCGCACGTTATGCCGCTCAGCTCCGCCGGCGGAGTTCAAGCGACATCAGCCGGCAGCGGCGCAAAGTGGAAAGTTGTAAAGGAAGTCCCAGCACAGACTTTGGTTTCGCACGCGAGTGCTACGACGGTTCCGGAACGCGTCGCGCGCACTCTTGATTCGAGGAGTGCTTCTGCGCAGCCGAATGGTTCAAGTATTGCCTACGACGCCAAACAGCATCGCTTTGTGAACAGTAATGTGAATGCTGCTTCGGCGACGACGACGTCGTCGGCGCCCACTGCGGCAACGCCTACTTCGTCGACGCCCGCTTCATCCGCGATGACGGCGAAAGGTTCATCCACCAGCGCCCCGCCCGCTCGCACCATTACTGTAGAGAGGCAAGGTCGCGCGATGCCTTCGGCCTCTGCTCGCGTAGCAGCTCCGCCTCCCGCTCCTCGATCATTTGGAGGGGCTCGCGGAGGATCCTTCGGTGGTAGTGACTCCAGTGCGCACGGCGGCAGCTCGCAGATGGCCCCGTCAAGTCATGCTTCAACGTCGTCCGCTTCTCACAGCGGCGGCGGTCACTCTCACTAGTTTCACGATTACTTGGACTACAGACGGCCCGGATCTCCGGCCGTCTTTTTTTTCCTACCGCCGCAATCACCAGAAAAGCATTCCGGCATAACCCACTACGGCGGCAGGATCGCCTGCGCGGTCGGCTGACGTGGCATAGCGAATCAGTTCCGCCTTGTTGGCCTGCAATATGTGCAGAGCGGTGAGCATGGCGACCGCAGGGCCCAAACCGCACATGGAAATTTCTTCGTTTCGGCAGGTATCGTATAAACCCCGCGCGTCCATGCTCAACAATTGCTGAATGGCTTTGCGGTCCTTGATGCGCGTTGTGGAGTCATCTTCGTAGTGGTTCATGTCGGAGCTGGTGACTAATAGGACTTCCTGCTTTTCCGCTGCGAGCACGCTGCCGATTGCTTCGCCTGCACTTACCAAAGTTTCAAAGTGCGCGGTTCCCAGCGCAATCGGCACAAAATGAAAATCTGGATTGAGCACTTGGAGAAAAGGAATTTCCACTTCCAAAGAGTGTTCTTTGCTGTGCGCCACGGTATCTTCGGTTAGCTGCGGGCAAGCTATGCGTAGCTTCTCAGCTAACTCATGATCGATTTGCGCATCGCCTAGCGGAGTACGGAAGGCGCCATTTGAAATAATAGCGGCGGGCGAACCGGGTGGCCGATGCCTGACGCCGAGTATCACAACTTTTTTCGGTACGCGAATGCTTGAAAACACCGCGCCTGCCACGTGCCCTGAATACATCAAACCCGCGTGCGGAACTAGGCAGGCCTTTACGCTTCTAGTCGTCGATCCTTTTTGTGGGGTGGCGTGCTCGCGAATCTGGGCGGACAATTCAGCGGCATTGGAAGGATAAAAACTGCCGGCAACGGCGGGAAGACGAACCATTTTGCTTGCGAAACTAGAGGGCTTTAGAAGGTTTCCCTTTGAGCTTGATAACTTGCAGGCTGGCCGGATCGTACAACACGGTTATTTTGTCACCGTATTGGTATCCGCCCTTATCGACGATGCCCTGCATCTTGGCGGCTGCTTGCGGCGAGAGCGCGAATGTCTGTATCGCCATATCATTGCCCTTGGCGCGCACGGTGATCTGCGCGATATTCGCGTTCATTACGTAGCCTTCAAATTTGCTTAATCCCGTTGGCTTGGGCTTTACCGCATTCACCACGATAGGTACAGCGGTATCCAGCACCACCGGCACAACCGTCGCCGGGGTCTGCGCCTGAGCGCGCGGGCACATCACCATCGCGGCGAGCGCGAGGGGCAATGCGAATCCGGCCATTTTGACCAAACTCTTCATTCCATTTCATCCGTGGCGATGCGCAAAGACTTCAGGAATCGCACATCCTGCGGCGTCATCGACAGCCGCGCGGGAATCTTCTTGTTCACTTCGCTCTCTTCCATGAAGGAATCCTGATCCACCTGGATGCGCAGAGATTCCAGGAAGCGGCGATCCTGAGTGGTTAACGAGGTGGCCTCGCCAGACGCGGCGTCACGCTTCGCCAAGCCGATGGTGGCATCCAGCTTCAGGACAATGTCGTAGCCGTGCGCACGCACCCCTGCAATCGCGCCGGTGATGCGGTCAGAGTCGGACACCGTGTCGTTGATGGCGTGTCCCAGTTCGCGGAGCAAGTTCTTCAGGTGATCGTCTAGTTGCAAGGCGGTTCTCCCCTACTCTACGGCCATTTTAGGCCCACGTTAGATTGGATACAAGTGAGCTTCGGATTGTTGTCTCCAATCCGTTCACAGGTCTTATGGACAGTGTCGGCAGCCGCTTATAGACGCCGGTAAGCACAGGGCGCACGTGGGGCAAATGTCTTTTACGCTAAGATACAGCATGTCTTCCGCTGCCAGCTTGCCAGGCGCACGAATCAAGCGCGGTGGTTTCAGCCGCTTGTGGCGTACGCTTAAGCAGCTTTTTCATGAAGTTGTCGGGGCAATTTTCGGGGTTCTGGCATTCGCGTGGTTGAACGCCGCGATTCGCGCCTGGTCCCGCGACGCAGCTTATTGGCTGGTGGCCATGGCGGCGCTGGTTGGCGGTTTATTTTTGTTTTTTGCGGTTACGTCATTTCGGCTTTCGCGAAAAGTCTAGTGGCCCGCGAGAGAAGTGCGCACACATTGATGATTTATGTCCGATTCTAATTCCAAACCACCTGCGCGTGGCGCTCGCCGCTCAGAGCGCAAAGAAAATTTCACTACGGTTTCGGGCTTGCCGCTCGAGTCTGTGTATACCGCTGAAAATCTGGCTTCCCAGAATGCTGAAGAGACGATCGGCTATCCCGGCGAATTCCCCTACGCGCGCGGAATTTATCCCACCATGTATCGCGGCCGTTTCTGGACTATGCGGCAATATGCAGGTTTCGCGAGCGCGGCCGAGTCTAACGAGCGTTATCGGTATCTTCTCGGCAAAGGCCAAGTGGGACTCTCCGTAGCCTTCGACTTGCCCACACAAATCGGTATGGATTCCGATCATCCTCTGGCCCAGGGAGAAGTAGGCAAAGGCGGCGTGGCCATCGATTCCATTGAGGATATGGAAATTCTTTTCGACCGCATCCCGCT
>Ga0073928_10011076_pt1 | contig 10583 bp, 10 predicted proteins | sample PaiPotPPA55metaG_FD_76969 | JGI IMG/M metagenome (GOLD analysis project Ga0073928, IMG submission 76969) | Iron sulfur acid spring bacterial and archeal communities from Banff, Canada, to study Microbial Dark Matter (Phase II) - Paint Pots PPA... ...
CCGAAACACGCCAGTCCTACGTTATACTATCACTTGAATGTTGTCCCGCGCGACCAGCACTATATCTGCGATTATCGTGGACGACGAGCAGCTTGCCTCCGACGAACTTGCATTTCTGTTGAAGGACTTTCCCGACATTGAAGTGATCGCGACAGGCAAGAATGGGATCGAGGCCGTGAAGCTGATCGAAAGCATGGAGCCGGAGCTCGTGTTTCTCGATGTGCAGATGCCCGGCCTCGACGGGCTCAACGTCATTCAGAAGCTGCGCGAGCGGCAAGTTCCGCTTCCGCATTTCGTGCTCGCCACCGCTTACGATCAGTACGCTCTCGAGGCCTTTCGCCTCGAGGCGCTGGACTATATTCTGAAGCCGGTCGAGAAAGAGCGCCTGGGGTTGACCATCGAGCGCGCCCGCAAGGTGATTGCGGACAAAACCAAGGGCTCGCAGCCGGAAGCCGCGCCTGCCATACCGCGCACGGCGCCCGCGCGCACGAAACTACTGGTAAAAAGCGCCGGCCGGAACTTCATCGTCGATGCGCAGGAGTTGATCTACGCCACCATTAACGACGGCCTCATATCGGTGGTGACGCCGACGATGGAAGGCGAATCGAATTACCGCACCATAGAAGAGCTGCAATCGAATCTCGACCCGGAAATCTTCTGGCGCGTGCACCGCTCGTTCCTAGTGAACATCAACCGGATCAAGGAAGTGATCCCGTGGTTCAAGAGCAGTTTCCAACTGCGGATGGACGATCGCAAGCATACCGAGATTCCGGTCAGCCGCGTGCAAACTAAACGCCTGCGGGCTCTGCTGAAGCTTTGATTACGGGTGCCAGGCTGCCAGGCGTGCGATACGATCTTCCGTAGAAGGATGCGTCGAGAAGAGCCGCATCAGGCGTTCGCCTGTGAACGGATTCACGATGAACATGTGTGCCGTCGCAGGCGATGCTTCCACCAGCGGGATGCGCTGCGACCACGTTTCCAATTTCCCTAAAGCGGAGATCAGCTCGTGCGGATTGCGCGTCACCTCCGCCGAAGTCTGGTCGGCCGCGTATTCACGGGTCCGCGAGATCGCCATCTGAATCAGCAAGGCAGCGATCGGCGCCAGGATCATCATCAGCAAGCCGCCCCATCCGCCTCCCTCCTCCTCGTCGTCTCTCCGGCCACCGATCCCAAACCAGAACGCCATGCGGCCGAGAAACGTGATGGCGCTCGCGAGCACCGCGGCAATGGAACTCGTCAGGATGTCCCGGTTCTTCACGTGCCCGAGCTCGTGTGCGATCACACCTTCGAGTTCCTGGTCGTTCATCAGTCGCAGAACCCCCTCCGTAAATGCCACTGAAGCGTGCTTTGGATCCCGCCCCGTAGCGAAAGCATTGGGCGACTCTTCAGGGATCAGCCAAAGCCTCGGCATGGGAAGGCCCATACGCTGGGCAAGGCTCTGAACAATCGGCGCCACGCGAGCGTACACGTCCGGGTTCTCCGCGGGCGTGACCGGCTGGGCCGAGTACATCGACAACGCAATCTTATCTGAGAAGAAATACCCCACGAAGTTCATGGCGAGCGCAAATATCAGACCGACCTCCAAGCCAGTGCGTCCGCCGATCATATCCCCGGCGAGCAGCAGCAAGCCGCTCATGACCCCCAGCAGGATTACGGTTTTCATAGCGTTCATAGCGTTCGTCGTTCTTCGTTCGTAGTTCGTCGTTCCGCCGAGTTGTACGTCGCAAGTTGTACCTCGTACGTCGTACGTGGTACGTCTTTTCGGAAACGAACAACGACGAACGACGAACGACGAACGCTCGTTCAGTCTCGCTCAGTTGTTATTCACTTGCACTTTGATCGTCCGCGGCTTGGCGATCTCCTTCTTCGGGAGCGTCACGGTCAATACGCCCTGGGAATAGTCCGCCCGGACCTTTTCCGAGTCCACCGTGTCCGGAAGGGTGAAGTACCGCGCGAAAGCTCCATAGCTTCGCTCCACGCGATGATAACCGTTCGCGTTGTCGCCCTTCTGGAACTTGCGTTCGCCCTTCAGCGTCAGCGTGGAGTTTTCAATCTGTATATCGACCTCCTCCAGCCTAACCTCAGGCAAATCGGCCTTCAGCACCCATTCGTTCTCGGTTTCGAAGATATCCACAGGCGGGACCCAGGGTCTGGCGGCATTCTGGTCCAGCATTCGGCTCACAGTGTCCTGAAAGAGACGGAGCCCGGGAAAGTCCTCGACATCGTATTTCACAACAGCCATGATCTGTTTTCCTCCAATGTTATCTGACTACAAGACCAGTATAAAATCTGTGTTGGATGCTGTCAATACTGGCGCTCGCACATTTTTTGTAAAAAGTTTGGAAACCAGACCACTTTGGTCGTATATAATATTGACAGTGGCTGCCACGGATTTCATACTGAGGACATAGTGCAAATGAGTTTCAAGAAGCCGCGTGCGACCCGCAAGCTCCCGGCCACACTTGCGGAACTCAGAGAAGGAGAAAACGGCATCCTGGAACGCATCGATTTGCCCTCCGATGTCGCCCAACGTCTCATGGAATTGGGATTCTTACCAGGCGCACAAATCACCCGCGCGTTGAGTGCTCCGGGTGGCGATCCCCGCGTCTTTCGGGTGGACGGTTCGGAAATCGCCCTGCGCCGTGAAACGGCATCGCGGCTCATCCTGCGAGCGAACGGCGTCCCCGGCATACTTGCCGATATCTCATGAGCGGCTGCCACGATTGCGATAATTGCCCCGCGGCCTCCGGGCCCTCCTTCCACCCAAATTCCCCGGCCCCGCACGTCGTCGCCTTGGTGGGCCCTCCCAATTCCGGCAAGTCCACGCTCTTCAATCGCTTAACCGGGCTCCGTCAGAAGGTCGCCAATTTTCCCGGCGTCACGGTCGAGCACCACGTCGGCCGCGCCAAGACCACCGGCACCCGTGAAGTGGTTCTGGTCGATCTTCCGGGCGTCTACAGCCTCAATCCCCGATCGGAAGACGAGCAGGTTACCCGCGACGTTCTCGCCGGCGGCATGGACGGCGTTCCCAAACCGGATTCGATCCTCCTGATACTCGATTGCACCAACCTGGCACGTCACCTGGTTTTGGCCGCGCCGATCCTGGCTTTAAAGCTTCCGACCCTCATCATATTGAATATGGCCGACGATCTCGCCTCCCGCGGCGGCGAGGTGGACACTGCTGCATTGGCGAGCCAATTAGGAGCGCCGGTCGCCCTCGTCAGCGCCGCCAAGGGCGATGGGGTCGAGAAAGTCCTCCAGTTTATCGAAGGAACGGCGCAAGGGCACGGCGCCGCCCTGAAGAGTCCGTTGATTCAGCTCCCGGTGTTGCAGGACGTCCCGAAGTGCCGGCAGTGGGCCGGTCAGGTAGGCGCGGGCGCCGCCTATAAAGCTCCCGAGCCGCCCCTGTGGACCCGCCGCCTGGATTCGGTTTTCCTGCACCCCGTAGCGGGCGTCGCAGTGTTTATCGTCGTGATCGTGGCGGTCTTTCAGACCATCTTCACCGGCGCCAAGCCCCTGATGGACGGTCTGCAAAACCTGGTGCAGACGTCCGGAGTTTGGATGCTGAAGGCGGTCCCGGATTCCATCCTTATGTCGCTGCTGGTGAACGGCATCTGGAAGGGCGTGGGGTCGGTTATCGTTTTCCTGCCACAGATCCTGCTGCTGTTCCTGTTCATCGGCTTTCTCGAGGACTCCGGCTATCTTGCGCGCGCCGCTCTCATTGCCGACCGCACCATGGCGAAGTTCGGCCTGCAGGGCAAGTCGTTTATTCCTCTGTTGTCCGCCTACGCCTGCGCGGTGCCCGCGATCATGTCGACGCGCACTATCGAGAACAAGCGCGATCGCCTTGCGACCATCATGATCGCGCCCTTCATGACCTGTTCGGCGCGGCTGCCCGTGTACACGCTGATCATCGCCGCATTCATTAAGGAGCGTCCGCTGCTTGGGCCGTTTCTCGGGACCCAGGCCGGAGCGATGCTGGGGCTCTACGTTCTCGGTTTCGTCGCCGCCATCGTGACCGCCCGTTTGTTGAAGTCCTCCGTGCTGAAGAGCGAGAAGACGGCCTTCGTCCTCGAGATGCCGCCATACCGCATGCCGACATGGCGCTCGTTGGGCTTGCGGCTCTATGATCGCGCGAAGATATTCCTGCGGCGCGCCGGGACCGTGATTCTGGCCGTGGCCATCGTCTTATGGGTTCTTCTGAATCTGCCGCTGCACAATGGCAAGCCGCCCGCCATCACCGACAGCTACGCCGGCGCCATCGGTCACTCCATCGAGCCTGTGATCAAGCCGCTGGGCTTCAACTGGAAAATCGGCATCGGCCTGATCTCGTCCATCGCGGCGCGCGAAGTGATTGTGGGCACACTCGGCACCATCTATGGCATGGAGAGCTCCGAGCACCCTGAAGGCCTCCAGCATTCGCTCCAGAGCGAGATGACGCAAGGCGGCGCCATCGCCCTGTTGATCTTCTTCGCCTTCGCGATGCAGTGCATGTCGACCATTGCGGTGGTGCGCCGCGAGACCGGCGGTTGGCGCTGGCCCGCGATCCAATTCTCGTACATGACGTTTCTTGCGTACGCCGGAGGATTCGTTACGAATCAACTGGTGCACAGCGGGATAATGTAGCAGAGCACGGCGTCGAAGGCCTGTTCTACAATAAACATTTCCATGCAAGATGTCATCATCATCGGGTCGGGGTGCGCCGGAAACACGGCGGCCATTTATACTGCGCGGGCAAATCTGAAACCGCTTGTCGTCGCCGGCAGAGAGCCCGGCGGACAGCTTTCGCTCACGACGCTGGTCGAGAATTTTCCGGGTTTTCCGGAAGGCATCGACGGTCCGGTGCTGGTCGAGAACATGAAGCTGCAGGCCATGAATTTCGGCGCCGAGTATATACATGGCCAAGTGCTCGAAGCGAATCTATCCGAACGTCCGTTCCAGATCCGCGTTGACCACGAGTGGTTCGAGACGCGCACGCTGATTATTGCTTCAGGCGCCTCGGCGCGTTGGCTGAATTTGCCGAACGAGCAGAAGCTGATTGGCCACGGCGTCAGTTCCTGCGCCACGTGCGACGGCTTCTTCTATCGCGGCAAGAAGATCATGGTGATCGGCGGCGGCGACTCCGCCATGGAAGAAGCGAATTTCCTCACGCGCTTCGGCGAGAGCGTGAAGCTGGTGCATCGGCGCGACCACTTTCGCGCATCGAAGATCATGCTCGACCGGGTGCGTGCCAATCCCAAGATCAGCATGGTCACAGATACGGTAGTTGAAGATGTTTACGATGCGAACGAGCATCTCGTGACGGGCGTAAAGCTCCGCAACCTGAAAACGAACGCAGTTTGGGAAGAGCCGCTGGACGGATTTTTCGTCGCGATCGGCCACATCCCGAACACCGCCCCGTTCATCGGGCAGATCGACCTCGACCCCGACGGCTACATCATCTCAAAGGGTGGGGCACACACCAGCCGCCACGGTGTTTTCCACGCCGGCGATGTGCAGGACCGGAGCTATCGTCAGGCCATCACGGCCGCGGGCTCGGGCTGCATGGCCGCGATCGAAGTAGAACGCTTCCTCGAATCCGAAGGCCACTAATATTTCACTCCACGGCGACGTAAAACAGGCCTTGACCGATGCGACTTAAATGGCAGCGTCGGATCAGGAAACAGTTAAGGAGAATGCGCGGGCACGAGCGTACCTTGCCTGTGGCCGTGGCGCGGCTCGAACGCCGTGGATTTTCATTGGCAGGTGCACTCCGGGCGATCATGCTCGACCCGTCGCGATTTCATCTGCATCGCGCAGCGAGCGGCAAGCTTCTCGCCATTGCGCGAGACGACGAAGCAGTTCAGGCTTTGCTGGGACTCTTCTTTCAGCAAACCGGGAAACACGATCTCTACGCAACTGCGCTCACCCTCGAATCTTTGGACGACCGCAGGGCCGTTCCGCCGTTGATTCGTGCACTGCTACACGACGACAATCCGCACAGACGTCACGCCGCCGCCCGAGCACTAGGCTGGATTCGACAGCCCGGCCGGGCTGCGGCGCTGGCCCTGGCACGCTGCCTCGTGGATCCCGCGCAACCTCAACCCGCCCGTGAGGAAGCGGCAGAGTCGCTTGCTTACGTTGGCACGCGGGAGACAATTATGCCGCTCATATCTGTGCTCCGTGACCCGGATGTACGCATCCGATTCTGGGCCGTGTTCGGATTGGGCGGCAGCTGTCATGGAGACGTTCGGGCCATTCGAGCTCTGGAATCCGTATTGGACGATGACGAGACGCCGCCTGGCAATTGGTGGCCGGTGGGTAAGGAAGCACTCGCGATGCTCGCCTCGGAACAACGGTCGGCGGGCGATTACAAAACGAAGCTATCAGCCGAAAGGCAGCGCATCCTCGCGAACCCGAATGCTACGGCTGAGGATCTGCGCTGGGCTGCATCTTACGGCTAATCTGCAAAGTGAGACCCATTAATGCCGGCGGCTGCGGCGCGATCGGCTAGGTCCCGTTGGTCTGGATTTGGGCCAGGGCGAGTGGCACGATTAGCATGTACGATAAACTCGCGAGCCCGACAGTGGTATAGTTGAGGGCAACTCGGTTTCTAGAGTTGCCGCACGAACAAACGGGACTGCTCTTCCTAGCGAGCGAAAGAGGTCCCTCAATGGGCGGACAGCGGTTTCTTTCGAGAAATTCCACTCTCGCAATCGTGTGTGTGTTCGTCCTGCTCGCGGTCTCCGCAAGCGCCCAGCCCGGCCAGACTGCGGTCGTTTCGCCGCTAACTCCCACCAACGCGGTTCTCGCCAATGGGAACCCTCCTCTCACGGAATCGATGGTCGATCTCTATACGAACTTCGAAGCCTGGCTGCTGGAGATCCCCCGCACGCGAGAACGACAAAACGAAGTGCGCGCAATGATGCTCGAAGACTGGAAGAAACCGGCAGAGATCAAAACCTATCTGAGTTCTCTGACCATGGCGTCGGCCGTCTCTCAGGGAACACCCGAACTGCGCGAGTTCGTCCGCTGTTTCCAACAGCCGCGCTCCCTTCAGGCTATGCGGGCGGACAAGCGCAATCCCGATGCGCAGAGGCTCGTAGCGGCTTTTGACCAGGCGCACCCGCCGATTGCTCCCGGCAATCCCCCGCTCACGGATAGCATGGTCTCCCGCTTTACTTCCTATCTTGGTTGGGTACTTCAGATCCGTCTTACCCAGCCCCTCAAAGACAACTTGCGCGCTGCGCTCCTGGAGGACTGGAAGACTCCCAAGGAAATGAAGTCCGACGTGGACTTCCTGAACTGGCAGATAGCCATGGCCCCGCTCTCTAACGAAGAGGAAGAGTACTTCCGCAGTAGAGCCGAGCCGGAAATTATCAAGGGGATGCGTGCCGACCGGGCCAATCCCGCTGCGCCATGGATCGTAGCTGCGTATGACGCGGCACACCCCTCGATTGCTGCCGGAAATTCCCCGCTGACCCGGCAGGCCGCGGATGCTTTTATCGAACTTTTATGCTTCACCCGTAACCAGTCAGGCGGTCCACACCAGGACGCCAATCAGGCGGTCAAGGATAGCAACGCAGAAGTGATGGCGCAAAATTATCCCCAGCTGTCGTCTGAGCAGCAGCAGAAGCTGGCGGCGATGCCGCAAAACTGGGCTCAGGTGCGCATGATGTGGGTAAAGGGCTCGGAAGCTGACCGTCAGAAAATGGTGGCGCAGTGGCGGCCGGCGGCGCAGTCCGGTCGTCCGGCCGAGGTCGACGCGGCATTCGCGCGGTACAACGCCCTCCTGGCGGAGGATGCCCGTAACGTGTCGGAGCAAGAGTTGCTCCGAACAGCCCAGGATTGTGACGCCCTGGCGCAGTACTGCCGGCGGGCGGGTGACGAGCAGGCCTTGACGAACGCCGCCACATGGGACCAGATCGCTCACGACTTGCGCACCGGGAAGGAGGCGTGGGTGAGGCTGAGGGACGAGGGGCAGGCAGCCGCAAGGTACAGCGCCTTCGTCAAGAGGGATGCCAATGCCGTTTCGGAGCAAGAGTTGGCCCAAGCCGCCAGAGACGCCTTCGCCGTAGCGCAGAACTTGCGGCGTCGAGGTGGCGAGCAGAACCTGGCGAATGCCGCGACATGGGAACAGGCCGCCCGCAACCTGAGCGCAGGGAAGCAAGCGTACCTGCAGCAAATCGGTGCGCAGGCGGCTAGTGCGACGGCTAACAGCCAGGTGCTCGCGATGATGCGGTTGCAGTATCAGGCACAAGCGCAGATGAGGGCAGCGCAGACGATGCAGAACATCCAAATGATGGGGGCCGTGACGGGCATGAACATTACGGGCAACATCGGTAACTCCCCTTACCAGTACCAAGTCCGCTACAAATAACCCACGCCCAAGAACTAAAATCAAAACAGGGCGACGTCCGAACGTCGTTACACCGTCCTGTTTGAACCGGCCGAAGAAGGCGGGTACGTTGCTACCTGCCCGGCTTTGCCTGGCCTGGTGACCGAAGGCGACACCCTCGACGAAGCACGGGACATGGTTCGTGACACCATCCGCGGATACCTTGAAAGCCTGCGCAAGGACGGCCTCCCTGCACCCGACGACATTAAGCTGTACCATGATCCGGTCAAAGAGGAGATCGAAGTAGCTCTCCCCTAAATGGGCCAACGCCTGCCCGCCGTCAAACCCAAAGCAGTCACAACAGGGAACTGAAGCGGCAGACCCCGGCATCGATCATTGAGCAGGCCCGCTACACCGTGGAGGAATCTATCGAACTGTCTCAATGCCGAGCGCTAAAAAACACACTCTGGCCGCCGAATAAGGACTATACTTAGGTCACTGGTATCGCGGCTGTCACTTTCGACCGCCGTCCTTCCACCTCAGGCTTGCCGACGTAATCGCACCTGCACCGCATTTTTCTTCCGAAGCAATTATGAACAAACTTACGACGATTTTTCTGCTGGCCTTCGCCGGCATGAGCCTGACCGCGGTGCCCACCACAGCTCCGGAAGGGCTATATCTAATGACGCGGTTTCAAGGCGGCGGTCTCGAAATCCGTACGTACTGGTTTCACAATGGCGCGGTTGTGATGAACCCCATTGCCTCAACCAGAATCCTGGACCTACCGGCCGAGCGTGCCTTACATGGCAAAGCGGTGGGAACGTACGCGCTCCAGGCCGGACAACTGACGTTGACATTCCCCGACAGCAACATCAAAGCCCGGTTCGAAGCGGATTCCCACGGTGGCGGTTTCGGATGGAACGCTGGGGCCTTCAGTCCGGTAGAAGTCTTCAAACCCGGGGCAACCCTGGAAGGCACCTTCTCCGGAGGCTCGAGTACCGGAGGCGGTGCACTGATGTCGAGTTCGAATATCACCTTCCGGCGCGACGGAACCTACGTGAGTGATTCGGCGACCTCCTTTTCCTCGCAGGGGCGAACGTCGGGAGCTTCCGGCGAGTCGGTAGGTAAAGAGAGCGGCAGATACCGCATCGATGGAGCCGCACTGCATATGATTCCGAACGGCGGCAAGGAAACCGTGGTCACGACGTTTCCATATGACGACGGAACCACGGGCCCGGCGCCCCGTAGCGTGTATTTCGGCGGCGGACTAATGAATCACATCAAGTAAAAATACAAAACGAAGCCATTCGTGCCCGCCGCGGCCAGAGTCGCCGAAATTCCAGAACGAAGCCAGAAATAAGCCAGCGCTGCAACGAGTGGGATACACTCCCATTCATGCTGTTTATGGTCATCGAACACTTCAAAAATGGCGATGCCAGACCTGTTGGCGAGCGGTTCAGGCATTCCGGCCGCATGCTGCCCGAAGGCGTTGCCTACCACGCGAGCTGGGTGGATTTAGGCGGTGCTCGCTGTTTCCAGATCATGGAGGCGCCGCATCCGGAATCGCTGAACCCCTGGGTCGGAAGCTGGGATGACTTGGTTGACTTTGAAATCGTCCCAGTCCAGATCTCTGCCGACTTCTGGTCCAAACTCCATTAGCAAAAACTTGCGGCCTGGACTCGATCTGTTTTCAACGTCTTCGTAAACATCACCCTGCGCGCATGACGAAAGAGTCCGTATTCTTAAGACCGGAAAGAACGCCGGCATTGTGTCGTCGTCTCGGTGAACGAACAACGAACAACGAGCAACGACGAACGATTCGAAACCAGCCACTCTTGCGAACCGCATCGGTGGGCAATGGCTCGCGGCTCTTTGAAAATTCAATAGCTCGGCGGGCGCGCCGACTCTCTGTTACAGTTCGGAAGATGATCAACAAGCTAACCGTGCGACTCCCGCAAGACCTCGTCGAGTGGCTTAACCAAAGCGCGCGAAAAACTGGCCTGTCTCGTAGCCGGATCATTCGCATGGAACTCGAGAGAGCCCGCACATCGTCAAAAACGCGATTCATGCGACTCGCCGGCGCCGTGGAAGGACCTCGGGGCCTCTCAATGCGCAAAGGCTTTTCAAGAAAATGAAGGCATCGGCGACCCGCGCTTCAGGCCGGCACCGCCTCCATCACCGGTTCCTCTTTCAGCCTCTCGACTCTCAGCCTCTCGCCGATCATTTGCAATTGCCGCCGATCCGGCTCATAAACGCCCACCTCCGG
>Ga0073928_10011077_pt1 | contig 10581 bp, 5 predicted proteins | sample PaiPotPPA55metaG_FD_76969 | JGI IMG/M metagenome (GOLD analysis project Ga0073928, IMG submission 76969) | Iron sulfur acid spring bacterial and archeal communities from Banff, Canada, to study Microbial Dark Matter (Phase II) - Paint Pots PPA... ...
CAGGTCGTGCAGCCATACCCCACCACGTTGAACCCGAGCTGATTGAGGTACGGCGTGAGACCGGCCTTATCGAGATACTCGGTCACCACCCTGCTTCCGGTAGCAAGGCTGGTCTTCACATAAGGGGGCACATGCAACCCCCTTTCGACTGCTCTCTTGGCTAGCAGTCCCGCCGCGACCATGACCGACGGGTTGCTGGTATTGGTGCAGCTCGTGATGGCGGCGATGACCGTATCGCCGTGCGTGAGCTTCACCCACTGGTCTTCCATCACGGCGATGGCGCTGTCCTTCTGGCCCTTGATGTGCTCGGTGGTGGCGGCCTCGCGCTCGTCTTCGTTGCGGCCATGGGCGGGCGTGGTCTGGGCGGGGGTCACCGGGGCCTCGGCCGACCAGCGGTCGAGCCGCGGCGTCGCGGATTCCCCCACCGTCTTCTTGAACACGTCGACCAGCGCCGAGCGGAATGACTGTTTGACGCTGCGGAGTTCGACGCGGTCCTGCGGCCTCCGCGGGCCGGCCACGCTGGGCATCACCGTCCGAAGGTCCAGTTCCAGCTTCTCGGTGAAGGTCGGCTCAACGCCGCTGCTCCGCCACAGGCCCTGCTCCTTGGCGTATCGTTCAACCAGGTCGACCTGCCCGGGGTCGCGCCCGGTCAGGCGCAGGTAGGCCAACGTCTGATCGTCGATCGGAAAGAACCCGATCGTCGCGCCGTACTCGGGCGCCATGTTGGCGATGGTGGCGCGGTCGGCCACGCTCATCCCGGCCAGTCCGTCGCCGTAAAACTCGACGAATTTCTCCACCACCCCGTGCGAGCGGAGGATCTGGGTGATCACCAGCACCAGGTCGGTGGCCGTGGACCCTTCGGGCAGCTCCCCCTTGAGCTTGAAGCCGACGACCTGAGGCGTGACCAGATAGATCGGCTGGCCCAGCATGCACGCCTCGGCCTCGATCCCGCCGACGCCCCACCCGACCACGCCCAGCCCGTTGATCATGGTGGTGTGGCTGTCGGTGCCGACGAGCGTGTCGGGGAAGGCCACCCCGTCGCGCGTCACCACCACTTTGGCCAGGTACTCGAGGTTGACCTGGTGCACGATGCCGGTGGCCGGCGGGACGACCGAGAAGTTCTTGAACGCCTTCTGGCCCCATTTCAGGAACTCGTACCGCTCGCGATTGCGCTCGAACTCCTTTTGGGCGTTGTGGGCGAGGGCGAATGGGTTGCCATAGTCATCGACCTGCACCGAATGATCGATGACCAGATCGACCGGGACAAGCGGGTTGATGCGCTGTGGATCGCCGCCGGCCCGTTTCATGGCCGACCGCATGGCGGCCAGGTCCACCACCGCGGGCACGCCCGTGAAGTCCTGGAGGATCACCCGCGCCACCTTGAACGGCAGCTCGACCGGCCTGGGTTTCTCCGCGTCCCAGGCGGCGAGGCGGCGCACGTCCTGCTCGTTCACCTGAAAGTTGTCCAGGGTTCGCAGGCAGCTCTCCAGCAGCACCTTGATGGAAACCGGCAGGTGGTTCACGTCCCCCAACCCCAGCTCGGCCAGTCGCGCCAGGCGGTAGTAGCGAAAATCGCCGGCCCGCGTGGAAAGCTTCGCCTCGGCGCCAAACACGTTATTCATGGGCATGTCAGGAGTTTCGTCGGGTTCACACGGCTTGCCGAACACGCACCCGCAAGGTGATCGCAAGAAACGCGGGATTCTATGCGCGCAGGGGAAGAGCCACAAGACTCGGCGCCATTAAGAGGAAGACAGATTGCAAATTGCAAAATGTAAATTGCAAAATGTAAATTGAGCACGAACAGCGGGCGTGTCCCAAATTTGCAATTTGCATTTTGCATTTTGCATTTTGCAATTTGCAATGCTTTCACTCCCCGACGGGCACCGGAGAAGACGACGCATGACGGAGAATCGCCAGCGGCGGCGTCTTTCCCGCCCGCAGGCGGGTGAGGAGCTTTTGCATCGCGATGAAGGCGAACAACAGAAGCCCGTTGAAGATGCGGTCCCAGGCTTCGTCGAGATTGCCGTTGGAGATGATCTGATAGATGAGGGCGAGGATCACGGTGCCCAGGAGCGTCCCGACGACCGACCCGACGCCGCCGCTCAGGGGGGTCCCGCCGATGACGACGGCAGCGATCGCATTCAGCTCCCATCCGACGGCGACCGTCGGGTCGCCGCTTGGAGTGTCGGAGAGGAAGACGACGCCCGCCAGCGCGGCCAGCATCCCGCTGAGCGTGTAGACGAGCACCTTGGTGCGCGCCACCGGGAGACCCATGAGGGTGGACGCCTGCTCGCTTCCACCCAGGGCATAAACAGTGCGGCCGAAGCGGGTCGTGCGCGCCACGAAGACGCCACACGCCACCACGACCAGAAAGACGATCGTCCGCAGGTAGATCCGCACATCGCCGGCGCTGACGCGAAGGCGCGTGAACGATCGAAAGAACGGGTCGGAATCGAGCGAGATCCGATCGGTGTGGTTCATCCACAGCGCGATGCCGCGGGCGAGGAACAGCGTGGCGAGCGTCACCAGAAAAGGGGGCAGCTCGAAGAATTGGATCAAGGCCCCATTGATCAACCCGACTGCCGCGCCCGCGGCGAGCGCCGCCAGCATCGCCATGACGGGGTGCCAATGGGTCTTTGCGACCAGCATCGCCACGATCATCGTGCTCAGCGACAGGACCGACCCGACCGACAGGTCGATCCCGCCGGACAGGATGACGAACGTCATCCCGACCGCCATGATTCCCAGCACGGCTTCACTGGAAAACAGCAGCTCGAGCACCTGGAGCGACAGGAAATTGTTCTGATAGAAGACGACTGCGCCCAGCGTATACAGCAACACGCAGACGACGAGCGTCGCCAGCACGGGAAGGGACTTGTCGTCCAGGCGAAATTTCATAATGCCTCAATACGATGCGCTCACGCGGCCCTTCTCCGCAGGGGCGCCAGCGCGTTCTGCCGGAAGGTCTCCGATTGCAGCAGGCAGACGACCAGCACGACGACGGCTTTGGGGACCAGCGCGTATTCGACCGGGACCTTGGTCTGGATGGTCGTGGTCAGGGTGACAATGAGGACCGCGCCGAGGACCGCGCCGAGGAGCGAGAACCGCCCGCCGGTCAGGGCGGTGCCGCCGATCACGGCGGCAAGGATCGCATCCAGCTCCCAATAGAGTCCCATCTTGGACGCATCCGCGCCGTGCAGGTCGGCCGTCTGAAGCAACCCGGCCAGCCCCGCGCACAGCCCGCTGAATGCGTAAGCCAGAAAGGTGACGGCCCTGACGTTGACGCCGGCGAAGCGGCTCGCGGTGCGATTGCCGCCCGTCGCCTCGATCAGCAGCCCGGTGGAGGTCAGGCGGGTGAACGCCGCCGCGGCCGCGAACATGCCGAACCCGACCAGACCTTCCGTCGGAATTCCCAAAGGCGACCCCCCGAGCGCGCTGAACAACGTCCCGCTCACCTTCAGGTGCGCTGCCCCGCTGATCAACTCCGCGATCCCGCGGCCCGCGACCATCAGCACCAGCGTCGCGACGATAGGCTGAATGTCCAACAGCGCGACCAGCGCGCCGTTCCACGCCCCCGCCGCGGCGGAGGCGCCCAGCGCCGACAGGACCGCGCCCCATGGCGGCCATTGCAGGCCCGCCGCAAGTTTCGCGGTCACCGCGCCGGACAGGGCCATGATGGCGCCGACGGACAGGTCCACGCCGCCCGTCGCCAGCACCAGCGTCATCCCGACCGCCAACAGCACTTCCGGGCCGGACCAGCGGAAGATCTCGATGGGCGTGCCGGTGAGTCGCCCTTCGGTGACGCCGATCCGGAAGAAGTTGGGGACCCACACGAGATCGACCAGGAGCAGCAACGCCAGCCCCAACAGCGGCCAAAGCAGCTTTGTCCACTGGCTCGACCTCCCTCGCCCGCGGCCGGCGGCGGGGCTCGATGCGAGCGGCTCGATCGTCGGCGTCTGCACGTCGGTCATGGCGCGGCCTCCGCGGCGCGGGCCGGGGCGCCTTCGGCGATCGTCTTCATGATCGCCTGCTCGCTGATCTGCTCGCGGCCCAATTCGCCAACGATCGCGCGGTCGCGGAGGACTGCGACCCGGTCGCTCACCCGCACGACCTCTTCCAGCTCGGAGGAGATGAACACGACGGCCATGCCCTGCTCGACCAGCGCGAGTGTCAGCTTCTGGATATCGGCCTTGGCGCCGACGTCGATGCCGCGCGTCGGCTCATCCAATATCAGCAGCCGCGGACCGGAGGCGAGCCAGCGGGCGAGGATGGCCTTTTGCTGGTTTCCGCCGCTGAGGTTCTTGATGGCTTGCTCGGCGTGCGGCGTGGAGATTCCCAGCGCCCGGATGTATCGCTGGGCGATCTCATCCTGCTGCTTGCGCGGAAGCGATTTGAATATTCCCTTGCGCGCCTGCAAGGCGAGCACAATGTTTTCGCGGACGGACAGCTCGGGGATGATGCCGGAGGTCTTGCGGTCTTCGGGACAGAAGGCCAAACCGTGCCGGATTGCCGCGCGCGGGGAATTGAGGCGAGCCTCCCCGCTATTGATGCGCACCTCGCCGCTGTCGGCCTGGTCGATGCCGAACAGGAGCCGGGCGGTTTCCGTGCGGCCTGAGCCGAGCAGGCCGGCCAGGCCAACCACCTCGCCCTGGCAGAGGTCCAGATCGAACGGCTGCATCGACCCGACGCGCCCCAGGCCGCGCACGCTCAACATCGGTCCAGCGCCTTGGCGCTCCCCGGCGTTCGCGCGGTGCGACTGGCCCTCAAACTCGGCCAGCTCGCGGCCCATCATCCTCGCGATGAGCTGTCCCCGCGGCAGGTCGGCGGTGCGGTACTCCCCGACCAGCTTCCCGTTCCGCAATACCGTGATCCGGTTGGAGATGTCGTAAACCTGGTCGAGGAAATGGGAGACGAAGATGATCCCCAGCCCGTCGCCCTTGAGCTTGCGCATGACGGCGAAGAGTTGCCGCACTTCGCCGGCATCCAGGCTGCTCGTCGGCTCGTCGAGGACCAGGAGCTTCGCCTCGAAGTCCAGCGCCCTGGCGATCGCCACCATCTGCTGGATCGCGATCGAGTAACCGGAGAGCTGGCGCGACACGTCGATGCTCAGGTTCAGGCGGGCGAGGGCCTGCTCGGCGCGGCGATGGATTTGCCCCCAATCGATCCCGCGCCAGTTTCGCGGCTGGCGGCCGAGGAAGATGTTCTCGGCCACCGACAGCGTGGGGACGAGGTTCACTTCCTGGTACACCGTGCTGATTCCGAGCCGCTGCGCCTCCATCGGCGATCGGGGGTCGATGGGCTTTCCGTCCAGCAGCATCTGCCCGCCGTCGCGCCGGCAGGCGCCGGTTAGCACTTTGATCAGCGTGCTTTTGCCGGCGCCGTTTTCGCCCATCAGGGCGTGGACCTCGCCGCGCCGCGCCGTGAAATCGACGTCATCCAGCGCCACCACGCCGGGGAAAGCCTTTTGCACGTTTCGAAGTTGGAGCAGGGACACGGAATCAGGCATACGGGTTCCCATGACGGCTGCCTCCTCTTCCCCCTCTCCCAGGGGGAGAGGGGAAGAAGGGCGCTGCGCTGGCGATTCTACGGTCCGCCGCGCCATTCGTGCGCGGCCGGCCCCTCACCAATGACCGGGAACGCGGAAATGCGCAGCCTCGCCGCGCCCATGGGAATGAGCGTAACCGTCTCGACCGGCTCTTCCGACTTCACCGGGCTTTGCTGAAGTGGCTCGATCAAGCCCTTGGAATCGGTCTTCCACTTCGGGATCCGCCTGGCCTTCCCCCTCAACGCGATCGGGGCCGTCGCGGGCGAGAACGGCCTGTCCACCAGCGGATCGCGTTCGATCACCTGAAACGACGCTGACGGGTCCTTTTCATCGACAACCAGCCCGTAATTCCACGGCGTGGTGGGCAGCACCTCCGTGTCGGGCCACTGATCGTCGCCGCCGTACTTCTGCCACTTTTCTCCGATTTGCAGCGCGAACGTCAGGGGGCCGTGGTCCACCGAGACGGAGTCGTGGTTCTTGTGCCACACCCGCAGCGAGAGCTTCATCGGGAGGCGAAGAGCGACGCGCTCGTCATTCTTCCATGTGCGGTCGATCACGATGAACCTATCGGGCCTGGCCTGCAAGCCGGTGGCGCGCCCGTTGAGCTTCAATTGCGGCCGGTCGCACCAGTGCGGCACCCGCAGATACAAGGGAAACCGTACGACCTTGGGCGTCGACACCTTCAATTCAATCGTGTCCGAGAACGGATACGCGGTCTGCTCGCTGATCGTCACCTGCGTGCCATCCCCCACCCTCGCCTTGACTTCACTGGAGCCGTAGAGCGAGGCGCACAGCCCGTCGTCCGCCGTGGCGAGCCACAGCTCCTGGGCGTAGTAAGGCCACCCCATGGCGACGTTGTGCTGGCAGCAGCGGTAGACCTCGCGCGCGGAATAAGAGAACATCGTGCCGCCATTCTGCACGCCGGGGCTCTTGTCGTTGCGATCCAGGCTCACCTGATTGGGGCAGGTAAGATAGTGCAGGCCCTTGAGGTCGGGCGTAAGGGCCGCGGGAAGGGAGTTGAAGGCGAGGTCCTCGCACCGGTCGATCCACAGCGGGTCCCCGGTGATCTTCATGAGCATTTCAAAGCTGTGCATGTACTCGACGATGCCGCAGGTCTCGAACCCCTGGCGGGGATCGATGTAGCCCTTGCGGGCGTTTTCGTCGGCGCCGAACCCGCCGCCGGGCACCTGGCCCCACTCGCCCATCACCTGGTCGTAGTCGCGCTCGGTGGCGTGGAGGTACTTGTCGTCGTTGGCCTGCTGCCAGTACTCGGCGGGCTCGCGGAAACCCTGGGCGAAGTTGACATTGTGCAGATTGGCGACGCCCGCCGTCCAGTCGGCGGCGTGATTGTGGATCTTTTTCGCTAAATCCAGCAGCCACGCGTCGCCGGTGCGGTTGTAGAGCCAGTAGACGCTCTCCAGGTTGTCGCCGGCCCGAATGGGCGGCCAATAGCCGCGAAGGAAGTCCTGCTCGGGGTAGTTTAGCTCCCATTTGAAATAGCGGGTCATGAATGGCATGACGCGCTGGTCGCGGCCGAACTCGTACCAGGACTGGAGCACGTTGAGGGCGAGCATGTTGGGCCAGAGGTCGGCGTGGCCGTCGCAGTCCTTGCTGTGCAGCAGCTCGCGTGGGCCGAACCAGCCGGTGCTGTCCTGGGTCGCGAGGATCGCTTCGATCCATTTGCTTGCATCCTTGATGATCCGCTCGTCCTTGAGGACGTATCCAAGATCGCCGTACCCCTTGAGCCAATAGGGAAGCTCTTCCCACCCGTGTTTTCCCTGGCCGGCGGGGTCGGTCCAGGCGCTGGTGTTGAAGTCACACCAGGGGGAGATTTCCTGGAGATGGCCGGTCATCCCATCGGCTTCCAGCCGAAGCTCGCCGCGGAGCCATCCGCTGGGCGTGATGCTCCCGATCGGAAGCTTCACAAACGCGCTGCGCCGCAGCGGCGGACGATTGGAGATGTAGAACCGGTTCGCGATACCCTTCGGCGGGCCTAGCGCGCTGCGAACTCCGACAGGCTGAGGCGCCGTCGCGGCACGCAGCGCACCCGCCGAAACGACCAGCACAGAGGCGATCACCGAAATCTTCCGGCTCGACATGTTGAACTCCTGGGGCGATCTCGAGAATGACGAATGACGAAATCGGTGGCTAGACAGATCGACGGTCGATCCGTCGGTCATCCTGAGTAGCAGCGAAGGGTCTTTCCCACGAGCGACGCGATTGCGAGAAAGGTCGTTCGATGCTGCGTCAGGATGTCAGCCGCGGCCACACTGTTTCGTCATTCGAATTTCGAATTTGATTCGTCATTCGGATTTCGAGTTTCGTCATTCCGATCAGGTCCTCAATATTTGCGTTCACTCAGCACTTGGCTGGTCACGTTCGACTGATCGAACAGCGCATCCTGCTCCACTTTCCGCTTGGGCGGCGGCTTGCCGTCCCAGATCTGTCGCACGGCGTCGAAGGCGTCCGGCCCCAGCAGCGGATTGCACTCGACTACGCAGTTGATCTTTCCGTCCAGGACCGCCTGGATCGCGTCGTGGATGCCGTCGATCGAGATGACCTTGATGTCCTTGCCCGGCTTCTTTCCCTGCTCCTCGATCGCCTGAATGGCGCCCAGGGCCATGTTGTCGTTGTGGGCGTAGACGACCTGGATGTTGTCCTTGCCTTTGGACTGGAGCGCGTTGGTCATGACCTGCTTGCCGCGTTCGAGGGTGAAGTCGCCGTCCTGGCTGAAGATGATGTGCATGTTCGCGTGCGTGGCGATCTGCTCGTCGAACCCTCGCTTGCGGTCCTTTGCGGGCGCGGAGCCGGCCGACCCTTCCAGCTCGACAATGTTCACCTCCTGGTCCTTTGGACTGTGTGCGGCCAGCCAGTCGGCCGCCCGCCGGCCTTCATCGCCGAAGTCCGAGGCGATCAGCGTGGCATACAACTCGGGTGAAGCACTCACCCCCCGGTCGACCAGGACGACGGGGATCCTGGCGTCCTGCGCCTCGCGGAGGACGGGCTCCCATCCGTCTTCCACCTTTGGCGCGATGATGATGGCGCTCACCCGCTGCGCGATGAAGGAGCGCACGTCGTTGATCTGCTTCTGAAGGTCGCCGTTGGCGCTGGTCAGGCGGAGGTTGATCCCGCGCTTTTGGGCTTCGGAGTCGACCGACGCGGTCTCCGCCTTGCGCCAATCGTTCTCCGCCCCTTCCTGGGCAAACCCGACGGTCTTGCCGGACTTGCGGTTGTTGCAAGACGACAGCGCCAACGAGCACACGGCCAGCAGGGGGACGACCCACACGCGCTTGCGGAGCATCATGAGCGAGACCTTTCGCCACCGAATTCGGGAAGCCTGGGACAGAAACCCATCCGCCGCCCGGCATGTTAATTTCGCCCGGCCCGCAATGCCAGCAGGTCGAGGAGACGCCTCTATCTGGTTCTTTCGCTTCGGGGAGATTACCTTGCCGGCGGATGTTCACGAATGGACCTTGCCGGAGAGACACGCTTGCGATAGCACTCGTCGCCCCGGTGGCCGCCCTGGCTGCCATCATGACGATGAGCCGCTCGGTCGGACTGGCCGGCGAAGCTCCGCACCCGCAGAATGAGCCGGGTCAGGCCGAGAAGCCCTACGGCATTCCCGCCCGCGTGCCATGGACGACCTCGCACATCAGCGGCGCCCCCGAGCCTCCGCCCCCTTTTGAGACGCGCCGGGCATTTCCGCACCTCGTGTTCAAGAACCCGCTGGACATCGCGTTCGCGCCCGGGCTGAGGCGCGTGTTCGTGGCCGAGCAGTTCGGCAAGGTCTATTCGTTCCCCGATGACGACAACTGCACGAAGGCCGACCTGTTTGCCGACCTGCCAGGCCAAGTGCACGGGTGGGAAGGGATTCCATTCTGTCGCGGCGTGAGCGGAATCTATGGCATCACTTTCGACCCGCAGTTCCAGAAGAACCACTACGTTTACATCTGCTACATCCTCGATTACCGGCCGCCTGACGGTCACCCGCCTCTGGAGCCCAAGGACGAAGATGGGACGCACGTTTCGCGCTTCACCGTGACACAGACCGATCCGCCGACCATCGACCCCGGGAGCGAAAAGGTCCTGCTCAAGTGGTACGCCGGGGGCCACAACGGCGGGTGCATCAAGTTCGGCCCGGACGGATACCTGTACATCTCCACCGGCGACGCCGCCGATCCCGATCCGCCGGACAAGTTCCAGACCGGGCAGGACATCGGCGACCTGCTCTCCTCTGTGCTGCGAATCGATGTCGAGCACCCGACCGGCCGCAAGCCCTATTCGATCCCGGCAGATAACCCCTTCGTGAACACGCCCGGCGCGCGCCCGGAGGTGTACTGCTATGGCCTGCGCAATCCGTGGCGGATGAACTTCGACCGCAAGACCGGCAACCTCTGGGTGGCCGACGTCGGGTGGGAGCTGTGGGAATCGGTCTACTGCGCCAAGCCCGCCGGCAATTACGGGTGGAGCATCGTGGAAGGCCCCAACCCGGTGCACCCGGATTGGAAGCCCGGCCCGACGCCGATCACCCCGCCGGAGGTGACGCTTTCCCACGCCGAGGCCGCGTCGATCACCGGCGGCATCGTCTATCGCGGCAAAAAGCTCCCGGAATTGTATGGCTCCTATATATTCGGCGACTGGCAGACCCGCCGGCTCTGGGCCGCAAATTGCGCCGGCGCGAAGCAAGACAAGCTCGAGCCGTACCGTACCATCGGCGAAACCGATCAGAAGATCGTCGCCTTCGGCGAAGACCCGCAGGGAGAGCCGATCATCGTCGATCACGGCGACGGCGGACTGTGGCGGATCGTCCGCAACGAGGCTTCAAAACAGCCCTCCCACTTTCCGCGAAAGCTCAGCGAGACGGGCCTGTTCACGTCCGCCCGCGACCAGACGCCGCAGCCCGGCGTGGTCCCGTTTTCGATCAACGCCCCGCAGTGGGTGGACGGGGCGACCGGCGAGCGTTGGGTCGCGGTCCCCGGGACCGCCAGCGTCTCCTGGGGCAAGGGCGTATGGAATGAGGACAAGCCGACCTGGCC
>Ga0073928_10011081_pt1 | contig 10578 bp, 9 predicted proteins | sample PaiPotPPA55metaG_FD_76969 | JGI IMG/M metagenome (GOLD analysis project Ga0073928, IMG submission 76969) | Iron sulfur acid spring bacterial and archeal communities from Banff, Canada, to study Microbial Dark Matter (Phase II) - Paint Pots PPA... ...
CTGGCGGAGATGCAGGGACAGCATAATTCGAATTTCAGCCAGCCGCTGGCTACGTTCGGTGGTGGTGTGACCTTGATGGGGTTGAGCCTGGATACGCTGAGCGCTACGCTTTCTTTGAACGAGAGTTGGGTGAAAACGCTGGAGCATTCGACGTTACGGGCGGCGCAAGGTAATGAGGCAACATTTCGCATGGGCTCGCGCTATCCCATTCTCAATGCTAGTTTCGCGCCGGTGTTCAATACTCCGGCGATTTCGTCGGTTCTGCAGAATGGCAGCTTTCAGGCGCCGTTTCCTTCGTTTACTTATGAAGATTTGGGTCTGACTTTCAAAGTAAAACCCACCGTGTATTCGAATTCGGACGTGGGGATGGCTTTTGAAATGGATTTCCGCACTCTGGCGGGACAAAGTATAAATGGCATTCCGGTGATTTCGAATCGCGAATACAAAGGGAACGTTACGCTGGTAGACGGGGAACCGGCGGTGGTCGCGGGTTCGATTAGTCGAACCGAGCAACTTAGTTTGAACGGAATTCCTGGGTTGGGTGCGATTCCGGGGATCAATAAAGTAATGGTGTCGAATAGCAAGATGGATGAGACGGATGAGTTATTGCTCGTGGTTACGCCGCATATTGTGGATATGAATCCGGGGCAGAGCGTGGAAGTGTGGCTGCCGAAGGGCGGGCAGTGAGTCGCACGGGATGACGCCCGTCATTCCGATGGTACTTCGTTCCGCATAGGCAACCTGGATCCCTCGCTTCGCTCGGGATGACAATGAAGGCTCGGGATAGCAACGCGTTACTTTTTTGCTTGCGTGTTTTCCTTGGCGGCGAAGTCCACAAGTTTTACCAGAACTTCATAGGGGACTGCGGGAAGCCTGCGGCCGTTCACGAAAATGGTTGGCGTGCTGTTGACGTTGAGCGCCTTGCCTAAGGCCACGGATTTTTCTACTCGCGAAATCGTTTCCGGTTTGGCGGCGCATGCAGCGATGTCTGCGCCTTTCACGCCGGCGCCGTCGGCTAGGGAGCCTAGTTTTTCGTCGGCGTTGGCGGCGGTTATGTCGGACTGCGAGGCGAAGACACTGGAAATAAATTTCCAGAACGCGTCGTTGGAGCTGCGGCTGACGCAGTCGGCGTCGGCAGCGGCTTTGGCGGCCCAATCATGCATGGGCAGCGGGAAATTCTGGAAGACCAGGCGAACGTTTTTGTTTTCGGCGACAAGCTTTTCGAGAGTGGGATGGGCGTCTTTGCAGTGCGGACATTGCAGGTCGCTGAAATCTACGACCGTAACCGGAGCATCGGCGGGGCCGCGCGAGGGTCCATTTATGCCGCGCTCCAGCTCCTTTTCATCGGCGGCGAAGGGATGAGCGCCGAAGGGCATGATCTCTCCGTTCACGGCGTGTTTACCGTCCGGGGTAACGTAGAGTTTTAGCTGCTGCTGGCCCTGAGCGCCGCTTAGGAGTGCATTAATTTCGGACAGGCCTTCTATTTCAGAGGGCTTGATGCTGACGATTTTCCAGGTTAGCGACGTGTCGTATCCGAACCATTGATGCAGGAAGGCGTTGACGGTTTCTTCGGACGGGAGATTCGCGGTAGTCTTGGCGGCGTGGGACGCGGCTGGCGCTTGTTGCGCGCTGGCTAGCGTTAATAAGAGGACCGGTATGAACAGATATTTTAATAAGGATTGCATGCGTTCCTTTCGAATTGATCGGTGCGATTGTTTAATTAAAACTTCGGCGGCTAAAGCCGAAATCATTTAATGCCATCTGCGGTATGCCTGAAGGCATACCCAGATACGAACTTTTTTCAAGCCGGCCGAGGCGTGGCTGATACGAATCTTTTTCAACTCCGCCGCGGCGCGCCTGATGCTAATCACTTCTGCTTCGCGCGACAGTTTTAAATATCCGACTTGGCCGCTATGGGAAAGCGGCGGCCGTAGCCGAATGCTTTCGCGGAAATTTTTATGCCTGGCGCGGCTTGCTGGCGCTTGTACTCACTGCGTTCCACCATCCGGATCACGCGTTTTACCAGACTAACATCGAAGCCGCGGTCGGCGGCAATCTGGTCAGCGGTATGTGAGTCTTCGACGTAGTCTTCGAGGATGGCGTCAAGCATGTCGTACGGGGGCAGCGTGTCGCTGTCCATCTGACTGGGGCGAAGCTCGGCGGATGGCGGCTTGTCCAGACTGGCTTGCGGAATTACCGGGTGGCGCGAGTTCACGTAGTGGCTTAGGCGGTAGACCAGAGTTTTGGGGACGTCGGAAATTACCGCTAGGCCGCCGACCATGTCGCCGTAGAGGGTGCAATAGCCGACGCCAAGTTCGCTTTTATTGCCGGTGCTCAGCACGATGGCGCCGAACTTATTGGAGAGCGCCATCAACAGCGTGCCGCGGGCTCGTGATTGAATATTTTCTTCGGTCTCATCTTCTTTGCGTCCGGCGAAAGGTTTGGCCAAGGTTTTTTTGTAGCTTTCGAAAATATCGCTGATACAGAGCAGTTCGAAACGGATGCCTAGATTTTTTGCGAGAGCGCGTGCGTCATCGATGGAACCGGTGGACGAGTACGGGCCGGGCATGCCGACTCCGATAACATTTTCCGGTCCCAGCGCGTCGACAGCGATGGCGGCGGTTAGCGCGGAATCGATGCCTCCGCTCAGGCCGACGATTACCTGGGTGAATCCGCATTTGCGGACGTAGTCGCGCGTTCCGAGGACCAGCGCGGCGTAGGCGCTTGCCTCTTCGCCTTCGATCTGGGGGTGCATCTCGCCAATCAGTTGATCGGAATCGAAGTAGATGAGATCTTCGTCAAAGGATTTCCCTTGCGCGATGATTTCTCCGGCGGGATTCAAGACCAGGCTGGAACCGTCGAATAGCAGACTGTCATTGCCGCCGACCTGATTAACCATGACGACGGGAACCTTGTGGCTGCGGGCGATCGAGGCCAGCATGTTGCGGCGCAGTTCGCGCTTGCCGAGCCAGAACGGCGACGCGGAAATGTTCAGCACGAAATTGCCGCCGGCCGAAACCAGGGCTTCGACGGGATCGAAGGTGTACAAACGCTTGTTCCAAAAATGCTTGTCGTTCCAGGCGTCTTCGCAGATGGTTAGCGCCATTTGCTTGCCGCAAAATGGGAACAGCACCTGACTTTTTGCGGGAGCGAAGTTGCGCATTTCGTCGAAGACATCATAGGTGGGCAACAGCATTTTGGATTGCAGGAAAGCGGTGCGGCCATCTTTGAGCAGAGCAGCGGAGTTCATTACTGATTTGCCGCTCTCCGCTTGCGCAGGAGTGACGAGGCCGCAAATCACGGCGATGCCGCGGGTTTCAGCGGCGATGCGGTCGAGAGTTTCGCGATTGTGCTGGACAAACGAGGCGCGCTCAACCAGGTCTCGCGGCGGGTATCCGCAGACGGAAAGTTCGGGAAACAGAATTAATCCCGCGCCCGCGGATTGGGCGCGATGGGAAAAGTCAATAATTTTGGCCGCGTTGCCAGCGAAATCTCCGACAGTGGGATTGATTTGGCCGAGAGCAATCTTCATCTCTCTTTAAGTGTAAAGGCAGGCGGCGCGAGAGTCGAGACGCGGCGCGGAGCGGAGACTGCATTCTGTTAAAATCAGGGACGACAGTTGGCTTGCAATCTGCCGCTGTTAATAATTCTGCGTTGTTAATCAAAGCCGACGTAGCTCAGTTGGTAGAGCAGCCGATTCGTAATCGGCAGGTCACCAGTTCAACTCTGGTCGTCGGCTCCAGCCTCCCTCTAGGCTTACTCTGTTCTCGGCGCACTCTCAACTGACTTTGACGTGAATTAGAATCCATCTCGTCGCGACCAATTCTGGCTTCGGTCATCCAAGTTGTAATCGGGGTCGTTGGCCAAACGTACATTATAAGGAGAGATGAATATGAAAGCTGTCGTCGTGCACCAATATGGGGGTCCTGAAGTGTTGAAGTTCGAAGAGTATCCCGATCCGGTGGCGGGTACGGGCGAAGTGCTGGTGCGGGTAGCGGCTACCAGCGTGAATCCGATTGACTATAAGCGACGCGCGGGTCTGACGAAAGATTTCTATCCCATAAAGTTTCCGGGATTGATGGGAGTCGATATTGCGGGGACTGTGGTGAAGGTTGGGCCGGGAGTGGAAGGCTTCTCTGCGGGCGATAAGGTGTTCGCAATGGCGGGCGACACTTACGCCGAACTTTGCGTGGTCAAAGCAAACATCCTGGCGAAAGTTCCCGAGGGACTCGATTTAATTCAGGCGGCGGCGCTGCCGCTGGTTACGACCACCGGCAATCAGCTGATGTCTGCTACCGGAATCAAAGCGGGACAGACGGTCCTCGTCGCGGGTGCGGCAGGCAACGTGGGGCGTTCGGCGGTATTCACGGCTAAGCAACGCGGAGCTATCGTGATTGCGGGGGTTTTGAAGAAGCAGATTAATGAAGCGAAGAGCATCGGCGCGGACCAAGTGGTCGCGACCGATGACGACAACGCGATTGCGAATCTTCCGCCCGTCGATGTGGTTGCGGATACGGTTGACGGCAAGACCGCGGAGAAGTTGATCGCCAAGGTCAAACCGGGAGGAGTGTTTGCTTCGGTGCTCGGGGCGCCGCAGAATGCCGAGAAGTATCCATCGATTAAGGTGGTGCCGGTTTACGTGACGCCGGATGTCAAAATTCTTCGGTTCATGGCTGAGGCGGTGCGAGATGGCAAACTGGTGATCCCGATTGGCGAGAAACTGCCACTGAGTAAAGCAGCCGAGGGTCAAGCGGCTGCGGAAAAGGGTGGTATCGGGAAGGTGCTGCTGGTGGCTTGAAGTCGTTGCTTGGGCGTGAGGGAGAATCGAAAATGAAGAAAGCTCAGCGCGGGATTAACACGGCGTCGAAGCCGAGCGGCGATGGCTGCGTGGAATGTCTGGCGTCGCCGAAGGGTTGGTGGCTTCATCTGCGGCGGTGTGCGGAGTGTGGGCACATCGGATGCTGCGATAGTTCTCCGAACCAGCATGCGTCCAAGCATGCGGCAGCGACAGGGCATCCGATCATTGCCAGCTTCGAACCGGATGAGGATTGGTTCTACGATTATGAGAAGCAGCGGATGATCAGAGGAGTGGAGTTGCTTCCGCCGCATTCGCATCCGGAAAATCAGCCAGCGCCTGGACCGGCAGGGAGGGTGCCGGCTAACTGGGAATCGCTGCTGGATTAGATGGGATTAATTTAAACATGTAAAGACCCGAGCACGTGTTGCCGCCAAGATTTTCTGCGGTTGAGTGTCTCGTCTCCCACCCTTTCCGCAGAGAACACGGAAAAGGGTGGGGTGCCTGTGCCCCGTCCAAGCTTCGCTTGGGCGGGGGTTTCGGGAGGTCGCGCATCTCTCAATTAAAGATGTCCCGTCAACGATTGCTACCTCCGCATACTCTTAACTAATCGATACGGCGCGAGCAGAGCCTCGAGCGACCGGCGCATCGATGCCGCCAACGTACCTTTGCGGTAGACGGCCCAGTCAAGCATGGCGCCACTACTGACTTGCTGCACCAGGCGGGCCAGTTGGGCGGTGTCGCAGGGCTTCAGCTCGCAAGCGCCTACTCCGGCGTCGAGCAGCTTCTTGGTCTCGTCGCGGGTGGTTGCGAATTGGGTCAGGAGTACGGCATGGAACTCCGGGTCGGTGAGGTCGATCTGCAGGTAGGCGAGAGCGTTGGCCATTGACTCCGGGGTTGCGGCAAAGCTACTGCATTCGGCGAACATGGCAATCAAGGTCTTAATCGGCGATCCGTATTTCGCGCGGGCGGCGGCGAATTGTCCGGCGACATCCGCGGTCCAAGCTCTGCAATTAGCCAGAAGCAACGCACGCTTGGTGCCGAAGCGCTGAATGATCGTGGCGGGATGAACGCCAGCCTCTTTCGCAACATCGGCAAGTGTAAGTTCGACCGGGTTGCGTCGTTGCATAACGCGCGCGGCGGCGGCGAGGATTTCTGTATCGGAAGTTTCACGCGGGCGGGGCGCCATTTGAAATGAGCCTTGTGCGGCATTCAGAATAACTGAATGTTCGTTTACTTTCCACTTGACATTACTGAATGGCTGTTTATTATTGCACTCCTGCAGGACGTTGGGATTTGAAGATGACCTTCGCAGAATTTAAAGCATCAGCCGCGCAAGCGGTCCCACCCCACGAGTTGACACCACCTTTGGCCGCGCTTTGGTGGGATGCAAAAGGCGAATGGACGCGCGCCCACTCGCTCGTCGATGAACTCGAAACTGCGGAGGGCATGGCAGTCCATGCCTACTTGCATCGCAAGGAAGGATCGGCATCGAATGCCGATTATTGGTACGCTCGCGCTGGACGGACGTTCTATCGACCCCCGCTAGAAACCGAGTGGGCGACACTGGCAGAAGGTTTGTTACCCGGCAATGATAAATCCTGAGGACAAGGCAATGACCCAAGGCTTTAGAAAGACGCGGGAACAACCCTTGCGAGGCAAGATCACGCTGGTAGCCGGAGCCACGCGCGGAGCCGGTCGCGGCATTGCCATCGCTCTGGGCGAAGCCGGTGCGACGGTCTACTGCACCGGACGCAGTTCGCGCCGAGGCGGTCCTCCCAGGCTTTCTGGCAGCGCTGGTAAATCCAAAGCACGGCCTGAAGTTATTGAGGAAACTGCTGAACTGGTGACAGCGGCCGGCGGACAAGGCATCGCCGTGCGAGTGGATCACACCGAACCTCAACAGGTGAAAAAGCTGGTTGCTCAAATCAAGCGTCGGGATAAAGGACTGGACATTCTGGTCAATGATATCTGGGGTGGTGACCCTTTGACCGAGTTTGGTAAGACATTTTGGGAGGCGAATCTCGACAACGGGCTGTACATGCTGAGGCAGGCGGTGCACTCGCACATCATCACTTCCCACTTCGCGGTGCCGCTGATGCTCGGCCGCCGTGGCGCAATTATTTTCGAGATCACCGACGGTGACTTTTTCTCCTACCGTGGAAATCTTTTTTACGATCTGGTGAAAATTTCGGTGATACGGCTGGCCTTCGCCATGTCTCGCGAGCTGCGCAAACGCAATGTCACCTCGGTCGCCTTGACTCCGGGATTTTTGCGTTCAGAAGCAGTGCTCGATCATTTTGGGGTGAGCGAGGGAAATTGGAAGGATGTGGGGAAGAGGAAAAATCCCAATCAGAACAGTGCCGACCAGAACGATGCTCCGGCGGATTTCATGGAGTCGGAATCGCCCCGGTACATCGGCCGCGCCGTCGTCGCTCTGGCCACGGATCCGAAAGTGCAAGAAAAGAGCGGGCGGGTATTCAGTTCGTGGGCACTGGCCCGGGAGTATGGATTTACCGACGCTGACGGGACGCGTCCGGACTGGGGCAAATATGCGCGGAAGAAATACGGGAAGTACAAAATCTGCGATGAGCGATTTTATTCTTATTGGGCTCCAGGCTTGATAGAGTTAGCCTTCCCGGACTGGTTCTGACGTCGACCGGCTGTGCACAACGCGCTGCGGAGCTCCGCTGCACGGGCAAGTCCCCATCAACATATGGGTAATTGGAAGGCGCTTCAGTCCGCAGCTACGGCTGCTGGGACGGCGGCTTCACGGCGGCGAGTGGAACGATTTGGCGGCAGGCCGGCATCACGAATCTTATAGAGCAACGCTCGGTAGCTGATGCACAAGGCCCTCGCTGCCTGTTTACGGTTCCAGTGGTGAGCCTGCAAAACCTTCAGGATAATCTTACGCTCCAGTTCGCGGGTTGCTTTGCGGGTCAGAACCTTCAGAGAGATGGGACCATCCAGATTGATTTCGGGATTGAAAAATTCCTGCTCGTGACGTGCTACCAGATCATTGCTGATCACTTCTTCGCTGCCCAGGATCACGTAGCGCTTGATCAGATTTTCCAGCTCGCGAATATTTCCCGGCCAATGGTATTTCTGCAGCACGCCCATCAGATCTAGCGAAAGCGCGCGGGCGCGGCAATTATACTTGCGGTTGTAATATTCCAGGAAGTAACTGACGAGAGCTTCGATATCGCCGCGGCGTTCGCGCAACGGCGGCATTCGCAAATTCACCACATTGATGCGGTAGTACAAATCCTGACGGAAGGTGCCATTCTCAATTTCCGCTTCCAGTTGGCGGTTGGTCGCGCAGACGATGCGCACTTCGACTTTCTTATCTTCCTGGGCGCCAATGCGGCAGAACTGACCGTCCTGCAAAAGTTGCAGAAGTTTCGACTGCAGGGCCAGATCAAGCTCGGAAATTTCATCCAGGAATAGTGTCCCGCGATGCGCCATTTCCACCCGGCCGGGCTTAGTTCCGTATGCTCCGGTGAAAGCCCCTTTTTCGTATCCGAACAACTCGCTCTCAAGGAGGGTTCCAGGAATGGCGGGGCAGTTTACTTTCACGAACGGTCCGCTCTTCCACGGAGATAGTCCATGGATCATGCGGGCAATAATGTCTTTTCCAGTGCCGCTCTCGCCATGAATTAATACCGGAACATTCGCGCTGGCTACCTTGTCCATGCGAGCGCGCAGGGACTGCATTGCTTCTGACTTGCCAAATATGATTGCGTCCGGAGGAAACTCACCTAAGGGATGAACCAGGGAACTGACAGAATTTGTCGTTGGAATAGGCATCTTCTTGCGTAGGACTCCTGAACCCAGCCCTCAGTGTGCACCCCGAGAGCCAAATTCAGCAAGTACCCGGTTACCACTTCGGAGATTACTTTAGCGTCCATTTTTCAACAGCTTAAATCGATTTAGTGCCGCCGCACTGAGGCGCAAAAGACCGTGGTAAGAAGGCTCATAACCAGCTTTTTGGATAGGAAAAACTTTTCACACAGTAGAACTAAGTTTCCGTCGACTGGCTGGCTTCACGGAATGGGTTGCGGGAAGCAAAGGCCGAGAAAACTTCAGACCAAGAAGGTGATAGCCGTCGATATGGGTTACGCGTACGGTACGAGCTCGCAGGGTTCGGGACGCTTTAGGGAATGAATTACCTGAAACCAATGGCGCGCTGGGGATCTCCAGAGAAACCCGCGCCGAGAGCGGCAAGGAGCGGCGCACGGCAACTAAGGCGCCTCCAGCCGAGATATTAAGAGCTGTGGCAAATTCCAACGATTCTTTTCCATCCTCGTCGCGGCTGCGGACAAAGATTGGAATTGCTAGCGGCAGGCGCGGCCACTTCCGGTTTTCGATTTCCGGTGTTTGTCTCTTCAAACGGCAACCCCTAGGATGGACTTAACGGATCGTTTACCGCATCTTGGGGGCCAAACCCAGTCCAAAGTTGGGACAACTATACGAGTGAGAACCGTTTAGCCCCGATCTCTTATCAGAAATAAGGGTACAGGAAGTGATGAGAAGCCGTCATATATTTGCCCTTTGTTCGCTAACGAACCATCTTTTCCAACCGCAAGTAACTACGTTTGTCTGCAAGCTTTTTCCCTTCGGTGACTACTTCTTTGCGTTTTCCGTTGACACGTTAGAAGCCATGTCATAGCATCACGAGAGTTAGCATTCACCTCAGCGAGTTGAGTGCCCCTCCCTCTTCGTACTAATCACTGGGCTCCAAACAATGGCCGCAACGCCTGAAAAGACTTGTCTGCCGCAAGAAAAGCAATCCAAAGCTGGCTACTCGGACATCTGTCCATCGAAACCGGGTCAGACGCATTGCCCTGACCCCAATTGCAGTCAAGACCTCCTGCAACAGTTTAACCAGTTGCAAGAACGGTTTCAGCGCACCACCAACGCGCTGGCCTCGGCTGCGCACGATCTTAAAACTCCGCTGGCCATTCTTAACGGATACGTGGAACTTTTGCAGAGCGAAAAGCTCGGCGGACTGAACGATCGCCAGCGCGAGATTCTGGGCGACATGCGCACCAGCGGTCAGCGCTTGCAGCGCTTCATTCAAGATTTCCTGAGCTTTAGCGTTCTTGAAATCGGCGAAATGAAGATGCACTTCGAACCGGCCGATCTCAACACCTGTCTATCCGAAGTCTGCCGCCTGTGGTCGCATTCCTTCCAGGAAAAAGGGTTGGCACTGTACTTCCTGGCCAACGAAAAATTGACCGAGTTTGTTTTCGACGTCGCCAAGGTGCAGCGTGTAGTTTCGAATCTTCTGGAGAATGCATCCAAGTTCACGCCTGCGGGTGGGACGGTCTGGCTGCACGCGGAGCCGTATATGTGGGAGCGCCGCAGCGCGGCAAATCCAGAGAACCCTCTGGAACGCCGTCGGCAGACTATCTCGCATCCGAACTCCGTGAAGGTAAGCGTCTCGGATACAGGACCGGGAATTCCGGCGGAATACCATATCGAAGTGTTTGACGATTTCTTCCAAATGCCGCAAAGTGACAGCCAGTCGGGGATGGGCTTGGGTCTCGCGATTGCGCGCCGCCTAGTCGCCGGCATGGGAGGCAAGATATGGCTGGAGAGCGATCCCGGAGCCGGTTGTAAGTTCTCGTTCATTATTCCGCTACTTCCTCCGTCAGCCAGCAACGACTTAATCAACCCAGGAAAAAGCAAATGAAGGCAGCCGCCCACAACATTCTGCTGGTCGATGATGAACCGGGAATGCTGCGTTACATCCGCACCTTGCTTGAAGTAGACGATTACAA
>Ga0073928_10011082_pt1 | contig 10578 bp, 9 predicted proteins | sample PaiPotPPA55metaG_FD_76969 | JGI IMG/M metagenome (GOLD analysis project Ga0073928, IMG submission 76969) | Iron sulfur acid spring bacterial and archeal communities from Banff, Canada, to study Microbial Dark Matter (Phase II) - Paint Pots PPA... ...
AGCTTGCAAAAATTAAAAAACTAAAGAGGGCTGTAAGAAACCATCAAACCTAACACCCTCTAGGGGTTAGTGTCAACGCGGGGATTGACTGGAAAACTGTCAGGATGATTGTCAAGCTTTTTGTGGAGTCAGGGGAAAGAAACCTTGACTTCTGGGATATGGAGTCTAGCATAGAAGTATCACCTCCGATCCAATTCAGGATCGAGTGGGCCGGTAGCCAAGGACTGTCACCGCTTCTTGGTTGTCGGCCCATTTAAATGCTGGCCGATGGTCGTTGGCAAATGATCGTTCGCCTAGGAGGTCCGCGTCCCTATCCCGACACCCACTCCCTCACTCTTCTTACTACCGACTCCGGCGCCTCAACTTCCAACTCAACGATCCCGTCTTTGTATTTGCGGGAATAAATCCGCGCTCGGGCTTCGAGCAGCGCCAGTATCTTTCCTTCTTTCTGGGGCACGCGCAAGTGAATGCGGCTCAAAGCATCTGCTTGTAGCAGTTGGTCAACTCGGTCCAGCAGGGTGCTTATCCCGACGCCTTTCGCCGCGGAAACGTGAACCACGTTGGTGGCGTCGCGCAAGCTATCCCGCTGCCGCGGAGGAAGCAAGTCAATCTTGTTCATAACGCGAATGCGCGGTTTTCCGTCGGATTCCAACTCTTTCAGCACCTTTTCGACCTGCGCATCCTGCTCGGCTGAGAGCGGGCTGCTGGCATCGGAAACTTGCAGAATGAGTTCGGCGCGCTGTACCTCTTCGAGCGTGGCTCGAAACGCGGATACCAAGCTATGCGGCAAATTGCGAATAAATCCTACCGTGTCGGACAGCAACACCTGACGGCGCGACGGTAGTGTGATTCCTCGAATCGTGGGATCCAGCGTGGCGAACATCTTCGGTGATTCGAGCACAGCAGCTTGGGTCAGCACGTTGAACAATGTGGATTTGCCCGCGTTGGTGTAGCCCACCAAAGCTATCAAGGCTACGGGAACTGATTCGCGCCGCTGCCGCTGTTGGGTGCGGATGCGGCGGACACTTTCAATCTGCTCCTTAACGTGCCGAATGCGCCGATAGATTTTTCGCCGATCGGTTTCCAACTGAGTTTCACCCGGGCCGCGTGTGCCTATGCCGCCACCGAGTTGCGACATCTCAATGCCTCGCCCTCCCAGCCGCGGAAGCATGTACTCTAGCTGCGCCAATTCAACTTGCAACTGACCTTCGCGAGTGCGGGCGTGTTTGGCAAAAATATCCAAGATTAGTTGTGTGCGGTCGATGACCCGCGTGTGGACTACTTTTTCAATGTTGCGCTGCTGCGAAGCGGTAAGGTCGTGATCGAACAAGAGGAGGTCAGCAGACACTGAAGCGGCAGCGCCCGCAATCTCTTCCAGCTTGCCTTTGCCAATAAGTGTGGCCGGATCAGGCTTATCGCGATGTTGCAGGAATTCTCCGGCAATTTGCGCACCCGCGCTGGTTGCGAGAGAGCGCAGTTCATCCAACGACTCTTCCGCGCTGAATTCGGGAATAGAGGGCGCTTTGGATTCTCCGGGCACAGTGCTGGCACTGTCGCGCGCCGCCTGTGCTCCGGCGGTCAGCGAACTCTTTGCGGCATTCGCAGTCTTCCCCGGGCGCGAGCGCACGCGGTAGTCGATTCCAACCAGGAAAGCCCGCTCCGTCGGACTGCGATCGGAAGCGGTTGAAATCGACGCACGTCCAGCTCGCGCTTTCTTGCCTGAGACTTTGAAGTCTGACCTACTCAAAGATTGACTGCCTTGTCTTTATCATCCGTCCGTGCCGGACGCGCTTGTCGGACCAGAGTCCGCAGCTGGGCTCGGAGACGGTACCACGGCTGGTTTATCCCCGTGGCCGTGCGCCATTCTGCCCATGGCTACTGTCGAAATAGCGTGTTTAAAAATTAACTGTTCCTGATTGTTGGTCTCGAGCACGACCGAATACTTGTCAAACGAACGGATGCGTCCCGTCAGCTTGACGCCGCTCAAGAGGTAGATGGTGATATTCAATCGTTCTTTTCGGGCGGTGTTGAGGAAAGTATCCTGAATGTTCTGCGCCGGCTTGTTTTCCATGCCGATCTCCTTAGCTTTCTCAACTGCGAAAGCATTCTGAACTGCATAGAGTCAGCCCCTCGGACTGCAATTGCGCAGGCCAGGGAGCAGGGGGGAAAGCCCGGAATGCGCGAGCGCCCATCCGCTCCGCCGGCGCACCCAAAGCGACTGTCCGTACAATACGGCCTTGCTCCACACTTTTCAAGCACGCGATTTGCGGTTGCCCAGTAACTGTTACCTAATTGACATCGCAGCGGCAAAGTGCAACGATTCCTGCGCTAAATAGCTGAAGCTGAATTCTGTTTGTAAGCACCCATGAGCGAGCGTTCACTGCTCGTAAAGGAATATCGATGCAACATTTGATTACTTTCGCAGCTTTGTGGGTAATGCCCACTCATACCGGCACAGAAGCATTTGCCCTTATTCTGCGCTGGTTTCACATCATTGCCGGAATCACTTGGATTGGACTGCTTTACTTTTTCAATTTGGTCAACGTGCCTTTCATGAAGCAGGTTGATGCTGCCATGAAGCCAAAAGTGTTTCAGTATTTGACGCTGCCTGCGCTGAACTGGTTTCGCTGGAGCGCTCTGCTTACGGTTTTTCTGGGTTTCTGGTACTGGGGACAAATCTATGTCGGACCCGACGCGGCTCGCATGGGCGTCAGCGGGTTGAGCACCATTGGCTTTTTTTGGCTGGTTTGGATTGTGAGTTGGGGAATCCTGTTTGCCGTGATTAAGAACGCACCGAGCGGATACGTTCTTGGCATAATTACCGCCGTGGTCGTGGTTGCCGCAGGTTGGCTATTTGTAAACTACACGCCGGTTGGTCAGGACGATAATCACGTTCTCTCCATCGGCGTCGGCGGCGGACTCGGCGTCATCATGTTGTTCAATGTGTGGGGAGTTATCTGGCCGAATCAAAAGAAGATTATTCGCGGAACCTTGGCCGGAACTCCACCCGCTAATGCGGCGGTTCTGGCGCGCCAGGCGTTTCTCGCGTCGCGAACAAATTTCTTTCTGTCGGTGCCTTTGCTGTTCTTCATGGCCACCAGTTATCACTATGTGATTTTTGGCCGTTAACTCTAACTGTAGAGGCGTAGTTTGCAGAGTCTCCGCATGTGCCAAAATGAAGCGTGAATTTTGATCAGTACCACCACGGCATCGGCCTGTTCAACAACGCTCAATTTTTTGCAGCCCACGAAGAGTTTGAAGACGTCTGGCGCGCCGCACCGCCAGAAAATAAGAAGTTTCTTCAAGGAGTGGTGCAGATTGCTGTAGCCTTCCATCACTATTCGACAGGGAACCGCATCGGCATGCGATCCGTACTCGAACGTGCCATAAAAAACCTCTCTGAACCCTCAGGGAGTTTTGGCCAGATCGAATTGCAATCTTTGCTTACATCGCTCGACCAATGGCGCGAAGCTTTGGACCACGATTTACCCATGCCAACTCTGCCTCGCATCGAACAAAGCAGCTGATTCGCAGAACGCGAAGATGCGGTAAGAGTGGAGAGTCTCTTCAGCGCCTGCTCCGGCACCGCCGCAATACAAAAAGCGGCAAGTCCGTAGGCTCAATATCAGTCGACTTTTTACGGCGGTTACACGGCCTGCAGCAGCGGCTGCGGCATCGTGTTAGAGTGATTGCCTGAAGGGCAGCACGGCATAAAGTGGTTGCGGAAAAAATTCGAAATAGGCGACTGCCTTCCAAAACTCCGACGACGCCCCCCTTTCCTGGTTTGACACCCTTTTGCGGCCGCTCCTATACTTGCTCCGCGCCGCGAATTCCCGTCTTGAGAGGACTCCCATGTTCAAACACCTCGCTGTTTTCCTGCTTGCTGCGTCGGCCACAATTGGCTTTGCACAAGATCATTTCAAACAACCCAAGCTCACCTCGCAAAGCAGCAACACCACACAGTTGCTCATCGCGGTCAGTCCGGTGAACTCGCAAGTGGTTTGGGCAGCCGGCACCGGCGGCACTTATGTCGTGACAACGGACGGCGGACAGACCTGGAAAGCCGCGGTAGTGCCGGGAGCCGAATCACTGCAATTCCGCGACGTGCAAGGCGTGAGCGACAAAATCGCGTATCTATTGTCCATCGGAAATAATACTGGAGACTTCCGCATCTACAAAACGGTCGATGGCGGCACCACGTGGACGGTTGAGTTCAAGAACCATCTCAAGAATGCATTCTATGATTGTTTCGCCTTCTGGACGCCGGACCGCGGGATCGCACAGAGCGATTCGGTAAACGGAGTCTTCCCGGATATCCGTACGACCAATGGAACGACGTGGAAGAGCATCGCCAAAAACATGCCGCCTGCGCTGAAAGGGGAAGCGTCGTTCTCATCGAGCGGCACTTGCGTGACGACCCAGGGAGATAACAACGCTTGGATTGCCACCGGCGGTTCGAAAATCGCGCGGATTCTGGCCACGACCGATGGCGGCGACACGTGGAACGCATATGACACACCGCTCATCAGTTCGCCCACTGCGGGCGGATTTAGCGTGGCATTCCGCGATCCCATGAATGGCATCGTCGGCGGCGGTGATTTGGCCACAAACGATCCCAATCACGCCGCGACGGCAACCTCGCACGACGGCGGTAAAACCTGGAAGTTGACCAAAAAGCCTCCGGTGAAAGGAGCCATTTTCTGCCTGAGTTACACGAATGGCGATGACGAAAACGACGGCCACCACGGCGACCGCATTGTCGTGATTACTGCCGAGACGGCGCCAAACTTCACTTCAGGCGCAGGGGCGTGGTCTCCGGATGAAGGAGACACTTGGATTAAGTTGCCTAAAGAAGTGAGCGGCTACTGGGCAGTGGCTTTCGCCGACCCGCACGCTGGATGGTTCGTCGGTAACGGCGGCAAGATCCTAAAAATTAGCTTTGAATAGCTGCGATTGATTCAACCACCGCGTCGTGAAATTTTGGGCGCAATTGCTTGATGGCCTGATTGCTGCAGTCAGGCCACGTGCGATTGGTGAGCAATGTTACGGACAGCTGGCGTTCCGGATCGATCCACAGCGAAGTTCCCGTGTAACCCAGATGCCCGATTGAATTAGCCGAGAAATATTTTCCTGATTGCGATGGGGACGAAGGCGTGTCCCAACCCAACGCGCGAGAAGTGTTCAAAGGTGATGATTCGCGATGGGTGAAAAGCGCCACTGTTTCAGGACGGAGTATCGGTCGCCCACCAGTCAGCATCGCATGGGCAAAAATGGCGAGATCCTCAGCGCTGGCAAAAAGTCCCGCATGCCCCGCAACTCCGCCTAGCACGCTGGCATTTTCGTCTTGCACTTCTCCCTGAATAACACGGCGTCGGAAAGACTGATCATTCGCTGTCGGCGCAATCGAGCCTCGCCAAGCTGCCGGCGGATTGAACGCAGTTTGGTTCATTGCTAAGGGGCCAAACACTTCGCGCTGACAGAAGCGGTCGAGCGATTCTTCGGCAATGCGCTCAAGCGCAATTCCCAGGATGATAAAACCGATATCGCTGTATTCGGCTCTGGCACCGGGATCAGCAGTCAGCGGAGTCGCAAAGGCTGCGGCAAGTAATTCGCCGCGCGTTCGGGCTCGCAGAAAAAGTTTTTCATACGCCGGCAATCCTGATGAGTGAGCCAGCAGCATGTGCATCGTAACCGCATCGCGCCGCGGATCCTCGCCGCCAAACTCCCCCACAACCGCATTTACCGGCAGCTCAAGGTCGAGCAGTCCGCGTTCATAGAGAATCATCGCCATGCTGGTTGTGGCGACTACTTTCGTAAGCGAAGCGAGGTCGAAGACAGTGGCACTGGTTGTTTCCGGAGAATCACTTTCGTACGTGAAATGGCCAAAAGACTTTAAGCCGACCAGATGGCCCCGGTACGTAATGGCGACCGAAGCTGCAGGAAAAGTATGATCCGCAATCGCTTGTCGTATTAATTCATACGCAGGCGCGAACACCGCGTCTTGCTGTCCTTGGGCAGCAACGGGGAAGCACGCGGATGTTTTAATGGCAGGCAAAGGCTTCGTCTCGATGTTCGCTTTATAGCAAAGTTCTAAAGGCGCGCAAAGATAACTATCGGCATCTCAATGTTGCCACAAATGGACAACGTTACGCTTTGAGTCGGTCAGGTCTCCCGGCTGAACTCCCGCCGGGCAGGCGCCTTCGAACTTAGTATCCATGATCATCGTGTCTCGGTCACTCCTTGCACTGCCGGAGGGTAAGTGGCGTGGGTTTCCGAGTGCGCTGCCGTGTCGCTTTTAAAAAGTGGTTGTTCCCTTGCTATCGATTGTGGTGCCCGCGATCGTGCAGTGGTCTCAAGGACATAGTTGCCGCTTTGAAAGCTCGCATTGACGGTGGTGCAGCCGTTCGGGCTCGGATGCGACTCCACATGCTTGTCGTAGGCGTGATTACGCAGATGGTCGAATCGGATTCGGTCTTCTTGTGACCGGGGTTATCAACTGTCCGTTTGTGCATCGCCCACAATCCTTCCTTCATTTTCCGGCTTGTCAACCGCCGACGCGATCCCAGTTGCCACCAGCAATGCCGCGGTTACAGCCACCAACCTCTTCTTCATCACGTTTCCCCCATGGGTTTCACCGTCAATGTGAAGCTACCCATTGTACCTTTTTGCGAGATCATCACGGCTGCCGCTGCCTGATCGCCACGGGCTCATTCAATAGAGTAAGATGATTTCCGTTGAATTCGCGCGCGAAGACGGTGTATCTGCACGACTTCCAATCCGAGAGCTAACCGACAAATGACTGCAAAATTCCGCGTTTTTGCCACCTGCGACATTGGCGAATCCATTGACCTGCTGCGCAAACGAGGATATGACGTCGAAGTCTATCCTAAGCCCGAAGCGCCGCCGAAGAGTCTGATCATCGAGAAAGTGAAGTCCGGCATCGACGGCTTAATCACGACATTGCGTGACCCCATCGATGCGGAAATATTCGAGGCAGGGAAGGGAAGTCTGAAGGTTGTCGCGCAAATCGCGGTGGGTTTTGACAACATCAATCGCTCCGACGCCAACCGGTACAAAATTCCTTTCACCCACACCGCCGACGTGCTCACCGAAGCCACGGCCGAATTCGCGTTCTTCATGCTGGGTGTGCTGGCGAGAAAAATGTGGCCAGCCGAGCACCTCACGCGCGAAAACCAATGGGGATACTGGCATCCCTACCTGCCATTCCTGGGCGATGAAGTTACCGGCAAAACGATTGCAGTAATCGGTACTGGACGCATAGGCCTGGCTCTGATCAAGAAGTGCGCCGGTTTCGATATGAACATTCTGTGCTACGACACGGCCTACCAGAATCACGAATTCGTCAAAGCCATCCAGGAGACCATGGACCTGCGCCACGCGCGCGGAATATCCCGCGACAAAACCTGGATCAAATATGTCGAATTCGAGGAAGCATTGCGCGACGCTGACTTCGTCAGCGTTCACGTGCCGTTGCTGCGCGAAGGCGAGAGTTCAACACCCACCTATCATCTTTTCAACGAGCGCACTTTGCGCATGATGAAGCCGACGGCTTATCTGGTCAACAATTCGCGCGGACCAGTGGTTGAAGAAAAAGCATTGGTGAGAGCGCTTCGCGAGAGATGGATTGCCGGCGCCGCATTGGATGTTTACGAGAAGGAACCATTGCCCGCGGATTCAGAGCTGCGCGATCCCGCCATTGCCGACCGCTGCCGCCTGTATCCGCATTTCGCCAGCGCCGCGCAGATCACTCGCTTATCGACTGATCCGAACAAAGGCATGGCAGGCCGCTGCGCCCAAGGTCTAATCGATGTGTTGGAGAAAAACTACGCCGGCGACATCGCCAAAATGCCATACGTAGTAAACAAAGAAGCGTTCCGGACGTAAAGGTTTGATGGAGGACGGGCGAGGACGCCTGTTCTCCATTAATTAATCTTGGATTACTCAGAGATGGTGTGTTCCTCGCTGCTTTGGGCGCGAAGAACGCGATCGACAGAATAAGGCGCGCGGCGAGTGGGCTCATGGTAATGCCGCACCTGCATTTCGCCGAGCAGGCCGACCGCCAGGAGATTCAATCCCGCAAGCAATAAGACTGCAGCGAAAATCATAAGCGGGCCATGCTGAGTCATGACGTCGGAATGATTCAGAAACTTATCGACCAGCAACCAGCTTGCGACTCCGGTTCCACCCAACACGCTCAGCATCCCGAGGGTGCCGAAGAAGTGCAGCGGACGCGCCAAGTATCGCAGCAGAAACCGAATCGTAATCAGATCGAAGAACACGCGGAAGGTGCGTGAAATGCCATAATGCGACGCTCCACGCTCCCGGTTTACATTGCGAATAGGAACTTCAATAATCGAAGCCCCATACCACGACGCCAGTGCCGGAATGAAGCGGTGCAACTCGCCATATAACGGTACCTGTTCGAGGACTTCGCGCCGATAGGCCTTGAACGTTGTTCCGAAGTCGTGAATACTCACGCCGCTCAGCTTCGCCATCAGCCAGTTGGCACAGCGAGAAGGAATGCGCCGCAGCCAGAGATTATCCATGCGCTGCTTGCGCCATCCGCTGACGATGTCATAGCCCTCGGCAATTTTCTCTAGGAATATGGGGATGTCGGCGGGATCGTGCTGCAGGTCGCCATCCATGGCGATAATATATTCGCCACGCGAGTGGTCGAAGCCCGCGGCGAGGGCGGACGTCTGCCCAAAGTTCCGCCGCAATTTCACCACTGTCACCCGGCTGTCGATGGCAGCAATCTCGCGCAGCAGATGGAAGGTTCGATCCCGTGAACCATCGTCCACGAGCACAATCTCAAAGCTCTCGCCATGAATTTCCATAACCGCTTTGAGGCGGTCGTAGAGATCAGTGACGTTCTCCTGCTCATTGTGCAGGGGCACAACGATGGAATATCTGGGCATGAAAGACTATTATAGCCTGCACCGTGCTAATTTGAACTTTTTTACCGCTATGCAGGCGGGTCGACTGCGAAACTAGAATGGTAATAGCAGCGTCCAGTTTTTGCGGTATCTTTTGGATGGCGTATTTGAATAGGTTGTTCTAATCTGCAGCAGTTACACAGACGGGGCAGGAGCCCGCGCGCATGGACATGAAGGTGATCATTATGATGGGTTGTGTTCTTTGCACGACTTCCGGACTCTGTTTCATGGAACTTCGGCGCATACGAAAGAAGATTGAAGCCAAACAAAAAGTGTAAGAACCAGGCAGGAAAAAACTTCTGAAAACGTTCCCCCGACGCAAGCCTATGCGACGGCATACTGTTTTATGGTTACTTTCGATTTCGTCTTTAATCACTGCGCACCCCCTCGTTCCGAAGTAACGTCCTAAATTGTTCGCGCAGCCTCGACTATCATTCCCGCAGTCCGTTTGACAAGCGTAGACGCTCGCTGCCCTATAATTCTGTTTTCATTAATGCCAAATTGCTTCACAGGAGATTGTGGTTTGCCCAACCAAGAAGATGCATCCGTTTGTAAATCGCCGCAACGGCGGCTTTTCCTGCAGACAAGCACTTTGGCTGCCGCGGGCGCGGCAGTCTCACCAGCCTTCGCGCGCGCGCGCGAACTCCCCGGCTCTGCGACCGCTGAAATCAAACCATTCGAGTTGGATGAGCTCACTATCGCCGACCTGCAAGCGGGAATGGCGTCGGGAAAATTCAGCGCCCGCTCGATCACCGAAAAATATCTCGCTCGAATCGAAGAAATCGACAAGCATGGTCCGGCAATCAACAGCGTAATCGAGATCAATCCTGATGCGCTGGCCATTGCTGATGCACTCGACAAGGAACGAAAAGATCAACACGTGCGCGGGCCCATGCACGGCATACCGGTTCTGATCAAAGACAATATCGATACCGCTGACCGCATGCAGACCACCGCGGGATCCTTAGCTTTGCTGGGATCGAAGCCGTCGCGCGACTCGTTCGTCGCGCAGAAACTGCGCGAGGCCGGCGCGGTGATCCTGGGCAAGACAAATCTAAGCGAGTGGGCAAACATTCGCTCCAGCCACTCCAGTAGCGGATGGAGCGCACGCGGCGGACAAACTTTGAACCCTTACGTGCTCGACCGCAATCCCTGCGGATCAAGTTCCGGCTCAGGCGCAGCGACGGCAGGCAATCTTTGCGCGGTCGCGGTCGGCAGCGAAACCGACGGCTCGGTAGTCTGTCCCGCCTCAGCTAATGGATTTGTGGGCATCAAGCCCACGCTCGGCTTGATCAGCCGCTCAGGCATCATTCCCATTGCTCACAGTCAGGATACCGCTGGCCCCATGGCCCGCACTGTGCGCGATGCCGCTATTTTATTAAGCGCGCTGGCCGGAATCGATCCGCGCGACAGCGCCACCGCAGCCAGCGAAAGCAAATCTTCCACCGGCTACACGAAGTTTCTCAATCCCCACGGATTACGCGGAGCCCGCATCGGCGTCGCCCGCAAATATTTCGGCGCCAACGACGCTCAGGATGAGCTAATGAATAATCTGATCGAAGCCATGAGGCGACAAGGAGCGGAAATTACCGATCCCGCCGATCTGCCATCGCACGGGAAA
>Ga0073928_10011083_pt1 | contig 10578 bp, 16 predicted proteins | sample PaiPotPPA55metaG_FD_76969 | JGI IMG/M metagenome (GOLD analysis project Ga0073928, IMG submission 76969) | Iron sulfur acid spring bacterial and archeal communities from Banff, Canada, to study Microbial Dark Matter (Phase II) - Paint Pots PPA... ...
GAATTAAACCTGAAGTCTCAATAAATAACCAGCGCGGTATCGGCAAAAACGCCAATCTGGAGTTGGGGATTGCCGCTTAACGCCTTAAAAAAAATTGCCAGTGAAATTGCCGGTGATGGTTACCCAAAGTTCACGCCAGTTACCGCTAGTATGCGCTTAGTATCCAAAGGCCCACTTTAGCATCTCTCCTTCCTTGTCACACTAGCGCCTAGGCCGCTTTGCGGGGAATGTCGCCATACCTGAGTGCAATTGCACGAAAGCGCAGGTCCTAAGTGTCAAGTTAGGTGTCAAGTTGGAGCAGCTTCCCACTTCTTGCCAATACTCGCCGCTAAGCTTGTCTTCCCTCTGAAAATCATCCAAATTAGGGGAAGAAAACATCCGGAGGAAGGCGAGCCCTACCTCCGGAAGGACCATGTAGTCACGATCAGCGGGTGAACTCTGATGGTGGAGATTGAGGAGCAGAGAATGATTTTTGAGATCAGAGAAAGGGCAGCTCTCAACTCGAATCTTCTGCAAGCCATAGCGAGCATACCGAAGGGGTCAGCCGTTGACTTATGACTTTGGCGTGATTGCAAAGAAGAGTGACACGACCTCCTCGGATTGAATTTGCCGGTGCCGTCCATCACGTCATGGCGCGCGGAGATCGACGGAAAGAGATTTTCCGGGATGAACGAGGTCGATGGAAGTTTCTGGGGCTATCTCGCTGAAGGCGGGGAGCGCTTCAGGGTGAAAGTATATCGACAACCCGCCAGCAACGTCGGTCCCAACCATTAGTATAATCCCCTCGGGCACAACATGCCGACGGCAGGGCACCGGTGTTAGTCAATTTGTGCCGAATCGGCTAACTCTATAAGAGTTTTCCCGATAGCATCTTCGCCTAATTCTAGATCGTGGCGCAGAATGCTAGCGGCATCAAAGACGAGCCGCATAACTTTATCAAAATCCTCTTTTTCTTTTGGAGTTAGCTCCCATTTAGTAAGAGGCAGTCTTTCTTTTACCAGGTCTTCAGCTTCTATTTTTTCTCGATTTGGTTTCATATGCGTTAGGCAAGGCAATTTTGTGAATGCCATTGACACATCAGCAGAGTTTTTTGATCCTGTTTTTGAATCGAACAGCAATAGTCCTCTGTGACGCGATTCTGCCAGGGTTTTGTTGCCGTGGCTATGATATCCAGATACTCGCAACCTGGAGGGGAATTCCAACGACGACGCACGCTAGTCCAATTTTTGCTTAGAAGCCTCCACCAAGGGCATCGATAGAGATCAAACGAATGGTACGATAAGGCAACAGAGAAGATTGCTGGAGGAACTCATGAACTCCGCCAGTAACCTAGTGTCAGTCCTCGAAATAGGAGGTATTTTGTTGCGATCACAATGGGCCGCCGGCAAGGCGCAAGGAGGAAGGATATCTGAACCGATACGTGACCGACGAGCAACGCAGCCGCCAGCCCATTTTCATCACAACCCTTTGAGCCGAGTCGTAAGCCATTGAGCATCAGTATATCCGGCCTCGCGTGGATTCGAACCATGACAAAGTGACCTGGAGTCACTTGTGTGCTGTCTTAGCTTCCTAAGAATCCTTGAAGCGTCATTTTTGAGGGTATGTTTGAGGACATGTGATCTAAAGTGCGTTTATCGCAACTCGGGCAAAGGAGCAGGAAGGCGAGCGGGTATCGCAGCGAGTGGCTGCTCTCGAATGGGGATTCTCAGCCTGTCCGGCCTGAGGACGACAGGCGGAGCGGATAAAATGACCTGCAGGTGACCAAGCGCAGAGTCTGTTCCCGCCGAGGCAAGGGCTCTGAGGAGACGCGGCGACGAGCGAGCCTTTTTCTACTGTGGGTCCGCGAGCGCAGCAAATCGGCGGGAAGTGGGTCGAAAAAGAATGCTGCAGACTTTGTCATCCCTCCCGTGCAACGCAGCCACCTGCACTCCATCGAATCCGGTCGAGCGCTTATCAAGCCCCCAATCCACCGATGGAGGTGCGCAAAAAGGGCAAAAAAGTCCAACCTGGCTATGACAGCTTTTTACTCAGTTGTGACTTTTCGTCGTCGTGACGACCAAAAAATGAAAAAAATTAATGTACTACGTTTTTTACGTAAAAAGACGCCTTATCATAAGTGCCTAAATATAAGCCACTTAGAACTGAAATGGATTTCAGCTACGTGCTCGGGGGGGACTTGAACCCCATTTTAGGGTTCTGTTTTCCGCTATTTTCCATGCTTTTCCCTGGGGAGTTTCCATCAGGGTAGAAACCTGTGGAAGTGAGCGGAAGCAAAAGTGTGGCAAATTGTGGTCGATCTACGTACAAATTTTCTATGTGTTTTGATGATTCTTTGCCTTTTCACGGGGATGTGGAGAATCCCATACGCTTATGCGCTCAAGGTGGCGGCTTCCTGTTTTGAGAACGCCATACGGTATTCTTTTGAGCTTTTGAGCAGGCGCTTTAACGCTGCTCATTTGTTCAACAGTGAGAGGAGACCGGCGGAAACTGAACCACGCTTCCGTGTGTGATGGTCGCCACAAAGCTGCGCGTGATCGCATGGACACAAAGGCGGTGCTTCCGCGGGTCGCAATTCACGCCGGCAACTCGCCTTGTCCTCTCTCGGACTGGCTCTTCTGGCGCTCCTGCGTAGTTTCATGTTCGGAAAAGGTTCGTGCGATGACGTAGCTTAGATTCTAGTCCCATTTTCTTGGGTTGACGTTCCCAATGGGAAAGAACCTCCGTGCCAAACCAATGCTCGTTAGGCAAAGGATCGTTGCGGCCAGATGAACGAAGGTTGCCGCAGGGTTTGGAGCGTGCAATCCGAGCAACGGCCACGGCAGCCACCATCCGCCGTAATAACATACCGCCGTCACGCACATCACGATCCACAAGGGCCGCACGCGCTGCGCTGAAGGCAGGAACATCACATAGAGGAGAATCGCCGCCGCACCTACGCTAAGTGTAAACTCCCGGAAAGCGTGGTAGTTCGTGTGCCTCGGCCCCAAGGGCAGCACCGGAGCCTGAAAAGCCGGGTCCCAGGAGTGGGCGAGGGTATCCCACATACTAAGGGTTCCCGCGGCCAATCCGAGGCAGAGAAGAACGCGGTTGAGTTTCATTCGGATATTACAATTATGGCTTCAAAAGCTCCGACCGATATTTTTCGGCTAGCATTTGGGCTTTCTTCATCATCTCCGCCAGCTCTTCCTTGTCGGGCTTGGGAGGGGGCGTTGTCCGGGTGGCCACGGACACTCCGACCTGCGCGAAGAACTCCTCCTGCCCGGCCGGCGCGCAAATGCAGAGCAACCGAGCCGGTTGCCCGGAGGCATTGGTGAAGGAATGCGGCGCGTTGGCCGGGATGCTCAGGGTTCCACCGGCGCGAACGGCCCATTTTTCGCCCCGGAAGGTAGCTTCGATCTCACCTTCCAGGACGGTGAAGGACTCTTCAAAGTCGTGGCGGTGCGGGAGCGGACCGCCGCCGGGCGGAATATGCATGTCTATGAGGCAATAACGACCGTTAGTGTCGTCGCCCGAGAGCAGGATGGTGTAGGTATCTCCCACAAGTCCGATGTGGGGCAGGCTCTCGTCAGTGTCGGGGCGTGCAACCTTGAGACTGCGTTTGAGGTTGTCGGATGGAAGTGGTGTGATTGGCTGGGAAGTAATGGAGTGCTCGTTCATGTTGTGGTCTTTGTTTTTCGGGTTCGCTGATCTCAGTTTCTCTTGAGCGCGAGGCGACAAGGATGGTCCGAGAAGGATTACGCCCGCTTTGAAAAGAAACTTACGCCGGTTAAAAGTGCCGAGTGACGATTGCTCGGACGTGCTTCCAAGAGATGGATTCATGGTTCGACAGTTCTTTCGACGAGAGCGTGAATGTGGCGAAGCACCACGTCTGGACGCTCCTCCGGCAAGAAATGGCCGCAGTCTGGGACAACTTCGCCTTCCACATCCTTGGCCACGAGCTTGATCATCGTTAGCACTTTATCGCCCAACCCCTTCACACCGCCCAGCGCGACAACGGGCACCTTGACTTTGTGCCCGGTCAGCAATCCGGCTAAAGGCTCAGTCTGCTCGATGCTGGTGAAGGCTGCGCGGTAAACACCCATCGCACCCAGCACGCCTTCTCGTCCCGCGAAGGTGCGCAGGGTCTCATCGACATCCGTTGACGTGATTGCGTCGCGGTTTACCATCGCTCGATCGTAAAACCAAGTCAGAAAAGCCCGCTCTTGTCCGACGACCAGCCGCTCCGGCACGTCCGGGGCCAGCGGCAGAATCCACCACCACATCGAGCCTTCCTTCATCGCTTCGGGAGTGTAGGCGATGATCTTGGAAAGGACGGCTGAGAGCATCACCGGCGCTTCGATATAAAGCAGGCCCGCGACTTCTTCCGGGTGATCCGCCGCCCAGAGCAGGGCGGGCGGTGCGCCCATGTCGTGCGCGGCAAGGATGATCGGTTTGCCACTTCCGAATTTGATTTCGCGCACTAAAGCGCGGAACTCCTCAGCCAGCGCTCGGGCGTCGTAGCCGGTGGTGCCCTCCGGCTTGTCGGAGTCGCCATAGCCACGCATGTCTGGCACGAGGACGGAATATCCAGCTTCGGCCAAGACGGGCATTACCTCGCGCCATTCTTGACCGGTGCTGAGGAAACCGTGCCAGAGCAGTACCGGCGGGCCACTTGGGTTGTCGCTAAGGAGGTAATGAAGGCGAACCCCGCCGAGATTGGCTGTCTTGCTGGAAAAGCCGGCAATTTGAGCGGCAGGGATTGTTTCGTTCATCGGCTATTTAGAAGCTCCTTGCAGCGTCATGGCTAATCGGCCGGCTGCATCATCGGCACGGTGGCGACAAGTAGCTTTACGAGTTCCATACCCTCGGGTGTGCTCCAGTCCTGAACGAGTTCAGCGATTATGGTATTGGTGGTCGTCAGGACAACACCCGCGCGCTCCATACGGCGACGCGACATGTCTTCCTGAATTTCGTAGGAGGAACGGGAAGCGTCCATCACCGCTTGCACTTCAAACCCGGCATCCATCGCGCTCATACTCGGTCTTAAATGCAGGGGGGAGCGGCCCTTGAATCTTATCCTGGCTCGTTGTCAGCACGACTGGCATCCCTAGAGCCTTCGCCGCTTTGGCAAGCATGACGGCGTTGCGGAGAGATTGGTCAGACGAGAGAGTCTTTATGAGTTGCAAGGTTCCGACTTGGTAGTCAATCAGCACGAGAGCCGTAGTTTCCGGTTTGAATTGTTTATGAGTCATATCTTTCTACGTAGTTTCCTCTCCGTGGTGTTTGGAGTGAGTGGGCTTTAGTGGGGGCGCTTTTCCATTCGAGGACTGTTTCCTTTGCAAAGTCCTCGTAGCGGCGCGGAGCGTGTCCGAGCAGGGCCGTCAGCGTCCCCAAATCTCCATCGCCCGCGATGAAGGCGCGTTCGAGCTAGCCTTGAAACATCATGCGTATATCGAACGCGGACCACGAGGGCGCCTTTTGCCGCATTTGCTCTTCAAACGCATCCATGTCTTCACCGGTATATTGAATTTTCTTGCCCAGCACCGCGCTCCAGATGGAGGCCACTTTGGGGCCGCTCAGGATTTCGGGGCCGTTCAGGTTGTAGGTCTTATCGTGAAAGGAACGTCGAACTGTCGCAGTGCGCTTTCGATCGCGACCTTTGAGGCGAAATGCGGAACGTCCAGGAAGTGTTCCGCGCGAAAAACAGAATGATAGACGACGTGCTTTAGCTTTAGCTTCTTCGCCAAACCGTAGGCGATCAGCCCCTGCGTCAATTCGTCGGGAACGACCCCGTTGAGGAGATAGAGCTTGTCGGCTCCATCGAGCGCCTTTTCGACGGAGACTGGATCGAGCAGGTCGCCGACGATCGCTTCGACCCTCTTCGGTAATTTCGCGTCCGGTTTGCGCACCAAGGCGCGAATGGTCGCTCCGCGTTTATCAAGTTCTTTGAGCACTTCCGAGCCGACTTTGCCGGTGCTTCCGGTTACGAGTATTGTCATGAGTTATCTTTCTATGTTTAGCTGGTTTGTGAGTGGGCGGATGTTTCGCGATGCCGCGCGTTCAGTGCATATGGCTTCCGCAATCGACATTGATGATCTGGCCCGTGAGGAAGTCCGCATCCGGCGAGGCAAGGAAAAAGACCGTTCCGACAAGGTCTTCCGCTTGCTCATCGCGTTTGAGAGCACGCGCATTACGCGCCTTCGCGAGCATCTCGGGCGGAAAACGATTTCGCACCGATGGCGTGGAGGTTAGTCCCGGCGTGACCACATTCACGGTGATCCCGTAGTCGCCAAACTCACGGGCAAGAGAGCGGGAAAGCCCAATGATCCCGGCTTTCGCGGCAACGTAATGCGCCTGACCGGGAACCCCCTCGAAAACCGAGGCCGACCCGACGTTGATGATCCGGCCCCAACCGCGGCTTTTCATGAGGGGAAGCACGGCGCGGGTCATGAGAAAATTACCTGTCAGATTGATGTCGATGACATGCCGCCAATTGTCTGCCGACATTTGCTCGAATGGATTGATCGGAAAATGCCCCGCGCAGTTGATCAGCACATCGGCCCGTTTCGCGCCTTTGCACACTAGCTCGGCGATCTTCTCGCAATCCTCCTCTTTTGAAATATCGCCGACAACGAGGCTTAGCTTCGTATGTGACGGGAGTTCGTTCAGTTCCTCACCCCTGTTGTCCGTTGCGATAACCGTGTCGCCGTTCGCCAAAAAGCGAGCAACGAAGACCGAACCGGCGCCGGTGATAACGACTATTCGATCTTGTTTCATTCTATATCTCTCCTTCACATTTGCGTAGGAGTGGAGCTGCAAGGTATGGCACCGTTTACGGTATCAGAATTGCTTTTTCGGTCGCATTTTGCCTCCGCTTTTAGTATCAAAATCGGCGACCCGTATCATGGACTTGCGTCAATTGCGTTCATTTGTCGCCGTCGCCGAGGAACTTTCCTTCCGGCGAGCGGCCGAGCGCTTGCATCTCAGCCAGCCGCCACTGAGCCGTCAAATCCAAGCCTTGGAGGAGGAACTCGGCGTCCGACTTTTGGATCGAGATCGCCGCATGCAGGTAACTCTCACCGACGCAGGCCACACCTTTTTGGCCGACGCACGTTCGACTCTGGCGATAGCCGACGGAGCCGCTGAGCACGCTCGGGAGGCAGCCCGCGGCGTGCGAGGGCGACTCACCATTGCAAACATCGCGGCGCTCTCCACAAAAGTGCTACCGCGTCTGCTCAGTGAATTCCGCCAACATTCCCCTGACGTGGAAGTTTCAGTTGTCGAAATGACACGTGGCGAGCAGTTGGCAGCCTTGCGCGAAGGGCAGATTCATTTGGGGATCTATCCTGATCTTGGTGCTTCGCTGGATTGCCGGTTCCGGTCTCAACCGCTGTTCTCGTGCCCGATGGTAGTGGTGTTGCCGGCCGATCATGATCTCGCCAAAGATGTCACCACCGAGATTGACGTTAATGCGCTCGTCGGCATGACCCTAGTGACACCGTCGCCGGAAGACTCGCCCGGCTATTTCGAGCGGCTGAACCAGCTCTGCGCATTTGCCCATTTTACTCCGGCGACCCTTTGCCCTGTGAATGGCCTGGGAAACGTGCTAGGGATGGTCGCTGCCGGCTACGGAGTAACCATAATGCCGGAAGTGGTGGTGAGCAGCCCCGGTCCGGCTTGGCGAACCCGGCGCCTCTGTGCTCCCGTGCCCACGATGGAGCTTAAACTGGTCTGGCTTCGGGCATCCTCCTCGCTGGTATTGCAGAATTTTCTGTCGGTGGCTCGAGGCTGTTCCGACTGCGTGCCGGCTTTCAGTTCGACAGCGTAAACTCTTGCCTCGATTCTTAAAGGATAAGCCCGCCAGTGTCCGCCACACGCTCGCAGAACTGATAAGTGGCTATCCTTAGAATTCAAACCGGCGCGCAAACTTTTTTTACGACTTCCAAACCCTGCGCGATCGTCCAAGCCGTGTGCACGACACCCTGCGAGGCGTCGTGAATGGTTAACTCATCGCCGTTCCAAGCCAGTGTCGCCGCATGCAGCTCGATCGCATTGTGATTGTGTCGCGGGGTGCGGTAGGTGGCATCGACCTTGTACGGCGCAGCTGCCAGCACGGCTTCGGCTTCGCCTGATTATTATCTGCAACGGCTCACCTTGAAAAACTCCCGGCTCTGTCCCTTGCGCCTTTGCCGCCTCGAACGATGTCGTCGCTTCCTCGGCCTCGCAAGTGGCGCAGATGAGCGACGCGGCATGGTCCGCCTGCTCCTGCGTCTCGCCGAGCACAACGGCAATCGGCTGACCGTTCCGATGAACTCGGTCGTCCTGCATGATCGGCAAGTCGTCCCCGCCCGCAGCCTTCTCCGCGGTGAGGAAGACCGGCGTCGGCTTCATTGACGGCGCGTTCTTATGCGTCATCACCAAGAGGACGCCGAGTGCGCCTTCAGCCGCGCATCAATCATCAACGTCGAGCGCCGCTGCCACTGAGACGAGCGCGAAAGCGTAGCTCGCGCGTTCGCAAACTTTCCGATAGACGAAGCCACGCAAACGGCCCAAATAAATCCAAGACAATGCCGCACCAATGCATTCCAAATTTCAGAACTTTGATAGATGGCAATCATGAAAAAATATTAGCCCAGGCTGTCTGATAAATTAAAGCGCTTGATATCCGCTATCTGCAAAAAGTTCCACACCGGTGATGCAGCTTGAAGCGTCGCACCATCACGACATCATGCTCGCACGCCGGCTTTGGCACTGGCTGCAAGCCGGGGAGATCCTATTGGCCGATCGCGGATTTTGTTCCTTTCTGGATATCGCCCAGTTGATGGGCCGCGGCGTCGACTGCCTCATGCGGCTGCATCAGGCCCGTGGTAAGCCGGACTTTCGCCGCGGTCGCCGACTCGGCAAGAATGACCGGCTAGTCGTGTGGCGCAAACCACAGTATCTGCCCCAGTGGAGCAAGCAAGACTATGACCAGCTGTCAGAAACTCTCGCAGTGCGAATGCTACGATTTGAGATCACCGTTCCGGGGTGTTCGCTCCCAACAAGTCGTTCTTGTGACCACGTTGCTCGATCCGAAACTATATCCGGCCCATGAACTGGAAAAACTCTATTTCCGGCCCTGGAACGTCGAACTGCACTTTCGACAGATCAAAACCATGCTTGGCATGGATGTCTTGCGTTGCCTCACACCCAGTATGGGTGCTCAAAGAGCTGGCCATGCATCGGATCGCTTACAATCTCATTCGCGCCCTGATGCAGCGGGCTGCCTTAACCTTCGATGTCCACTTGGAAAGACTTTCCTTCAAAGGCTCTCTGGACAGCCTCCACCATTTCGCAGACGCCATCTATGCCACTTACCGCAAGCCTCGCAAACAGGCCCTGCTCTTCGGCGCTTCGCTACGTACCATCGCCTCTGATTTGGTCCCACTGCGTCCCAACCGCTGCGAACCTCGCGCTCGTGCCGATCGCGTAAGCGTAGGCCCGCCACGTCGAAGGGAACCAACATCAGAACTCTGACCTATAATCCATTATAAGAGAGTCACTTAGATCCTTTGACGCAAACCACATAAGCGATTTTCCGAAACGCTATTTCAGAACAAGTGTGCAATTGTTCATCAGCGTTTATTATTGTAAGGTAGCGGTTAACCATATTTGATAACTCTCGCGTCATGGCAGAGATCGTTGCGTTAGTCACCTCGATTGATCCGCTCGCTCCGTACAAAGCCTCGGACGACCTGATGCTCGAGTTCGTGAACGTCACCGCCACCGTTGAGAACGATCCGGAAGGCGCAGCATCCGGCACCTGCAGGGTTGAGATTATCGAGCCTCATAATTTGATCACACACCAACCCCACGGCGGCTATATGCTCGACAATAGCCAGGTCCAAATGACCTGCGCCAGGAGCTCAGGAGTTTGCCTTGGGCAACAAATAAAATTTAGGGTGATCTCTAACGGGACCTGAATCCGTTTTGTTGAACTCCTTAGCGCTTAGGCAGAAGGAACTTCCGGTTCATACCCGGTATGAACGCGTGGCGCGAGGCGTCGGCATCGCTCACCGTTACATGCCACGGTCGCGCTCTTTGTCCTGGCTGTATCCCCGGTGGCGGCACATGCGGGCCGTTATGGGATTAACCGCGTCCGCAGCTTCCTTGACGGTGCGCGACTTGCCCGAACCCATATAACCGGGAACGGCTACGCATAGGTCACGTTTCACTACCGCACAGAGACGCGGACGCGCTTCATGGAAGTAAATCGCCGACGCAAAGACGGGCCGAAAATAACCCGCCAAGGCATTCAAGACTATTTCAAGCGAAACAGAAAACTGCGTGTGCCTATAGGGTTCAAGACGCCACAGTCGACAAGTTCCTGGCCAGGATGCGCGGACTTGAGATTGCACCCTGATTGTCGCCGATTTCCTTTCCCTGACTCGCGCATTGTCTCTAATTGTCATTCTAAGTCGAGCATTGCCTTGCCCAATGGTGAATCATCGTGAATCATAATGAACCATAGTGAGTCCTTGTGAATACCAATGGACCCTAGTGGACGCTAGGCGAACGTGACGGCCGGCAGCCCGAGAACAGCCGCTAGCCGCTCTGCGC
>Ga0073928_10011084_pt1 | contig 10578 bp, 9 predicted proteins | sample PaiPotPPA55metaG_FD_76969 | JGI IMG/M metagenome (GOLD analysis project Ga0073928, IMG submission 76969) | Iron sulfur acid spring bacterial and archeal communities from Banff, Canada, to study Microbial Dark Matter (Phase II) - Paint Pots PPA... ...
GTTGGTTCCAGAACGTGTCGATCTGGCTCCAGTAGGACCATTTGCACAATTTCGCCGGATCGCTATGGGCGAACCCGAACCAGTCCTGAACAAGGGCTAAGGGCACGGCGCGGGTAAGGCCCGGCACCGCATCTATCGAGCCGCCCGCCGCTGCCAAAAGCTCGGCCGCCTTGTTCGCCACAAAAGTGCGGATGGGCGGAATGTCCTCGAAATCGAGAATGGAGCGCATGATCGATTTTTCGCGCCAATGCACCGCCGTATCGTCTTGGGCCATGAAGTAATCGCCCTGCTTGGGCTTATAAAGCGCGACGCTGAACAGCTCGTGCCGGCGGAGGATCTCGGTGCAGTCGTCGAACCTCGTCGCGAGCGTCAGCTCCGGCATGACGAGAATGGGTCGATCCTTCCGGAGCTCGGCATAGAACGCCAACGGCTCCTCATGCATCCAGCCGCGAACGAGAGGCCACCGCCCGGCCACCGGTGCCGCATCGAAGCGTTGCAAATAACTCCCCATTGTACTCTCCTATTGTGCTCAAATGCATGTAATGAACGTCCGATCGTAAGCGGCGCTACGGCTCCCGCTGAAGATCGGCCATCGTGAGTTTATAGTAAGCGATAAGCAGGACGACGCCGAAGCTGAAATCCCAAACGGCGAATGGGAAGAAGTAGAGTCCAGAGGACAGGTACAGGATTGGCATGAACAACTTGATCGCGATGCTCGACCAGTTGGGCCAGCGGTAGAACAATGGATTGAGTAAGCCTGGCACATATAAAAGGTGCAAACCAAGTAAGGTTGCGCCCCAGATTCGCGGCCAAGCCTGGGGGAAAGGATCCGGCTGATGAAGAAACCGCGTGAAGCCGACTGGATCGAACAGGGACCAGAAGCAGACCACCAGGTTTCCGAGAATGCTGATGAGGAACAGCATTCGGTAGGTTCGAAGACGGCTCGCGTTCTGGGCTTGGGTCCAGGACAGCGTCTGGTCTTGGTTCATGGCACGCCTCCAGCGCTCAGAATGTGAGGAGATAAGCCAAAAGGTCAGATTTCTCGGCGGGGGAAAGGTTCGTGCCGTAACGGTGGCCCGTGTTATTATTTCCCGGCAGGCTGGTGTCGAAGCAGAAATGGTTTGCCTGCGCGGGCATCGAATCGCATGCGGGAGCGACAAATCCGCCGCGATTGGGATCGAGCTTGTCGATTCCGCGCAGGAATTTTGCCGGTCGCTTTTCCGGTGGCTCCAGCAGATCCGCCAACGTCGGGATGGAGCCGTTATGCAGATAGGGAGCGCGCGTCCATAGCCCGTCAAGCGGGAGGTTGGCATAGCCGAACGTCTTCTCAAACGACTTGAATTGATATGGCGTGCCCTTGAAGAGTTCGGCCACTTGAAAGTCGCGTAGGCGTTCCGTGTACGAGTCGAGCCGGTGAGGGTCGACTCCGAGTTGCTTGTTGGGCTCGACTTTGGGGTCGTAATTGAGTTCGACCTGTCCGAGTTTCTCGCCCTTGAAAACGTAGCCCTGGACATCCCGATATCCATGGCAGGCCACGCAATCATGCTTCATGTAAGTGTCGCGTCCCCGCGCGACTGCCACAGCGTCAGTCCGATAGGGGCTCGGTGGCGGCCGCAGGCTCTTCAGCCAATCTGCGATACGATCGATGGCGGCGTGGTCGACCGTCTCCGGAGTGACCCCGGCGCCGAGAGCCGCCGAGAGGTTGCGCTCGGCCAGCGAAGTGTTGTTGCCATCCCAATGCAAATGCATGCCTTCGCGCGGACCCTGCTGAAAAATTGATGGGAAGTCCGCCGTCCCGATGAGCTCCTCGGGCAGCAGCGAGCTCATCGGCATATTCGCTTGTATCCGCTTGTACGGACCGAAGGTGTCAACACGGCCGGGGCCCCACGGCGGCTGCTTCTCGAGCAGCGGCAACAGCCGCGACCGGCGCGTCACCAGGCCTTCCCGTAACGCTGGTATCACGTACCAGCGGTAGATCGCCTCTTCGATGCACCCTAGTTTTGGCCCGGTCTGGTTTATGGCTGGAATCAGGATGTCCGGCGAGAGGCGCTCATCCGTGGCGGAATCGAGCAAAAACCGGATAAAGCGATACAAATCCAAGTTATTGGACGGCATGGCCGGAACCACAAGCCGGGCAGAGTGCGCTTTATCGTCCCGATTCGGCAGCGAGACCGTGCCCGTATGGCATGTCGCGCAATTGAACCAGACAACTTCGACACTGCGATCAATGCGCCGCGCTATCCCGATCGGCAGATCTCTCGGTCGATCATCGGCGTCGTTCTCATACAAAAAGCCAAATGCGGAATAGTCGTCGCGTTGTTCGAAGGCCTCCGGAAAAAGCCGCGGAAGGGCACGCCAGACGCGATAGGGGATCCCGCTATTTTGCTCGGCGCCTATCGAACCGTATTTGAAGTGCTCGACTATATCGGCATAGCGGGGAGTGTGATTCTGCGAAACGCGCAAGAGCACGATCAATCCGAGCGCGGTGCCGACCAGACCGATGAGAAAAACGAGCGCCAACAACAAATAGACAGGGGTCCAAAGACGCGAGCGTCGGCGCAGCGCTTCCTGAACGGCCGTGATCGGGAGTTCACGGTTCATGGAAAAACCTCGGCCGGTTGCGGCACACGAAGTTCTGGGTGCGTGTTGTAGACCGTCATCAGTTGCTCGACCATCGTTTCATGATCCGGGAAACGCAGGGGTTCGTAGCAACCCAGGGGATTCTTCGGCGCATTCAGGAGACAGCGATTGCAATAGGTGCACGGCCGCGGCGGCAGATCGTCGCCGGCCGCCCAAAACCGCAACAAATCGGGGTTCGCGATCAACGAACGGGCGATCGCGATGCCATCGCAATCGCCGGAATTGATGGCATCGCGAATCTTGGCGGCGGACTGCCAGCCGCCGGTCGAGATCACGGGTATCTTCACGGCCGCCTTAATGGCTCGCGCCTCGTCCAACCCAACACCTTCCACCGGCCTGCCGCGCTTCATTCGGAACCAAAGCCAACGGAAGATCGGTCTCAGAACCGGGTAGCGGAACAAAATATAATTGCGGAATGTGCTGACGCCGGACGAGATCGCCACATCGTAAGTCGCCGCCGCGGTTTCGAACGAAAAATCGCCCGGCGGGTTTAATGGATGCGGGAACAGGCTGCCCGTCGAGACATGGATGGCGTCCGCACCGGCGGCTTCGCACCAGCGCGCGACCTCGATGCTCTCCTGGAGAGTGTTCCCCTTCTTTTCCCAAGGAATCACATTGTTGTGGTCGACGGCACTGATCTTGACTTGGAGGTGGTAGCCGCCGCCGACCTCCGCGCGGATCGCCTGGATGACGTCGAGCAGGAAACGCGCGCGATTGGCGAGCGAGCCGCCGTATTCGTCGGTCCGGTCGTTAATGCCCGAGCTGAGGAATTGCGTGAAGAGATAGCCGTTGGCGGCGTGCAACTCGACTCCGTCGAGGCCCGCTTCGCGCGCTCTCCAGGCTGCCCGAGCGAAGGCTTTAATTGTGTGATGGATTTCCGGCAGGCTCATCGCGCGGCAGAGGATGCCGTGTAAAGTCTCTTTTCGACTCGTCGACGACAAGGCTGGCCGCGTGTAGTTGTGTACCCCCGGGATGTCCAACTGTCGTCCGGAGTGAGAGAGCTGCATAATGAATTTGCAGTCAAAGCTATGAACGGCTTCGCCGAGCTTCTGCCAATGCGGGATAAACGCGTCGCGATGCACCGTCGCATAGCCCGCGATGATTCGTCCCTCCATCAGTACGGGTACGTAAGAGGAAATGATGGCGCCGACGCCGCCCTTGGCGAACTTGCACTCCCAATTGATGCGGGTCTGAGTAAGCGAGCCGTCTTCGTTATCGAAACGTCCGGAAATGCTTGAGCGGAAGATCCGATTTTTGACCTCAAGATTACGGAAGCGCAACGGCGTAAATATGACATCCTGGTTCATGCGGCGCCGCCCTCCCTCAGGCTACGGTGCCAAACCGAATTCAAGAGGGCGGTCACAAAGGCCCACGCCGGGCAGCCATTCCAGTGACCATGCATAAACACCGTCTCGGGGCCCGGAGTGCTGGGTTCCGCGGCATCGAGTTTCAACATGACGATCGCGCCAGGCTGAATTTCTCCGGCGACGAAAGGCGACGCGAGACCCGACTCGACGGTTCTTGGGACCTGCTTGGGCGGGGCGAGACAACGGCCGAGCATGGCGTCGTCGCCAAGCGACGTCGCGTCCGGGAGCGCCCGAAGTTGCCGCATTCGCTCCAGCGCAGCCACGATTCCATGCACGCCAATCGCGGTCCCATGCATCGTCCAACGGTTCTGTTTGGCACGCTCGACAAGGAGCGCGCGCCCCCGGCGGAGCCGCCCGGTGATCAACCAAATGATTTGTACGGGTGAAAAACCTTCCCGGAACCGGTCAATAAGGGTCGCGGCCCTCCAACTCTCCGGATCGGCCGCATAAAGGGGATCAAACAGCCGCCCGACAATCTCCTGGACCGTAATCGCGGCGCCATCGCGGGTGCCGTCGCCGCGCACGAAGGTTGCGAGCTTATCGAGTTGTTGTTCGTTCCACAGCGCTCGGCCGCTGGCGGGATCGAGCGCGATCGCGAGTTCCCGCTGTCTTTCCGCGCGGACCTGGTCGCCGCGCGCCGCGAGCGACGGTAAAGGCTGACCCTTGATCTGAAACCACCGCCGGATACGGCCGGCAATCAGCCGATTCACAAGAGGGCCGCGCGGGAGAAATCTGCGGTCGAGGCGCGGCTCCTCGTTGAAGGCGCGAATCTCCGCGGGATCCGCGACGAGCACAAGATCAACGAGGCCGGGCACTCGAATGCGTTGCGCCATGACTCATTTCGCCGATTTTGGCCAAGGAAAGAAGCTGTTGCGCACGTCGGCGAGAACCGGGCCGAGCGATGGCGCGTGCCGCAACAGCACCTCTCGCATGCCATTCCCTTCAACCCAATCGATTCCCACTGGCGTGTAGACTTCGGGCGTATAGTCATCCGTCAAAAATCGGTCGCTCTTAATTCGCCGGGGGGCCAGCGCAATGAATATGCGAAATGCCGTATCAGAGATTGCGAAACCGGGCGGTGGGGTTTCCGCGAGAGTGCCGGTGAGGAGGTCGACGCGTTCCACGTCGCCATAGATCTTTTCGAGCTCACCCCGCCACTGTTCGTTGTCCGTGAGCTCGCCAAAGCTCTTCGGCACGCTCATCCGCAGCATGCGGCGAAACGCGCAATAGCGGGGCACGCCGCGTTCGCGGTCGCGGAGGATGTCGGTCGCCGCAAGGTCTGTGTAGATGCCCTGATTGATATTCTTCTGCAGCGTGCGCAAATGCGTCGGATAATTGTGGAGCACGGGCGCGCCGCAAAAACTCGTGCCCAAGGAATAGAGCACATCCTCGAAAGGCATCATGCGATGGACCCGCGTTGTGCCGCCGGCGATTAACTCCGCAAGCGTGCAGGATAGCAGCTCTACGTCGTCGCTGTGTTGCCGGAAAGAGAAAGCGTCGGGAATCAATGAGTGCAACCGGTAGACGGCCGTAAACTCTTCCGTGATGGAATAGGGTACCCCGTAATGGTTTTGCGGCGATTCGGGAATGCCGCACAGGAGATCGTTGTGCAGCGGCCGGCCAAAAGCCTTGAAATAGGCTTCCCCGAGCACTCCCCACCAGGTGGCCCGCATTCCGTATTGCAAGGTGGGCATCTGAAGCAACGCGGGCGTCCATTCGGTCGCATGGATTTTAACGAGGAGGGCGGCGACAATCAGCCGAGCCTTCTGAAATAGCCATTCGCCATCTTTGTCCGGGTATTCTAAATGCATGCGGTCGACGACCGCATTGTGCTCGCGCGTAAACAGCGTGTGCATGGTCGACAGCCCGATCCACCAATTGCCGTTGACGGCAGCGGACTCCTGCTCTGGATCTTCATCGGAGGCATGTGGATCTAGGGGCAGATGACCGGTCTCGTCCAAATGCATTTTGCCGTCCGGGAGAAGTCCGCCATTGCTGCTGCGCACACGGTGCTGCACCCCGAGATCGGAGCCGTACATTTGCGACGCATCCCACCAATGGGTGGCCGTGTTGCGGTAGGTCGCCGGCCGCCCCTCGTCCGCCGGGCCCCGATGGCCGTCAGGACACGTTCGCCGGATCGTCATTTCGGGTGTCGGCCAATCGTCGCCTTCCGGGACGGGGAAGCAAAGCGGCGGATTGACCTTGTCGTTGACGCCGTGACTCAGCCAATCATGGACCATGAATTGTAACCAAGCCGGCAAGAGGACGCTCACACTCGTAGCCGGGATGAATTTGTCCCGCGCAAGAAGGTCGCGGCTGATGACCCGCGGATTGGGTTCGTATAGCGCGGGGGGCGTCTCACCGAAGGTTTCGGCGAGCGGCGCGTTGCGCCCGAAGCGCATGTCTACCATTCCCATCCAAGGTTTCGATAGATCGTTGAAGCTCCCATCGGCGGTCCGGCAATGGCGAACGTCGAAATCTCCCGGGGGGGCTGGATCGCGCGGCGAAGTCTCGGTATCAATAAGGTTGCGCCGTCTTAGATCGATGCGCAACGCAGCGAGGTTGGCTACAGAAAGGACAAAGGGCAGCCGATGCCAGACTCGCCAGAGATTTATCCTCCGAAAGCTGGCTGCAAACAGCCGCTCGAATAAATTCGCTGCCATGCCAATCCCCCCTTTGCAAGATCGTGGTCAATTATTGACTTTATATATATCATAGTCGAAGCCGCCAATGCACGTCAACCCAAGAAGTATCCGCTTCCGGTGTTTTGCGCGTGCCTTTCAAACGACGTTTAAACGGACGCCGTCGCTTTCCCCGGCAAGAGCATCGGGTGGCCAACCGGCGGGACGATGATTCCGCGCTTCGGAATTGCGGCAGCTTGCTGGTTCGCCGACGAGGCGCTGGCCGCGGGCCACCGCCTGAAACCGCGAATCATGGTTGCATGCGCCGGCTCGCGGCAACCAATCCATGACGCGGCGGGAAAGCGAAGCCACGTTCCGCCAGAAATGAGGGGCGGCCGAGGGTTGGCCCGGCGTTTAAAGGAAACACAATGTCGATGAAAACCGCCGCCGTCATAAGACATGTTCATTTCGAGGATCTCGGTTCCTTCGAGGAGCCTTTGACGCGGGCCGGCTATGAGGTCCGTTATTACGATGTTGGCCTTCGCGGCCTCCCGGCACTCGATTCCTTCGCTAACGGTCTCGTCATCGTGCTCGGCGCGCCCGTCGGCGCTTACGAGGAGGACAAATATCCCTTTCTCAGCGAGGAACTTAATCTTCTCACAACACGCATTGCGGCCGGCCGGCCTACTTTCGGCATCTGCCTTGGCGCCCAGCTCGTCGCCCGCGCGCTCGGCGCCAGAGTCTATCCGTCCGGTGTCAAGGAGATCGGCTGGGGGCCGGTCGATCTGACGGATGCCGCCGCATCCACGCCGCTTCGGCATCTGGCACGAACGCCGGTGCTGCATTGGCACGGCGATACCTTCGACCTGCCGCAGCGCGCCGTCCATCTCGCCTCGACAGCGATGTGCCGCAACCAGGCCTTTTCCTCGGGTTCCAACGTTCTCTGCGTGCAGTTCCATCCCGAGGTCGACCCAACCGCCGGGATCGAACCATGGCTCGTCGGCCACGCGGCGGAACTCGCTGGTGCCGGGATCAATCCACGCGATCTGCGCGACAGCGCCAACGCCGCCGGAGCCTCGTTGCCCGCCAAGGCGCGTAAAATGTTCGAAGAATGGCTAGAAGGACTGCGGCCATGACCGCGAAGGAGGAGGCGGCATCATGACGGTCATCGCGATTCAGTCTCAAGTGGTGCACGGCCATGTCGGCAATAGCGCGGCTGTCTTTGCCCTGCAAGCCTGCGGCATCGAGGTCGCGGCGGTGCCGACGGCGCTTTTGAGCAACCATCCGCATTATTCTTCGATGCGTGGGGGTGTGCTCGACGCAAAATTCGTGCGCGATCTGCTCGCTGGCGTGGAAGAACGCGGTCTCGTCGACACCTGCAAGGTCTTGATCTCCGGCTATTTGGGCTCGTCCGCAATCGCCGCCGCCGTGATTGCTTTCGTCCGCCGGGCGAAGGCGCGAAACCCAAAGCTTCTCTATCTATGCGATCCGGTCATGGGCGACGCCGATCTCGGCTTCTACGTGGACGAAGAGATGCGCGCCCTATTTTGTGAAGGCCTTGTCCCATTGGCGGATATTATTACGCCGAACCAATTCGAACTTAAGCATCTGGCGGGACGCGCGCTTGCGACGGTCGAAGGCATTGTCGCGGCCGCCCGCGGGCTTGGGCCATCGACGGTTGCCGTAACCGGCGTGCGGCTCCAAGACGAATCTTCCGGGATCGTTCAGACCTTGGCAATCGAGCCACGGGCCGCCTGGATGATCGCGACTCCCAGGCTTTCCTGCCGTCCCTCGGGGACCGGCGATCTCTTCACCGCGCTTTTCGCCGCCGCGCTGGTGCAGGGCCTCACAACCGGAGCGGCACTCGGCCGCGCCGTCTCCGGCGTCTACGGCGTTCTGAAGGAAACGGAGCGGCGGCAGTCCTATGAGCTGGCGCTCGTCGCTTCGGCGGAGCGCATGCTGCGTCCCCATCCCCTCTTCGAGTCGTCCGGCATCCCCGCGCGTGCCGGTACCGGCAGTTCACAGGCGGTGCCCTCCGCGTCTTCGCAACGATGACGCGCGCCGCGCCCACCGGGACGGCGCAAGCTCCGCGTGCCTATCGCGCCACTGGTTTCCCTAGGCTGCCATCATTCACTAGTTTCATAACCGTAGGCCGGGGTCTCGAACTCGACGACGGGCTGCGGACGGCCGGGAACTTCGAGCGGCTGCGGCAACCGGTCGTTTCCGAACGACGACCTCGCAAAGATTTGGTCCGGCGTCCGGTTGAAGATCGTATTGGCGGTCACGTAGTTCGACATGCTGCCCACCGGAACGGCCGGTCCGGGATCGAGGAAACTGCGCCGGTTGACGGTGAGCGGCGGACGTTCGTCATAGTACCGCTCCGCCACCTGCGGGCGGTGGCGATGGCGCGGTTTGGTTTGCGCGTTGGCGGAGGCCGCGAACGCGGCCACGGCGGCTGCGGCCAAAACGATCGATACTTTTTTGTGATACATTTCGGAACTCCAAAGCTTTCCTTAGCCTAAACGCAATGGCCCCGGTTTGGTTGCATGGCGGGGTTGACCGCTCCATCAACTTTGAGCTTATTTTTGATTTTGCGACTTATTCCTTGCCGCCCTACCCGCGCCTGAGGGCAAGTTTGTTTGATTCCGTGGCGCGAGCAGTACGAGCGGAACGCTGCATCAAAATACTTAATTTTTGCGCACAAGAGGTTGCGCAATAGACGCTGTTTCGACATTGTGGTTCGGTCGTCGACGGTGGAACAGCGAGAGCGCGCTTTGTTGAAAGGGGAGCGTAAAGGCGTGACGACAGGCAGCACCGCGCCCGTGCGGCAAGCAAAGCGAAACCGGGTTGGACAATTACGACAAAGGAGGGAGGATGTACAGTTTTCCAGGCGCCAATCACAATCTCCACCGCAAGCGCGTCAGGGAGCGTACCAAATTGTACAATATTAGCACGATTGTGATGGTATTCTCCTTATGTCTGGCGCAGCAAGCCCAAGCGGGTGAAGAGAAACCTCCTAATGTGACGTTCGACAAGGATTGCACCTCCGAATGGTTCACCCTGCGCGTGGGGTACACCAAAACGCTACAGGTGGCGTCGTGGATACGGGATGTTGGCAACTGGGGATGGCAGTGCCATTATAGGGTTCAAGCGGAGGGCGCTTTTCTTTCAAACGATCAGGTATTGGGAAAAGACACCTCGAAGTACGTGTGTGAACTGGATTGGTTAGATGTCTGTTCATGCCGAACCGAGTGATTTTCATGACCTCCTTCAACCCCTTGTCATGGTGGAGATCGGCGCGGGCAAAGCGCGCGGCGGGACCGGCGATCTGCCGGCCGCCCGCCGCGGCTAACAACACCGCACCTGAGTGCGTCCAAAAGAAGGGAAGCATCATGCGAAAAACAAGTCTGAGGGTTGCAGCAGCATGCGCCACGTTGCTTTGGACCGGGGTGGCGCATGCCCAGCGGTTTACCGACAACGGCGACGGCACGGTCACCGACCATCAGACTGGTTTGATGTGGGAAAAGAAAACCCCAACCGGCAGCGGCGGCGTGCACGACGCGAACAATAAATACACGTGGTGCGCCAGTGGTGACACCGGGTGCCCGAGCCCGAGCAACTTAGCGGACGGGACGGTGTTCACGGTGTTTTTGGCGACGCTGAACAACGGCGCCAACGATAAGATTAGCGGTAGCGACGATTCGCCCATCACCGGCTGCTTCGCGAATCACTGTGATTGGCGACTGCCGTCGATCGTGGAACTCAAGAGCATTTTCGATCGGGACAGAGCAGCCGGTTGTGCCACCGGAGAAAAGTTAGGCCTTCCTTGCATCGACCCCGCATTTGGGCCGACGCAGCCCGACAATTACTGGTCGGCCACTACCCGCAAACAAGCCGCCGCCTCCGCGCGGGGCGTGGACTTCGGCGATAGCAATATTACCCGCTTACAA
>Ga0073928_10011086_pt1 | contig 10576 bp, 8 predicted proteins | sample PaiPotPPA55metaG_FD_76969 | JGI IMG/M metagenome (GOLD analysis project Ga0073928, IMG submission 76969) | Iron sulfur acid spring bacterial and archeal communities from Banff, Canada, to study Microbial Dark Matter (Phase II) - Paint Pots PPA... ...
CGATCGGGGGCTGTTGCCGGATCGCACTCGGGCATGGCTCCCGCAGCGGTGCATCGTGCCACTGCCAGACTATCCCACGGCAGCCGCAGGTTGGGCGGCGGCTGTTGAAAAGGCGTTGCAGGCCAGGGAGATGCGCGCCGCGTTCGACCTAAGGGTCCGCGACGAATGCCGCCGGCGGCCGTTCGAAGGGTTCCTTATGTCAGCCAAGGCGATGATAACCGGCGTCGGCATCAAATGCGCGATGTTCCCGCCGCCATGGATTGACTGGAAAGCGACTGATTGAAGAGCAACCAAACAAGGGAAAACTACAGTGATTTCAGCAACAGCGTGGGGCCGCCTCATGGGGCCGCCTGGACGGCCCCGCCGCCACCGCTGCCGGATGACACGGAAATCCCAAGCTCAATCATTGCCGTCAACGATAGGCCAGACGAGTCACCGACGACGCGAAGCAGGACGACCAGGAGATGCGCGCCAAGTTGATGCGCGCCGCGTTCGACCTGGGGATGCGCGAAGAATGCCGCCAGCGGCCTTGTGACAAGCGCATCCCGTTCATTTTTGGAAAGTGGATTAGGGTCCGATAACTTAGCAGCCGTATCCGTGTCATCGCCGCGCCACAGGCGGGTGGACAAAAGTTGCCCCTCTGGCGTTGCCCTATTTTCCTTTACGCAATTAGTAGTGCTCAGCCTCGCGTCGCGTGCGGCCTGTTGCCCGATAATAGCGCAATGAAATATTACGGGCTTCATTAATACAACCTGCTGAAAGCTCATAGCTAGTCAATCGCAAGCCGTCGGCGAACCATTATTTGTGGCCATCGGATTGTGCCCCTGGCGGCGGCGCTGAACACCGTCCTCGTCACTACGACTACGCGCAGGCTCCTAATCGGTGCTTTCGTGTGCGAGAACGCTGAGCAATATGCACTCACAGGAGTTGCCGAACCGGTCCATGCCTGCCGCGTAACCGGGAGGGGTGATACTCGCCCATTGAGTGTTTTCGCGAGCAGCTTGGCGTCCGGTGAAATCCAATAGTTCGCTCGATGGAGCTTCGCCGTGATTCCGTCTGCTAGAGGATTCTGCAAAATGGTCAGCGGGAAGGTCAATGCAGTGCCGGTTTTGTCGGGAGCCACCCTTTCCCGCCTCGAATCAATTTTACTCGTACCCAGAAAAATTGCTTAAGTCCCGCGCAGGGGAGGAAGCACCCAATGTGGCAGCAGGGCTACGACCCTTTGCACAACGCCGTGCTATCGACCGCGGTCGCTGCTGTGCCGATCGTGATGCTGCTCGGCGCACTCGGCGTCATCCGCATGAAGGCGCACTATGCGGCCGCAATCGGGCTGTTGGCGGCCCTCGTGGTCGCCGTGTTCGTCTTCGGCATGCCGGGCGGAATGGCGGGGGCGCGCCGCGCTCTACGGGGTTGGGTTCGGCCTGCTGCCGATCGGCTGGATCATCTTCAACGTCATCTTCCTCTATCAGCTCACACTGGAATGCGGTCAGTTCAAGATCCTGCAAGACACCCTCGTCAGCGTGACCGACGATCGCCGGCTGCAGCTTCTCCTGATCGCGTTCTGTTTCGGGGCGTTCTTCGAGGGGGCGGCGGGCGGCGGCACGCCGGTGGCGGTGACTGGCGCCATCTTGATCGGGCTCGGCTTCTCTCCGCTGTCGGCCTCGGCGCTCTCGCTCATCGCCAACACGGCGCCAGTCGCCTATGGGGGCCTCGGCACTCCGATCTTCGCCCTTCAGGGGGTCACGGGGCTCGACCTCTACGAGCTTTCGGGCATGGTCGGACGCCAGCTCCCGTTCTTCTCGCTCCTCGTACCGTTCTGGCTCGTATGTGCCTTCGCGGGCTTCCGCGGCATGCTGGGCGTCTGGCCCCCGATCTTGGTAAGCGGCGGCAGCTTCGCGATCAGCCAGTTTCTGGTGTCGAACTACAGCGGTCCGCTGCTCGTCGACGTTGTCTCAGCCCTGGTCTCGATCGCAGCGCTCAGCGCCTTCCTGCGGGTCTGGCGACCAGCGCAAACCTGGCACAGCGCCGGAAACCGAATATCGTGCGAGGTCTCAGTCGCGCGCGATACCTCGCCGATGCGCCATGAGCGTGGCGCAGTGCTGCGCGCCTGGGCGCCCTGGATCATCCTTGCCGCGTTCGTCTTTATCTGGGGCATCCCGCCGGTCAAGAGCATCCTCGACGGCCTCTCAACCGTGAAGATCCCGGTTCCGGGACTGCACGCGCTCGTCGCGCGGGTGCCACCGGTCGTGGCCCAGCCGACGCCAGAAGCGGCAATCTACAATTTCAACTGGCTTTCCGCGCCGGGGACCGCAGTCTTCCTCGCAGCAATCGTTGCAGGCTTCGTCATGGGCTACGGCATCCCGCAGCTCGTCCGGTTGTACGTTCGCACGCTGTGGCTCATCCGGTATTCGCTTCTCACCATCGCCTGCATGCTCGCGCTAGGCTATGTCACGCGTTATTCCGGCACCGACGCAACGCTCGGCCTTGCGTTTGCTTACACTGGCCTCTTCTATCCCTTCTTCGGGACGCTACTCGGCTGGGTCGGCACCGCGCTCACCGGGACCGACGCTGCCTCGAACGTGCTCTTCGGCAGCCTACAGAAGATCACCGCGCAGCAGCTCGGCCTCGATCCGGTGCTCATGGCGGCCGCCAACAGCTCGGGCGGCGTCATGGGCAAGATGATCGACGCCCAGTCGATCGTCGTGGCGACCACCGCCACGCGCTGGTATGGTCATGAGGGTGAGATCCTGAGGTATGTCTTCTTCCACAGCCTCGCGCTGGCGGCCCTCGTTGGCCTGCTCGTGATGCTGCAAGCCTACGTGCCGCCGTTCACGGCTCTAGTCGGGTGGTGATGCGTCGTGCTCGCCGCCCCTGATCGGCGAAATCTGGGAGAGTCGCGCGGCTAATCCGCACCGGTTCTTTTCCACGTTCTGAAATTCTGTCACGGCGAGCGACCCAGTTCGCGACTCGCCTTCCGGATGCCACCAAATGCCGCCGGTCGCCGGTCGGGTTGACCCTTCGGGGCTAGGCTCCGTAGACTGCCCGGAATGCCGGACGATGTCAGCGCCGACGGTCGGAATGACCAATATTTCAAGTGGTGCTCGACGCCGCCGCTCGATTGAGGCGATCTTGAGGGTCGCGCGCGCCGCGATCGCAGGCGTCCTCCGGCTGCTGGTGTGGTTCTTGCGAACGCTAAGCGGACATGCAGAACCGATCGTCCGGCGGCAGCTTGATGGCGGTTATCGCCCCGAGCCGCCCGAGCAGGTGGCGACACCTCGTCAGGGCGCTTCCGTCGAGGTTACGAACCTGTCCGTCGCCTATCGCGACCGGCTGGCATTGCAAGATCTGACGGGGCAGTTCGCCGCCGGAAGCCTGACGGCCGTCGTCGGTCCGAACGGGGCGGGCAAAAGCTCGCTGCTCAAGGCGCTGGCCGGCATTTTGCCCGCGCGAACCGGCGAGGTCCGGTCAGCCGCCAGGTCTGGAGAACGCTTCGCCTATCTGCCGCAGCAATCCGAGATCGATCGCGACTTTCCGGTCACAGTCGGCGAGCTGGTCGCACTCGGCGGCTGGCGGTCCTTCGGCGCGTTCCGCCGACCGCCGGACACGCTGCCGGCCCGTGTTGCGGACGCGATGGCGAAAGCTGGCCTCGATGGCTTCCGCGCGCGCCAGATCGGGGATCTATCGGTTGGCGAATTCCAGCGCGCACTGTTCGCGCGACTCCTGGTGCAGGATGCGGCCGTTGTTCTGCTCGACGAACCGTTCACGGCGGTGGACGAGCGAACCACCGACGACCTCTTGCAGCTGGTGCGACGTTGGCACCAGGAAGGCCGTACCGTAATCGCCGTGCTTCATGACCTCGATCAGGTGCGCGAACATTTTCCGACGTCGCTGCTGCTGGCGCGATCATGCATCGGATGGGGTGACACCGCTTCTGTGCTGACCACCGACAATCTGATGCGCGCCCGCAATATCCTGCAGGGGCGAGCCGAGAACCCGGCGCTCGGATGAGCGGAGCATACAGTCTCCTGATCGGCCCGTTCGAAACGTTCGGGTTCATGCGCACGGCGCTCGTCGCCTGTCTCGCGCTCGCGCTTGCCAGCGGCCCTATCGGCACGCTGATGCTGCTGCGACGAATGAGCCTCGAGGGCGATGTCCTGTCCCATGCGGTCATGCCGGGAGCGGCCCTCGGGTTCCTGTATGCCGGTTATTCGTTCGCGGCGCTCAGCGTCGGCGGTCTCTTGACCGGAGCGCTGGTTGCCGGTTCGGCGGGAGTGATTGCGCGACTGCGGCCAAAGCGCAAGGAGGCGAGCCTCGCCGCGTTCTATCTGGTCTCGCTGGCGTTAGGCGTGATGATCGTGTCCGCCCGCGGCAGCAATGTTGACCTGACGCACGTGCTGTTCGGCACCGTGCTCGCGGTAGACATGCGAGGCCTGTTGTTCATCGCCGCCGTAAGCAGTGTTACGTTGCTTGTACTGGCGGCAATCTATCGGCCACTTGCGGTCGAATCATTCGATGCGGCCTTCCTGCGCTCGATCGGTGCCGGCGGCGGCCTGTTCCGGAGCATCTTCCTCGCCGCCGTCGTGCTCAACCTAGTCGCCAGCTTTCAGGCGTTCGGCACTTTGCTGGCGATCGGGCCGATGTTGCTCCCAGCCGCGGCAGCGCTGTGTTGGACCCAGAGGATCTGGCCGACCATCGCGCTCAACGTTGCGATCGGAATGGCGGCCGACTATGCCGGTCTGCTAATTTCCTATTATGCCAACGTGCCATCCGGACCAGCCATTGTGCTTGCGGGCGGCATTATATATGGCCTCTCACTGATCGGCGCCGGTCGGATGCAGCGCTACGGGAGCAGGCCTGTGGAGGAGGCTGATCGATGATCCATCGGACCAGCGTCGCCGTTGTGGCGCGCGTCGTTCTCGTCGCGCTCGCGGTGTTGCCGGCTGCGCCTCTGCGGGCCGCCGACAAGCCGACCGTGGTTGCGACTTTCAGCGTGCTCGCCGACATGGTTGCGAACGTCGCCGGCGACCATGTCGACCTCGTCACCATCGTTGGCCCGGGCGGCGATACTGAGCTCTACCAGCCGACGCTCGCCGACAGCCGCACCATGGCTGGGGCGCGCATCGTCTTCATGAACGATCTCAACGACGAGTTCGAGCCGTGGCTCGAGCCGCTTCTCAAACAGGCGGGCTTTGCCGGCACCAAGGTGGTTGCCAGCCGAGGCGCGAAAACGATCACTGGCGAGGAGGAGCATCCTGTCAGCGGCAAGGAAGCGGCACCGGTAATCGATCAGCATGCTTGGCTCGATCCCAAGAATGGCATTATCTACGTGAAGAACATCGCTCAAGCTCTGGCGCGGGTCGACCCCGCCAACGCGGTCGACTACCACTCGCGCGCGACCGCCTATATCAAGCAGTTGCAAACGATCGATGGCTGGCTGCAGGCCGAGATGACGGCTGTTCCGGCGGCAAAGCGGCGCATCATTGCCTCTCACGATTCACTCCAATATCTGGCGAGGGCCTGCGGCATCACCCTGATCTCGATCAACGGCTGGACCAACAAAAGCGAGCCATCGGCGGCCGAGCTGGCACGGCTCGCCCAGCAGATCGAAGCGGAGCACGTGCATGCACTTTTCCTCGACAGCATCACCGACCCGCGCGCCATGGAACGTATCGCCAAGGAGACGGGCGCCGCGATCTCCGGCACGCTCTACGGCGATTCGCTGTCGAAGCCAGGTGGCGAAGCCGGCACCTATGCCGAGATGCTGCGCCACGACGTCGCCACGCTCAAGGCGGGTATGCTGAAAAATTGAAGCGGGTCGATGATGACAGTATCGCGCTTGAGGAGCGGACCCTTGCTAGCCAGCGCGGGCGCGCGGTTGTTGATCGCTGCAATCGCCGTGCTGTGTCTCTGGTGCGGCGTGCTCTGGGCCTACTTGGCACCGCAGCCGCAGCCGGTGAGCGATCGGCGCGCGGCACCTGCCCGGCCGAGCTTGCACCTCGTCGTCGCGTCCGGTCAGCCGGCTCCGGCGGGAGGTAGCTTCGACCGCTTCGACGTCGCGTCGCAGCCGATCGTTGCCCCGGTCAATGCTCGGGGACACGTGGCGTTCTACGCAAGCGTGGTGCGCAGCAAGACGACCGAGGGCATCTTCCTCGCCACCGGCCACGGCGTGCTCAAGGTGGCGGGGGTCGGCGACGTGGTGCCGAGCGCCGGCAAATTGTCGGAATTTGCCGGACATCCCATTCCTGCGCTCAACGATTCCGACAGGGTAGCGTTCGGGGCAGCCGTGGCCGGCGCTCATGCGACCGAGGGGGTGTTCTTGGCCAGCGAGGGCACGCTCAAGGCCATCGCCCTAAGTGGAAACGATGCGCCGGGCGTGTTTACTGGGACCTTCGTCGATTTCGACGCTCCGGCCATCAACAACTGGGACGAGATCGCATTCGTGGCCACGGTGCGTCGCGGCCGCGAGACCTTCCAGGCGCTTTATCTCTACACCGGCGGCAAGCTCCGCAAGCTCGTGGCTGGGGGCGAACGGCTCCCGCCCCCCAATCGCGGCACTTTCGACAAGTTCGGCGTGCCCGCTATCAACAACAAAGGCGTGATCGCATTTCCGGCCGTGCTCGATCACGCAGCAGCGCTCGGCGGCATCTTCTTGGCCGGGACTCGCGACTTGCGACTGCTCGTGAGCGTAGGCGATCTTGGGCCAAGCGGAGCTATGCTGGTCCGGTTTTCGGAGCGTGTCGCCATCAACGACGAGGACGATGTCGCGCTCGGCGCCCAGCTCCGATCCGGCGACGCCACCAAGGATGCAGTGCTGGTCGTCACCCCTAGCGGCATCGTGGAAGTCGCCGCCGTGGGCGATAGCGCGCCCGGTGGCGGCACGTTTGCGGCCTTCGGCCCATGGCCCAGCCTCGGTCCAGGCGATATGGTGGCCTTCGTGGCCGGTATCGACGGCGGTCCCGGCGCGGTTGGATTGTATGTCGGTCAGCTGCGCAGCGACCTTAGGCGCATCGCCATGGTCGGCGATCGCTTGGCCAACGGCAAAGTCCTGCCCGGTTTCGCGATCAACCCCGTCGCGTCCGCGGGATCGAATGGCGGCTTGACCTTTGCCACCATGGCGGAGCCGGGAGTCGGCGAGAACGGCATCTATTATTTTGGACCGCCTGCCACTGCGGATTGATTGCGTCGCGCCCGTTTCATCGTCAGAGCCAAACGGCGAAGATGAAACAGAGGGTAGGTCGAATGGTTGTTGTTCAGCTGCCAGTCGGCTTGCGCAACCACGGGCATCGTCAGCATAGATGGTGTCGTAGTTGCATCGGCCGAACCAAACCTATTGTGCGCTCCCGAACGGCGCCGCCGGATGCATTGCTCAAGCACTCCAATCGCCACGTACGCATGATGAATATGTTGGCCAATGTCATTAGACTTGTTTCCGTCGCTCTTGCGCTTTTAGCACCCTCCCATCTCGCCAAAGCGGCCGACCACGGACAATTGGGTCCGACGTCGCCTGAAATGAAGGCTTGGGTCAATTCGCTTGAGAATAAATTGAGGGAGGGCTGCTGCTCGACTGCTGACGGATGGAAACCTGAAGAAGTCGAATACGACATGAGGGACAACAAGTATCGCGTAAGGATAGAGGGCAAGTGGTATGACGTTCCAGCAAACGCAGTGATCGACCGGCCGAACAAACTCGGCTTCCCAGTCGTCTGGTACTATAAGACTTGGGACAACGGGATAACACCATCCATTTCGATCCGCTGCTTCATCCCGGGAGCGGGCGGATAAGCGCACACTTGTCAGATCGGGTAATGCGGCCGACTGTCGCCAATGTGGTTGATCGCGTCAGTTCATGTCATAGGGCGGATATTCGGTGAACACATTCCTCGCGGAAATCAGGATGTGCTTCGTCGTCGTTTTGGCCGGCACCTCAGCGCCCTGCAGCATCTTCATCGCTAGGGGCAACACCTCGTAGCCATAGCGGTCGAGATAATAGGCTACCGATCCGAGAACGATGCTGCCGCGGTTGCTCGGGTCGAGCTCCTTTTTTTCACTGGCGCCGCCATGGATGCTGCGGTCGACACCTTGGCTGACGATGACGCAATCGCTGATGCGACCGGCCCGTTCAACCGCCGCCTTGGCGGCGAGAGCAGTCGGATCGTCTAGAACAGCAACCAGGACCTTGCGCCTGGTCTGTACCGCCAGGAATTTGCCGAGCAGACCTTCCACACGAACGGGATTGCCGCTGGTATCGAGCCGTGTCACCGCAACGTCCGGAAGCTCCTGCCGCAGGGACTCGGTCACCCCTCGGACCCGGTCGGCCAAATAAGGCGCCGGACTACTGAGGTCACCCGCGATGACGGCGACCACGGTCTGATCCGCCCAGTTCTCTCGGGCGAACTCGCCAAGCGTCTTGCCGGCGATGCGGCCGGCCGCGAGGTTGTCGGCCGTGTAAAGCGGCGCACCCGGTACCGGATAATTCAGCGCCAGGACTGGAATGCCGGCCTCCTTCATCCTACGGCCGATCTCGACATTGGCATCGATATCGTCGTTATACTCGATCAGCAGATCGATCTTGCGGCCGACGGCATCGTCCGCATTGGCGATCGCCTTTTCTCCATCGCCACCATTGTCGTAATACATCAACTCCACTGGCAATCCGCGTGACGCCAGTTCGAAGCTCAGCCTAACCTCAGCCCCGGTGAAGCCGAGCCCCTCGAGGTGTGCGGCCGGGTCCTCGTTGAGGTTCGCGAACGCGATCCGGAAACGCCCGCCGCTCTCCCGCGACTTTGCCGATGCTGACGCCGAGGCGGCGCCGACGAGGGCCATAAGAAACTGACGGCGCCCCAGTCGGGGCGCCGTTGCCTTGCCATCCTGGTTCAAGCCTCGGTACCTACTGGATCGCTTCGATATTGACGAAGGTGCCAGTCAGGCCGACCGCTTTCGGAACCGTCATCGACAGGAAGAATGTCGCGCGCTTGGCGCTCGCCGCCTCGGCGGCGATCAGATCAGTGCGAACGTTCTCGATAATGTGGATACCGTTGTCGGTGAGCAGGATCACGTGCACCGGGAAGGCTTCATCCTTGTCCTCGCTCGGGATCACTTCCACGGCCCAGGTATCAGCTCCTACCACAACAACCTTCTGATCAACCAACCATTGCGCCGCCGACTTGCTCAAGCCCGGTTCGGAGCCGTTATAGGTGGCGTTCTGCTTCGGGAACTGCTTAAACAAATCGCCCCAGCCCGTATGCAGGAACACTGCATCCCCCTCGCGAAGCGTTGCGCCGTAAAGCTTCAGCGCGGCCTGGAGATCCGCTTCCGTTATGACGGTTCCGCCATCCAGGCACGGGCCGATGCAGGCGGCGTTGGGCTTCAGCTTGCCGGCATCCTGGAACACCTTGACGAGGTCGAAGATGACGCCGCGGGTCGCAAACGTATTGATGTGCTCGATTCCGAGCTTCTTCAAATAGTTCTGCGACACATATTTGCCCATCGGCGTCTGGTTGTAATAGCAGTCTTTAATGCCGATATGGCCCAAGCCGTCGATGTGGGTACCGACATGGCTCTGGCTCAGGTAGGTGTCTTCCATGTAGCTGAGCTTATTCTTGCCGTACTCGGCCCCGGGTACGACAGACGCGCTCGTCAATATGGTTTTCGTAAATCTCGTTCCGAACAGCGGGACGCCGTCGACGAGATTGTAGGCCATCGGGATAACTTTCCCGGTCTGGATTTCGGTGGCAGCCGCCTTAGTGACCGCTGCGGTCACTCGATTGGTCGCCCCGGTCTGGTCATCCGGGCCGAAGGGCGACGCTTTTACCAACGTCTTGCAATCAGCTTGGGCCATCGCGGCGACTGTCCCGCCCAGCGAAGCCAACACCGAAAGCGCAATGCTTGCGACCAGCGCGACGAGCTTCATGGATTCCTCCCTACGGTCCTTGGTTCAGGACCCTGCGACGAGATTATATTATTGTATAACTCAGAATGACAGAAATTGCGTCTTCAGGCAATCGAGCTTTCGAGCTTCCCACGGAGGTCGGCACGGTGGCGGGCGATGCAGCCGACCGCGCAGTCGCAACGACGGCCCGTCACCTGCTCGGCACGTGATGTAATACGATCTCGGCCATTTCGAGATCGTCTCCATTGTCCCTTTTGCCGAGACCTTTCGCGACACCGTCGCGATCCTCCATCTCACGATTCTGGCTCATCTTCCACTTGCCTTCGAGTCGCGTGATGGCAAAACGGAAACCTATGATGCTGCGCAACATCACTTCTATGTAAACCTTGGGCACATCCGACGGTGTCCAGGGCTTGGCTTCGTTCCTCTCCTGCTGGGCGGTAAGCTCGGTTACGTGCTGGTGCAGCCAGTCCTTGTCATCCATCACTTCGGGACGACCATAAGCGTGCACCACGGAAAAGTTCCATGTTGGCACGACCTTTCCGTGTTCGGCTTTAGAGGGATACCAGTTGGGCGTGATGTATCCCTGCGGTCCTTGGAAGATCATCAGAGCCTCGTCGCTGGCCGCAAGATCCTTCCAATGCGGATTGGCACGCGCGAGATGACATTCGATCATTCCGTACCGTC
>Ga0073928_10011087_pt1 | contig 10576 bp, 7 predicted proteins | sample PaiPotPPA55metaG_FD_76969 | JGI IMG/M metagenome (GOLD analysis project Ga0073928, IMG submission 76969) | Iron sulfur acid spring bacterial and archeal communities from Banff, Canada, to study Microbial Dark Matter (Phase II) - Paint Pots PPA... ...
TGCTAAAGGGGACAGTTAAATCAATATTGCCCTTCAGTTCGCCGGTAACTGCCCGCGGTGAGGCGCATAAAGGAATCGGGACTCCGTCCCCCGAACCTCCTTGGGATTTTGGCCGTGGGCTTGCTCCGGCAGGGACCGGCCCTGGGCCGGTCGGGTTGCCCGGGAGCGGCCACACCCGCCGTTTGCAAGGCTGCGTCGGCGCTCGAGGTGCGTCCTGAGCAGAGCTCTATCCTCAGAGACCCTGATGTGCACCCGAAGACTTGGCGGATTGAGGAAATCAGATGATACGATTTCTTTCTCTAGCGAGTCGTAGATAGGGGATACTTTTTGGGATGGGGCACAGAGTGGCACGGGCGTCCCGCCCGTCCCACTCTTTCAACAACTGGGTTTTTTAGGTGGAAACTATCGGCTGAACTGAACGTTGCAGCCGGCTAACCGTTAGGTGCGGGGCTTTGGGCAGACGCGGGCTGCTTTGGCGCCAGCACCTTTACCCTCATGCCATCCGCCAAGCTGTCCGACGGATTGACAATCACTTGATCGGTCTCGGATAGCCCGCCAGCAATTTGCAGGGTATTTCCGTCATTCAGGGTGATGTTGATTTTGCGAAGCTCCACTTTTCCGTCCGGCTGAACCACCCCCACGGCCGCTCCTTCCGCACGAAACAACAACGCGTTTGCCGGGATCGTGTAGAGTCCGGTCTCACCGGTTAGCTTGAAGGTGACTTGGACATAGGCCCCGGGCAACAGCTCCCCGCTTTCATTCGGTGTTTGCAGTTGAACCAGCATTGCGCGCGAGACCGGATCTATCGCCACCGCGGTGTTCGTCACCCGTGCTGGAAAGGTGCGGCCGGGATACCCCTTCAGCTTGAGGTCGCCTTCGGCGCCTAGTTTCACCAACGCCGCGACGGCTTGGGGTACTTCGATGTACACGCGCAACGGCGAGGTGCGCGCCTCGCGAAAGAGCTGGTTGCCCGAGCCCGCCGCGACGTAGTCGCCGATGTCGATGTTGCGCGCCGTCACGATGCCGTCAAACGGGGACCGGATGACCTTGAAGGCTTCGAGCGCCTCGAACTGATCGACGTTCGCTTGGTCAGCGACCACAGTCGCCTGGTTTTCGTGGTAAGTGTCCGCGGCGATGTCACGTTCCTGGGCGGTAATGACCTGCTGATTAAAAAGGTCTTGCTGGCGTTGAAAGGTGACCCGGGCCAGCTCAAGCGCCGCTTGGGCCACCTTGAGTTGCGCTTGCGCCTGAGCCAGTTCCTGATCCACCTCCGGGGTGTCGATCTCTGCCAGGACCGCGCCCGCCTTGACCTTGGCGCCGATGTCAAAGTACCAGGCCTTCAGGTATCCACTAGTCTGAGCGAAGATCGGTGCATCGGTATACGCTTGCGTGTGCCCGGGCAACTCCAACGGGATCGTCTCAGGAACTTTCTTGGGACGGACCACGCTCACCTCCATCGTTGGCTGATGCGAAACGGGCGGCGCCGCTCGCGCCTTGGAGGATCGCACCTGCCTTTCCAGAAAAACCAGCGCTATTATCAGGATGGCTGCCACCCCCAGGAAGAGGAATCTGTTTTTTTTCTTCCTGGGCTTTCTGGCAACCGATTCCTCGGTGGTAGTTTCAGTTGCCTTATCGTTAGGAGTCGTATCCACGTCGGAGTTCAGGGAGCATCATGGGCACCTATTGCCAAAGGCTGGCGGGTTAATCCGTTCAGTTACCGGAATTCTGCGCGCCCTTGTCAGGGATTTTTATTCATCTACCCCGCGGTCTCGGGACCCGCGGGTACCTCCGGCGAAGGCTCATCGGTTGAAACGCGTCTTTTTCTCCGGACGAGCATAAAGACCGTCGGAACAAAGAACAGGGTCGCTCCGGTGGCAAAGATCAGGCCCCCGATAACGGCCCGGCCAAGCGGCGCGTTTTGTTCCCCTCCATCGCCCAGGCCCAAGGCCATCGGAACCATCCCGATGATCATCGCCATCGCCGTCATGAGCACCGGCCGGATACGCACGTAACCGGCTTCCAGCGCTGCCAGGTACGCGTCCTTATAATGGTCGAGCCGCTCATTGGCGAACGTGACGACCAACACGCTGTTGGCCGTGGCCACCCCCATGCACATGATTGCCCCCATCAGCGCCGGAACGCTCAAGGTGGTGTGCGTGCTAAAGAGCATCCAGACGATCCCGGCCAGCGCGCAAGGCAACGCCGTGATCATGATAAACGGTTCGATCCAGGACTGGAAATTTATCACCATCAACAGGTAGACCAGCAACATCGCGAACGCCAAGCCCAGGTACAAGCCGATAAACGAATCGTACATCGTGCTGACTTGCCCTCGAACCGCGATGAAGCTTCCCCGCGGCAGGTCTTTCGTGGAGGCGTTCACCAGCTTCTGGATCTGACTGGCGACATACCCCAAATCTTTGCCGTCGACGTTTCCGTAGATATTGATTACGGGCCGGATGTTGTAGTGGTCAACCACCGGGGAAGTGGTGCCTCGTGAAAGGTCGGCGACGTTGTCAAGGATTTGTGCTTGGCCCGTCGTTGTGCCCCCAAGGATCGGCAGATTCCGTAGAGAGTCGAGCGAATCCATATCGTACTGCGGCGCTTGGGCGTTGATTTGGTAACTGACGCCATTCTGAGGATCGACCCAAAAGTTTGGCGCGGTCTGGTTCGAGCCGGCAAGCGCCCCGAGAACGGTTTGCGTTACCCCATCGGCCGTAATGCCCAGAATCGAGGCCTTCGTGCGGTCGATGGTGACGTTCAGTTGAGGCGCATCATTGAGTTCCTGAATCCGGAAGTCGACTGCGCCGGGGATCCGCCGAATCTGATTCAGGACGTTCGTGGCGAACTGAAAATTGCCCTTGGTATCGGCCCCGGTGATTTGAACGTCGATGGGGGCCGGTAACCCAAAATTAAGGATCTGGGTGGCGATATCGGGCGGCGGGAACCAAACGCTGACGTCCGGAAACTCGTGGTGCATGCGGGCACGGATGGCTTGAACGAAATTATTGGTCGGGTCGTGTTTCGGGCTCAGCGTCACGAGGATGTCGCCGTCGGCTGAGCTCACCGTCCCGGTCGTGTTGTACGAGGTGTTGATGCCGCTGTAGGGGATCCCCAGGTTATCGATGATGCCCAGCAGTTGATCGGCGGGGATGATCTGGCGGATCATCTGCTCGATCTGATCGACGGAGCGGGCGGTCTCTTCGATGCGCGTGCCGGACCTCACCCGGATGTGCAGGTCGAATTCTCCGGCATCGACCGAAGGGAAGAAATCCTGGCCGAGAAACGGCACCAAAGCCATGGAGACCGCCGTAAAGCCAAGGACCAGGCAGGTGAGCACGCCGCCGTGGCGGAGGCCGAAACTCAGCAGGTCGCGATAGCCCTCTCTGAATTGTTCGAATCGATGCTCAAAACCTTGATGGAAACGGGCGGCCCAACCAAAAAGCCGAAACCGTTTTTTCTGTCCGTCCGGATGTGAGGCGCCCTGGTGGCTTGGCATCCAATACATCGCCAAGGTCGGCACCAGCGTTCGCGACAGGATATACGAGGCGATCAGGGCGAAGATCACTGCTTCCGCCAACGGGGAAAACAGATATTTGGCTACTCCGGATAGGAAGAAGATCGGGACAAAGACGATGCAGATGCACATGGTGGACACGAGCGCGGGGGTCGCAATCTGCGCGGCCCCATCGCGAATGGCCTCCAAGGTGGGTTTACCTTCGGCCAAGTGCCGGTCGATGTTTTCGATGGTCACGGTGGCGTCGTCCACCAGGATGCCGACTGCCAAGGCCAGGCCCCCCAACGTCATGAGGTTCAGCGTTTGCCCAAGGGCGCTCAGCGCGGCAATGGAGGAAAGGATGGCCAGCGGGATCGAGACCGCGATGATCAGGGTGCTCCTCCAATCGCCCAAAAAGAGAAGGATCATGATGGCCGTCAGACACCCCGCGATCACCGTTTCGCGCGCGACGCCGTCGATGGCCCCGGTGACGAAGATCGATTGGTCTGCCAGCGGTATAATGTTCAGGGCCGGCGGCAGGGTCGTTTTCAAGGGCGGGATCAAACCCTTGATGCCTTGCACGACGGCCAAGGTCGAGGCGGTGCCGGTCTTTTGAACGACCAGCAGGACCGCCCGCTTGCCGTCGATACGGACAATGTTGGTTTGTGGCGTACTGCCGTTGTAAATATGGGCCACATCGCGGATGCGAATGGTTGTGCCATCCGGCAGCGTCTTGATCGGGATCGCATTTAGCCGCCCCATCGTGTCCGGGCTCGCATTCAGCCGGACCTGGTATTCGAACAACCCGATTTTCTGAGTGCCGGAGGGCAGGATGAGATTCTGCGCGTTAATCGTGTTGACGACGTCGTAAGGCGTCAGCCCGTAGCCTTGGAGGGCCTTATAGTCTAAATCGATTTCCAAGTACCTCTGCTTCCCCCCATAGGGGTACGGAACCGCCGCGCCCGGAACCGTGATGAGCTGCGTCCGAATAAAATTGAGGGCATAGTCATTGAGTTCTTGCTCGGATAGACCGCTCAGCCCCAGGCTGAGGACGGGCACGTTGGTCGCGCTATAGCTGAGGACCAAGGGCGGCGTTATACCCGTCGGCAGCTGTTTTAGATCCGCTTGACAGACCGCGGTGACCTGCGCGATGCCCCTCGGCACGTTGGCGTTTGGCTGCAGGAAGATTTTTACCACCGCCATACCGTACAGCGATTCCGATTCGATGTGCTCAATGTTATCGACGGTCGTCGTCAGCGTCCGTTCGAAAACGCTCGTGACGTGGTTCGCGATGTCCTCCGGCGCCATCCCCGTATAGGTCCAGATGACGGAAATAACGGGGATATTGATGTCCGGATAAATGTCCTTCGGGGTGCTGAGAATCGAAAGGACACCGGCAATCAGAATGAAAATCGCCAGGACAATGAACGTGTAAGGCCGTCTTAAGGCTAAGTTAACAATCCACATTGGATGGCAAGTGAGTTAATCGTTTGTGGTTGCCACCTGGAGGATGGCTGGTCCCTTGATGCTCGCCCCTACATCGGTTCGGGCCGTGCCGGCGCGGTGGCCGCCACGACCGCGCCGGTAGCGAGACCGCCCGGCGGGTTGGCAATGAGCTGGTCGGATTCCGACAATCCTTGGGCGACTTGCACCCTCCTTCCGAAATCTTGAGTGATCTGGACCTTTCGGACTTCGACCGTCCGGTCGGAATGAACCACGGCCACGGCCAGTGATCCATCAGCCTCGAAGATCAAGGTTTTTACAGGGATCGTGACCGCGGTGCTGGTCCGAAGCTGCAAGGTGACCTGAACGAAGGCACCCGACGGAAGTTCGCCCGTTTCGTTGGGCACTTGCAGTTCGATCAGCAGTCGTTTGCTGGTCGGATTAATGGCGCCTGAGGTCGTGACCACGTGAGCCGCAAACTTTCGAGCGGGAAACTGGTTGACGGTCAGATCGGCCTCATCCCCCACGTGCACCAAGGGTGCGAACCCCTCGGGCGCGTCGAGGTACACCCGTAAGGGCGAGAGGCGCGCCATGCGGAACAGCTGGATACCCGATCCTGAGGGCACGTAGGCCCCGATGTCGGTGTCTCGCGCGGTCACGATCCCGTCGAACGGCGCCCTGACGTGCTTGAAGTCTTCCAGGGCTTCCAACCGGTCTACGACCGCTTGGTCAGCAATCACCGTGGCCTCGCTGCTATGGTAGTTGCTGGCGGCCGTATCGAAGTCCTGCGGCGAAATCACATTCGTTTTCAAGAGCTCCTGATAGCGACGGTAGGTAACTTGCGCCAGATCCCGCGCGGCCGTTGCGACCCCCAGTTGCGCCTTAGCTTGGGCGAGTTGCTGATCCACGGTCGGGGTGTCGATGTCGGCCAGGACCTCGCCGGCCTTGACCTTAGCGCCGATGTCGAAATACCAGGCTTTCAGGTAGCCGCTGGTCTGAGCGAAGATCGGCGCATCGGTGTAAGGCATGGTCTGGCCGGGCAACTGAAGGTGGATCATCCCCGAGTCCTTCTCGGGATGGACGACTTGCACCACCAATCCCGCCGCCTCGTCGGCCCGTTGCTGAAGCTTCGCGGTCGCAGCGTTTCGGGAGGAAATGCCTAAAGCCGCGACCCCGATGAACAGCACTGTGGCGGCCAAAAAGAAAACCGCTAAGCCTGTCCTTTTCTTTTTTTCGGGAACCGCTGATTTACGATCCGGCGGGCTGGCCGGTGTCACGGGAGTTTGACTCATCGGCTGCTTTATCCAATCTCCGTTAATGCATGTTTGCAGAGCGTGTCAGCCATGTTAAGCCGTCTGGAGGGGTATTTGCAGAAGTCGACGATCGGGCGATTCCTGAATCGGCAGCGCTAAGAACAGCGGGGCGCCGGAAATCGAACGACCATGTTCGTACGAATAGCGAATAGTCAATCACAAAGTAGTGCCTTCTTCAAGGGAGAAAACGCCGCGCAAGTCTCCCGGGAACGGTCTTGCAGAACTGCGAGAGCGCCCGCAGCTAAGGAGTCGGTAAGTACATTCATTTGTAGGCTCGAGATTTTGCGGCTTCTTTTGCATTTATGTTACAAAGTAAGCTGTTCAGACAAAGGGGTTTTTTGCATGTCCCGCGAAAAGGTTCAATCCAGGATCACTGCCAAAGCGGCCTCGCTGTATTGGGCTGGCTCATCAGCGACGAGCATTATGGAAGTAGTCATACCCTGAAGACCGCTCCACACGAGCAGCCGCCGGTAAAGGGAATCTTCATTGGAGATCATGGTACGAATGGCACGAATGCACCAATCTTCATTCAGTTTACTGACCCGATCCAACACGAAAATCTCAAAGTTCAATTCCTGAGGTGGCTGTTACCTACCCCTGGCGCACCGATGAAGAGAGCATCCCGATTGGTCCTCAAGAATTTTTCTTTACAACAGCTTTCCATTTGGGGAGATCGACCCATGCAAAAAATCACCCCGTTTTTGTGGTTCGATAATAACGCCGAGGAAGCAGTGCAGTTCCATACTTCGATCTTCAAGAATTCGAAGACGACGGGTGTCACGCACTACCCGGAAGAGGGGCCAGGATCTGCGGGAACGGTCATGACGATCACATTTCAATTGGATGGTCAGGTGTTCATCGCGCTGAATGGCGGCCCGGACTACCAGTTCTCACCTGCTATATCTTTGTTCGTCAATTGTGAAACGCAGGAAGAAATTGACGAGTTCAGGGTACTAGAGAGATCCGTGTAATTTTATACGCTAAGGAACCGTCTTTTCGTACCTCGGGCGATCGCAATGTTTTCGCGCCACCAACTCAAGCGCCCCACCACCTTGACCGAGGAAGATTCCCTGCAGCTCGGCAAGGGCTGGCGCCCCCATAACCGGCTTGGCTTCGCCTATCGGGTCGCCTTTGTCCGGCTCTTTGATCGTTCCCAACTGCAGCCCTTTGAGCTCATCGAGGAACTGGTTTGCTTCAGGCGCTGCGCAGCTGAGGCTTGATGCATGGTTGATCGAACTCTAGCGTAAACGGCAGCCTCGATCGAAAGCTCGTCCGCAGGTGCCGGCGCGCAAAAAGAGTCGGCTTAGCGTATAAAATTACACGGATCTCTCTAGTACCCTGAACATCCCGGCCGACATCTTCTGGTCGGTGACCCTCTACGATGCGGAGAACTCCTCGGGTCTCGCCAACGGCCAGCCTTTCCCATCGCTCGGCTCACGCGGCAAACCGGGGCAGAACGCCGATGGCAGCACGGACCTTTACCTCGGCCCCAAGCACCCGCGGGCAAGGCCGGCAACTGGCTCGCGACTGTGCCGGGCAAGGGGTATTTCGTCATCATCAGGCTCTACGGCCCGACCAAAGCCTCCTTCGACAAGAGTTGGAAGCCCGGCGACATCGAAAGGGTCGAGTGAGTTCCGATACTTCCTTTTCACCCGCCACGAACCACACCCCTGCGCATTGAGTAACACGCCAGTTCCTGGCACAAGTCGCGAATCCGCAGGTATTTGTGACCGCTAGCTAGCTAGCGGTGTTCGATGGTGATATCGTGATCCTGACACGCACGACCCTATCACCACCGTCAAGGACGGTCGCTGAATCGGTTGACGGTGTTCCTCATCGACCACGATGACATCCATGGGCGTGTGATCGATCTGGGCGACGGCCAACGGAAAGTCGGCGCCAGGAAAGTGCCGCTTGATGGGCTCGTATTTCTCGGCTGCGGCCTTCTTCCAACGTTGCGCCGCCGTACAAACGTTCGGAAGTTAGTCACCGGGCAATATTTGATCTTATATCGAATTGTTCAGACAGCGAAAGTCGTGGAAATTCTGCGCTTCTGGCACGGCGCTCGAGGAACCCCGCGTTTGTAAGGGCAAAGGTTAACCGCTTTATTTGATCCTCGCTGACACGAGAGCATCATTTGGAACGAAAATGCTTCGAAAAATCATATCGGGCGGCCAAACCGGCGCCGATCGAGCCGGACTGGATTTCGCGATCGAGACGGGCCTGGAACACGGTGGATACGTTCCCAAGGGCCGAAAGGCAGAGGATGGGAGAATCGCTGATCGGTACATCTTGGTTGAGCTCAGGACCAGCTCGTATCCTGCGCGAACCAGGAAGAACATTGAGGAAAGCGATGGCACCGTCATTTTTAGCCGTGAGCGTTTCCTGAGCAGAGGTACCAAATTGACTCGAGACTACGCCCACAAGCTTGGGAAACCGGTGCTGCACATCTATGACACCCGCAAGGAGCGAATACCGAATCCGGATTCGCTTCGTCTTGAGATTCAAGCGCTGACTGATTTCCTGCGCTCCAACAAGATCGCAGTCCTGAACGTGGCCGGCCCTCGGGAATCGAACGAGCCCGGGGTTTACGAGTGGACGCTAAATATGTTGCGCTGCTTTCTTAGTCGGACGGTCTCTGTAGCTGGATCCGCAGATGCGGCTAGGCAGTAAGTACGGCGGGCATGCAAGTAGGGTGGGGGAGGGAAGAGTAGGGGATTGCCGACCAAAACCGACATTTTGCTCGTGTTGAAGCGGTGGGCTCCTCATGCGATAAACGACTTTCCAAATTCTCTTCAAATGACCAAGACAGAACTTCAAACCGCACTGGCGAAGCCACCCAGACCGACAAAAGAACCGCTGGAGTATTCCTCGATACGCTCAGCGCGCTTGCCTACAAAGAGATTAAGAAGAACGGCGAATTTGTCGTGCCGGTTTTGGCAAGCTGGTGAAGCAGAAGAGAAAAGCGCGCATGGGCTTTAATCCAAAGACGCAACAGAAGATCAAGATTCCAGCCAAGACCGTCGTCAAATTTCGTGTTGCCAAGGCCGCGAAGGACGCGGTTTTGGCGATAAAGAAGTAGTTTTGCGTGTAGACAAGAAGCTTTCAGAAATCCAGATTCCTGGAAACTGAAGAAGCCTGGCCATCGATGTATGAACTAGGAAGTTGATGGCAACCCCGATCTCCACAGTGGCAACTACATGGCTGACGAAGCGAAGATTGGGACGCATTGGCAGGATGACGAACTCGATGCGATCGTCGCCGACTACTTTGCCATGCTCGCGGCCGAACTTTCCGAGCAGCACTACGTTAAATCCAGGCACAGTGAGGCTCTCATGGCGCAGATTGGCCGAACGCACCGCTCGGTCGAGTTCAAGCACCAAAATATTTCGGCTGTTCTGGACGAACTAGGCATGCCTTGGATTCCTGGCTACAAGCCTAAGAGGAACTACCAGAACGCCATTTTCGACGCGATAGATCGTTATCTTACGAAGCACCCGGCGATCCTTGAGGCTGTGCCGGCCGCGCGGCCGACGGTTACGCCTTTATCTGCTGAAATTTTCGTCACGCCGCCGGTACTTACACCAGGCGATGGACGGATTCCCGAGCCTCTCCGACGCCTTGTACGGAAATTCGATCCTGTGGAGCGGGATCACCGTAACCGTTCTCTTGGCAAGGCTGGGGAAGAGTTTGTTGTCGATGTTGAGCGGCACAAACTCACGACAGCAAGCCGACCCGACCTCGCAAGGAAGGTCCGATGGATTGCCGCTGAGGACGGGGACGGCGCAGGCTATGACGTCCTGTCGTTCGATCTTGCCGGCCGCGAGCGATTGCTCGAGGTCAAAACCACCAATGGGTCTGCCCGGACGCCGTTTTTCCTGACCCGAAACGAGCGGGAATTAGCAGCAGAGCGCTTTGCTGACTGGTCCATCTACCGGGTTCACATGTTCGCTAAGAATCCCCGCATTTTTACCATTGCGCCGCCTCTTGAGAACACCGTCATTCTCAGGCCGGACACTTGGCGCGCGTCCTTCACCTAAGCCAGGAGCGGTTTTGCTTTTTATGGACCTTCCGCAAAGGGTAGGATCGGAAAGGGAAGCGTGCGGGATCGGCAATCTGAACTTTTTGGGTCGGCTATTTTAGATGAGAACCCGTTGGTTGATGTTATCGGTTCGGGCATGATCCGTTTTGGTTGCCGAAGCTGCCCAGCAAACTGTCCTGGCTGCCCAGCTCGGAGCGGGAGAAGCTGACCGCCGCGCGAGCAGGTCCAGTCCAATCGCAGTAAGCAAGACTGCTCCGTTTGAACCTGCCTCGTTCCGACGAA
>Ga0073928_10011088_pt1 | contig 10576 bp, 9 predicted proteins | sample PaiPotPPA55metaG_FD_76969 | JGI IMG/M metagenome (GOLD analysis project Ga0073928, IMG submission 76969) | Iron sulfur acid spring bacterial and archeal communities from Banff, Canada, to study Microbial Dark Matter (Phase II) - Paint Pots PPA... ...
CCAAAATTAACGCCCGGAAAACGCGCGTTCAACTGATCGGCGATCTGCGAGACGAGCCTGTCTTTGGTCAGGCCGCGCGGCCACTGGTCCTGGGGGTTCAGATCGACGGAAAACTCAATGTTGAAAAATCCTGTGGTATCCGAACCATCGTCGGGCCGGCCGGTTTGAGAGACTACTGTGGTTACTTCCGGAAAGGACTGGAATATTCGGCGCACGCCTCCCGCAACCTCATCGGCATTGGATAACGAGGTTGTCAGCGGCAGCGTCGCACGGGCCCAGATGTTGCCCTCTTCGAGCTTGGGCAGGAACTCACCGCCGAGGCGGTCAAATTGCGATAGTCCAGCAACCATTACCAAAACAATTATAGCCAGCGCTACTTTGGGATGCCGCAGGACTCTGACAAAGAGATTGTGGTAGAAGCGATGAAACGCTTCCCACACGAAGTTATGTGTCTCCTTCATCCCTTTATGCAGCAAGAGAGAGGTCAGCACCGGAGTGAGCGTCACAGCCAGCAGGATTGCACTGATCAATGCGAACGAGTAGGTGTGCGACATCGGTGAGAAGATTACGCCTTCGACACCTTTCATCGTGAACAGCGGCAGAAAGGCAACGATGAAAATCAACGTTGAGTAGAACATCGGGCCGCCCACCTCCGAGGAGGCGCGCTTAATGCAGCCTAAGGTACTCTCACGGGGATTATCGGCGGAAGAGAGATGCCGATAGATGTTCTCGATAACTATGATCGTCGAGTCGATGATGATACCGAAGTCTACCGCACCAAGAGAAAGGAGATTTGCAGGCGTCCCGGTCAGGTAGAGCAAAATGAAAGCTCCAAACATCGCCAGCGGAATATTGATCGCCGCGATAATGGCGGTGCGCAGATTGCCAAGGAAGAACATGAGCACTAGAAAGACCAGCAACATTCCCAATGAGAGATTTTCGAATACGGTGTGAAGCGTGGTGTACACCAGGCTCCGGCGATCATAGTACGGGACGACCTTATACCCCTTGGGAAGCATGCCGGAAGTGTTGAGCTGCTCGGCCTTGGCTTCGACCCCGTCGAGGGTTTTGAGGGTATCGCCATACTTGCGCATCAGCACGATCCCCTGGACCACTTCGTCGCGGTCGTTCATGCCCACAATTCCAAGACGCGGGGCGTAGCCGATCGACACATCCGCCAATTCGCGGACCCTAACCGGTGTCGCGTTGCTGGTACTGAGAGTGATGTTCCCAATATCGTCCAGACTGTGGATGAATCCGATACCGCGCACATCCAGAGTTTGCTCGCCCACTTCAAGGTAGTTGCCGCCGACGTTGATGTTGGCATTCGCGATCGCGCTGGTCAGAGTAGGCAGCGACATCTGGTAGTGAGTGAGCTTGTCGGCATCGACGTCGACGTGATACTCCTTGGTCAGACCGCCGAAACCGGCCACGTCCTCAACCCCCGGAACAGTCTTGAATTGCTTTTCCAGTATCCAGTCCTCGACCTCTTTTTCCTCCATCACGTTGTGATCGGGACTTTGGACCCAGTAGCGATAGACCTCGCCAATCGGATTGTCGGGATTGAGGCCAGGAGAAATACCCGCCGGCAAGGGAAGGGTTATAAGTGAGAGTCGGTTAAGGACGTCAGTGCGATCCCAGTAGTAGTCACTGTCCCAGCTGAAAAACAATTTAACATCTGATAGACCGAAGAGGGAAATAGTTCGTATTGCCTCGAGGTTGCGCATTCCGGCCAGACCTCACTCAAGCGGGATGGTGGCCAGCTTTTCAACCTCTTCGGCGCTATACCCAAAAGGCTGAGTAGTAATCTCTATATCCGGTTGTACCGGATCGGGATAGGCCTCAATATCCAGTTCATGAAACGCATAGACTCCGGCGACCAGAAGGAGCAGCGCAAGCCCCACGACGATCGGGCGCTCGCCGAGCGCCCAGTCCATCAAAGTCTTAATCACATTACTTCTCTCCTACGAGCTCTCTCCGTGCACCTCACGCCAGAGGGCGTTTAGCTGAAGCGACTTACGGGTTATAACGCGCTCGCCAGCCTTGAGCCCTGACACTACGCGGGCGTAGCCATCCTCGTTCCAGGTGGCAATTTGGACACTGCGCCGCTCGACCGTGTGCACGCCTGTTTGCACGAAGGCGTAGTAAACGTTGCCGTCGAAAACCAGGGCTGTCTGGGGCACCACCAGAGCCGCACCGGGGCGGGTCACGATCCGCACCCGCGCCAACATCTGCGGTTTAAGTTTTTCGCCAGGGTTTTGGATCTGACAGAGAAGCTGAAGTCTGTGGACGTTGGGATCAAGGTTGGGGCTGATTCGGTTGACCACTCCCTTGAAGGTCTCATCTGGGTAAGCGAGTGTGACGGCCTCCAAACTCTGGCCGGTATGAACCCGTGACAGGTCATCTTCATAAATGTCAACGTTTATCCATACTCGCTGTAGCGTGGCCAGCGAGAAGAGTTGGTCACCCGGGTTAACCTGTGCGCCACGCAAGGCAAGTTTGGTCACCACAATTCCGCTGATCGGCGCCCGCATCCAGCGCGACGGCGTAGCTTGCTTGATGGCCGCGATGTCGGCGGGCTCCAGGCCAAGCAATTCGAGTTTTTTGATCGCTGCGGCCTTCAGGTCGGCGGTCATTTCATAGGTGCCGGCCGGCATCCCCGGACCTATTATTCGCGGGGGGCTGGAGATGGCCTCGAGATATTCGGCCTCCGCGGTCATGAAGTCAGGGCTGTAGAGCGAGAGAATATTCTCACCGGCGCGCACCGTGTCCCATTGCGAAACTCGGATGTCCTCGAGCCGGCCGGTGACCCGCGATATTATGGTCGAGACCAGACGATCGTCGAAATTCACCTGGCCAACCGCGTCGAGTATTCCCGGCAAGGGAACCACCTCGACGCTACCAATGGACAGGCCCTCGATCTGGGAGAGATCGACCACCAGCCATTCCTGACCGCCTTGGCTAACCAATTGCGGCATGTGGGGCGATGGAGCTGCTGATGGAGTTTCTACGGCGGCCCGTCTAACCGTTGAACTGTCACACCCCCCGAGCAGGCTCAAAAGGAGCGCCGGCGCTAACAGACTAAAGCTCAAGGTTTTCACTGCCGTTTTCATTCGGACACGGGCCTCCAACTGTTTTTCAAGAGCAAGCTCCGGCACCAAAAACTGGTCGTCTGCGTGGAGATAAGCTGTGCGCACGTTGCAGCTCTCATGAGGTCCTGTCGTGCGCCGCATGCCACAGGGCATTAAATTTGAGTGATTCCCTCGTAAGGAATCTCTCGCCTGGCTTGATGCCGCTTACCACACGGAAGTATCCGGGCTCACTCCAATCGCCGATCTCGACTTGACGGCGTTCAACGCTGTCAGCACCGGCGACGATGAACGCAAAGTAGGCGTTATCATCGAAAACCAACGCTGACTGCGGGATCACGAGCGCCAGAAGAGGGCTGGTTACAAGCCGTACCCGCGCCAGCATCTGCGGCTTGAGCAACGATCCGGGGTTGTCGACCTGACAGCGCAATTGCAGGGTGTGGATGTTGGGATCCAGGGCGGGGCTGATTCTCTGAACCGTGCCCTTGAAGACTTGTCCCGGATAGGAGGCGGTAACCGCCTCAAGACGTTGTCCAACATACACGCGGGACAGGTCGTCTTGATAAATGTCGGCGGTGATCCAAACCCGCCGCAGCGTGGCCAAAGCGAAAAGCTGGTCGCCGGGGTTAACTGCCTGGCCGCGCACCACATTCTTGCTCACGATGATTCCGCTGATCGGCGCACGCACCCAGACCGACGGGCGAGCCGTCCGTATCGCCGCGATATCCGCGGGTGTGAAGCCCAGTAGATCAAGCTTGCGCTCGGCGGCTTCCTTCAGGCTCGCCGCCATGCTGAAGGAGGCCGGTACGCCGAAGGCCCCAGTCTGTGTGCTGGGGCCGCCGCTTTGGCTCCCGACGGAGGTCGCCGCAAGGTACTCCGCCTCGGCGGACATGTAGTCGGGGCTGTACACCTTCATCACCAGCTCGCCGCGGTGAACCATCTCCCATTGCGAGCTCCGCATTTCCTCAATCCGCCCCGTGAGCCGCGAGATGATGGTCGAGACCAGTTTATCGTCGAACGTCACCTGGCCGGTCGCTTCCAGAACGCCGGGGAGCGGCGCCTGTCTTACGGTGTCGATTGACCCTTCCTCGGCTTGAGCATTGGCGATCACCATCAACTCGGAGCCATCGGTCTGATGAACCAAGGTTGCCATTTCAGATGGCTCGGACTTGGTTTCGGCCTGAGTTGGCGCCGGGCTATCGCACCCACTAAGCACGCTCAGCGTCAGCCAAGCTGCGATCAGACCCGAGAGGGCGTTGGTATACGACCTCCTGGTTGCTGACATTGCAGCGTTAGTACTGTACTTCATTGTTGAAACGAGACCCCCATCACCTGCTCCAGGGCCACTTCTCCGGCAAAGAAGGTGTTGGCGTTCTGAAGGTAAGTGAGGCGCGACGCGTAGTCGCTTTGCAAAGCCGAGGACAAGGTAAGAAAGTCGACTTTGCCCGACTGATAAGCGACCAATGCCACTTTGAACTCCTTGTCGGCCAAGGGGATTAGCTGCTCTCTGTATACTTGTGCCGAGTCGTAAGCGTACTGCGCTGACCGGTACAATTGAGTGGTCGTTATCTCGGTTTGGTTCAGGACAGAATCCATACTGTCCCTGGCGGCTTCCAACGAATGTTGCGCGGAGGCGACATCCTCGCGCTGATGGATCCAGAAAAATACTGGCATGTTAAATCCGAAGGTGAAGGTCCAACCCTTGCCCACGTTGGGCAACGGCCGTGTACCGGGTCCCAGAAGCAGGTCGTACTCACCGCTGACCGCATAGTTTGGCAGATATTCCATCTGAGCGAGCTTCAGAGCCATGGTCGAGTTTTTTGCGGTAAGTGCGGCTTCAAGTATTTCCTGGCGCGCGTGCGTTGCGGTGTCGACCGCCTTGTCCAGCCGGATCTCCAACGGTCTCAGCTCGATCTTCTGGTTAAGGTTCAACGGCGCATCGGCTGTCCTATAGAGCAGTTGATTCAGCCCGGAGCGGTCGTTCAGTCGGTTAGTTTGGTATTGGCGTTGCTGCAACTGCGCCTGCTCGAGCGCTAACTCGGCCCCGATGAGATCGGATTGGGCCGCCTGGCCCCCTGTGTATTGGGCCTGGGTTACGTTAACGACTTGTTTGAGGTTGCCGATATTCTCGGCGTTGACTGCAATCAGCCCGCCGTCCAGCAGCACCTGATAATAAGCGGCCTCGACCCCGGCTCGCAGGTCACGCACTGAGGCCTCGAAGGTCAGCCGCGCAATCTTTGCGGTCCGCCTTGCTTCATCCGCCTGTAGTAAGGCTTCTCCGGGAAACTGGAAATTGTCGGTGATGGTGTGGGTGTGCTCTCCAGCGTTGAAGTCGTGGTCGCTGTCCAAATGTCCATAGGTAAAGACCGGATCCGCGGGGGCATAATTTTGCAAGATCTGATGTTGCGCGGCGTACCACTGCTGCTTTGCGGCTCTGACCTGAGGATTAAGTTCGATGGCAACCTCTACCAACTGTTCCACGGTCAACTGCTTATCAAAGGAGTTCCACGCCGGTTGGCGCGAATGCTGCCCGGGCTGAATCGTCAGCGGTATTGGCGGCTGTGCGGCGGGATACGGCGGCCGTGCGCCAACGGGAGGCCGTACCTGCGTAGCCGTCAAGGGCAGCGACTGCGCATCGACTCCGGACCGTATGCCACCCAACACGACGGTTATCGTCAACAAATGAAGCAGTATGGTTCTCGGCCTCGGATACACGAGTCTTCTCCATGGCGCGCACCCCGGTGAATGTGGAGGAAAGTAATATCCACCCGGCGGACCCTGGACGGCGCCATCCGCAATCGCAACCTCTTCGGCAAGTGTTCCTGCCAAAAAAAGGTTAACGGTTAAAAATGTGGTCTATCGCATGGAAACGTGGCTAGCTGAGTGGGGCGGGCGGTGAACGGCCGCTGCGGAAGGATTCTAAAAGACGCGCATAATTGAGCGTCTCAGAGTTCTGGAAAGGCCGGCCTTCCTTTGCGCCTGCTATCGGCGTTCGGCTGAAATGCAGGAACAGGCGCCGCGGTGAGAAAAAGACGGAGGTACCCCGCGACAAGTCGGGACGAATCGACTTAAGACTGGCACCAAGCGGCGTAAAGCTGTCAGCCAGCGCGATTAGCAAACTGTCCGGCGCATTTATTGGACCGATCTCGGCAATTGGCTGCGCCACAATAAATATCAAGAACAGGAGCAGACACGCTCGCGAGCCGAACCGGTGCGACGTTCGAAAAGACCCGCTGGGCCAGCTCGTTCTGCCGGACCGATAGCTTCGAGTTCCCAAGTCCACTTTCGCCTCTGCGGTTATGCGGCTACTTAGTGTACGGGCGCATTAAACGTGCCGTTTAGATCTCCGGGCATATGCTTATGAATTTCGTGCAAATGACTAGTGTCGATGTAGATGTAGATGTAGATGTAGATGTAGATGTAGATGTAGATGTAGATGTAGATGTAGATGTAGATGTGCAATGCCGCATCGCAGCAATTTGCAATGACTTGCTCATTGTCTCCAGCAATCTACTTGTTATCCGTCCATCGCCGACTTTGCTCGCCTCACGCGGCAACTACGACCACGTGTTCCCTTGAGCATTCGATTTCGCCTTGCGTTCGACCGCTCACTGCATTGCTCAGCATAAACTCGAACAGGTCCTTAATCCAGTAACCCAAACCGCAGCTCTGGATTGCCGAATGCACGGGCGTCACCGGGCGAGCGAGTTTCGCAGCTTTCTTGAAACCATCGACGCCGCGGTGGAGGGCGAGTTGGAGCTGTACCTGATTCTCGATAATTACGGTACCCACAATGGGAAGCCGGGCAACTCGCAAGGGGCGGCTATCCTCCATGTGCGTGAAAGCGCAGCTAGTGGCAAAATGTGTTAGGCGTTTGTTGACCGTCCAACTTGCCCGAAGTGAGACAATTGACTGCGGCCGCAGCTGCAGGGCTGAGCTGCCCAGGAGGCGCGAAGCTGGTCCTACCGAGCCAAAACGGAAATCGTGCTTGCATTGGCCCTGCACGGCGGGGAAGCGCTGACCGAGATGACCAGCAGTAAAGCGCAGACTTGCCTGCCAATCCCGCGGGAGGTATACAAAATCATGCGCCAAGCGTTGTCCTTGATTGTCGTTTTGACCCTCGCGGCAGCCTCGTGCAGCGGCAATCCAAGGCTGGTTGTTACGCATCGGGATCAGAGCGGGCGGCCCGACCAGTGGGTCCGCCGGATTAGTCCGGACCAATACCAGATTGCTATCGACACCAATGGCGATGGGCAACCCGATGTGGTTAAAACGGTCAAAAACAACCAGCTTGTCCTGATCGAACGCGATCGCAACTACAACGGTCAAGTTGATCTCGTTCAAGAATACTCTCACGGCGTTCTTCAGCGTGAGATTCGTGACGATGATTTTGACGGAAAACCAGAGACCGTCAAAACCTTTCGTCCCAATGGCACCCTGGCCCTCATCGAGCGGGATCCCGCTGAACGGGGAGCCATCGACGTCCTTGAGTATTATGATGCAGCGGGTCATCTGACCCGCCGCATCGTGCGAAAATGAGCGGCGTGGTGGGTCACGTAATGCTCGCCCTACTCGTCGGCATTTACGTGGCGGTAATTCGCGGCGACGTCCCGCGCTGACTTCTTTCGTCCCCCGGTACATCTCCCCCCAGCAGCGACCATCTGGAGTCGCGGTGACGCTAGCCGCAGCTACCTTAATCGACCAGCGGACGGTGCCGGCGGTCGCCCTGCATTTTCCCCCCGCTCAGTAGTGGAAAAACATATCCATCTCGGCCGTGAACTGTCCCCACTTCCTGCCGATATCATCCACAGGCACATTGTAGGAGCGGTGGTACTTGAGCCCTGGCCGCCGCTTATAGTCTCGGGCGCGGCGCCACCGGTTTGACGTTTTGCGATGACGACACAACCGCGTTCTTGCAGCCCCATTGTGAACAGACGAGCCCGCTATTGATGATTGCTCCAGGAGTGCCGCGCTCCAGCCTTAGCGAGAACGGAGGTCCTCCAGTAGCATACCTGGCGACTGGCGATTTCGCCACTCTCGACGGCCGCTCGCCGGAGTGTCATTACAAATTGCAGCAACACCCTGCCGAGGAATGCAACCCACCGACCATCACCAGCGGAAAAAGCTTTGATCTTTGCAGCGACGAGTCCAGGGCATAGTTTCTGCTCCGGAGTGGGTTAACGAGCAGGCTTTCGTCGAACCGCGTTTAATGAATTGTTGCATTTCCGCTCGTTGGGAGTTGTGAAATGAAAAGGATAGAAGCGCTAATCACTCCCGGGACTTTGGATACGTTCAAAGCAGCAGCACCTAACCTAGGCATTTCTGAGTTCGAGCTGGTCGAAGTGTATCGTTTGGCTTGCGAGAACATATCAGGAGGTAAGGGAATATATCAGAGCAGCGAGTACAGGGCCGACCTTTCACCTCGCTTACGCGTCGAGTTCGTTATGTTCGATGACGATGTCCAAGCGACTCTGCATCGCCTGCTTGAGCTCGTACATCCGCAATACATCTCAGTATTCAGACTGGATAAGGAAGTTCGAGCAATTTCCGCGGCGAAACCTTATTTGAAGAACTCTCTCTGCGCAGATCAGGAGATGAGCACGCCAGAAGCGGCGACATCAAAGAGCGGCCTGAATTCCAGACAAAATGGTAAAGGCCCTCCGATAAGGGCAACGCACCCCGCCCCGATACGCCACTGACCTACCGCCAACCGGCCACGTCCAAAGTCACCGCGAACAAAGTGACGTCTCTCGTTCACCTTCTCGCCTCACATTCGTGTGAGGTCGCAGAACGAATCTGAACGCCGCCCAATTGTCAGCCGGCTTCTGAACCGCTCCCTTTCCTCGGACTTCTGAGTTCGGCCTCTTAGCGGCTGCGTTCAGGCGGGGCTGCTATGACTCTGCGCATTTGCCTCTCCTGCGAGCGACCTATTGCTGTCATGGCGACCAACCGCGCCCCCCAACACCACATTTCACAGTGCACTACTTCAGCAACCTGGAGTAATGCACGATGCAATAGTCATCTGAGTTGAGCCATTAGTCAATCGTCGATTTTGGCTCCACGTTGCGATGCATGTCGCAATGCCTCATTGCTGCGTCAAACAGCCCGTGGCAGGCACGAGGGTTGCCCATGGGCAATCGTCGAGATAGAGGACACCGACTATGGATTTGTGGCTTTGGCTTCCGGGGACGTTTCTGCTCGGGCTCGCAGGGCTGGGTGCGTGCTACGTGTTCCTGGTCGGCTGCGAGAACATTTAGGGGGACGAGCATGATTTATCTGACTGCGGCTGTGGCCGCTTTCACCTTCGGTTATTTGCTCATGGCAATGATTCGGCCGGAATGGTTCTAGGCGCAGCGCATATTCACAGAGAGGATTAGCATAATGTGGCTTTTGCCGATCTCCGTTCTTGCCTTCAGCGTAATAGTCGCGTTTCCGCTCGGTGGATACCTGGCTTGGATTATGGGTGGCCGTTATCGGCCGCCCAGGCTGCTCAAATGGTTTGAGGAGCGTGTAAACAGCGGACCGCAGAACTGGAAGCAGTACGCGGTGGCGCTGCTGGTGTTTAACACCGTCCTCTACGCTTTCGGCTACCTCGTTCTATCGCTGCAGCCCCGTATGCCGCTGAACCCGAGGGGACTGGGAGCACTTGCCCCGAGTACCATCTTCAATACCGTCATCTCGTTCAGTACCAATACCGACATACAGCACTATTCGGGAGATGCCGCTTTTTCCAATTTCAGCCAGATCTTCTTTTGCCTGCCGATGTTTTTTCTTTCAGCGGCAATAGGCTTCTGCGCCTTGACAGCAATTATCCGGGCGCTGCGCAGCGATCCCGACGTCGGAAATTGTTTTCTCGATATGTGGCGCGTGGTGTTTTACACCTTTCTGCCCGCGGTGTTCGTCGTCAGCATCGTTTTTCTGATTCAAGGGATGCCGATGACGTTTCAGAGTGACTACCAGGTCTCAACCCTTGAACCCGCGGCGATGGGAACCGCCGACAGCGGACAATCCAAGCAGCAGACTATTGTTGTCGGACCGTTGGCTGCCTTTGTGCCGATGAAGATGCTGGGGACGAACGGCGGCGGATTCTACGGCATGAATTCGGCGCATCCGTTCGAGAACCCCAATGCGGGAGCGAATTTTTTAACGACATCTTCGATGATGTGGTTCCCGATGGCGCTGGTGTTTATGTATGGGCGTATGTTGCGGAGGCGGCGCCATTCCCTGGTGATATTCTCGGTGATGTTCGTGCTGCTCGCAGGCACTATTTTGTGGACAATCTATTTCGACACCCTCAAGCCTAATCCGGGCTTGACCCCGCACTTACAGGCCACAAAGTTCGAGGTTCCCAGCGCGACCGCGCCGGGGGGCAAACGACTCATCACGGTGCCGGCGGTAGCGGGCCTGCCGGTCGACCAACATCTGGGCAATCTGGAAGGTAAGGAACTGCGCTTTGGCACTTCGGCGGGCTCGACCTTTGCTGCGGC
>Ga0073928_10011090_pt1 | contig 10575 bp, 6 predicted proteins | sample PaiPotPPA55metaG_FD_76969 | JGI IMG/M metagenome (GOLD analysis project Ga0073928, IMG submission 76969) | Iron sulfur acid spring bacterial and archeal communities from Banff, Canada, to study Microbial Dark Matter (Phase II) - Paint Pots PPA... ...
CGCCGCCCGTTCCCGCCGACATGCAGCAATGGGTCGACCTGGCGCGCGACGCGAACTATCAGGTCGTGCTCAAGCAACTGGCGGTTGCGAACTCCCAGCGCGAGACATTGAAAGCGAAGGCCGGTCATTATCCGACGCTCGATCTGGTCGCGAGTTACGCGAAGAGCAGTCTGGGCGCCGCGGGCGCCGGCAACTTCGGCGGAAATTTCGGCGGCGGTTTTGGCAGTGGCGCAAACACGCTTGTACCGGGCGTGCCGGCAACCGCGGCCGAGCTGGGCAATTACGGCGCGTATTACACCAACGCGACCGTCGGCGTACAGCTCACCATTCCGCTGTACGAAGGTGGCGCGACGCAAAGCCGCGTGCGCCAGACGCTGGCGCTGGAAGACAAGGCGGAAGCGGATTTGGATGCAGCGCGGCGTTCGGCGGCGTTATCGGCGCGACAGGCGTTTTTGGGGGTATCGAGTGGACTTGCACAGGTCCGCGCGCTCGAAACCGCTGAACAATCGGCCCGGACGTCGCTTGAATCGAATCTGCTTGGGTATCAGGTTGGTGTGCGGATCAACATCGACGTACTCACCGCGCAGGATCAGCTCTTTTCGGCACGGCGCGATCTCGCGAAAGCCCGCTATGACACGTTGATCAATTCGCTGAAGCTGAAGGCATCCACGGCCAGCCTGACCGACAGCGACGTGCTCTCGCTCAACATGCTGCTCTCGCCTACCGACGATACCGCGCTGACCGCGTTACCGGTGGTACCAAGCATGCCGCATCCAGGCGCCACAGCACGTAAAACGAACGCGGTTGGCCGCCGCTCGATGCCGCAATAAAAAAACCGCGGGCTTCTTTCGCATCAGAAAGAAGCCCGCGGTTAATTCAAAGCCCGTAAAAAATCAAACCACGTTCATAGCCAACGCGCTCTCGCGATAGTGCAGGCTCGCCTTTTCGCTATCGCCGAGTTGCTCATGCAAACGCGCCAGCGCGCGATGCGTGCGAATCTTCAACGGTTCGTTGTCCGCAAGCTTCAATGCCGATTCCAGGAACGCCTGCGCCTTGCCCCACAATTGCTGATGCAGGCACAACCGCCCAAGCGTGAACATCAGGTCCGCGTCTTCGGTGCGCTCCTTCTGCCATGCTTCGGCGCGCTGGATCAACGGCAATGCGTCGCCCGGCGATGCGCAATCCGGATACCGCCGCAGCAGCCGCGCGTCCCAGTTGTGATTCAACGCTTCCTCAACAATCTTGCGTGCGTCGTTCCTTCTGTCCAGCGCGATCAGCAGTTCAGCGGCAAGATCGGCCAAGCGCGGCGATTGCCGTTCGGTCGCCGATAACGACTGCCAGAACTCCAGCAACGCGTCCGGATTATGACGCCGGTCACGCAGCAGATTTTCCGATGCGACCTGACGCAAACGCACCGCGACCGCCGGATGCAGCGCCTCGCGTTTCTCCAGCGTCTTGACCAGCTTCAGCACTTCGCCCCAGTTCTTCAACTGCTGCTGCGCGCGCAACGCAATCTGCTGCGCATGCAGACGCCGGCCGCCCTGCGCCTGCATCTCGGTCAACGCAACCAGCGCGCCGTCCGCGTCGCGGCCATCGGCACGCATGTCGGCGGTGGCCATCAAACGCGCGTCCTGCCAGTCGCTGTCCTGCACCTTGGCGAGCCATTCGTCGCGACGCGCGTATTCGTGCATCTCGTGCGCCGCCTTTGCACCAATCAGCCCGGCGGCACCGGCGTTTTCATCGACGCTCAGGGAATCGCGTGCCGACTTCTCGGCCTTCGAAAAACGTCCCGCATACAAATGGCCGATGGCGTCGCGCAACGCGGCATTCGCCTTCGCGAGCCGCGAGCGGGTCCGGTACGCCGATACCCGTTGCGGCATTTTCAGCACACTGCGAATGGCGCGAAGCACGGTGTAGATCACGATAAACGACACGACCAGCGCCACCACGAACAGATTCAGCGATATATCCACCCGATAAGGCGGCATGACCAGCAGCACCTGCCCGCCGTCGAAGACGCCAACGAGCGCCAGGCCCGCGGCTGCCGCGAACAGCAGCACAAACCAGATGAGTCCGCGCATCGTCATCATCCGCCTCGCTTGAACTGGTGGACCGCCGCGAGACTCGCATTCAGATCGGGCACGGTAACCGCGAGCGAGGCCTGGTCGACTTGCTGCAAGAGCGTACGAACCGCCTTGACCTTGCCCGACGACTGATCGAAATACCGGCCAAGCGCGGTGTCGGCGGCATGAAGATCCGACTTGAGCGAGGGTTCGCTGCGCGACAACAACGACAGGCGCGCCGACAACAAACGCAGCTTCACGTTTTCGCGCACGAAATAACCTTGATCCGGCGATGCAAGCATGGCGTCGGCGTTATCGATACGACGGACTGTTACCAGGCTCGACAACTGCTGGCCGATACCGCCGGCAAGCTGCTGCAGCCATACTTTCCAATATGGCTGGCCGGTCGCGGCTGCGATGGACGCGGTGTCGCGCGGGGTATCGGCATGGGCCGTTGGCTGCGCGATCGGCGCTTCGCCCGCCAGCGGCAGGGAGTCGATCTGATCGATTGCGGTATCCAGCTTGATGGCAAGGCCGGTGAGATCGGTGGACGGGGTTGCGCGCAGCTTCTCCATGTCCTGCGCGATGGCCTTGCGGATCGTCACGATCTGCGGACCCGTGGTCGCGGCCAAGCGCGTGTCCGCGCTTTGCAGTGCGAACAACGCAAGCTGGACGTTACCGGTGAGCTGCAACTGCTGGCTCGCGCTCGAGAGGATTTGTTCGACTTCAGCCAGCGTCCAGTCGTCGCGATTGCTCGCCAGATCCTGGTATTGCTGTTGCAGCGCCTGGCTTTGCGCCTGCGCGTCGGTGAGTTTGCCCTGGAACTGAATGATCTGCGTATTGAGCGCCTGCACGGAACTGGCGGCCTGATCGGCCTGGGCACGCAGGGCGTCCGTTTGCGTGTCGTTCGCCTGCAGGCGTTGCGCGAATTGCGCGTCGCGCTGATCGAATTTGCGGTTGAGCATGAAACCGCCCACACCCGCGACCACCACTACGATCAACAGCACCAGCCACAGCAGCGCAGTGCCCGCACCGCCGCCACGCTGTTTCGGCTGCGACTCGTAGGGCGTGAACGGCGTGTTCGGCGGGATCGACGCCGGGGGCGGTGTCGACGTGGTGGACTGCGGGGCGGTCTTACTCGAATCGATCGAATCAGTCATGCGTGATTGAGCCGGTTGGTGAGCCGGCGTTGAGGCCGGCCTGGAACCCGTCGGCGCGGACTCCTGGTTGGTTTGACTGGATTGGCTGAACGGCGCTGCCGTCGAGGCCTTGTATCCATGTTCTTGCGCTTTTGCAACCTGCGCGTCCGGTTCTTGTTGTTTCGCTGTGTGTTCCGTTGCTTCCGTTGCCGCGGCGAAGATGCCGGTGAGTGCCTGCACGATACGCTCGTCGCCGGCGCCGGACACCGTAATCCTATCAAAACCCGCTTGCCGCGCGGCTTCGGCAATACGCGGATGCGGGCTCACGAGCGGCGCAGCTTTGAGCGTCAGGGTTTCATCGACGGTGAGATGTTCGCGGGCAAGCTCTTCAAGATTGCGTACGCCTTCCGAGCTTGTCAGCAGCCACGCGTGCGGAACGCCTGCGAGCAGGGCGTGGATGCGCTCCCAGTCGCGCATGGACGGTTCCGGCACGATCCGCCGGTACGCCGCCACTTTCTCAACCTTCGCTTCCGCTGCGCTCAACGCGTCGGCCAGCCACTCGCGGCCGCCGTCGCCGCGCACGATCAGTACGCGTTTGTCCTTGAGACCGTCAGGGCCGAAATGCGCCTGGATAGCGGCATACAGCGCTTCGGAATCGTAACGGGGGTCCGTGGGTGTTTCGGTCGCCGTTGCGCCGGCCGCCGGGCTGACGATGGTATAGGCCGGTGGCGCCACACCTTGCCGAGCGAGCGCAGCCACACTGCCGGGTCCGACCACGCCAATCGCGACATGCGAAGGCCACGCGGAACTGAGCGCGATAAACGCGTGATCGATGGCATTCGGCGACACGAACACAACCAATGCAAACCCAAGCTCAGCGGGCGCATACAACTCGCCGAGCGCCGCGCGCAGCGGCGCGGCGTCGGCTACCTGACCAATATCGATGAGCGGAAACTCGATTGACTCGAAACCGGCGCCCGCAAGCAGCGCCAGCAACGCGGCCGACTGGCCCGAAGGACGCGTGACGACGACAACCGGTCGCTGCGCCGGCCGTCCCGGTGAATTGGCGGATCCCTGAGCGCTCGCCATCAGTCGGCAGGCGAGGCAGCGGGAGGAATACCCGGGCCGCTCGCGGTACTCAGCTCACGGACGATGTCCATTGCGCCCTGTGCTTCGAGTTCGGCCGAGACACGGCGGCCCAGATCCACTGCGGCCTGCACGTCAGCGGCCGGTGCGGAACCTTCGGCGCGCAGGACCCGCGTGCCGTCGACAGTCGATACACAACCACGCAAATGCAGCACGCCATTGCGCCAGTCCGCATACGCGGCGAGCGGCACTTCGCAACTGCCGCCGAGCGAGCGCGACACCATCCGCTCGGCTTCGACGGCTGCAGCCGTCGCTTCATGATGCAAGGGTGAAAGCCAAGCGGCGAGATTGTCGCGGCCGGCGCGGATTTCAATGCCCAAGGCGCCCTGTCCCGCGGCCGGCAAGCTGGTTTCGACCGGCAGACTGGCGCGAATCCGCGACTCGAGGCCAAGGCGTTTCAAGCCGGCGGCGGCAAGAATGATTGCCGCGTAATCGCCGCGATCGAGCTTGGCGAGCCGGGTATCGAGATTGCCGCGTAACGGGCGGACATCGAGATGGGGGAACTGCATGCGCAGCATGGCTTCGCGGCGCAGGCTGGACGTCCCCACGATGCTGCCTTCGGGCAGCTCCTCGAGCGACGCATAGTGCGGCGAGACGAAGGCGTCGCGAGGATCTTCGCGTTCGAGGATCGTGCTCAGCGTGAAGCCCTCAGGCAGTTCCATGGGCACGTCTTTCAGCGAATGCACGGCCAGGTCGGCGCGGCCGTCGGCGAGCGCAGCTTCCAGTTCCTTGACGAACAGGCCCTTGCCGCCGACCTTCGATAAGGTCCGGTCGAGAATCTGATCGCCGCGTGTCGTCATTCCAAGGATTTTGACGTCGCAAGATGGATATAATTTGTGCAGCGCAAACCGCACATGCTCGGCCTGCCACATGGCTAGACGGCTTTCCCGCGAGGCAATGACCAGAGTGTCGGGCGGTGGCGTGGAAGGAGTCTCGGAGTTCGTTGCAAAGTCAATCGAATGACGGGATGGATAACAAACAATGGTAGCACGCACGCCATTGCCCATTTACAGTCGGATCCCGCGCCCAAGCGCCGCGGCACGGGCTTCGAGCGATGCGGCAGGACGGAGACAGCAAGGTTGTGCCGCATCGCACGGCATCGCCGCGGCCCGCATTTTATCGCGCCGCCACGGTAGGAAACCTTCGCAATCTCGCGTTCCATCCGCTGCGTAGTAATGAAGCATGGCAAAGCAGTCGAACGTCGCACCGGCCGGCGGTCTCGCGCCCTTTGATCTTTTCTGGCGCCGGGCCGCGTCGGTATCCTGTCTCTGGCTTTCAAGAGGAATTCAACGTGACGTCTCCCGGATCGGCGCGCAACGCCCGCCCCCGCCGCAACGCTGTATCGAAGGATGCTTCTTCCGCCGCACCCGCCGCAACGCCCGCCGTTCGTAGCCGCGCGGCTACCGTCAGCAAGGCGTCCAAGACCGCCGCCCCCGTGAAAACGGCATCGGCCGGGGCCAGCAAACGCGTGACGAACGGCCGTGCGGCCGCCAACCCCGCGCCCGCGGAAACCGTGAAGAACGGCAAAGCGCCCAAAGCCTCGTCCCGCACGCGCGACGACAAGGACCAGCCGCTCTTTGAAGACATCCGCTATCTGGGCCGCCTGCTGGGTGACGTGGTGCGCGAGCAGGAAGGCGACAAAGTGTTCGATGTTGTCGAAACGATTCGTCAGACGGCCGTGAAATTCCGTCGCGAGGAAGACAACGAGGCGTCGCAGACGCTGGAAAAGCGCTTGAAATCGCTCTCGCCCGAGCAGACGGTGAGCGTCGTGCGCGCGTTCAGCTATTTCTCGCATCTCGCGAATATTGCCGAGGACCGGCATCACAACCGGCGCCGGCGGATTCACGCGCTCGCCGGTTCCGCCCCGCAGCCCGGTACGATGGCTTATGCCATCGAGCGGCTGAAGGCGAGCCCCAATGCGAAGTCGGCGAAAGCTACGCTGCAAAAGTTTTTCGATAACGCGCTCATCGTCCCCGTCCTCACCGCTCACCCGACCGAAGTCTCGCGCAAGAGCATTCTGGACGCGCAGCACGAAGTCGCGCGGCTGCTGGCCGAGCGTGATCAGGAACTGACCGAGCGCGAACGGGCGCACAACGAAGCCATGCTGCGCTCCCGGGTGACGTCGCTGTGGCAAACGCGGATGCTGCGTGACGCCCGCCTGACCGTCGCCGATGAAATCGAAAACGCGCTCTCGTATTACCACGCGACGTTTCTGGAAGAGATTCCCGCGCTGTATGCCGATATTGAAGCCGCGCTGAGCGAGCACGGCCTGTCCGCGCGTCTGCCGCCGTTCCTGCAAATGGGTAGCTGGATTGGCGGGGATCGCGACGGGAATCCGAACGTCACCGCGCCCACGCTCGTGCACGCCATCACGCGCCAGGCCACGGTGATCTTCGAACACTATCTCGATCAGGTGCACAAGCTCGGCGCGGAGTTGTCGGTGTCGCATTTGCTGGCCGGCGCGAGCGACGCGCTGAAGACGCTCGCGGATGCATCGCCGGATTCGTCGCCGCATCGTATTGATGAACCCTACCGGCGTGCGCTGATCGGGGTGTATGCGCGGCTGGTGGCGTCCGCCGACGCGCGGCTCGGTCAAGGCGTGGTCCCGGCGCGCAGCCATCATCCGGCAAAACCGTACGCGTCGGCAGCGGAATTTGGCGCCGACCTGAACGTGCTGATCGAATCGCTCGCCGCGCATCACGGCGAGTATTTGTCGGCACCGCGCTTGTCACCGCTGGCACGTGCGGCTGAAGTGTTCGGCTTCCATCTGGCGAGCATCGACTTGCGCCAAAGCTCGGATATCCACGAAGCGGTGATCGCGGAACTGCTTGCACGTGCAGGCGTTCAGGACGACTACACCGCCCTGCCGGAAGCCGATAAGGTCAAGCTGCTGCTGAACGAACTTGCCCAGCCACGGCCGCTGCGGCTCCCCTATTTCGACTACTCCGACCTCGCGAAGAGCGAACTCGGCGTGCTCGAAACGGCGCGCGTGACACGTGAGAAGTTCGGCACGCGCTCGGTGCGCAACTACATCATTTCGCACACGGAAACGGTCAGCGACTTGTTGGAAGTCATGCTGCTGCAGAAGGAGACGGGCCTCCTGCAAGGGCGTCTGGGACATGCCAAAGACCCCGCGCACGATGGCCTGATGGTGATTCCGCTGTTCGAAACCATCGCCGACTTGCGCAATGCGCCGCACATCATGGGCGATTTTTTCGCGCTGCCGGGCGTGGACAAGCTGGTCGAACTGCAAGGCGGCGAGCAGGAAGTGATGCTCGGTTACTCCGACAGCAACAAGGACGGCGGTTTCCTCACGTCGAACTGGGAGTTGTATCGCGCCGAACTGGCGCTGGTGGCCTTGTTCAAGCGGCACAAGACCACGCTGCGGCTCTTTCACGGCCGCGGAGGCACGGTCGGCCGCGGGGGTGGTCCGACGTACCAGGCGATCTTGTCGCAACCGCCGGGTACCGTCGATGGCCAGATCCGCACGACCGAGCAAGGCGAAGTGATCGCGAGCAAGTTCGGCAATGCGGAGATCGGGCGTCGCAATCTTGAGCTCGTGGTTGCCGCCACGCTCGAAGCATCGCTTCTGCCGCACGAGAACACGCCACCGCAGTTGCCGCTGTTCGAAGCCACCATGCAGACCTTGTCGGATTCGGCAATGGCTGCGTATCGCGCGCTGGTTTATGAAACGCCCGGCTTCAAGGAGTATTTCTTCGAATCGACGCCGATCTCGGAGATCGCCGAGTTGAACATCGGCAGCCGGCCGGCATCGCGGAAACTGCAGGACCCGAAGCAACGCAAGATTGAAGATCTGCGGGCCATTCCGTGGGGCTTCTCGTGGGGCCAATGCCGCCTGCTTCTCACGGGATGGTATGGCTTCGGCAGCGCGGTGACCGATTTCCTCGATGCGTCAGCGGACGCCGCCGAGCGCACCCGCCGTCTCGATACGCTCAAGAAGATGCACAAGACCTGGCCGTTCTTCGCGAACCTGCTGTCGAACATGGACATGGTGCTGGCGAAAACGGATATTGCGGTGGCATCGCGTTACGCGCAGCTCGTCACCGATAAAAAACTCCGCAAGCATGTGTTCGGCCGGATCGTGGCGGAATGGGAGCGGACGTCGAGCGTGCTGTCGGAGATCACCGGGAACAACGAGCGGCTGGCGAACAACCCGCTGCTCGCGCGGTCGATTAAAAACCGCTTCCCGTATCTCGATCCGCTGAATCACTTGCAGGTGGAGTTGCTGAAACGCCATCGTGCGGGAGATGACAACGTGCGGCTCGGGCGCGGTATTCACCTGACGATCAACGGGATTGCGGCGGGGTTGCGCAATACGGGGTGATCCAGCAGGTAGCAACGTGATTGCTTGATCGAAAAAGCCGGCTTGTGCACTGCACAGCCGGCTTTTTCATTACTTCGCGGCAGGGTAAATCACCGGGTTCCTGGCGCGCTTGACTTGATATGCCATGTGCTTGCAGCAAGGGAGCCGACCGTGTCAGCAGTTTGCTCGCCGCAACTCATCCATCGATACAGGTTTTCGTCAGTATTGACTTGCCAACCGCGACGCTACAATAAGCGCCGCCTTGTACCGGTACAAGTTGAGCAGTTATTCTGGTATCTAAACCACCTGAACCGCTGTCGGATTTCCAAAGCGTGTATTGAGCCCCATGCCCTTGTCACCCATCGCCACCAGCACCACCGACGCCCCGCCACCACTCGACGCCACGCCGGCACATGCGCTTGGCGACTTCATCCGCGCGCATCGGGAGCGGCTGTCGCCGATGGCCGTCGGCCTGCCGCCTGGCCCGCGCCGCCGCACGCCCGGGTTGCGGCGAGAAGAAGTCGCCCAGTTGTGCGGCGTCAGTCCGACCTGGTACACGTGGATAGAACAGGGACGACCCGTGTCCGCGTCCGCCGACGCGCTGGCGCGCATTGCCGTGGCGTTGCAGTTATCGCGAGCCGAGCGGGCTTATCTGTTCGAACTGGCCGCCCAGCGCGATCCCGCCGAGCCCGATCCGGCGGCGCAGGACGCGCCGGCAGCGCTGTTGAAATCGGTGGAATTGATCGATGCGCCCGCGTACGTCCTCGACCGGCAGTGGAACGCGTTGCGCTGGAACGCGCAAGCGGCGGCGTTGTTCACCGGCTGGCTGGACGGGGCTCAGGACCGTAATCTGCTTGGCTTCACGTTCACAGCGCCTGGCGCGCAGAGCCTGATCGTGGATTGGGAGACGCGCGCGCGACGGCTCGTAGCGGAGTTCCGGGCGGATTCGATCCGGCATCTGAACGATGCCCCCACCCGCGCGCTGATCGATTCGCTCAGTGCCGCAAGCGATGCGTTCGCGCGTTTTTGGGCGTCACAGGACGTCGGCGAACGGGAAGGCGGTGCGCGCGAATTCAATCATCCGACGCGCGGGCGCCTGGTGTTCGACCAGATTACGTTCAAGCCGGCGCATCGGGAGGATTTGAAGCTGGTGATCCTGGTAGGTGCTGAGGCGGCAGAACGTCCCCGCGAATAGCTCGGCAACGCTTGGGCTCGGCGGGCCGGCCACGACCAGAAACGACGAACCCCGCCGAACGCTGCCGCAAATGGCGAGAGGCACAGGAATCCAGGCTGTCGGCGTGCTGCTTGACCGAAAGCGATAGCGATAGCCGAAAAAATGCCCGGCCTTTATGGTCGGGCAAAGCCGCATCTCCCCGGCAGGGCCGGAGGAGAACGGGGACACAGGGTGAGCTGCGCACGGTTGCGCCGCGAAATTCGCGCGCCGAAAGCGGGCCCGTATCCGTGATACGCAGACAAACGCGAAACGGATGCATCCGGATGCAAAAAAAAAGCAGCGCGGTCCATATCGATTATTTCTGTAAGATTAATCGCGCCGCCTACCCGACCGGTTCCATGACGACAACACTCCCCCACGACCCGACCGCCGCCACCCTCGTGCAATTGCTCGATCGCGTCGCGAGTGAAGACGCCACCGCGTAGCGCACGCTCTACGAGCTGACTTCGTCGAAACTGTTTGGCCTTGCGCTTCGTATATTGGTGAAGCGTGAGTGGGCCGAAGAAGTTTTGCAGGACGCGTTCGTCAATATCTGGCGATACGCGGGCGACTACAAAGCCGGCCTCTCCGCGCCGATGACCTGGATGGCGGCGATTGTCCGCAACCGGGCCCTCGATTATTTGCGGCGGCAAAAGGCCAACGGGGCAAGCGCCGAAACAGAGTGGAGCG
>Ga0073928_10011091_pt1 | contig 10574 bp, 16 predicted proteins | sample PaiPotPPA55metaG_FD_76969 | JGI IMG/M metagenome (GOLD analysis project Ga0073928, IMG submission 76969) | Iron sulfur acid spring bacterial and archeal communities from Banff, Canada, to study Microbial Dark Matter (Phase II) - Paint Pots PPA... ...
CACCGGCGGCCGGCCGCTTGTGGTCGCCGTACCGGCCCGCTCCAAGTACATGTCAACGCTTGTTTCGCTCTCCGGCGAAGCAACTCAATCCACAGCCGGCGCAATAGATGTTTTCTTTCTCCCGGGGTCTCTCGGGACAACGGCCGCAATCACCGCCGTTGTCATCACCAGCGGCGCCGCCATCACCACCTCTACTGGCAATACCTACTCTATTACCGCATCGACCGTTAACCCACAGGCATATTTTAGTCAGGGCGACCAGCTTGTGGTGTCTGGCTCTACCCTCGTTGCCTACAGCGTGACGCACATCTTGCAGGAGTTCTAAGACATGTCGGCCGCCTTTGGTAAACAGTCGGCCTCAAGGCCGATAAAATACCAAGTACTGAATTATAATTCGGCGACGACCTGGACCACGAAATTCGGCAACTCCATCCAGCATATTCGGGTTATGAGCCAGCTCGGGGGGTGGGGGACCATCAATGACTCGACCGCCGACTCCGTCATTGCTACTTCGGCGGGCGGTGTTGGAATGTTCATCACCGGTATCTCTACGGGCACCCCCGGCGCCGCCACGATAGCTACCGGTAGTCCGTATCCGGAGTATTTCGCTGTTACGCCCGGACAAATCTTCGTCTTCTCTTCCACCAGCACCTCGACGGGTGCGTGCACCATCACGGAGATGGCGTGAAGGAAATCAATACTCACCTGGCTCTTGAAGGCGGGGACCTGATCGTCCGCACCTCTCAAGATGCCCAGGACATTGCTGATAGGGCCAAGATGCTTCGGGAGCAGCCCAACCGCGGTGACTTTCATCACCGCTGGTCTGCCCCGAACAACCTTATCAATCAGTTCTATCAGGAATACTGCGGCGACCAGAACGCCCCCGCCAAACCGATGGATCAGGAGTTCTGGCAATACGTCCACAGGCGCATGCGGGACCCAGAGTTTAGAGTCTTTTGGTGCCACGACCCACAATCCCAATTCCGGGTAGGGTACAATGCCGGTAAATAGTTATGCCAGTATCCAAGCTTCCATCGCCGACATCCTTGCGCGCACCGACCTTACCGCGCAAACAATCGATGCCATTGCCCTTTTCGAAGCCGAGGCCGCCTATGAACTCTTCCGTACCCGCGGCACCGAGACTAGGACAATCCTCGTTCCATCCAATCCAGCAGCCCTTACAATCACCAACGCGGCCAATAATGGGTCAGGGGCTATTAGGATCACTTATTCCGGGTCTGCAAACCCGGCGCTAGTAACCGGAAACATTCTCCAGATTGCTACAGTTGGTGGGACTACTGAGGCTAACGGCGCCCAGATCATCACCGTCATCGACCTCTCGAACTTCGACTTACAGAATTCGGTTTTTGTCAATGCCTATACGAGCGGTGGCACCGCCCAGCAGGACCTTGGCTTTGCCGCCCTGCCTTCTGATTATCTAGGCTGGAGTCGGGTGACCTTTACCGGCGTTCCCGCGGTTGATCTTGAGTACTGCGCTCCGGCCGTTTGGGACGAAGAATATCCTCAATGGGTGCCGGCGATTACCACCGGCATTCCGCGGGTGTTCACCGCGGAGGCGGGCTTCCTCAAGATTAAGCCCTTCAATCCCATTCCGCTAGAATTCCTGTACTGGAATAAGACCGCGGCGCTTGCGAGCAGCCTTAACTGGCTGGCCTCCAACCGCCCAGACGCCTACATCGCAGGAGTTCTTGAGATTCTCTATGGACTTTGGATCAAAGACTTTCAGCAAGCCCAGACCTACAAGGCCCAGAAGATGGAGATTTACCAATCCATCAAAATGCAGAGATTTCGCGAGTTCAGCAATTTACGCGTCAGGATTGATCGCAGCTCATACGGGGCAACTCCCTAATGCCGGTCCTTGCTTTCTCTGAATACCGGCCGGATGTATCGGACTATGAAGGCAACAGCTCGAAGGACATCACCAACGTTGTCCCCCGCGGCGATGGCTATGGTCCTTTTCCTGTGCTTAGTGCTTTTACAGTTGGTTTGCCTGCTGCTTGTCGTGGCTGTTTCTTTGCTCGCAAGAGCGACAATACTGTTTCGATCTTTGCTGGCACATCCAATAAGCTTTATAACCTCAGCAATGCGACAGGCGCGTGGACTGATGTAAGCCGGTCGGGCGGCACCTATACGGCATTATTGCCGGGCGCCAACTGGACCTTTGCACAATTCAATAATTATGTGTTTGCCACCCAGCAAAACGATAACCTACAAATCTTCGATCTAACCGCAAGCGCCGCCTTTGCCGACAGGGCCGACTCGAACTGCCCGCAAGCTGCTTATGTGACGGTAGTTAACAGCTTCATTGTTCTTACGGGCATTGCCGCCCCCAATGTCTATCGCATCCAGTGGTCCGGCCTAAATGATGTATCAAGCTCTAGCGCGTTTACATCGGGCGTCAATTCTTCGGATTTTCAGGACCTTGCCGACGGCGGCCTTGTTCGCGGAGCATCCGGGGGAGAGTACGGGGTTATTTTCCAGGACACTACGATACGCCGGTTGCTGTATTCCCCTGGTAGCGCATTTGTTTTTCAAATTGACCGCATTGCCGTCGACGACGGACTATTGGCGCCATATTCGCTAGTCCGCAGCGGCAACAACATCTTCTGGATAAGCCCGCAGGGCTTCAAGATGCTGCCACCGGGCGGTGTCCCGACCCCTATCGGCAAGGAGCGCATCGACAGAACCTTTTTCAATGACTACGACTCCTCAAATCTTCAACTTGTAATAGGGGCCAACGACCCGTCAAAGACCAGGGTTTTGTTCGCTTACAAGTCGCTGGGCAATGTCGCCATGACTTGCGATAAAATGCTCTGCTACGATTGGGCACTTGACCGTTGGACGCTGATCAGCGGCGGTGGGTTCAACGGCATTGAATTCCTCGCCTCCCTTGCGCACCCTCAGGTGACGCTAGAGGGAGTCGATGCAGCGTTCGGCACCGGGACTCCCGTAGCGGCTACCGGCTATTCTACGCTCGGCATCATCACGTCGCAGCAGACGCTGGTGCCTGGTCAAGGGGTCATTGTTACATCGTCCTCCGGTTCTACCGGCCTGCCGGCGTGGTATACGGCCGGAGTCCCCTACTATGTAACGACCTCCAATCTTACGACCTCAAGCTTTTCGCTGACCACCAGCGGCGGTATAGGAACGGCGATAACCACCGGCGGTACTACGACGGTGCGCACGGCGGCCAGTTCCACCTCTACCACTACCGGAACCGGAACGCTAAGCTACGCTGTCGAAAGCATAGAAACCCTAAATCTTGGGTCGCTGGACAACATCTCCAATGCCTCGATTGTTGACCTGGCCGGCGTAGACACGAGCGGCAAATTTGGGTTCTTCACTCCAGGCAACTTTCTTCAGGCCACGATGGAAACCCCAGAGCAGGGCGGCGATGGCCGGCGAATGTTCGTCCGCGGCTTTCGCGTCGTCAGCGACGCCACTACTGGCTCCATCTTGGGCAGCGTCTCCTACCGGGAAGGACCGCAGCTGCCCTACAATTATTCGGTGGAAAATACCCCCGACGTCCGCGGTTACATTCCGTTGCGAATTTCTACTAGATACGCGCGGGCCAAAATCCGCATCCCGCAGACAACGTCCTGGACCTATGCGGCCGGCATTGAGGCGGACAACTCTCCAGAAGGTAAGCGGTGACGCTGGTAGCCAAGGGCCTCTATGTTCCGCCCAACCAAGAAACCAATATATTGAATGTCATTCGCGCCGTTCAGGCCCTGGCGCGCGGACAGACCAACGCTCAAGGCTCCTTCACGCTGTCGACCGGAGTAACGGCAACTACAGTATCTAACCCCCTAGTCGGGGCCAACAGCATTATCACATGGCGACCAAAGACAGCCAACGCCGCCGCACAGATGGCCGTGCTCTCATGCGCGGCCACAGACACGACAACCGGACAATTCATCCTGCACCACGGCGCCGCCTCGACTAGTACCGGCAATGCCGCGTTCAACTACACGATTAACTCGTGACAAACCTATTCAATCGCAACGATGGCGTCTTTGCACAAGTTGACTCCGGCAGCATCTCAATATCGACGACGACAACGACCGGGTTTCTAACCTATGTCACCAAGTCCTCTACAGTCGATATTGCGCTAGGTACTTTGGGCCTTTTTATTGATGGCCCGGCCGTCTCACAAGGTTCTTCGGGAACGTGGGCGGCCTGGGGGAGCGTGACCCTCAAAACATCGGCCGCCGCCGCTAATTTCAGCGCGGTGTTATGGGACGGCACTACAGCCATTGACGCCGGGATCGTCCAGGTGGCCGGGAGCGCCGCTTTGGCAACGATATCTCTTGCCGGTGTGATGGCCTCGCCCGCCGGCAACCTAAGGATTTCCGGCAAGGACATCACCGGAAACACAGGCGCAATGGTTTTTAACGATTCTGGCACTTCTCGCGACTGCACAATCACCGCAATAAGGATAGGATAAAATGCCAACTGGACTTCAGGTCTGGTCGGAGACACCGGCCACCAACGCCACGGCCGACTCCAACGTCAATTGGGCGGAAGGGCAGGCGCCGTCGTCCATCAATGACAGCGCAAGAGCTATGATGGCGTCTATCGCCAAGTGGCGCGACGACAACAATGGCACGCTGGTTACCAGCGGATCATCGACAGCCTTCACTCTGGCAACCAACCAAGTCGAGACCGCGTTGACGAACGGCTATGTTGTTCGCACCCAGCTTCATACCACCCCCGAGATTAACGCCACCCTGAACGTTGATGGACTTGGCGCGAAACCTATACAGCTTTTCAATGGGACGGCCCAAACTACTAACTACGAATTCCAGGGCGGCAGTATCCAGGGTTTTACCTACCTAAGCTCAGGTACCGGCCAGTGGGTTACCAGCGGCTATATAAATCCCAGAGTGCCGACAGCACTAACCACAACGTCCACGTCGCTATTGACGTTTATCACCAACTCGCTGTCGGGGGATGTCAATCTCAATAATACGGCGCTTTTTTTTGATGGCCCAACCGTTTCTCAGGGCTCGTCCGGGACATGGTTTGTTACGGGCTCCGTGGCAATGACCGACGCTTCCGCCGGCGCGTTTTTCGAGGCCAAACTGTGGGACGGAACGACTATCGTAGACTCCGGTGTCGCTACCGGCCATGCCGCTACGGCCATTCAGACCGTTTCGCTTTCTGGCGTTATTGCATCTCCGGCGGGCAATCTAAAGATATCCTGCAAAGATGTCACGACCGCTAACGGCGCCATAAGGTTTAATTATACCGGCAGCTCCAAAGACTCCACCGTCACCGCAATACGCATAGGCTGATGCGCTCTACAATCGTCGAGCCGGCCACCGTCGATTACATTTGGCCTCAGGTTGAACGTTTTATCAAAGCCGGGTTTACGTGGGGGCGCGGTAAGCGTGGGTGTGGCGACGAGACCCTAGAGAACACCATCGACGCCCTCCGCGAGGGCCGCTGCCAACTATGGGTCATGCATAACGGCCGCGGATTGCGCGGCGCTGGTGTGACCAAGGTGGACGTATTGCCCACCGGCCGCAAGATTTGCGTAACGATTTCGTACGGCGGCGACCGCCTAGACGAATGCAAGCACATCCTTAAAGACGTTGAGGCCTTCGCCAGAGCCAATGGCTGCTCCGCGGTCCGCATTACCGGCCGCCCCGGTTGGCGAGTTTTCAAGAAGTACGGATATAAAGAACCCTTTATATGTTTAGAGAAAGAGCTATAGAATGTCCGGATTAGGGACAAGCAGCCAAACCTCGGGTGGCGTTTCCACAACCGCCACTCAGCCATTTGGCCCAGTTGTCGGCCCTGAAGCAAATCTAGTTAATCGAGAGCAGGCCGTCGCAGGAAGTTCGGCTTACAACGAGTATCCAACCTCTCTCGAAAACCAACAGTATGCGTCAGCCCTGGGTAATCTAGGCTTGATGACCGGGCAGGAGCAGGGCGGGGCTGCTCTTACTAACCAGGCTCAGCAATACCTAACGGGAGACCCCGGCGGTATCGAGTCACAGATTCGCAACAGCATTGGCAACATCAATAATCCGGCCGCGTCGCCGGGGATGCAGGGTGTTCTTGGTACTATTCAGAACGACGTACAGAACAGCGTCAACAGTCAGTTTGCCGGCGCGGGGCGCTCGCTATCCGGGTTGAACGAACAGGCCGTTGCTCGTGGCCTCTCCCAGGGAGAGGCGCAGCCCCTGATGGCCCAATATAACCAGAATATTAGCAACCTACAAGGCGTCAATTCTGCTCAGGGCGCCAATATTGGGTTGGGCACTCAAATGGCGGCCGCGGCCCCAGGTGTGGCCACCGCCATACCGCAGGGCATACTCGCAATGCAGCAGGCACAGAGGCAGGAGCCATATCAGAACCTCGCCCTGCAAGAGAACCTCCTAAACCCAATCGCCGGGCTGGGCGGGACCTCTGTCGGCACACAGACGGGGGCTGGCACCGCTACCTCGTCACCGCTTAGTCAGTTTGCCCAGGGCAACAGCGCGCTAGGCGGCGGTCTGTCTGGCGGCATTCTGGGGAACTTTATCTAATGGGCGGCATCCTTGATTTTCTAATGGGCACCGGGCAGGGCTCCGGTAGTGCGAATGACCAAGGCCCCTATCAGCCGGGGGCCGTCGAGGGACTTAAGGCCTACCTAGCGCCAGGCAGCGCCGCGGCCCGTCAAGCGGCACGAGGGCAGCAAGACACCTACCAAGCGCTAATGGGCCAGCCTGGCATGACACCCGAACAGGCCAGGGCCTTTGCAACCGATCCCTCTCATTCCGCCTACCAGGCCGGCCTAGCGCAGAAGGCGCTAGCTGCTACCCAGGCCGGGCTTCAAGAGGGTGGAATTACCCCAGCCAAAGCCGGGATGCTCGCGGTCAACCCAAAGATACTAGAGGAACAGGCCAAACCCCAAGTCATAGCGCCGGGGGCGCACCTTGACGCTGGAATAGACCTCGGTGGCGCCGGAGGCGCACCGGCCGCTCCGCCGCCGTTGCCGGGTGCTCCAAGCCTGCCGGCACCGGGCATGCCCCCGGCGGGCGGGGCCCCGCAGCCCACATCAGGTATGGGCGGGAGCCCTCCACCGCCCTCCTCAATGGCACAGCGGACCGCAAACGGTAACGGACTCCTCGATCCGGCAACCCTCGACACGATGGCCAATCGTGCCCTGTTGGGCGATGACAGTGTTCTGAAGAACGCCGGCATGGGGGCGCTGGGGAACCTCAACAAGGCCGAAATCCAAAAGCGGATGGCGGCGTTGGCCGCGGAGAGGGGCATCAGTCCGGAGGAACTCTCTGGCCGTACGGCCCGCTTTCCGGCTTACGCCGAAGCCACCAAGAACCTGACCAAGATTCAGACCGGCATGGGCACGGCGGGTATCGATTTTCAGAAAATTTTCCCCCTGTTCCAGAAGGCGGTGCAAAAGGCTGCCGGCTCTTGGCCCGGCGGTAAAATCCCGTCTGTCCGCGATCTCGAAATGGCATTTAAGACCAAGACCGGCAATCCTGACGCCATTGCCGCCGGCAACTACCTGAACACGCTGGCCAATGTTTACGCCCGTGCAATCTCCACAAGACCGCAGGGTCCGACCGACTCTGATAAGGAGCACTTCCGAGAGGTACTGCAAAAGAGCTGGAACCCGGCTCAGATCGCCGAGGCCGGGGTGGCCCTCAATAACGAAATCAAAGCCGCTCACGACTCAGTTTTCACGCAGGGCAACAGGCTCAAGGTACAGTTCAATTTGGCCGACAAAGCCCCAGCGGTCATGATTGCGCAGGCAAAAGACGCCATTAAGCGCGGCGCGGACCAAGCCAAGGTCAAAGAAGCCATTGAATCAAAGGGCCTGAAGGCAGATGGACTCTAACGAGTTTGATCAGTTCATCCCCCAAGAAGGGGAGCGGGGCGCGCCAGCCCCCGCGGCCGAGAATGAATTCGACCAGTTTATTCCCAAGGCAGAGGTAGAACCGACTGGGGCGCAAGACGGCGGTCTGAAAGACATCCAAGAGAAGGCTATCGCGGCCCTCCCTGATCACATGCAAGAGACCGCCCGCTCTGCCCTGTCGGCTGTTGCGCCAACGTGGTCTCACAACCCGGCCTCCTATTCGCCATACAAGCCCGCAGACCCACAAAACATGCCCAACGACGCCATTAACCCAGTGGGGACTGACGCGCAAATGGTGGGCGCCGCTGCATTAGCTGGAGCCGGCTCTGTTGGCGCAAGGATGCTTGCTCGGGCGTCCGCTGATATGCCGCCAGGTCCGATTCCAAGCATACCCAAGGTTAATATGTCTCAGATGCCCACTCAACAGGCGCCGTCATTCGGAGCGCAGATGGCGCAGAATACCGGGGGCGGGGCGATGCCCATACGACCGCCGTCGCTACCCGGTGGTACACTGCCCACGCTGCCCACCATGGCGGCCCCCGCCGCTGGCGGGGCAATAAGAAAGATCGCCGGAGCAATGGGCAGCGGCTTGGGCCATACCGCGGCAGAGCACCTCCCGTTCCCCCTCAATATGGGCGCCCACATGGGGCTGAAAGTTCTTGGTCTGTGAAAGTTATCCTGATTTTAACCATCCTGTTTTTCGGTCACGAGCAGCCCATCCAAATCCAGATCGAACAGCCCTCGATAGAGGCGTGCGTGAGCGAGGTGCAAGAGCGTCTCAGCCACGACCCGCCCGACGATTTGCGCCCGGTAATGATGGCTGCGGCCTGCCAGAAGATCATACTAAAGTCAGAGAATCCCTAACAATGTTCTGCATGATCCGCTGGTTTGCAATTCGTGCCATGGGGTACCTTGGCGCCGTCCTATTCGTCGTCTTTGCCTTTCTGATTTTTGCGGCCGTCTATGCGCTCGCCCGCGACGCGGGCCAGTGGGAAAATTCTGACCCAGCAACAAAGCTGTGGTTCCAGCAATTAAAGCAACCAGATAACGGAATGAGCTGTTGCGGGGAGGGTGACGGCTACTATGCTGATGAAGTGACCGTGGTTGGCGATAAGGTCTACGCGATCATCACCGACGACCGCGACGACGCACCACTAGGTCGGCTTCACGTACCACTTGGTATGAAGTTCCTCGTTCCCAATGAGAAAGTCGTCGACTCCACTCGCCAGCACGGCAACCCCACCGGGCACAGCATAGTCTTTCTTGGCGGCGGAGTGAATTGGGGTAGCACGGCCTCCAACCCAGAGGGCCGCCCGGTCCTCTGCTACATCCCCGGAACTGGGAGCTAACCGTGCGCTACAGCGAGGTTTGGCCAACGTATGCCAAGAAATGGGATGCGATGATTACCAACACAAACCGCCGCAAAGAGTTTGAGGGACTGGCCGGCTTCGCCCTCGCCCACAAAATCGAGTATCAGCATGTTGAAGACGCCACTGGTGTACCCTGGTACATGGTGGCCGTTATTCATAGACGTGAATCTGATGGCAATTTTGATACCTATTTGGGTAATGGGCAGTCGCTGCGCCGCATCACCACTATTGTTCCTAAGGGTCGCGGGCCCTTTCCAAACTTCCTCGCAGGAGCCATTGACGCCCTAAAGGAAGACGACCTTGTGGACGTTAAGGATTGGCGGCTGGAGAAGATACTATTCTGGTGTACGACATTCAATGGCTGGGGCTATGGTCTAACCTCGCCGTATATATGGGGCGGCACCAACCAACAAAAACGCGGCCGGTACATTCGCGATCACGTCTACAACCCCTTTTCGTGGGACACCCAACCGGGATGCGCCCCCCTGCTGTCTACCATCATCCAGCTCGACCCGACAGTGAAGATTGCGAGAGAAACATGACCCCGAGCGACCCCTCCCAACCTCTTTATACGATAGCGGCAAACATTCTGGTGAAGGACCTTGACGCCTACATAAAGGCCAACGTTCCAACCACATTCGGCTTCCAGGATAGAGCGCTTGCGACCGTGCCCTCAATAGCCGGCAAGTGCGGCAAGGACATTGTGGACGCCATTGAGGCGCACCTGCAAAACACTCTTGTTCCATACACTCCCCCGGCGGTCTGATATGATCGACACAAGCACCATCACCACAGTCCCGGCGGCGGTCGTTCCCGTCACGTCCGGGTGGTTCTCAAAGATCAACTGGACCCAGGCGGTTCAGGCCATCGCAGCGGTCCTAGTGATCGCCACTGGCGGCAAGATAAGCCTTGATCCACAACAGCAGCTCGCCATCGTGGGCGGCATTGTGGTGGTCGGCAACATCCTCACGATTGTCTTGAAGACATACTTTACAAGCACAGTCACACCGCAGTCTGTCACCGCCACGACCACCAAAACCACAATAGGAAAATAGATGCTCGCCCTCTTTACTACGTTCCTGCCGCTCGTCATTCAGCTTGTCAGCGCCATCCCGTCCATTCAGAAGGCCTGGGAGTCCTCCACCGGCAACAGTATCCAGGCCGTCGCTGCCGTAGTTCAGGCGCTGCCTCCTGCTATCGTCACCCAGCTTGGAGAGGTAGGAGCCCAGCTCTTTCCCAAGCTGTCTCCTGAGCTACACGCGGCTGCCGCGGCCCTGATCGTCGCCCACCCAAACAATACCGCCTGGACCCAG
>Ga0073928_10011093_pt1 | contig 10572 bp, 8 predicted proteins | sample PaiPotPPA55metaG_FD_76969 | JGI IMG/M metagenome (GOLD analysis project Ga0073928, IMG submission 76969) | Iron sulfur acid spring bacterial and archeal communities from Banff, Canada, to study Microbial Dark Matter (Phase II) - Paint Pots PPA... ...
AATCCTGGAATCCTTAGTGAAAGATATGTGTGGACCTACGTCAAACAGAAACCCCGTCTCATACCGGAATGACGCCGTATGGCCGCCATGATAGGAATTCTTGTCGTACATGACGGGAACGATGCCCTCAGCATGCAGACGATGTGCCGCGCCGAAACCCGCCATTCCAGTTCCCAAAACTACGATGTTTGGCATGTCAAAAGGTTCTCCTCAGTTTATGGTCTAGATTTCAGGGGAGGATGGCAAGAATTCAATTTCAGGGCTTCGCACCAAGGTCACTGATCGAAAGTCTCTCGTAACGATCAATCTGAGCCAGTGTGAGCCGCCGAAGATCAGCGCCCGATTGATAACCTCGGTACCACTCAACGATCCAGGCTAGAGCCTGCTTCAGCGGCAATAGGGGATGCCAACCGATCTTTGCTTTGGCTTTTGAAGCATCTAGTTTCAGGGCATGAGCCTCGCTGGGATGCATCGCAGAATCGCGAGTCCACGCAGCTTGATCACCCCAGAGCCGAACCAATTCGTCGGCAATCCAACTCACGGGCATGGCGTCATCATCTGCCGGTCCGAAATTCCATCCGCTGGCGTAGGAACAGCCATCCGTAGCGAGCAACTCGGCCAGCATCAAATACCCCCGCAGCGGCTCCAAAACAAACTGCCAGGGTCGAGTGGCGGATGGCTGGCGAATTGAACCTGGCCTGCCCGAAAGAAAAGCCCTCACCACGTCAGGAATGAGCTGGTTCGCAGTCCAATCCCCTCCCCCAATGGCGTTGCCCGCGCGAGCGCTGGCTAACGCGACGCCATGTTCTTTTAAAGCGATGGGCGGAAAAAACGATTCGCGGTACGAAGCCGTCACCAGTTCGGCGCATCCTTTGGAATTCGAGTAAGGGTCGCGTCCACCAAAAGGCTCGTCTTCGCGATATCCCCAAACCCATTCACGATTCAGGTAGCACTTGTCACTGGTGACGTTAACGATCACGCAGGATTTCTTAAGCTGCCGGACGGCTTCGAAAAGATGGACTGTACCCATTACATTGGAAGAGTAGGTCTCGATCGGGTCTTCGTAGCCGCGACGCACCACCGACTGTGCCGCGAGATGAAGTATCACATCGGGGCTAGCCTCCGCCAGCGCGTTCTTCAGTCCATTGAAATCGCGAATGTCACCGGAAATTGAACGCAAACACTCCGCGACATGGGCCTGTTCAAAAAGATTCGGCTGGGTTGGCGGGTCGAGAGCGTATCCCGTGACTTTAGCGCCAAGCGTTCCCAGCCAAAGTGAAAGCCAGCTTCCTTTGAATCCAGTGTGTCCCGTCAGGAAGACCTTTCGGCCTTTCCAAAAACCACGATTCAGCATTTAAGAATTTATCCTTTGGTTCCGGACAAGGCTTCGACCTCGCTGTTTACGACAGGCCACCGTTCGTTCTGTTCACGCCACAGACCATCAATAACCGAATCCTCGATAGCGTCCACCTGAGCGGACAAAATAACTTCATCCTTCGCCACGTCCTGACGAAGCACACAACCGTCTGAAAGCCCGATGGGCAGCGCTCCGATCTTGCGGGCGACCGCGGCCTTATCAATCAATCCATAGGTCGAATAGCCGCCGATTCCGTCGAGTCGCTCTCCCGCTTTGAGGTCGCGCTTGGCGACTGCCAGAACTTCGGCCACCGGCCCACCGATGGGAGCTACAGTGGGATCACGATGGACCACTGCCCGGCCCAGAGTCGAAGCGATCTGCAAGTGGGGAAGATGAAAGGGTGTATAGAAGACGTAAAATGGCCCCTTGCCCAGCTTGTAATAGGCCATTTGCGCCTGTTTGCGCACATTCTCCTCGTGCACAACAACAAATGCACCGGTGTGCGGAGCCGCGCCCAAGGCATAGTCAACTAATCCACCATCGAGCATTTGATCGGCAGGCAGCAAATCAGCGATCTCGCGCACATACTGACACGCCGGACCATACATCCCACGACGACCGGGGTGAAATCCGGTTGCATTCGCGAGAACGGTCGCTTCCATAGAGAGCTTTGTTGAGTCGGCAAACGAGGTTACCTTGCGTACATCCTGATCATTTTTCTCGGCGAAGGCTTTTTGCGTATCCGGGTTTCTGTAGTAGTCCACCATTCCTTTAATGTTTCCCGCTGCCACTGGACGTAAGCCCAATGTACGCAAGTACCGCAGAAGCGTCATAGCAACGCCCGGTTCGTCGCCGTCGGTGTGGGTAAGGACTACGCCGGCCTGATCTGCTTTTGCCTTCAGAATGGGTCCTACCAGAGAGTCCAGCTCAGCGTTCACCAGAACCAGGTGTTTTCCATGTTTGAACGCATCTAAGGCAACACGCGCAGCGGGGCCAACCGTGCCCGTGACCTCGACCAGAATGTCAATCGCATCACAGGAAGTGAGCACGCTAGGGTCATCTGTGACCACCGCCGTAGCCGCACTGATGAAGTCTTCAGCTTGCCGCGCCGAAGTCGCTTGCCGCCAGGACACAATTCCCGCCTCTCGGAAGGCACGGACGGCATTGTCCGGTGTGCGGTTGGCGATCGCCACCAGACGAAGTCCGGGTACCGGAGTTCCTAACTGTAACGCAATCGCGCGGCCGGTGGCTCCAGCTCCAACCATACCCACGCGAATCGGGCGACCCAGGTCTTCACGGTCGCGAAGAGCAGTATCGATAGTCACAAGCAGCTCCTTTCGCACTCAATAAGAGGCCAGCTACGATCCTGCTCTGATATGGCAGTCGCAGGCAACGGCCACTTAATTTGAAACACCGGGTCGTCAAAACGTACCCCCCGTGCTGCTTCCGGCGTATAAAAAGCTGATGCCATGTAATACATCTCCGTATCCTCCTGGAGCGTCTGGTATCCGTGAGCACATCCCTCGGGAACATACAACATCCGGCCGTTCTCGGCGCTCAAGACTACTCCGTACCAGCTGCGGAAGGAGGAGGAACTCGGCCTGACATCCAGCACAACATCAAAGATTGAACCCCGCGTGCAGCGCACGAGCTTAGCTTCAAGAGCGGGAGCTTCCTGGAAATGCATACCCCGAATCGTACCTTTCTGACGGCTCAGCCCCATACTTGCCTGCAACGGTAAGAACTTGATACCCTGGTCGGCAAATTCCCGGGTGCACCACGCTCGCATAAATCGGCCGCGTTCGTCTGCATGCGGAGTCGGATCGATCACCTTCGCCCCAATCACATTGACATCAGTAAAACGCATCAGATTTCCTAATATTCGCACCGATCCGCCGAGACTGCCTTCTAGCAACAGCGGACAGATACGGGCGCCGTCGCCCTAGATCAAGGCGGGTTGGACCTGTTGTTCGCTCTGGATGGTAATCTGCGCCAGCTGTGCGAGAGTTTCCTTTCTCTTGCCCATTGCCAATGTGGGTTCGAGACCGACTGCTCGCAGAATTGCCTCCCAGCGATAGACCCAATCATGCCGCGTCAGAGCTTCGGTGACATTCCTTCGCCGGATCCGCTCCTGCTTCTCAGGATCCGATTCGATCGCACCTATAATGTCTTCGACTTCCTCGCAGTTATAGGGCAAGTGGGTCACTGCATCTGGCCAATCGAATAGCTGTTCGAACATTGAATTGTCGGGGCGTTCGCCCAGCATGATGCTTCCCGCCGCCGCACCCTCGAAATACCGGTTTCCAATCTCCATCTGATTGCCGCGTACATCCGGACGATCGATCAGTCCTGGATTGACGATGAAATATTTGCTTCTTTTAGCAATGGTCGAAAAAAGCACGCGGTGTTCCTTCGCATTGAGTACCTGGTTGGCGGCAATACTGTCGTGGAGATAGAACATGCCTTTCGCACCAGCCATCTTCAGCAGATTGCGGTGTGTTTTCTCAGATCTACGTCCGATGCTATACACATCGATTGACCGGCGAGGTGGATTCGGGTAAGGACAGAACCGAATAGCGTCCACGCCTGGAGGTAGAAATGCGCACTTAGCCCCTAGTCTCTTGCTGAGCGGTTCAACCGTCTGGCTGTAATAAAGCATCACCAGATCGAACTTATCCAAAATGCGAAGATAGTAATGAAAAGCCGGTATTTCCTTCACCCACAACTCGTCAATTAAGCAAACGGCCTTTCGACATTTGGACCTCCAGTCGCCCAGGGAGGCAACTCTGATCAGTTCTGTTGGACTTCCACAAATCGCGAAAAAAAGATCATAACTATTGCTCAGAGAAACCTTTTCCATCCCCGGATTCAAGAAAATCGGAGAATGGTACGCAATCTGTTTTGCCATGACATATCGTAGCTGCGACAGGTCCAAACGGGGAGCGAGCATCTCCACCGAATCAATTTCTGAAATAATGTCCTCAAATTCGAAGTGAGGACAGAGATAGGGCATGATGCTCCGGTGATTTCTTTGCGAAAAAAGAAAGACGCGTGGTTTTGTGTATCCGCCGTCCATTTCTATACCATCCTGGTTTGAAATCTAGAGAACTGACGTGACCGAACCCAACATTCGAGGCTTGTCCTGTACAGATGTCACCGGTGGGCCACCCTCGAATGCAGAGGCGTTAATCGCCTCCGTGTAGACATATTCTTCCCTCAGCGAGTCACTCTGAGCAGACTGCCTTATCCGATCTAGCAGACGGCCGACTAACCCACGGTCGGACCATGGATGCAGGAGATCTTCCACCAACCCTCGCTCCCCTTCGGGGATATCGTTAAAACTGGACTGTAAAAAACGGCTCTGGCAGGTCTGGGCTTGTGGGAAATATGCAATCGTTTTGCTCGCCGTTATGGGAGGCAAGTTCCGACATGAGCTACGCTGCAACGCGGCTGTCAAAGCTCCGACGAGGTCTTTGCCCTGGCCGAGCTGAAGGTGGCACAACGGCGTGCATCTTGGATTCATTTCAATTAGATAAATCAGGTTGCTTTCACTTTCAATCATGAAATCCAACCCAAAAAATCCTGTGAGCTTCAATCGGCCGGCGAGGAGCTCTGCAGCGTGCATCATTTCACGCCTGTCAATCGGACGCACCACGATCGCCGGCCCCTTAATCCCTTGCGAACTGATTACGTCAACTCCGATTCCGGCTAACACTCGCCCTTTCCAGCAGACCACCGCACAGTTAGCGGGACGACCCTGTATGTAGGACTGAGCAATCATCGACAGTTGTGGCCGTCGCCTCCAGGAGAAAAAAATCGATGATCGGCTGCGACTGGTGACCAGCTGCTTGAGCGTCCAAAACGCTCCTCGACGCCGCCCTAGTTCCACAAATATCCTCTCGGCCTCTTTTCGATCACCGGCGATTCGGACTCCGGAACCACCCCACGTGCCATCCGCTTTCAGCACGCAAGGAAACGTCGAAATGGCACTGTTGCACCGCAGGTCCTCAATGTCGCGTATCACACATGTGCGCGGCGTGAGCACACCATTCTCCGCCGCCATTCGTAGCAGCTCATATCTCGAGGAAACGATAGAAAAACTATCATTTGGCCCGAGAGAAGACTCGACTAAGGCAGCGATCTTAGCCGATCCTTCCTTCTTAGCCATCACATATAACTGGTGTAGATCCTGGACTCCAAGATCATCGCAAGGAACGATAATATCGGGTCGCGACGACTCGATTGCAGTCAACAGTGATGCGATCGGACGGGAGCTACTGTATCGGTAGGTCTGACTAACGGCTCGAATCTTGTGAGCTGGATGTCCAGGAAAGGGACAGAGCACAGAGACGTCGCACGCCGCTTTAGCCAACTCGATGGCTACGCGCGCGGTCATCGGCCATCGGTTCGTGTTCGTGAGTAAGACTCTTATGTTCGAAGACATGAGATTGGAGGATTTTCAGACTAAGTGGTCTGAGTCAACCGCTTTAGACAAAACTTTATTGCTCTCGACTCGGTTTTCGACCCGAACGGGTCTCTTAGCGGAACCCTTCGAGACCATCCTTTTTCGGGCCCTCCGGCCGAGATGTCTGGAGAGGCGTTTGGCTGTGAAATCAGCACCGAAGGCGAAGCGCATCAGAGGCCCGAAGCTGTTCGCTGCGGCGGTTCCCACGAAATAGAGCCCAGCCACCGAAGATTCAAAATTCCGGGACAACACCGGCGAGTTCTCGAGGCATTCAATCTCCTTCAACAGCTCTTGATTCAAGAACGCAAGACGCTCAAGATTAACGCGGTATCCAGTTGCTGCGATCACGTGCTCCCCTTGTACGTTACGCTTGGTACCGGCTTTGTCAATAAGCTCAAGCACAATCCGGCCATTCGCCGTCGTTGCCTTCCCAATCTCAAAACCAAGATGAAATGGAAACTTTCCAAAAACTTGTTCCTTGACAAACCAGCCCGGAGCAGGACCAAGTGTGTTTCGTACTATTTTCAGCCTTAGCTCACGGGGCAGCCGGTGGAACAAAAGTGGCGTGTGGGTATAGAGGAATAGCTTCCAGCCGGGTCCTATTCCTGTAAGTGGAGCGCGCAATGAATCGACCAAAGAGCGTGGCTTGGGCGGATCATGAAAGCGCACCGTCTTCGCCCTTGCAATGAGTTGAACACGAGCACCGGCCCCGTGCAGAAGAGCACACACATCCAGAGCAGACGCTCCCGCGCCAAGAACCAGAACTTCGCAGTCCTTGAAATGATCGACGGAGCTATGACGTGAACTGTGAGTTATCTGGTCATCAGACAACTCCGAAAGCTCTGGGGGAATATAGCTGAAGTGGCCTATGCCAGCGGCTACAACTACCCTGGGAGAAGTAATAAGCTCGCCGTCGTCTAAGCGAATCTCGAATCCGGCCGAGGTTCGGCGCAGATCGAGCACCTGTTTCTCTTCGAGTTCCGGGACAAATTTGCGCTGGAAAGCGTGCCCGTAGGCAATGAAGGTTTCGATGGCTATCGGCGACCCGGTCTGGGCATATGGAATGTTTTCTTCCTTGCAATATTCTTCGAGTGTGAAGATACCGTCAGGATGAGATAAGGACGAAGCAAAGCCTTCCGACTTCAACCGCATGCCTTTCGGCATTTGTGTGGCCCAGGTGTGCATGGGCTTGCCAAAAATGCGAAATCTCAGGTTGCGGGACTTCAGGTGAGCCGCCAACGAAAGCCCATATGGTCCTCCGCCTATAACCACTACGTCTGTTGATGTTTCATTGGACTTGTTCATTGTCTCCTCTCAAATGGAATGTTCGTTCCTCTGCCGGCGAGAACGAACTCCTTTGTCATCGAACGTCTCGTATTCCTTTGCCTTTGTTCTTTCCAGCGAATCGAACAAGCGGCTGAACGGGCGGAACAGCTCGTCCTTTACAATATCAATTTCGCCCTGCTGTTCGATCTCACCAGCAAATGCCCTCATATTGGCTATTGTTGATCGTGCGATCGGTGATTCTTACAAAATCTACGATCGATTGTCCGTCGCGTACCATCTCAGGAACGGTCCGAAAATCTGGGTCTTTATTACCGATTACGATGGTTTCAGCGAAATGCAGAACGGCTTCTACGCTGTCAACCATGAGGCGTGAAATGTGCGGGATACGGTTTAGAATGAAATCTCGATTTGCCCCGACCAGACTCGCTATATTCACATTCTTGTCATAAATGCAGAGTTCGTATCCTTTGCCTAGCAGACGCTCGATCACTTCGATTATCGGACTCTCTCGCAAGTCGTCGGTTCCTGCCTTAAAGCTGAAACCCAAGATGCCGATTCTCCTATGTCCCTTTTCGATAATTAGCTGCACGCCGCGACTGATCTGCATTTCATTGCTGGGCAGGATCGAGCCAAGAATGGGCAGCTGCAAATCGGCCATTTTAGCTCTGTACGTCAATGCACGCAGATCTTTGGGCAAGCAAGATCCCCCGAAGGCAAACCCGGGGATCAGGTACGCCGGAGAGACGTTGAGCTTTCTGTCCTGACAAAAAATGTTCATCACTTCGTGAGCGTCGATCCGAAGAGCCTTGCTGAGGTTGCCTATCTCATTGGCAAAACCGATTTTCAGCGCATGCCAACAATTGTCGACGTACTTGACCATTTCGGCTGTCTCTACGCTGGTTCGAATGAGAGGTGCCTCAAGCTTTTCATAAAGCTGGGCGAGAAGGCATCCGCTGGGTCGGTCCAACTCGCCGATCACCGTCTTAGGAGGAGCGTAAAAGTCTTTGACAGCAGAGCCCTCACGCAGGAATTCGGGATTATGGCAGACACCAAAGTCAACGCCAGCTTGCTTGTGTGAGGATTCCTCCAGAATAGGTATCACGATATCCCGCATGGTGCCTGGCAGCACGGTGCTTCGGACTACCACGGTGTGTCTCGAAGACTTGTTTTTGAGAGCATCGCCGATTTGTTCACAAATTCGTCGAATGAATCGCAGATCGAGGTTGCCATTCGGTTGACTGGGTGTACCGACGCATACAAACGACAATTCCGTTCCCTGAATGGCTTCGTCCGGATCCACAACCGCCCTCAGTTGGCCGCTCTTGACGTTCGCCGCCATGATTTCGCCGATCTCCGCTTCGATAATCGGAGTGCGGCCGTTATTGATGAGGTCCACCTTGGTCTGGATCGGATCAACGCCGACAACCTCGTGCCCGTCGTTGGCGAGACATCCCGCCGAAACGGTACCGACGTAGCCCAAGCCGAATACGCTAATTCTCATGCTCCGTTCCTTTGGCTAATGCTGCAGATAATGCCTCCGCGGGCGGAGGGATCGCAGTGGCCGAACCCGGCCTATTGTTTGCCTGCGGGAGGATAGGTACTTTGGTCTGTACTCTGGCTGCCCGGTGGTACACAAGGGTGATACCGTCCTATGACAGAACTCGGAGGTTTTAAATCCAATCGTTTGTGTACCTTAGTGCGTTGACCGCATCGCTATGGGTGCTACCCTAAAGGCGTACGGGAATACCCGTGCGGATCGAACTTTCCCCCTATGAAAGCGATGTCCCCAAGATCTGGCGTATTTTTGGCCTTAGACGGGCCCCGTCCTACATATCCGCCGGGCCCCCAAATCATCCTTTTCGATCATCCATTGCGAGGAACACACCAAGGGAAGGCCCGTGGTAAGGGACCCGAGGCAAATGACGGTGAAGGCTCCTCGTCGTACTACTCGGATTGCGTTAACAGGAGAATCCATCAATGAAGCACCGACTTCTTTTTTTACTGGTTTTTTTCAGTATCAGTGCCCAAGCCCAGAACTGGTCAACTTTCCTTGATTCTTCCCGTGCGATTGACTGGTCGAGTGCCGGATTCACCATTCCGAGCTATACGGTCAACTGCTCCACACAGCCGACATTGCAGACCGGCTCATCTCAGGGCGCAGCCAATACGACCGCTATCCAAAATGCACTCGCTTCGTGTGACGCTACGCATAATGTGGTCAATATCCCCGCGGGGACCTACTACGTGGCGGGGTGGGTTTACCCTGAGCATGGGAAACAGGTGGTTCGTGGGGCGGGGCCGAATTCGACCCACATCATCTTGACGAACGAGGCGTGTGGAGGGTCACCGGCTGCCGGTATCTGTATGCAGGGGGCGAATGGAACCTATGACGGCAGCGGTTCTGTTCTGCCGCCAAGCGGAAACCAGCAATGCCTCTGGACGGGCGGCCTCTCAAAAGGTAGCACCACCCTTACTCTCAGCAGTTGTGGCGGTGCTCCGCCTACCAATCACCTTCTCATCCTGGATCAGGCCAATGACTCCCGCGACACTGGAGGCGTTTACCAGTGCGACGGGAATGTGGTGGGGTGCAATTACGATGGTTCGCTCAACGGAAATGGCCGCATCATTTCCGGTGCCATGCACTCGCAGCAGCAGGTCACTTGGGTGACCGGGGTCACTTCCCAAGGCGGCGGCACCTACACGGTGACGATCTCGCCCGGAGTCTACTTCAACAACGTCCGCGCGGGACAGTCGCCGGGGGCCTGGTGGTCGGATACCGTCCAGAACGACGGGCTCGAAAACCTCAGCGTGGATGGTACCTCGGCGCCAGATCATAACATCAGCATGTACGATTGCTACCAGTGCTGGGTAAAAAATGTACGTTCTACCAATGCCGGAAGCGACCATGTGTTTTTGTATCAGTCCGGCTCGGAGGTGATTCGGGACAGCTACTTCTATCAGTCTCAGAATCATGCAAGTTCAAGCTACGTCGTGGAGTTCGAGATTGCGTCTGCCACTCTGGTGGAGAACAACATCTTCCAGCAGACCACAAATCCTCTCATGTTCGGAACCGGCTCCGGAAACGCGATCGGCTACAACTACAGCACAGATGACGTGACCTCAAACAATTATTCTCTTCAGACTCCCTACTATTCACACAATGCTGGAAACTCCATGAATTTGTGGGAGGGGAATAGTTTTATCGGCATCTGGACAGATGATGCGTGGGGTTCCAGCGCCAATGGCACACTGTATCGGAACATGCTGCACGGCTGGCAGGGCGGAGGATATCAGACTGGATTCATTCCGATCCAGATCCGCACTTGGATTCGCGGATTCAATATCGTCGGGAATGTCTTGGGCAGCCCCGGGATTCAGAACCAATATCAGGCCTACGCGACTTCCTCCACAGCAGGCTCGGGTGGCAGCAATGCGGGCACGAGCATCTATGAAATCGGCTGGT
>Ga0073928_10011095_pt1 | contig 10570 bp, 7 predicted proteins | sample PaiPotPPA55metaG_FD_76969 | JGI IMG/M metagenome (GOLD analysis project Ga0073928, IMG submission 76969) | Iron sulfur acid spring bacterial and archeal communities from Banff, Canada, to study Microbial Dark Matter (Phase II) - Paint Pots PPA... ...
CGGCCGAGTTCATGAAGACAAGGCTCTCGCAGGTGTCTCTGCAGCCCTGTGGCCATGCCGGGAGGCAGCAGATTTTCCAGTCGGTGGACGCGGCCGTGGCCGTCCGAACGCAAGCACAGGAGGAGTTCAAATGACTTCGAAGTTGACCAGACGAACAGTGACTGCGGGTCTCGGTGCGGCGGTGGCCATGCCGTGGATCGCGCGGCGAGGATTTGCCGCATCAAAGCCGATCGTGATCGGCGTGCCGGCGACGTCGACAGCGGCGATCGGCGCGGCGGATCATGGCGATCATGTCAACGGCTCGACCATGGCCGTCGACGAGATCAATAAATCCGGCGGCGTCCTTGGCCGCGAATTAAAGCAGATGGTGATCGACTTCGATCCGCTGTCTCCGGAGAGCGGCAAACAGGCGATCGCACAATGCATCGATGCTCAGGTCGATGCGATCTCGAACCCGTATATGTTGCCGCCGCTTCCTGCGATGGATGCGTCGTCGCAATACAAATGTCCTTATTTCCATGGCTCTGCGAACCGGGTGTCATCGGAGGCGGTCAAGGCGAATCCCGAAAAATACGGCCATGTCTTCATGGCCACATCGGCGGAAACAAATTACGGCTGGACGTTTCCGCAGTGGCTGGAGTACGCGGAGGAAAACGGCGGCTGGAAACCCAAGAACCGCAGGATCCACATCGTCCAGGAGCAGATCGCTTATTGCCAAACCATCTCGAAGTGTACCCAGGAGGCGATCAAGAAGCGTGGCAAGTTCGAGGTCGCTCGTATCACGAATATTCAGTACCCGGTGCAGGATTGGGCGAACGTCGTTCGCGAGTTGAAGGAAGTCGATGCCGGGACAATTCTGGTCGACCATTGGGTGGCCGCCGAACTGGCGGCGTTCGCCAAGCAATTCGTCGCCGATCCCGTGCCGAACTCTCTCGTTTACCTGCAGTACGGCCCGTCACAGCCTGAATTCCTGACGCTGGCAGGCGCCGCAGCGAACGGCTTTTGCTGGAGCACCGTTACAGGCGTTTACGGCGACGAGACGGGGCAGGCTTTCCGGGCAAAGTACAAGAAGCGTTTCCCCGGCGTCATGGGTCTTGCCTACACGGGTATCGCCTACGATTTTGCTTACATGCTCAAGCGGGCTTGGGAAGGGGTCGGTGATCCCAGGAAGTTCAAGGAAGTCGTGGCCTGGATTCGCGCCAATCCCACGCGGGGCGTCTGCGGCTACTACGACATGAATAACCCGTACCAGGAAGCCCGGCATTTCCCAGACAACGGTTTTGACGGCCTTCAGGCCGCGGAAATAGAAATGGGGCAGTCCCAGTTCTACTGCCAGATCCAGGACAAAGAGCACAAGATCGTCTATCCGGCCGAAATCTCGGAAGCCAAGCTCAGGCCCGCCCCATGGTGGACGTGATGCCGGCGTCCGAAGCGGTGGCCGGAGGCCCAGCGCCGGGAGGGGTATCTCCCGCGCTATTTTCCTGCAGCGACATATCGCTCGACCTTGGCGGGAGAGAGATCCTTCGCGGGATCAATCTTCACGTTCAACCGGGAGAGGTGCTCGGTATCATCGGTCCCAACGGGGCCGGCAAGACCAGTCTTTTCGAGGTGCTTTCCGGGCGGATGCAGCCGAAGAGCGGGACGGTGAGCTTTAAGGGGAGCAACGTCACCTCGCTGCCGCTCTACGAGCGCGCACGGCTTGGCATCGCCCGAACCTTTCAGACGCCGGTCGTGCCCGACGAGTTGACGGTCGGGGAGACGTTCAAGGCCGCCCGCCAGGCCTACCCTCCCTATTGCACGAAGTTCGACGCCGAATACGGCGCCGAGCTCGTAGGCCTGAATGTCGACGACGACGAGCCTGCCGTGCGGCTGGAGACGCTCAACCGCCGCAAGCTTCTTCTGGCTTGTCTGCTCATGCGACGGCCCCCGCTGCTGCTGATGGACGAGCCGGCGGCAGGGCTGATCAACTCCGAGGTCGACGAGATCGACTTCCTGCTGCGGTTGCTGTCGAAAGAAATGAACATCGCGATCGTCATCGTCGAGCACCGCATCGAGCTGCTCGGAACGATCACCGACCGCGTGATGGTCATGGATGCCGGAGAAGTCATCTCGCAAGGCAATATCGAGGACGTTCTCGCCGATCCGAAGGTCCACGCCGCATACTTCGAAGATATGAACGAGTGAGGGTTGGGAATGAACTTCATTTCGCTGGTCGGGCCTGAAGCCGGTCGCAAGCCAAAGCGCGAGGTGTTGAACGTCCGCGGCTTATCGGCCGGATATGGTCCGATGCGGGTGATCCACGATCTCGACCTTGTTGTAGAGGCCGGTGCGCGCATTGGCATCGTCGGGCTCAATGGACACGGCAAGTCGACGCTGTTCTATGGCATTGCCGGACTCACGGGCTGGCAGCGTGGTTCGATCAAACTGAACGGCGTCGAGGTTGGACGTACGCGCAGCCAGGGCCCGGGACGATATACCCACGAGATCGTGCGCGCAGGACTAGCTCTGATCCCGCAGGGCGACGAGATCTTCTACGGCCTGACTGTGGAGGAGCATCTTGACTCCGGCGCATTCACCGCGCGGGCGTGGCGTGAGCGGGCGGAACGCAAGCAGCGAATCCTGAAGATATTCCCGCCGTTGAAAAAGCTGATGGCTGTTCCTGTCGGCCGATTGTCGGGCGGCGAACGCCGCATGGTCTCGATCGGCAGAGGTCTGATGGGTGATGCTGCGCTGTATCTCGTAGACGAGCCGTCGCTCGGCCTCGCCCCGAAGATCGGCAAGAGCGTCATTGAAGCCTTGATGAGTGTCGAACTCGGTGAGTCGGCGATGGTTATCGCAGAGCAGAACGTTGCGGTGCTCGAGGGACGCGTCGATCGCATTATCGGAATGCACGCCGGTCAGCTCAAAGGTGAAGCTTCCGCTGCATTGGCATTCCACGATCACGGGAGAGGATGACAAGATGGATTTCTGGTTTGTCATCAGCAACGCCATCGTCCTCGCCTGCGTTTACGGAACGTTGGCCATCGGAGTTTCGATCACCTGGTCGAGCCTCGGCCTGCTCAATCTGGCGTACGGATTTATCTTCGCGCTGGCCGGCTATGGCGCCTGGGTCGTCTCGGAATACTTTTCCGACTGGGGACCGGTGCTTCTTGCCACCGGCATTCTGACAGGCGCGCTCGGCGGCATCGTCGTCTGCGCCCTCGCTTTCATTCCGACGCACGACAAGCCGAATTTCGCGATCCGGGGATTGATCGCGACACTTGCGATCAGCCTGCTCGGCACGCAGGGCCTGTTGTGGTGGTTCGGGCCGCGCGCAAAGACGCTGCCCGGGATCTTCGGCGACTGGAAAATTTCGCTGTCGGGAATGGTCGTGACCGCGGACAAGGTCGGCAATGTACTGACGTCGATCCTGATGCTCGTCGCCGTGTTGCGATGGATGCAGTCGAGCCGGCGCGGGCTTGAGATCCGCGCCATGATGATGAACCCGCACGCGGCCTCCATCGTCGGCATCGGTGTACGGCGGACCTCTTTCTACGTGATGGCGATTACCGGCAGCTTGGCCGGCCTGGCTGCTGTCCTGCTCTCGCAGACCTATTATATCTCGCCGTTCGGCGGTCTAACGCCCATGATCAAAGGCGTCAGCATCGCGCTCTGCGGCGGACTGGGAAGCGTGCGCGGGGCTGTCATCGCGGCCATGGTACTCGGTCTCAACGAATCGCTGACCACCGTTACGATCGGCGGTCGCTACGTCCTTATCACCCAGTTTGTTTTCATCATCGCCATCCTGCTGGTCCGGCCGCGCGGTATCGCGGGGATCCTCGACAAGGCGAGGGAGGCTTGATCTGACATGAGCGACGCGGAAATGAGTCCCAAATGGCGCAATCCGCTATTCCTTTGGAGCGCGAAGTGGGCGATCGAGGAACTGCCGACGATTCCCTTCCGCAGCCACCAGGAGATCTGGCGCAAAACACGGGAATCCAAAACCGATCTCTTCCCGGTCGGACGTCTGCGCTATTACTACAAATGGCCAGGTCATGGCAGCGCAACATGGAATCGCCTGCGCTACTGGCCGACGCGCCGCCGCGTGCTGCGGGTTCGCGGCGAGTACAATCCCAAGACGCTGCGGCGTGAGAAGACCATCGTCGATAAACGGCCGATCTGGTGGTTGCTTGGACTGCTGGTGCTGGCGCTGGGGCCGCTTTGCACGCCGCTCGGGGTTCAGAATACCCTGCTGACCGCGGCTTCGACGTTCGCGATCTACGCTGCGATCAGTCTCTGCTGGATGCTGATCAACGGCACCGCGGGCATCTTTAGCCTGGCGTCTTACGCGGTGGTCGGTACCGCCGCTTTTTGCACGGCATATCTTTCGATGAGCTTTGGGGTGCCGTGGTGGCTGCTACCTCCGATCGGAGCCGTCGTCGGCTTGGTCTTCGGCGGAATCATCGCGCTACCGGCGACGCGCCTTGACGGCTTTTATTACGCGCTGCTGACCCTGGGCCTGAACGAATTGTGCCGGGTCTACTTCACCACCTCGCCAATATTCGGCGCCGCCAACGGAGGCCTGTTCGGCGCCAGCACCTTCATTCCGGACTCTGCTTCTCAGCTGGTCCGGCTCCTGACCAGCTATTATGCCTGCTTCGCAGTGTTGCTGCTGGCGTTGCTGTTTTACAGGCAAATCAACGGCCGGCGGCTGGGACGAATATTGCGCATGGCGCCGGAGAAACGCGAAGCGTTTGCCGAAGCGACCGGCGTGAATTTCCGGCGGGCTCGTATCTGGGTGTTCGTCCTCTCTTCGACCGGGCTGGGCTTCATCGGCGGATTCTACACCGCCAATTTCGGCGGCGTCGCGTTCTCGCTGTTCAACTTCGACACCGTTCTGCTCGGTCTCGGCATGCTGGTAATTGGCGGCATCGGCCGGGCCGAAGGGGCGGTCGTTGGCACGTTCGTCGTAGTGTTGTTCGACAAGTTCCTGATCACGCTTGGCCCGCTTCGGCTGATCCTCATAGGCTTGATCATGCTTTTCGTCAGTCTGTACCTGCGCAACGGCCTGTTCGGGATCAAGGCGCAGTTTCGCAACTGGCGGGACAAGAAGAAGAGCGAACGCCGTTCAACGCGAGCAGAGAAAGGAGGCGAAATGTTGCCTGAGGAAGCTACCGAGACGCAGGACAAGGACATCGTCTACATGCGTCGCTTCGACAAGATGCAGCGCGATTACCTGAAGACGCTGGTTTCCGCTGAGGTCATTACGGAACACCAGCGATCTCCGCAAGGCCAACACAGCGAGGCGCTTCAGCGGCTTCTCATCTACTTCCGCGGGCGACCGCAAGTCGACAAGTACGCGATTACGTGCGTCGAGGTGAACAAGGCCTATCGCGTCGTCGCGTTGTCCGGACATCGGGGGGTGCCGCCGCGTCTGGTCGAAGACAAGATCTATCCGACTCCAAAAGATGCATTCCACGGCGTGTTCATGCGGCGTGTGCAGGATCTGCTCGAGTCGTGAACCGCCTGAGGGACGCGGCCAGCCAGATTGGTTGCGTCCCTTCGGCCAGTGATTGGCGTGAATTGCGGGACTAGTAATGGCACAGGTCAAAATCTTTGGTTACGCGGACAAGATCTCGGTGAAGCCGGGAGAAGTCATCCAGTTTCATGTCAATGCCGACGGCGCGAATGTCGCCGAAGCTCATCTGGTTCGCTTGATCCACGGTGACGCACATCCGGATGGACCGGGATACATCGAGGAAGAGGTCGATTGTGCCGCCAACGGCGCCTGGCAGGTGGAAAAGCAATTCACCCAGGTGGGATCGTTCCTGGAAGTGTCTGATCTCCGCGGCGAGCTGGCGTTGGAGGGTAGCCTTACCCTTTTCGCCTTTATCCATCCCATCTGGCCTGACGTCGGGCACCGCCAATGCCTGATCGGACGCTGGGATAACGACAAGAATTATGGCTATGGCCTCGGCATCAACAAGCGAGGATTCCTGGAGTTCTGGGTCGGCCAGGGCGACGAAATCGATTATCTGGAGGCCGAGGCACCGGTCAGAGCGCACATGTGGTACCTGGTGGCTGCTACCCTTGACGCCAAGACCGGCCGCGCGACGATATATCAGGAGGGCGTCGGCAACCGCTACAACAGCCTGCTCGGCAAGGTCGCGCCCATCGACTACCGTTCCCATGTTTCGGAAGTCTTCAGGTTCCGTCAGAAGCATCTGCCGGAAACGCCGTTCTTGATGGCGGGCTCGCGTGATTGGCACGACAAGCGCGGCCATTTCGTTTCACAATTATATTGCGGCAAGATCGATCGGTGCGGAGTCTTCAATCGCGCGCTGAAGCGAGAAGAAATCGATGAGATCAAAAGCGGCCAGGCACCGACATCTCAGGGCCTGGTCGCCTATTGGGATACGACCGACGGCTACACCGATCAGGGAATCGGCGACGCCGTCACCGACGTTGGACCCTTTCATCTGCACGCCAAGGGATACAACCGGCCGGTGCGTGCGCAAACCGGCTGGAATTGGGGCGGCCGCAACGATTGCTTCCGGTTGGCGCCCCACGAATACGGCGGAATCGAATTTCACGCCGATGCCTTGATCGATTGCAACTGGAAGGTAACTCAAACCCTTGAGGTGCCGGACGACTTGCGCAGCGGAGCGTATGGAATGCGCTTGCGCGCCGGCGACGGCAAAGGCTTGGGCGAGGAATACATCGTCTTCTTTGTTCGCCCCAAAACGCCGATTGGCCGTATCTGTTTCCTAGCTCCGACCGCGAGCTATCTGGCCTACGCCAACGAGCACCTTGGTTTTGATGCGCCTATCGTCCAGCCCATGTCGGGCCAGACGCCCATCCTGGCCGAAATCGACATCGAGATGTATAAAAATCCGGAGTTCGGTCATGGCTGCTATGATTCCTGGGCCGATGGCCAAGGCGTCTGCTACAGCTCATACCACCGCCCAGTCGTAAACATGCGGCCGAAGTACCGTATCGCCTCCATGAACACGACATGGCAGTTTCCCGCCGACCTGTCGGTCATCGGCTGGCTCGAGCACCAGAAGTACGACTACGACGTCGTGACCGATGAGGACCTCGATCGCGAGGGCGTCGCGGCTTTGGCGCCGTATCAGTGCGTCATCACCGGCACTCACCCCGAGTACTATTCCGACCGGATGCTGGACGCGACCGAGGACTACATCGCAGGGGGCGGCCGCTACATTTATCTGGGCGCCAATGGCTATTACTGCAACGTGGCTCACCGTCTCGACGAACCCTGGGTTCTGGAATGCCGCAAGTTCGGTCAGGGGTGGAAGGCGTGGGAAGCGCGTCCCGGCGAACATTACATGGCGACGAACGGACAGAAAGGCGCTGCGTGGCGAGCCCGAGGGCGCGCACCGCAGAAGCTGGTGGGAACCGGATTTATCGGTGAGGGCTTCGGGGCATCGATGCCCTTCCACCGGATGCCGGACAGCTACGAGCCCTCTTTGTCCTGGGTGACGAAGGGAATTGAAGGGGAGACCTTCGGCGCCTTCGGCCTTGCTCACGATGGCGCGTCCGGTCTGGAGCTCGACGTTTACGACCTCAAGCTCGGGACGCCGCCGAATACCAAGTTGATTGCCTCCTCCGGCGGTCACGACGACAACTATCTGGTGATGATCACTCCCCACGAGCATGAAGGGCTCTACGGCACGTACAACTACGAGCTGCGCGCCGACATGACCTATTTCGACGCGCCGAACGGCGGGGCGGTTTTTTCGTGCAGTTCGATTGCCTTCGGCCAGTCGCTGCCGATCAATCATTTCGAGAATGAGGTCTCCCGCCTTTTGGCCAATGTCGTCGAAACATTCGTCAAACCGGGACCACTGCCGGGTTCGGCATCGAAAGACGAAAAGCGCGCGGTGAAGGAAAAGGCAGCGCAAGTGACCGACGTGGAAACCTCACCAGCCTGATCTGCAAGTTGGCCCTGGAGCGATGGCTCACGAACGGCGTCGGTCAAGGTTCGATGCGACCGGAAGTAAAGGGATATCGGGATTTGGACATGGCACAAGTCAAGCTCTTTGGTTACGCGGACAGGATCTCGGTGAAGCCGGGGGAAGTCGTCAAGTTCCACGTCGATGCCGAGGGTACGGAGTCTGCCAGGGCGCAACTGGTGCGCCTGATCCATGGTGATCAGGATCTGGCTGGACCGGGATTCGTCGAGCAAGAGGTCGATTGCGCGGCCAACGGCCTCTGGCAGGTCGAGAAGCAATTCACGCAAGTCGGCTCGTTTCTTGAAGTGACCGATGCGGCGCGCAAGTTGGCGCTGGAGGGTAGCCTCACCTTGTTCGGCTTTGTCCGCCCATCGTTGACGCAAGTCCGGGGAGGCCAATGCCTGCTCGGCCGCTGGGACAATCACCGCAATCAGGGCTTTTACCTCGGCATCGACGAGAGCGGATGCCTGGAGTTCCGGATAGGCCGGGGCGACGAAGTCGATCGCGTGCAGAGCGGGACGCCACTTCAAACGGAGATCTGGTATTTCGTGGTGGCCAGCCTCGATGCCACGACCGGCCGCGCGACCCTGTATCAGGAGACCATCGTCAATCGTTACAATAGTCTGTTGGGCAAGGTCGCCCTTGTCGATAGATGTTCGCCCGCTTCAAAAGTCTTGCGGGTTCGTCACAGGAATCTGGCCGGTACACCGTTCCTGATCGCCGGATCGCGCGACTGCAATGAGAAGCGCGGCGACTTCGTTTCGCAATTGTTTTGCGGCAAGATCGATCGACCCGGAATATTTGACCGGCCGCTGACCCCGGAAGAACTCGACGGAATTAGAACCGGCCACCCCCCGTCTCGCGAGGGCCTGGTCGCCTATTGGGACACAACGGACGGCTATACCGAACACGGTATCCGTGACATCGTCACGGATGTCGGACCTCATGGCCTGCACGCCAGGGGGTTCAATCGGCCGGTTCGCGGACAAACCGGCTGGAACTGGGACGGCACCAATGATTGCTTCCGGCTGTCGCCCAAGGAATATGGCGGTGTCGAATTTCACGCCGACGCCGTGATTGATTGCAATTGGAAGGTAGCGAAATCCCTGAGGTTGCCGGATGATCTGCGGAGCGGTGTTTACGCGTTGCGTCTGCGCGCTGGTTCCGGAAGCGGCCTGGCGGAAGACTATCTCGTCTTCTTCGTTCGACCGAAGGCACCGGGCGCGCGTATCGCCTTGCTTGCTCCCACGGCGACCTATCTCGCTTGCGCCAATGAGCGCCTCAGCTTCGACGACCCGACCACCCAGACCGTAACAGGAATCACGCCTGTCCTGTCCGAAATCGATATCGAGCTGTGTAGGCGCGACGATTTCGGACGATCCACCCTTGATCGCTCGGTCGATGGCCAAGGCATCTTTTACAGCTCGTACCACCGTCCGATCGTGAATATGCGGCCGAAATATCGCATGTCGAGCACTGGCGTAACGTCGGGGTTCGCTGCGGACCTGTCGATCGTCGCCTGGCTCGAACGCCACAACTATAACTACGACGTTTTGACCGACGAGGATCTTCACCGCGAGGGACTTGGCGCGCTGGAGCCCTATAGGTGCGTGCTGACCGGTACTCGCCCGCAGTATTACTCCGAGCGGATGTTAGACGCGATGGAGGACTATGTCGCGGGCGGCGGGCGCCTGGTCTATCTCGGCGCCGCCGGCTTCGACACCGCGGTCGCTTTCAGGGACGATGAGCCGTCGGTCATGGAAGTCCGCAGGTTCGCTCCAGCGTGGAAAACCTGGGAAGCACGCCCCGGCGAGTACTACATGGCGACGAACGGACAGAAGGGCAGTTCGTGGAGAGCGCAAAATCGCTCGCCGCATAAGCTTGTGGGATGCGGACTTATCGCCGATGGCTTCGGAACAAGCGAATTCTATCGCCGCATGCCGGACAGCTATCACCGCACGGTATCCTGGATTACGAAGGGAGTGGCAGGGGAGATTATCGGCGATTCCGGTCTGGCTTATGAAGGAGCCGCCGGGCTGTCGCTCGATCGGTTCAACCTTGCCCTGGGGACCCCGCCGCATGCCAAGATCATCGCCTCCTCCGGCGGGCATACCGACAACTATAGAGTGAACCCGGAAGTCATCCACTATGCCTATCAGGGCCTCTCAGGCTCATATGAACACCATGTTCGCGCCGATATGGTGTATTTCACGGCGCCGAACAACGGCGCCGTCTTTTCGGTCGGGTCTGCCGCATTTGGGCCGGCGTTGCCAACAAATAATTTCGATAACAACTGTTCTCGCGTGCTGGCCAATGTCATGAATGCCTTCATAAGGCCGGAGGCATTGCCCGGTTCGCTTTGGATCAACGAGGAGAAGCAGTGGCGATAGAGACCGTCCGCGCTCGTCTGAAAAAAGGGCGCTCGATTCGAGCGGAGCCATCTCGGGCGCGGGTCGCTTCAAAGTTTTCGGGGCAATGGTAATGACACCTGTTCGAAGGCTGCCTGTCAGCTCCCGACGCCAGACATCCATAGTGGGGTCAGCGAGCCAGACATAGGGCAGAGAGCGACGCAGCGGGTTCCGCCAAGCTTGCTAATCCGAGGATAAGAATCGCCG
>Ga0073928_10011104_pt1 | contig 10563 bp, 13 predicted proteins | sample PaiPotPPA55metaG_FD_76969 | JGI IMG/M metagenome (GOLD analysis project Ga0073928, IMG submission 76969) | Iron sulfur acid spring bacterial and archeal communities from Banff, Canada, to study Microbial Dark Matter (Phase II) - Paint Pots PPA... ...
GTCAGCACCGAGCCGGGCACAACGGGTGCTCAGGCCGGGCGATACAATCGTCGGCACGGTCCGCCCCGGCAACGGCTCATACGCCCTGATCGCGGAGGACGGTCTGACGGGCAGCACCGGGTTTGCTATGCTTCGCCCGCGTTGTCCGCAATACGCTGAGTTTGTTTACCTGGCGGCCACGGCGCCGGAGAATATTGAGGCGCTGGCACATTTGGCGGATGGCGCGGCATACCCGGCAGTTCGGCCGGAGGTCGTCGCTGCCACGCCCGTAACGTGCCCAGGGCACGAATTGATGATGGCCTTTTCGCATGCGGCCCAACCGCTGCTCGCGAGGATGGCAACGAACGAGCGGCAGTCCCGCACGCTCGCCGCACTGCGCGATGCATTGCTGCCGAAGCTGATCTCCGGCGAAATCCGGGTCAAGGAGGCCGAGCGCCTCGTCGCCGACGCCGCCGGGTGATCGGGTGCCCTTGCCAAATGGTAACGCCTGCGATACCATATGCCTGAGTTGGTCGAGTATGTTGACCCGACCGGCCGGAGCCTGTTCGGCCGGTGGTTCGAGAGGCTGGCCGGTCAGACAGCCGCAACGATTACCGTGGCGCTGAGCCGGCTTGCGGCTGGCAACACGTCAAATGTTGCCGCGATCGGCGAGGGTGCTGCCGAGTACAAGATCAACCGCGGCCCAGGTTACCGGGTGTATTTCGGGTCGGACGGAGAAACGTTGGTCGTGTTGCTGGGCGGCGGGACAAAGCGGCGGCAGCAGGCGGACATTGCGGCGGCGCTTGCCGCGTGGCGTGACTACAAAGCCCGCCGGCCGCAAAGCCGGGCGAGGGCTCGTCCCGCCGGAATCCAACTGAAGGATGACGCATGCCGTTGACCCGCAGCTTCAAGGAAACCGTGCGCCGGCGGGCCGCGGCCGACCCCGAGTTTCGGCACGCGCTGTTGCAGGAAGCGGCGCAATGCCTGCTTGGCGGTGAGGTTGCCACCGGCCGTGCGGTGCTCCGCGATTTCATCAACGCGACCATCGGGTTCGATGCGCTCGCGGAGGCGACCGGCTTGCCGGCGAAGAGTCTGATGCGCATGCTCGGGCCGCGCGGCAATCCGCACGCGCGCCACCTCTTGGCCGTCCTCGACTCTTTGCAGCGCTTGACCCGCGTCGAGCTTCAGGTTCACGCCGTCGCCCAGGCTGCGGAGTGAGTTCTATGCCCGGGGAAAAGCGCGTTATTCACACCGACTTGGCTAGGCTCGACGCCCATGTCATCCGGCCCGAGGAGTACGAGGACATTCCCGAGCTGACCGACGAGTGGTTCGACAAGGCCGAGTTTTCGATCGGCGATACCGTGATCCGGCCGGCTCGGCGTCCGGGCCGCCCGAAATCCGAAGCCGCGACGAAACTCGTCTCGCCGCGCCTCGATTCCGATCTCGTCGAACGCTTCCGCGCCACCGGCCCGGGCTGGCAATCGCGGATCAACGCCGCCCTGCGTGAACACCTCGATAAGCACTGATGCGAGCCGAGGGGTGGGTGAGCCGAAGCATGATCCCGGTCGCGGAAGCCTTCTCGCAATGGCGCAAGGAACCGGAATACGTCGCCGCCTATGACGCGTTCGAGGATCAATTCGCGCGGGCGGCGGCGATAATCGCGGCGCGTGCGCGCGCCGGCCTCACCCAGGAGCAATTGGCAGCCCGGATGAACACCTCGCAGGCCGTGATCGCGAGATTGGAAAGCGGCCGGGTCAAGCCGTCCACGCGCACGCTCGAACGCCTTGCCGCGGCAACCGGCATGCGGTTGCGCATCTCCTTCGAGCCGTTGGCGGCGGAGTGAGCTGCGGCTTCACCGAGTCGGTCGCCGAAGAGGCCGCGCTCGGCTGCCCCGAGGGCCTCGGCCCAGCGGATGCTATACTGCCGGGATGATCGATCCGATCGGGCATTGTCGCGACGAATTGCACGCCCTGTGCCGGCGCTTTCACGTGCGCCGGCTGGAATTGTTCGGCTCGGCCGCCCGCGGCGATTTCGAGCCCGAGCACAGCGACCTCGATTTTCTGGTTGAGTTTGACAAGGGCCATGTGGAGGCGCAGTCGCTCAAGGGCTATTTCGGTTTCAAGCAGGCCCTCGAAGACCTGTTCGGCCGGCCGGTCGATCTGGTGGAACCCGGCGGGCTCCGGAACCCGCACCTGAAGGCGAGCATCGACGCCGACCGGGAGCCGGTGTTTGAAGCGTGACCGTTGATGCGCCCGCTCCTTAAGGATGATTGTCGTTGGCGTGGAAACCGCGGAGCGCTACTTCGCCGCCCATGCCGGCGATAAGGGGATCAGGGCCTCGCGATCGCAATACGACGTCTGGCTGGCGAATCGCCCGGACCGCGCAATGGACCAATCCGGAAGACGTCAAGGCCTCGCATCCGCGCGCCAGCATCCTCAAGGGCGGCCGGGCGGTGTTCAACATCAAGGGCAATGACTATCGCCTGATCGCTGCCATACAATACCAGGCGGGGGTTCTGGCGACCCGGTTCTTCGGCCGCCACGACGAATACGACCGGGTCGATGCGGAGACGGTGTGATGGAAGCAACCCTGATCGTGGTCGATAGCGACGGTGAACTGGCCCGCGCTCGCGCCCTCGTCGATCGGCTGATGCGGTCGGACGATCCGAAAGATGCGGCTCGATTGGCGGCGCAGGCGCGCCTGGTCGCCGCCTATGAAGAAGAGAAATGGCCGGCCCGCTCGCCCGCTCCGGCCGCGGTGATCCGCTATCTGATGGACCAGCACGGGTTGAAGCGCGCCGATCTGGTGCCGCTGTTCGGCAGCGCGGAGCGGCTCGACGAAATCCTGCGCGGCCGTCGCCCCCTGACATTGGCGATGGTGCAGCGCCTGCGCGCCCGCTTCCGGGTTCCGGCCGATCTGCTGCTGCCGCCGGCCGCCTCGCCGCGGCCTCGCCGCCCGCCGAAAAACGCCGCGGCCTGAGGCCCGGGATGTGAGCTCCGGCTTCACCGAGTCGGTCGCCGAAGAGGCCGCGCTCGGCTGGCTGGAGACTCTCGGATATTCGGTCAGGCACGGTCCCGATCTCGCCTTCGGTGTCGATGGCGGCGAGCGCACCGATCCCGGCTATCGCGACACGGTCCTGCAGAATCGGCTGCACAGCGCCCTGAACCGGTTGAACCCGGAACTGCCGGCGGCCGCCGTCGCCGAAGCGTACCGCAAATTGCTGCGCGTCGAGGCGCCGGGGCTCGTCGACCGCAACCGGCTGTTTCACAAGATGCTGGTCGACGGCGTCACCGTCGAATACCCGCGGCCCGACGGAAGGGTCGCCGGCGCCCAGGTCAATGTGGTCGATTTCGACAATCCAGACCGCAACGATTGGCTCGCGGTCAACCAGTTCACGATCGTCGACGGCCAGGAGCAGCGCCGTCCCGACATCATCGTCTTCGTCAACGGGCTGCCGCTCGGCGTGATCGAGCTGAAAAACCCGGCCGACCCGAACGCGACCGTGTGGAGCGCTGTCCAGCAGCTCGAAAACTACCAGACCCTGGTCCCGTCGCTGTTCGCCGCCAACGCGGTGCTGATCGCCTCCGACGGCATCCAGGCGCGGATCGGCGCGGTCGGCTCGGGCCGGGAATGGTTCAAGCCGTGGCGTACCGTCGCCGGCATCGAGGACGCCCCGGCCAACCTGTCCGAGCTGGAAGTGATCCTCGCCGGCGTGTTCGAGAAGCGGCGCTTCCTGTCGCTGCTGCGTCACTTCATCGTGTTCGAGGATTTCGGCGCCGGCGCGCTCGTAAAGAAACTCGCCGGCTATCACCAGTTCCACGCCGTCAATACCGCCGTCGAGGAGACCTTGCGCGCCGCGAACCTGCCGCTGGAAGCCGAGGAAGCGCCCGGCACCTTCTTCGCCCGCCGCAATCCCGGCGGCATGCCCGGCGACCATCGCGTCGGCGTCGTCTGGCACACCCAGGGCTCGGGCAAGAGCCTGACGATGGCGTTCTATGCCGGCCGGCTGGTGCTGCACCCGGCGATGGGCAACCCGACGATCGTCGCGATCACCGACCGCAACGATCTCGACGACCAGCTGTTCGCGACCTTCGCCCGCTGCCGCGACCTCTTGCGCTGGGACCCGGCGCAGGCCGAAAGCCGCGCCGATCTGCGCGCGAAATTGCAGGTCGCCGCCGGCGGGGTCGTGTTCACGACGATCCAGAAGTTCATGCCGGAGGAAAAGGGCGACCGCCATCCGGTGCTGTCGGAGCGGCGCAACATCGTCGTCATCGCCGACGAGGCGCACCGCAGCCAGTACGATTTCATCGACGGCCTCGCCCGCCACCTGCACGACGCATTGCCGAACGCGTCGTTCATCGGCTTCACCGGCACGCCGATCGAGAAGACCGACGCCAATACCCGCGCCGTCTTCGGCGACTACATCAGCATCTACGACATCCAGCGCGCGGTCACCGACGGCGCGACCGTGCCGATCTATTACGAGAGCCGCCTTGCCAGGCTCGAATTGAAGCCCGACCAGCGGCCGCGCCTCGACCCCGATTTCGACGAGGTGACCGAAGGCGAGGAGGTCGAGCGCAAGGAGAAGCTGAAGTCGAAATGGGCGCAGCTGGAGGCGGTGGTCGGCTCCGGCACGCGCGTCAAGCTGATCGCCCGCGATCTGGTCGCGCATTTCGCGGAGCGGCTCGCGGCGATGGATGGCAAGGCGATGGTCGTCTGCATGAGCCGGCGCATCTGCGTCGATCTCTACAACGAGCTGATTGCGCTGCGGCCCGACTGGCACGGCGCCGACGACGACAGCGGCGCACTCAAGGTCGTGATGACCGGCTCGGCCGCCGATCGCGCCGCATGGCAGCCGCATATCCGCAACAAGAAGCGCCGCGAGGAGCTTGCCAACCGCTTCCGCAACGCCGACGACCCGTTCCGCATCGTCATCGTCCGCGACATGTGGCTGACCGGTTTCGACGCGCCGAGCCTGCACACGATGTATGCCGACAAGCCGATGCGCGGCCACGGGCTGATGCAGGCGATCGCCCGCGTCAACCGCGTCTTCAAGGACAAGCCGGGCGGGCTCGTCGTCGATTATCTCGGCCTCGCCGACGAGCTGAAGCAGGCGCTCGCGACCTATACCGAGGCCGGCGGCACCGGCAAGACCGCGCTCGATCAGGCCGAGGCAGTCGCGGTGATGCTGGAGAAATACGAGATCTGCTGCGGCCTCTTCCACGGCTTCGACCGTACGCCATGGATCGCCGGCAATGCGCAGCAGCGCCTGTCACTGATCCCGGCCGGCCAGGAGCATGTGCTGGCGCAGCAGGACGGCCCACAGACCGGCAGGGAGCGGTTCCTGCAGGCGGTCAACGAATTGAGCCGCGCCTTCGCTCTCGCGGTTCCGGCCGGTGCGGCGCTCGGCATCCGCGACGAGGTCGGCTTCTTCCAGGCGGTGCGCGCCGCGCTGATGAAGAATGCGCCGGGCGACCGCCGGACCGACGAGGACCTCGACCATGCCGTCCGGCAGATCGTCTCCAAGGCGATCGTCGCCGACCGGATCGTCGACATCTTTGCCGAGGCCGGCTTGCAGAAGCCCGACATCTCGATCCTGTCCGACGAATTCCTCGCCGAGGTGCGCGGCATGCCGCAGCGCAACCTCGCCGTCGAATTGCTGCGCAAATTGCTGCTCGGCGAGATCAAGGCCCGTTCGCGCCGCAACGCCGTGCAGGCGCGGTCCTTCTCGGACATGCTCGAACGGGCGATCCGCAAATACCAGAACCGCGCGGTCGAGACGGCTCAAATCATCGAGGAGCTGATCGCGATGGCCCGGGACCTGCGCGCCGCCGATGCGCGCGGCGAGCAGCTCGGCCTCTCGGAAGCGGAGCTGGCCTTCTACGATGCTCTCGAAACCAACGACAGCGCCGTCAAGGTGCTCGGCGAGCCGACCTTGCAGGCGATCGCCCGCGAGCTGGTCGCGGCCGTGCGCCGCAACGTGACGATCGATTGGACCCTGCGCGAGAACGTGCGCGCCCAGATGCGCGTCCTCGTCCGCCGCATCCTGCGCAAGCACGGCTACCCGCCGGACAAGCAGGAACGGGCGACGCAGACGGTTCTGGAGCAGGCCGAACTGTTCTCCGAACTCTGGGCCGCCGCGGCGTAGCCGGCCGCCGCCGAGATTTTATCGCGGAGCAGAATTGCTGTGCGCGCATATTGTCTCGACCGCCTCGTTCTCTATATGTCCCGATATTCCACCCACTTTAAGGAAGCCTCATGTCCATATCGTTCACCGAGTTCCCGCTGATCTCGGTCTACGCCTGGTGCCTTACCCATCGCCGCACCGATGCCGAACCGGCCGATGTCGAATGAACCGGCTATGAAACCGCTGCGCGAAATTCCGCTGCATTTCCGCTGCATTTTGCAGCGGGCCGATTTTGGCGCTCTACCGTCGGTTGGGCCAATTTCAAATCTCTCTCCGCCCCTTTCACACCAACCTGGTCATTCGGACGGCCCACAAGGGCCGGCCGCCCGGGGAACCCGGAGTGACCTCTGTTTGGGATTTCTCGGCGAGAGCCCTCGAGTTCGGGAGGGTGAGGTGGGTTGTTGCACTCGTCCTGCTACCGCCTTGGCAAGCACGCGCCGCGGCGTCATGCTGGCTCCGGTCCGGCCGCGCCCCCGTGCGGCCGGCCGACAACGCCGAAGACCCGGAAAAACGGGCGACGGCATCCGAACAGAGGAGGTTCCCCATGCAGCGTCTCTCCCGCCGCGTGATTCTGGCCGCCGCACCGAGCGCGCTGGTCCTGGCCAGCCCGTTTGTCGCCCGCGCCAAGAATTACGGCCCCGGCGTCACCGACACCGAGATCAAGCTCGGCAACACCTGCTTCTACACCGGGCCGGCCTCGTCCTACGGCACGATCGGCAAGGCGATGGCCGCCTATTACCGCATGGTCAACGATGAGGGCGGCGTCAACGGCCGCAAGATCGTCTTCCTGTCCTACGACGACGCCTACTCGCCGCCGAAGACCGTCGAGCAGACCCGCCGCCTGGTCGAGCAGGACGGCGTATTGCTCGATGCCGGGCCGCTCGGCACCCCGACCAACAGCGCGATCTGGCAGTACATGAACCAGAAAAAGGTGCCGCACCTCTTCGTCTCGACCGGCGCCACCAAGTGGGACGACCCGAAGGGCCATCCCTGGACGATCGGCTGGCAGCCCAACTACCAGAGCGAAGGCCGCATCTACGCGAGCTTCATCCTGAAGGAAAAGCCGAACGGCAAGATCGGCGTGCTCTATCAGAACGACGATTTCGGCAAGGACTACCTGAAGGGCTTGAAGGACGGGCTCGGCGACAAAAAATCGATGGTGATCGTCGAAGCGAGCTACGAGACCACCGATCCGACCGTCGAGTCGCAAATCGTCGATATGAAGGCGAAAGGGGTCGATGTGTTCGTCAACACCGCGATCCCGAAATTCGCCGCACAATCGATCCGCAAGGCGGTCGAGATCGATTGGAAGCCGCTGCAGGTGTTGAGCAGCATCGGCAATTCGGTGGCGGCGACGCTGAAGCCGGCCGGGCTGGAAAACTGCAAGGACATCGTCTCCGACTTCTACCTGAAGGACCCGACCGACGAGCGCTGGAAGGACGATGCCGGGTTCAAATGGTGGGTCGCGTTCATGGACAAATATTATCCCGAGGGCGACAAGAGCGACGCCGGCAATGTCTACGGGCCGTCGAACGCCGCGACGGTCGTGCAGGTGCTGAAGCAGTGCGGCGACGAATTGACCCGCGAGAACGTGATGCAGCAGGCCGCCAGCCTCAAAGATTTCACCGTGCCGATGCTGCTGCCCGGGATCAAGATCAACACCAGCCCCTCGGATTTCGCGCCGGTCAAGCAGGTGCAGATGGGCAAGTTCGACGGCACCCAGTGGAAGCTGTTCGGCCCCCTGATCGCCGGCGCGGTCACCTGACCGCGCGCATGCAACCGAAAGCCCCTCTCCCGCACCGCGGGAGAGGGGCTGAGGCCGCAGGCCGAAGCCGGGTGAGGGCGGCCGCTTGCTGGCGCGCGCCGGCGGTCCGTAGATCTCCGGCGGGAACAAACAGTGTTGCCGAGGTTTCGATCCGTGTGCGCGAGGCGCACTGCGCCGCATATGACCTATGTTAAGTCCTTGCCGGGAAAGGCTCCTTAGGCGCGGATCGTGCTTCCGGCTAAAGGCTTGCGGCAGATGATGTTGGCCACCGCGCGGCGAGCATCCTCTTCCGCCAGATCCGGATTTTGGCTGCGATAGACTTGGACCGCGGCCTCGAACGCTTTCCGCTCGTTCAACGATCGGGCCAGTGTCGCCTCGTACGCTTCGAGGACGAGGTCGTTCCGGGATTCGTCGGCGGTCAAGACGGCCGGTGGCTTCGGCCCGTCCAGAATGGCGCTTGCAGCACCGGCTTCAGCCATGCATTCCCCTCGCACGATTACCGCAATGTCGCACGGAAACGGCTGCTAGAGAGCCCGGTTCCGCAACCGTGCCATTTTTTCCGCAATTTTTACAGAAGCTCCGGAGCCGGCTCGGACTGGACGATGCCGCCGCCGTCGTGCCAAGGTCCGGCCGCCCGGAATTGGCTTTGGCGGCCTCACAGGGCCGCTGCGGAGAGGGCGGTGGTCAGGCTCCAGAATGTTGCGAAGCGCTACGGTGAGGGCCCCGAAATCCTGCATGATGTGTCGTTCGCATTGGCGCCCGGCAGTTTTCATTTCCTCACCGGGGCAGGCGGATCAGGCAAGACGACGCTGTTGAACCTGATTGCCTTGGCCGAGCGCGCTTCGGCCGGCGCCCTGACCCTGTTCGATGTCGCCACCGACGGCGCGAGCCGGGCGATGCGGGCGCAGCTACGACGCCGTATCGGGATGCTGTATCAAGATTGCCGGCTGGACGGGAATCTCAGCGTCGCCGACAACGTGGCGCTGCCGCTCCGCATCGACGGGACGCCGACGCAAACGCAGCGCGACCACGTTGCCGCGATGCTCGACTGGCTCGGGATTTCGGGCAAAAGCGCTGCCCTGCCGGCGGTGCTGTCGGATGCCGAGCGGCAGCGCGTCGCGCTCGCCCGTGCAATCGTGCGCCGGCCCGACCTGCTGCTTGCCGACGAGCCGCTCGTATCGGGCGACGAGGAGGTGGCATTGCTGCTTGTCGACGCTTTCGAACGGATGACGCAACTGGGTACGACCGTCTTGGTGGCGACGCGGGACGCCGGTTTTGCCGCTCGCTTCCTGCATCCGCGGCTTCATCTGGATGGTGGCGCGCTATCGAATGGTGAGGCATCGTCGTGAGAATCACGGCCTCGCCGGAGCGGCTGCGGGCGCTGCCGATCGTCCCGGACCCTTCTCGCTGGTACCTGGCCGCTGTTGTTGCGGTGATGGCGTTTCTCGCCGCACTCGCCGGCATCGGCCTGATCGCGCTCGGCGATGCGCGGCGGGATTGGAACGGCGCGCTGGGGGGCACCCTTACACTGGAACTGCCGGCAGACACTTCGCCGCCGCGTCTCGACGTCGTGCTGGCAATGCTGCGACAAACGCAGGGGGTGACCGGCGCTGACGCGCTCGATGCGGCCAAGACCGCCCGCCTGCTCGAACCATGGCTCGGCAAATCGGTGCCGGTCGACATCCTGCCGTTGCCGCGCCTCGTCGACATCCGGATCGAGGGGGGAGGCGCGGTCGATCTCGACGGGCTGCGGCAGCGGCTGAAATCGGTCGCGCCCGAGGCGCAGTTCGACGACCATCGGCTATGGTTGGCAAAGCTGCTGGCTGCCTCGTCCCGATTGCAAGCGATCGCCGCCGCGATCCTCGCGGCGACCGCCGCGGTCGCGGCGGCATCGGCTGCATTCAGCGCGGGCAATGGTTTCGCTCGGAACGGCGAGCGGATTGCGCTGTTGCATGCACTCGGCGCGCAGGATCGCGATATCGCGGCGCGGTTCGTCCTGTCCGCTGCCGGGACGGGTCTGGCCGGTGGCGTGCTCGGCGGGCTTGCCGGTGCCGGGGTCTGGGCAACAATTGCCGGCATGGCGAGGAGCCTCGACGCCCCATCCTTCGCCCCGATGGTGGCGGATCGTCCGGTCGTGCTGGTGATCGCCGCGGTGATGCTGGCGAGTGCGCTCATTGCGGCGAGCGCGGCGGGCCTCGTCGCCCGGCGGCGCCTGCTTCGGCTGCCTTAGAGACATGCGGCGGCTGCCGGTACTGCTTCGGCTGCTGACAGGAGCCATCGCGGCAGCCTTCGTGCTCTGGCTCGCCGGGCTCGGCTGGTTCCTGTATCAAGGGCTCGCCGCCTCCGGCGATGCTGCGGCGGCAACCGATGCGATTGTCGTGCTGACCGGCGGCCGGTTCCGGCTCGAAAGCGGCATCGACCTGCTCGAGGCGCACCGCGCCCGCAAGCTGTTCATTTCCGGCGTTAATCAGCATGTCGACCGCGCCGCGTTGTTGCGGGTCCTGGGGCCGCTGCCGGACTCGGCGTCGTGCTGCATCGTGCTCGGCCACGATGCCGCCGACACCTATGGCAACGCGCGCGAAACCGCCGAATGGATGCAGCGCGAGGGCTATCGCAGCCTGCGCCTCGTCAC
>Ga0073928_10011108_pt1 | contig 10560 bp, 11 predicted proteins | sample PaiPotPPA55metaG_FD_76969 | JGI IMG/M metagenome (GOLD analysis project Ga0073928, IMG submission 76969) | Iron sulfur acid spring bacterial and archeal communities from Banff, Canada, to study Microbial Dark Matter (Phase II) - Paint Pots PPA... ...
CGGCGAGCGACAACACGCCTCAAGCACCTTGCGATCTTTCCTCGAAAGGTGGACTTCTCTTGCTTCGGGTATCATCCATATCTTGAATCACGACTCACGATCCAAGAAAAGTGGGTACTAGGGCCGCAGGATGACGCGATTGCGCGAGGAACCCGCGACCGCGAGAAAAGCAGCCTTGGCTTCCTCCAGCGGATAGATCGCTTTGGGGTTGATCGGAAACGGCTTGAGATGCCCGCTGACAAAACCGAGACCAAGTTCCCTGAGCACGACCCCGGTCGCGGTCGACGACAGACCGAGCGTATCGATGCCGACATAGGTGTGCTGGCCGCGGTAGAATTCCAGAATATGGAACTGCACGACCGGCTTGATTGCCGCGATCAGGATTTGACGTCCCCGCACGGCCAGCGACTGGTGCGCCGCCTGGAAATAGGGATCGCCGACCGTATTGAACACGATGTCGGCGCCCTTGCCTTCGGTCAGTTCGCGGACCCGCGTCGCCACGTCCACCGCCGATGCGTCGATCACCTCGACGGGAGAATTGGAATGACCTTCATAGGGTTCGTTCTTGCGCACCACGCCGATCACGCGCGCGCCGGCCCAGCTCGCAATCTGCACCGCGGCCTGTCCGACCTTGCCGTTGACGCCCATCACCAGCACCGTGTCGTGCTTCTTCGGCCTTCCGGCGCGGTGAAAGCCCTCGATCGCCGTGACAAAGGGAACGCCGATACCGGCGGCCTCCTCCCATGAGAGGTTTTTCGGCTTTTCCACCACGGCGTCGGCCTCGACGACAAGGTGGGTGGCGTGGGTGCCGTCGCGCCGGATACCGAGGTCGCCCGACGAGCCGAACACTTCACGGCCGATCGTGCCGGGTGGGCCATCGATCACGACCCCGGCGTAGTCGCGGCCGGGCGTGCGGGGAAACACCGCGTAAGCCATCAGGCCGGTCGCCGCCTTGACGTCGGAGGGGTTGGCCGCTGCCGCCTTGACTTCGATCAGCACCTCATTCTCCGCCCGCGACAGCAGGTGGTGCTCGATCTCAGGTGCCAGCGACGCCGCAGTTTCGGCTTTCGCCAATAAACGCACGCAGCGCGCCTCGACTTTGGCGCGTCGGGTTTCCGGTTGGGCAGTTGGCATCGATTATTTCCGTTTTCACAGGTGTCCCGAGAACAGCAGTTACCCTTTCGGCCGCTTGTCGTAAACACGCTTCGCTTTGCCGAGCGATCGTTCCAGCGTGTCAGGCGCGACCGCCTTGACCCGGGCGGTGATCCCGATCGTGTTCTTGATGTGGTGGGCGACCTGCTCGGCATGGACGGTCAAGCCATTGCCGTCCCAGCTCTCCGGGCGCGCTTCGGCGAGGATGGTCAGTTGGTCCATGCGGCCGTCGCGGGTCAGTTCGAGATTGAAATGGCCGCCGCACCAGTTCGTGGCCAGCAGCACTTCCTCGATCTGGGTCGGGAACAGATTGACGCCGCGCAGGATGATCATGTCGTCGCAACGCCCGGTGACCTTCTGCATCCGCCGCATCCCCGGCCGCGCCGTGCCAGGCAACAGCCGCGTCAGATCGCGCGTGCGATAGCGGATGATCGGAAAGGCTTCCTTGGTCAGCGAGGTGAAAACAAGCTCGCCGCTTTTGCCGTCCGGTAACACTGCGCCAGTCTCGGGGTCGATCACCTCCGGATAGAAATGATCCTCCCAGATATGCAGGCCGTCCTTGGTCTCGATACACTCCTGCGCGACACCGGGGCCGATCACCTCGGACAGGCCGTAGATGTCGGTGGCGTCCATGTCAAAGCAAGCCTCGATCTCGGTGCGCATCGCGTTGGTCCAGGGCTCGGCGCCGAAGATCCCGATCTTCAACGACGACTGGCGCGGGTCGAGGCCCTGGCGCCTGAACTCGTCCAGGATGGCCAGCATGTAGCTCGGCGTCACCGTAATAATGTCGGGGCGGAAGTCGTTGATGAGCTGGACCTGCCGCTCGGTCATGCCTCCCGAAATCGGCACCACGGTACAGCCGAGCTGCTCCGCACCGTAGTGCACGCCAAGGCCGCCGGTAAACAAGCCATAGCCGTAGGCGTTGTGGATGATCATGCCGGTGCGGCCGCCCGCGGCGCGGAGCGAGCGCGCCATCACCGTCGACCAGGTGGCGATATCGGCCCTGGTGTACCCAACCACGATCGGCTTGCCGGTGGTGCCGGAAGAGGCGTGGACACGGACCAATCTCTCGCGCGGTACCGCGAACATGTTGAAGGGATAGTTGTCGCGCAGATCCGTCTTCGCCGTGAACGGGAATTTGGCAAGATCGGAGAGCTGCTTGAAGTCCGACGGGTGCACGCCGGCCTCGTCGAAGACGCGTTTGTAGTGGGCGACATTGTCGTAGGCATGGGCGAGCGACCAGGCCAGGCGCCTGGTCTGCAGCGTCATGATCTCGTCGCGGGATGCGCGCTCGGCGTCATCCAGCTCCGGGATATAGCCGCTCGATCGGGGTTGAAGGTTGGTCGAAGCCATCGCGCGTTTCCCTGGAAAACTGTTATTTTGGTTTGGCGTCCGTTTCCGGCTCCGGCAGCCATGTGCCGCCGAGGCTGCGGGAATGACCGCGAAACTCGGCGATCACGGCATCGCCCACGGTGACCCGCACATCGTAGATGCCGGAGCGGCCACTGCGCGAAATCTCGCGTGCGGTCGCAACCAGGAGATCACCGAGCTTGCCCGGCCGGATAAAGGTGATGTTGCCTTCGGCCGCGACGACACGCTCGTTGTGGCTGTTGCAGGCGAAGGCAAAGGCGGAATCGGCAAGAGTAAAGATGAAGCCGCCATGGGCGATCCGCTGGCCGTTGACCATATGCGGCTCGACCATCATCGTCAGCGTCGCGCGGCCCGGCTTGACCTCGACGATTTGCATGCCGAGGCCCTTGCTGGCGGCGTCGTCGTTCCACATCGCATCCGCGCAAGCGCGCGCGAGATCGTCGGGCGATAGTGTGGCCTTGACGTTCACTGCGGTCTCCCCGGTATCGGCCCGTTGCAACGGGTCTCTTCAAGCGTGCCTTAGTCTTGAGACGAAGCCGTCAAGGTGTCAACGATTTCGCAATTGCTAAACGTGATCGTAATCCACCACGACCTTTTCGGTCGTCGGCCTTGCCTGACAGGTGAGAATGAACCCCTTGTCGAGTTCCCACGACTCCAGCGAATAATTCACTTCCATCTGCGCCGCCCCCTCGACGAGCTTGGCGCGGCAGGTCGAGCACATGCCGCCCTTGCAGGCGAACGGCATATCCAACCCTGCGCGTAAGGCCGCATCAAGAATGGCTTCGCCTTCCGCAACCGGTACCTCGCGGCGTTTGCCGTCGATGATCAGCGCGGCAAAAGACTTCGGCGGCGCGCCCGCCGCTATGACGGCTTTCGGGCGCGGCTTGCCGCCGAATTCGGAGACAAAGCGCTCGACATGAATGCGCTCCGCGGCGATGCCGATATCCCGGCAGGTCGCCTCGATATCCTCGCTCATGCCAGCGGGACCGCAGATGAAGACATGGTCGACGCTGGCCGCCGGCACCAGCGAGCGCAACAGCACCCTCACCTTCTCGCCGTCGAGCCGGCCATGCAGGATCGGGATGTCCTGCTCCTCGCCCGAGATGACGTGAAACACCGAGAGCCGCGCAATGAAGCGGTCCTTGAGCTCTTCGAGCGCCTCGCGAAACAGCATGCTTCCGGTCGAGCGGTTGCCATAGAACAGGAAGAACCGGCTGTCCGGCTCGCGCGCCAGCACGCCCCTCACGATCGAAAGGATCGGCGTGATGCCGGAGCCGGCGGCGAAGCCGACATGGACCCGCGCCTCGCCGGGCGCCGGCGCTATGCCGAAACGGCCGGTCGGTGTCATGACGTCGAGTTCGTCGCCGCACTGCAGCTCATCCGCGGCCCAGCTCGAGAACGCGCCGCCATCGACCTTTTTCACCGCGATGCGTAATTCGCCATCATCGGGACCGGAGCAGATCGAATAGGAGCGGCGTACTTCCTCGCCGTCCATCATCGTTCGCAAGGTCAGGTATTGGCCGGGGGAAAAGCTGTAGTCGCCTTCAAGCTGCTTCGGGATCGCAAACGTCAGCGACACCGCGTCGGCGGTTTCGCGGCGCAGATCGTTTACGGCCAGGCGGTGAAAACGCGGTGTATGGGACATCGCAAATTTGAACTCTCAGCCTCCCCGTCATTGCGAGGAGCAAAGCGACGAAGCAATCCAATCTTTCTTTTTGCGGGCGAGATGGATTGCTTCGCTTCGCTCGCAATGACGCCCTATCGTTCCGGTTTCAGTGACACTTGAAATAGTCGAACGGCTCGCGGCAGGCCTTGCAGCGCCACAGCGCCTTGCATGAGGTCGAGCCGAACTCGGAAAGCACTTCGGTATCCTTCGAGCCGCATTGCGGACACGCCACCTGCTCCACGCCGAACAGCGCCCGCCGGGAACTGGCCGCCTGCGGCGGCGCGATGCCGTATTCCCTGAGCTTGCGGCGGCCGTCTTCGCTCATCCAGTCGGTGGTCCAGGCGGGCGACAGCACGGTCTGTACGCTTGAATTGCGAAACCCCTCGCGCTCCAGCGCCATCTCGATTTCGAGCGTGATCATGTTCATTGCAGGGCAACCGGAATAGGTCGGTGTGATCTTAACCTGCACGCTGCCATCCGATATCGCCACCTCGCGCAGCACGCCGAGATCGGCAATGGTCAGCACCGGAATCTCGGGATCGACCACACTGGCCGAGACCTCCCAGGCCCGCTGTCGCAGCTCGGCGTCGTCGAACATGGTGATCACCATGTGGCCCCTGGGAATGTCCGTTGCATCGATTGCAATTCGCTGAGCAGATGCCCGAGATGCTCGCTGTGCAGGCCGCTGCGGCCGCCCTGCTGCATCCAGCCGCTTTTGGGCAGAACGAGGGTCGCTTCGCTCGCGATATCGGAGACCAGTTTGAGCCATGGCGGGCGCAAGGCGGCAGGATCGACGGCGATACCGGCATCGATCAAGGCGCGCTCACTGTCGTCGATTTCAAACAACTCGCCGGTAAAGGCCCAGAGGTCGTCGATCGCGGTTTGCGCACGGGCGTGGCTCTCCGCGGTGCCGTCGCCGAGCCGGACGATCCATTCCGAGCAATGCCTGACGTGATAGGCGGTTTCCTTTTCGGATTTCGCGGCGATCGCCGCCAGCGTCGCATCGCCTGATTTCATCATCGTGCGCCAATAGAGGTCGGCGAATGCGGCGTAGAAAAACTGCCGCACCATGGTGCGGGCGAAATCGCCGTTCGGCTGTTCCAGCAGAAGAAGATTGCGATACTGCCTGACGTCGCGAAGGTAAGCGAATTTGTCTTCGTTGTTGCCTTTGCCTTCGACCTTGGCCGCGTAATCGTAGAGTTCGCGCGCCTGGCCGAGCAGATCGAGACCCATATTGGCCAGCGCCATGTCCTCTTCGAGCATCGGCGCGTGGCCGCACCATTCCGACAGCCGATGGCCCAGGATCAGCGCGTCGTCGGCGCGGCGCAGCGCATACAGCACCAGCGGCGTCTCGGAGACGGAAATGGATGCGACAGCCAAATCAATCAACCTTTTCGTTCGCTCCGACCTCACCATGAGGACGAAAAATCACATATGCCCGACTTCTTCGGGCACGTCGTAAAATGTCGGATGACGGTAAATCTTGGATTCCGCCGGCTCGAACATCATGCCCTTCTCGGCCGGGTCGGAGGCGGTGATCGCGCTCGACGGCACCACCCAGATCGACAATCCTTCGCCACGGCGGGTGTAGATGTCGCGCGCGGCCTGCAGCGCCAGCGTCGTGTCGGCGGCGTGCAGGGAGCCGACATGCTTGTGCGCCAGGCCATTGCGGCTGCGAATGAAGACTTCCCACAGCGGCGTGTTCGGCGTGGTCATCATAACCTCCCTGATTCTTATTCGGCAGCCTGTGCGGCCTGGCGGAACTTGCGCTTTTCAGCGTAAGCAGCTGCCGCCTCGCGCACCCATGCGCCTTCGTCATGCGCCTTGCGCCGCGCCGTTATCCGGTCGCGGTTGCACGGGCCGTTGCCGGCCAGCACCTGCTTGAATTCGTCCCAGTCGATCGCGCTGTATTCCCAATGCCCGGTCGTCGCGTTCTGCTTCATGCCGGGATCGGGGATCGCAAGCCCAAGATATTGCGCCTGCGGCACCGTCGCATCGACGAATTTCTGCCGCAGCTCGTCATTGGAGAAACGCTTGATCTTCCATTTCGTCGAAGTGTCGCTGTGCTGGCTCGCCTGGTCGGGCGGCCCGAACATCATCAGCACCGGCCACCACCATCGATTCAGCGCATCCTGCGCCATCGCCTTCTGCTCTTCCGAGCCGCGCGATAGTGTCACCATGATCTCGTACCCCTGCCGCTGATGGAAGGATTCTTCCTTGCAGACACGGATCATCGCGCGCGCATAGGGACCGTAGGAACAGCGGCACAGCGGAATCTGGTTCATGATCGCCGCGCCATCGACCAGCCAGCCGATCACACCGATGTCCGCCCAGGTCAGCGTCGGATAGTTGAAGATCGACGAATACTTGGCCTTCCCGGCCAGCATCTGATCGACCAGTTCCTCGCGGGAAGTGCCGAGCGTCTCGGCGGCGGCGTAGAGATATAGCCCGTGGCCGCATTCGTCCTGCACTTTGGCCAGCAGTGCCGCCTTGCGGCGCAGCGACGGCGCGCGCGTGATCCAGTTGCCTTCCGGCAACATGCCGACGATTTCGGAATGCGCGTGTTGCGAAATCTGCCGGGTCAGTGTCTTGCGATAGGCTGATGGCATCCAGTCGTTGGGCTCGATGCGCTCCTCGGCGTCGACACGCGCCTGGAACTGCGCGGCCCGCGCGGCATCCTCGATGTTGCGGTCTTCGGCTTCCGACGTATTGAGCGCCTGGGTGTACATGCGCCGACCTCCCGGATTGTCCAGGGCCAAATATATAACAAAAATCTCAACATGCAATATATTTCTGTAACATATTAACCCTCGAAGCGGCGCGCCAGCTCGGCGCCGGCGGCGGACAAGGGGCCGTTTTCATTCAGACCATTGCGGTCGAGCCATTGCTCGGAGGCCGGCAACAGGCCGCGATAGATCTCGCCGCAGAGCTGGCGGGCCGCCCGCCCCGGCCAATCCGCGGGCAGTAACACCGCCGGCAGCAGCGGATCGCGCAGCACCACGCGGCGGTAATAATGGATCAGCAATATCCGCGCCGTGAACGCATCGGTGTCCGACAGCCGCGCGCGCCGGCCGATCCAGCCGCGCAGCGGCTCGAACGTCTTCATGAATTTCAGATAGGCGTCCGCGGTGCGATCGAGCGGCCAGCTTTCGCTGAGCAGGCGCCGGCCGCTGTCGTCCTCGGCGGAGACTTCGAGCCGGATCGCGGAAGCGGCTTCCTGCGGGATCGGAACACCCGACGGCGCGACCCACACGCCCGGCAGCGGACTGCCGAAGCCGGCATTCTTGAGCGCCTCGCGCGACGCATCGCGATCGAGGCCGTTGCCGATCAGCAGCAGTTCAAAACGCCCGGTCCAATCCGAAGGCTGCGGATCATAGATATGTTTGGTCGCGGCGTCGAAGGTCAGCCGGCCCTTTTTCGCCAGGCTATAAAAACTGTTGCGGCCGACCTTCTCGCGCTCGAGCCAGCCGTCGGCGGCAAGCCGCGACATCGCGGTGCGCACCACGCCGCTGTCGATGTCCAGTGCCTTGAAGAACTCCAGCAGCGTGCCGAGCCAGACCGAACCGCCGCGCGGCACGATCGCGTCACCGAACACGGTGATGACGATGGAGCCGGTACGCGAGGGCTCGCGCTTGAGCTGGTCGATGATGCGGGCAAGCGGATGCGCCATTGCCAACGCATAGCGCGTTTTTAGTGGATGTAACAACGCGGCGCTAATTTCTCCCTCGCCCCGCGCTTGCGGGGAGAGGGTTGGGGTGAGGGGCTGCATCCGCGAGCACCGAAACCGCGGAGAGTCCCCCTCACCCGGATTTTTCGCTTCGCGTAAAATCCGACCTCTCCCCGCAAGCGGGGCGAGGTAAGGAGCGTCGGCGCGCTTCTCGGGTTCGTCATGCCGGGGCTCGTCCCGGCCATGACGAAAAAGCAAATCCCCGGTGTCGGCGCACCGATCTTACCTGTTCGGATCCGGATAAACCACGCTGCGCCAGCCGCTGCGATCGAATGGTTTCCATCGGCCTTCGGGCTGGGCGAGACGATCGGCCACGGCGTAGACCACCGCGGGATGATGACCCATGCCGCAATGGCTGCTTTCGACTTCGATGCTCTCGGACGTCGCCGAGGTCTTCTCCTTGCAGCCCTGCCACGCGCAGATGCCGTCGGTGCGGCTGAAGATCGCGGTGGTCAGCACCGGCGGGGTTTCCGCAAGCGATCCTCCGAACCGGTGATCTTCCTCATCGGCGCTGCGACCGCTCGCCATCTCATAGACGCGCCATGCGTTGGTGGCCTTGGGATGACCCGCGAACGGACTGCCGAGCGTGATCACCGAGCGCACGCGGTCCGGCATCATCTTTGCAAGCTGCCTCGCATAGAGGCCGCCAAGGCTCCAGCCGACCAGGCTGATCTTGCGCCCATGGGTGTCGCTGAGTTCGCGCACCAGGTCGACCATCGCGTGCTGCACGCCATGGCGCAGGCCGAGATTGCGGCCCTGCCGCCAGCCGCTGACCGCGTAGCCGCGGCTCTTCAGGAAGCTGCGCAGCGGCCGCGTCGAGGTGTCCGACGCCACAAGTCCGGGCAACACCAGCACCGGATGCCCGTCGCCCTTCGGCGCCAGACTCAGCAGCGGCAAGGCGCCGATAAACGCGCCAAGCTCGTGGACCGCCCGCCCCTCCAGAAACATCAGGGTTCTGGACGGCGGGCTCAGCGTCTGGGCAGTGGGGGACATCGTATTTCCTCTTCATAGCCGGCCTCATCGGCCGGCCAATTTGTCTGTCGCGGGAACGCGGCTCCCGCGCAATTCCTTCCGCAGTGCAACAATCTTTTGACAGCTATGCCGCTGATTCCATCATTCAAGCGGCTGCCAGCCGCCCGGACAATAGGTCTCGACACATAAAACCAACGCAGTGATCCAAAAGTCACAACAACCGCAGCAGGAATTCACCGGTGTAGAGCGCGAGGCCGGCGAGGCCGCCGATCAATGATCCGTTGAAACGGATGTATTGCAGATCCCGGCCGATGTTGATTTCGATCAGCGAAATCAATTGCCGCATGTCCCAGCCCTTGACCTGGTCGGAGATGAAGCTGGAGACGCCGTTCTTCTGGTCGGCGATAAAGCTTCGCAGCACGGCAACGAAACCCTGGTTGATTTCGGCGCGCAGTTCGGCATCGGCGGCGAGCGTTTCGCCCGCTTTCACGAACATGCCGGCGAGATGTTGCTGCAACACATGGCTCTCGCCGCTGGCGCTGCGCTCGATGAAGGCCCGCGCATTCGACCAGACGGTGCGTGCAAGGTCGCCGAGCTCGGGACGCGCCAGCAGGTCGCGTTTCAAGCCGTCGATGCGATCGGCATAGCTCTTGTCGCTGGAAAGCCGATCCACGAACGACAACACCATGCGGTCGAACTCGCCGCGGAACGGATGGTTGGGGTCGTTGCGGACCTCTTCGAAAAAGGCGGTCGCCGAGGCGACAATCTTGTTCATCAGAAACTTGTCGGCGCGATAGAGTTTCAGGAGCGTCGGCAGCTCACCGCGGATTTTCTCGCGGATCATCGCCATGGTTTCGGGTTGCGTCAGCGATTGGTGCACGGCGCGCAGCATGTCGTCGAGCAGCCCTTGATGCCGGCCCTCGGCCACGAAAGCGCGCAGCGTTCCGGCGGCGAGGGGAGCAAGGTCGATCCCCTGCAACTGGGTGGTGACGCGGCGGGTGATGAAGGCCATCAGCCCGGATGTTTCCGTCGCCGTCACCGCCTCAGGCAACAGCCGCAGCGTGAAGCGGGCGAGATCGGCGCTGCGCTTGCGGTCGCGCAGCCAGTCGGCAATGAAGGAGCCGAAATCGATCTGGCGCAGCTTGGCTTCGACCGGTGCGGCTTCGAGAAAATGCACCTCGATGAATTCGCCGAGCTTGTCGGCGATGCGGTGCTGATTGCCCTGGATGATCGCGGTGTGCGGGATCGGCAATCCCAGCGGCCTCTTGAACAGCGCCACGACGGCGTACCAGTCGGCAAGACCGCCGATGGTGGCGGCTTCCGCAAAGGCTGCGACAAAGCCGAACACCGGGTGCACTGATTCCAGCAACTTCGCCGTCACGAACAGTGTCAGGGTTCCGGCAAGAACCAGCGTCGCCAGCGCCTTGACCCGCCGCAGCTCGGCCGCACGCGCGGTATCGCCGGGCGTGTCAAACGAGAATGTGGCGGGAACGGTCATGGCGGCTTACGGTAAGGACCGAGGTTCGCGTCAAGATTAGGATATCAGTTTCCGTCATGTATGGACGGCCCCCTCTCGGCAAGGGCTTTTTTGGTGTTTCGGCAAACGGATCGGGGAGCGGTCATGTATACGGCCTCTGAATGCGGCCTTTGACCGCGGGCCCTGATGGAGATC
>Ga0073928_10011109_pt1 | contig 10559 bp, 9 predicted proteins | sample PaiPotPPA55metaG_FD_76969 | JGI IMG/M metagenome (GOLD analysis project Ga0073928, IMG submission 76969) | Iron sulfur acid spring bacterial and archeal communities from Banff, Canada, to study Microbial Dark Matter (Phase II) - Paint Pots PPA... ...
CGCGCGCGTTGGCCGCGGATTTCCGGTCATGGATTCGAGCATCTGCGTAGCGGTAATTACCGGCCGGCGAAATTCCCGCGCACGCGCAATAATTGTTTTTTGCACCACCGGCACGCGCTCCGGGCGCATCTCCACGCCCAGGTCGCCGCGAGCCACCATCACGCCGTCGGCCGCGCGCAGAATGGCGTCCAGGTTTTCTATGGCTTCCGGTTTTTCCAGCTTGGCGATTACCGGAGTGTCTTTGCCCGCTTTGCGAATCAGCGCCTTGGCTTGTAGCACGTCTTCGGCGCGGCGCACAAAACTTACGGCGATGTAATCGGCGTTGTGCTTCAACGCGAATTTCAAATCCTGCTTGTCTTTGGGCGTCAGCGCCGGCACTCGCAATTTAATGCCCGGCAAATTGATGCCCTTGTTCTCGCCGAGCGCGCCGCCATTCACAACTTTGCAAATTACCCCGCGGCCGCGCACTTTCATCACGCGCAATTCGATCAGCCCGTCGGAAAGCAAAATCCTGTCGCCCTTGTGAACTTCGCGCGGCAGCGGCGTGAAGGTGGTATTCACTCGCGTGGAATCGCCGAGAATGCGCGCGGTGGTAATTACAAATTGTTGCCCGGCGTTCAACATCACGGGCTTGCCGCCGGCCAACACGCCGGTGCGAATTTTTGGGCCCTGCAGATCCGCGAGGATGGAAATGGTTTTGCCCTGTTCCAGCGCGGCGGCGCGCAGCAAAGCGATATTTGCGGCGTGATCTTCGTGCGTGCCGTGTGAAAAATTTAGGCGGGCCACATCCATGCCGGCGCGCAGCAATTTTTCGACGATGCGTCGCGAATTGCTGGCGGGTCCGATGGTGCAGACTATTTTCGAGTGGCGGAAAGTCATAGTTTGAAGCTAGTGCACAACGCGAGTAGCTACTGCGCCCCTTCCGCTGATTTTATCCAGTGGTTGTAACGCGACGCGATCCCACATAGCGCGGTGTTCAGCTAATTGACCCAGTTGTCGGGGCGCGAGGGCGGGTCTTTGTGCTTGTTCATGTAGACCTGGAATTTTTTCTTGTTACGCTGAACTTTCCAGTCGGTGACGCTGTTGCGCACATTGTAGAGAAACGAGCCGCGCCGCAAATAAATCCAGCCCACCAGCATGCCGCCCAGATGGCACAGATGGCTGACGTTGTCGCCGCCGCTGCTGAGCGTGCCAAAAAATTCGATGGCGGCCATGACGGCTACGTAGGGCCGCATGGGAATGGTCACCGGCAGGGGAATGAGCCAGATGCGCCGGTCGGGAAATAAAATCGCGTTGGCGATGAGTATGCCGAAAATTGCTCCGGATGCGCCGATGGCGGGCACCAAAGAAGCTTCTTTGCCGAACAGCGTTGGAATTGTTTTGATGACAACTTCGATGAGGCCGGCGCCCACGCCGCACAGGAAAAAATAATTCAGGAAGCGGCGCTTGCCCCAGACCTGTTCCAGTTCGCGGCCGAACATCCACAGCATGAGCATGTTGATTAAAAGATGAAACAGGCCGCCGTGCAGAAAGATGTAAGTGGCGGGTTGCCAGATGCGCAGTCCATGAATCACCGCGTCGGGAATCAGGCCGAAGGTCTGGACGATCAGGTGAAACGCGCGGCCGCCGCCGAGCAGAAGGTCCGCCAACGTTTGCACCAGAAAAACGCCGGAACAAATCAAAACGATCAGCTTGACGCCGGGAGTGATGAATCCGCGCCAATCGAAGTTGTAGCGGCGCGCGCTGAAGGGCGGAGGCATAAGCGCAGTGTACGGTGCTTGATGCAACTGCGTCAAAGTGCGGTTTCCAGATTGGTGGCGTTCGTGAGTGGGTGCGGTGCGGGTCTGCCCAGGCAGGCAGGCGGGGAAAGCTGCGGGGAGAAAATTCTGGAACCTTGAGGCAGAGGGCATGTGCAGCTTGAGGTATAGGGAGGGATCTCTCGGGCGGCGGCATGCAGGGCAGGTTGTTGGCCAGCATGGTTGCGGGACGCGAGGCCTTGCGGGTCGTCATCTTTTGGTCCGGGGGTCTCCTTGGGTTCGGTGGATTGTCTAGGTCGTGGATCGAAGTATTCGCGCGGTGGCACGAAGATTTCGATCTCCCTGGGTCCGATACCGTTGGCGATGGCGGGGAGAGTGCGCAGGAGCAGGCTGGAGATGTAGGCGAGTCCCGTGGCGCGGCGAGTGGAGATATGGCCGCCGGCGAGGAGACGAAAGATATGGGCGAGGGAATTGTTGATGCCCAGGGGGTCTGGAGGTCTTCGGCGCTCTCGGCGAGCAGGTCGGCGAAGTGCGTAAATAAACCTGGCTAAGCTCGTGGCCGAGGCTCCTGACGCAGGCGCCATCAATATTTTGAGGGTATAAAGCTAGCTAACGGAGTTCTTCAACAGGTTCATAAAATAACGTAATAAATTTTTAATCCTTCAAATACGCGTGAAGTTTTCGTGATCATCGGGCGCGGTGTTTCGGGCCGGCCCTAGCAGCAAGAACGTCGGTGGCGAGACAATGACTAAAAATAAGATAATGCTTTATAAACCAAGCGGTGGCGTCAAGGAATACAATGATATCACCATCATCAACAAGGATCACCAGATTCGTGTGCTCAATATTGGTAATCCTGGCGATGTTACGATCAGTTATGGCCAAATTGAGTTCCGCAATAACGACAATGATGAAATTATTGCCTCAACGTTGCCTTACACATGCGTAACTTATCAAATAAAAGAACGTAAGCCTCGAATGGCCTCCTGATAGGAAATTGGCGGCTGGCGCAGCGGGTTTGGGTGGGCTCGGGTTTTGATTATGCTGCAGCATTTTAAGCGCCGCACTGGCCGCAATGATCGTCATTTCATTACGTTTTGTTGTTATCATCTCAAAAGATTGCTGGACTCGGTGCGCTGCAGAGACCGCAAACGGTAGGCCGCCGATCGTCCATTAGTAACTTAAGGTGTGCTCCGTCGGCGAGTTGGCCGTCAATGATGGCTAGGGTGTGGCAAAAACTCAGAGAGTACGTCGTCGCCAAATGCCGTTGTCTTCCATTAGTTTTGCGTATCTCTCGTCGTACAGCTCTTTAGTAGTGACATCAAGCATGAGCGCGTCCCATATTTCGTATAGCCGCTCCGCAGTGCGGGCTCCATTGAACTTAAAATAGGCTTGAAGTTCGGTGACGATGCATAGCAGGATGGTGGCGACCCGCGAGATGTGCATTGAGATCAGCCTGTCTGCCCCTTTGTGTGAAAGATATCACGCTGTTCATGTGGTACGTCCCCTGGCGTGAAGTAAATTGCTGCGGGAAGCAGGCCTTCGAAAGTTGCATGGGCCATTGCCGAGTACTCGCGCCAGAACCCGTATGTGAACGTCTGAGAAATATCTGATGAGGAGTAGACGCGCCGGCTGAGGCGCTCAGATACTTTCCTAAAGTAGGCCACATTTCTGACTTTCTCGCGTCGACCGGAATCCACGAAAGAGCACGTCGCGCCAGGCAATCAAAGCAAATAAACATGCCGTAGATAAGCACGCGGCGTAGACGAATTACATTTTCTCTGTATCCATCGGCGGGTGGTGCACTGGATTTGTTACTCTTGGGTACGCTTTCATGCTGACTCAGGCCGCCGCACGGCACTGCAAAATCGCCGGAACGAGTTGGCTATATAGCTTCATTTTATCCAGGAGTATTTCGGCCCCGTAGCTTTCGGCCAGGCCTTGGGCTTCCTCATCGTTGGAAAATGAAACGGCTACGGTCCGGTTCACGGAGACGAGTTGGGATTTGACGAAACCGGGCGGAAAGTCACGCCGTTCGGGCAAATGCAAATCTAAGAGCAGCACGTCGGGTTTAAAATCCGCGATCATTTGCATGGTTGAAGCAAAGTTAGAGGCTTCACCAACGATTCTGATGCGCGGTTCTTCGCCTAAAGTTTTTCGTATAGCCTTGCGCATCATATCGCTATCGTCAGCGACCAATACATCGATTGGCACGGGTCCTCCTTGGACGCAAGGGAACATCGGTGTTATAACAAAACTGTTAATAAAATTCCAACGATTTTATTTGTGTAGGATGGCCTACATTGGGAGACATTCTGGTGCGGCTCAGTTGGTCGTCGCCGAGAACGCTAGTCGAGTTTTTTGCGGGCGAAGTAGAAGAGCGAGGCGGCTAGCAGCGCGAACATGAATATGCCGAGCAGGGATTGCGCGGAGGTGGGCATGAGGAGTTTTTCGTTCACGGCTAGCGCGGGCCAGAACCTGGGGCCGAGGCTGAATAATTTCTCGGGCCAGGGGAGGCGCAGGACGGATGTGAGCCAGTGCGGGACGCGGTTGGAGATTTCGGGGTCCTGCAACAGATTGATAATGATGCCGAGCAGGCCGAAGACACCTCCGGCAGCGATGAGTCCGCTGGAGTAGAGCGCGCCGGGGCTGGCTTCGCTTTCGTCTTTTTTCTTGGTGGTGGCATCGACTAGCGAGCGGATCAGACCGCCTGCGAACATGGCGGCGGTGGTGCCGAGCGGAAGATACGAGCCGGTGGCGAAGGCCAGCGAGCGCACGCCGAGAATTTCTACCGCGATTACTAAGGCGACGCCCATCAAGACCAAGCGCCAGGGCAGGCGCTGATTTAGGATGCCGCTGATTACCGTGGCCATCAAGCGCGCTTGAGGAGCGGGAGCCTTCAGGCTGCCGATTCCCTGGGCCCACTGATACTCGATTTGTTTGCTGTCAGGACTGTAGAGATATTCGCCGTCGGGAATTTCGTGCGAGCCGAGAGAATTGATGAGCTGATAATTTTTGCCCTGATAGGTGAAGCTGTCGCGCTCCACTTTCACGCCAGTGGGGAGCGATTGCACGGTGACCGGAATCTGCGTAGGAATATATTTTTCGAGGCCCTTGTTCATCAAGTTGAGTGTCGTGCCGATGGCCATGGTGGAGACGGTGACGCCGATCAAGAGGCCCATCTGCTGCCAAAAAGGCGTGGCGCCGACGAGGTAGCCGGTTTTTAAATCCTGCGAAGTGGCGCCAGCAATGGCCGCCGCGATGCACACTACACCGCCAATCATGAGGGCGAGCACCTGGTAGTTCGGGGCGGTCCATCCCGCGACGAAGAAGATGGCGCAGGTGGCCATGAGCGTGGCGATGCTCATGCCGCTGATGGGATTGGAGGAGTTGCCGAGGAGGCCGCTGATGCGCGCGGCAACGGTCACGAAGAGAAAACCGAAGACGGTGACGAAGATGCCTGCGAAAAGATTGTGGTACCAGCGCGTTTCGGCTCCGGGGATGGGATGAAAGGTGAGGAGGATCCACATCATGACGATGATGAGCATGGAGCCAACTACGACCCAGCGCAGGGGCATGTCGCGATCAGTGCGGCTGGCCGCGGTGGAATCGTTTGCGCCTTCGGCGCGAACGTCTTTGAGGCCGGCTTTGAGCGCAGAGAAGATTGTGGGCAGCGTGCGCAGCAGGGTGATCAATCCGGCGGCGGCGACGGCGCCTGCTCCCATGGGGCGAATGTAGGTGCCCCAGATTTGGTCGGGGGACATTAGCGGGATGGGAATGGTGGAGGGGTAAATCGGGATATTGTTGGCGAGCTGGCCGTAAAAACGGATCGCGGGCATGATGACCAGCCAGGAAATAATGCCGCCTGCAAAAAGGATGCCGGAGACGCGCGAGCCGATGATGTAGCCGACTCCGAGATATTCGGAGGTGATGGTCATGCGGAAGGATGCGCCCTGAAACCAGTTTGGGCGGGCTTCGGGTTGGGATGTCCAGGCCTGCACGGTGTTCATCAGGAAGGTGTAGATGCCGCCGAGACCCAGGCCCCAGAAAACGCGTCCGGCGAAGGAGCCGCCGCGTTCGCCGGCGACTAAGACGTCGGCGCAGGCGGTGCCCTCGGGGAAGCTGAGATTGCCGTGCTCCTTGACGATGAGTTGGCGGCGGAGCGGCACCATGAAGAGCACGCCGAGCCATCCGCCCAGCAGCGCGAGGGGAAAAATTCGCCAGAAGGTAAATTCGGCGCCAAAGCCCAGAAAGATCAACGCGGGGATGGTGAACATGACTCCGGCTGCGAGCGATTCGCCTGCCGAGCCGGTGGTCTGCACGATGTTGTTTTCGAGAATGGTGGAGCGGCCGAAGGCGCGCAGGATGCTGATGGATAAAACGGAAATGGGGATGGACGCGGAAACGGTGAGACCGGCGCGCAATCCTACGTAAACGGTGATGGCGCCGAAGAGCAGGCCGAAGAGCGCGCCGAGGATTACCGCGCGCAGCGTGAATTCTTTTAGAGTTTCTCCATCGGGAACGAACGGCCGGAATTCGCCTGGCGGTGCAGTGGAACTCCACGGACGTTCGCTCAAAGAAAACCTCCTGGGCGCAAACCAAATTGGCTGCGTGCGGGATTATGCCGCACGAGAGGCAAGCGGGGAAGAGAATCTTGGGTAAGCGGCGCGAATTTAGTATGGAAACGCTGGGCCAGCAGTTCTCTTGACAGCCCCGATTTTAGCTTATATCGTCCGGCACAATACTTTCACAGATCATCAACACCTGTTGACACGCCGATGCCCTGAGATGTGAGGCACGCCCACTACCTCGCAAGCTGTGGAGCCCTGCCTCCAGATTAACGTCCCTGGAGGTTCGCCATGCAGCGTCGCCGCCCGTTTCTCTTCGTGTGCATTTGCTGCGCGTACTTCCTCGCGCGGCCATCGATGCAAGTAAATGCCGATGATTGGCAGCCCATCGCGCCTGCGGAACTGCAAATGACCAGCGTCCCGGAAGCTCCCGGCACGCCCGCGGTGTACTTATACCGCCAGGTGGACCGCGACGATGTGGCCAACCACGAGTACAACTATTTCCGCATCAAGATCCTGACCGAAGAGGGGCGGAAGTACGCCAACGTGGAGATTCCGTTTTTCAATGGGAACGAAAGTGTGCACGGCATTAAGGCACGCACCATTCGCCCGGACGGCACCATCGCCAATTTCGAGGGCAAGCCCATCAATAAGATGATCGTTAAGGCCAAGGGCGTTAAATACATGGCCAAGGTCATCGTGCTGCCGGACGTGCAGGTCGGCAGTATCATCGAATATCACTACATGAACCAGCTCAAGGAACATTGGGTTTTCGATTCCCACTGGATTTTGAGCGAGGAACTGTTTACCAAATATGCGAAGTTTTCGCTGAAGGCCAGCAACTATTTTCCAGTGCGCTTCAGTTGGCAAGGATTGCCGCCGGGAGTTGTTCCCAAGAATGAGCGCGGGGTTGGTCCACCTGGAAATCAATAACATCGCGGCGTTTCAAACCGAAGACTACATGCCGCCACAAAACGAATTGAAGGCCCGGGTTGACTTCTTGTACGCGGAAGACTCCGAGACGCAGCCCGATAAATTCTGGAAAAAAGTAGCCAAAAAACAAAACGATGAGGTGGAAAGTTTTATCGGCAAACGGAAGGCCATGGAGCAGGCCGTCGCGCAAATTGTGTCGCCCACAGATACGCCGGAAGTGAAACTGCAAAAGATTTACGCGAGAGTGCAGCAAGTCCGCAACACTGCTTATGCAGTGGGCACGACCGAGCAAGAAAGAAAGCGTGAAAAAGAGAAGACCATAAGAAATGTAGAGGACCTGTGGAAGAGCGGTTCCGGCAGCGGCCACGAGATTACCTGGCTGTACCTGGCGCTGGTGCGCGCAGCGGGACTGGAAGCTTATCCGGTGCTGGTGTCTCGTCGAAGCGAATATTTCTTCATGCCCCTAACAATGGATCCGCACCGCCTGGACGACAACGTAGTGCCAGTCAAATTGAACGGTAAGGATACTTTTTACGATCCCGGGACGGCCTTTACGCCATTTGGGATATTGCCCTGGCCGGAAACCGGCGTGAAAGGTTTGCGCCTGGATAAGGATGGCGGCGCCTGGGTCGCTACCACCGTGCCGGACAGCACCGTTTCGAATATCGTGCGCAAAGCCGACTTAAAGATGACCGACCAGGGAGCACTGGAAGGCAAGGTGACGGTGACCTTTTCCGGGCTGGAAGCGCTTTCCATGCGGCTTGAACTGCGCAACGAGGACGAGACCGCGCGCACGAAATACATTGAAGATGTCGTGCGGGAATTTATTCCCGTGGGCATCGACGTGGATTTTAAAAATAAACCTGATTGGAGCAGTTCCTCGCCCACGCTCGTTGGCGAGTTTGAAATCAAGGTGCAGGGTTGGGCATCCGCTGCCGGACACCGCGCACTGATCCCGGTAGAACTTTTTAGCGCGCCTAAAAAACATGTGTTCGAACATGCTGCGCGGGTGCACCCCATTTATTTTGACTTTCCTACGGTGCGCATGGATGACGTAACCATTGAGCTCCCGCTGGACTGGAAAGTGAACAGCGTTCCGCCCGCTCACAAGGATGAAGGAAGGGTTTGTTCCTACAACACCACCGCGGAAAATCATCTGGGGACTCTGCACTTGACGCGCAAACTGAACATCGATGTGCTTTTGTTGGACGCAAAATATTATGGCGCGCTGAGACAGTTTTTCCAGGTGGTGAAGACCGGTGATGAACAGCAAATCGTGGTGCAGCCTGGCGGCATTTCTGCCTCCAAATAGCGTGCGCTGCGCCGGGATCGCTCATACGGGCGCGTGGAGCGCGGGAATGTTGGCGTTGTGTTGGTTGATGGGGCCGGCTCCCGCGTCCGCGAGCGACGCACCGGCATGGATGCACGCGCTCGTGAATGTGCCGCTAGCCACGCATGACGATAAGACCGACGCGGTGATGTTGTATTCGGAATACATTTTCACCGTACAACCTAACGGCAAAATTAAGCATATGGAGCGCGCCGCATACAAAATTTTGCACCTAGGGGGAAAGAAATACGGCACAGTGGACGCCGACTTCGATGCCGACACACGCATCACCGCGATGCACGGGTGGTGCATCCCGGCGCAAGGAAGAGGTTATCAAGTGAAAGAGAAAGATGCGCTGGAGACATCGTTGGGTGTGGCTGGCGGAGAATTAATCACCGACGTGCGGCTTAAGGTTTTGCAGATTCCGGCGGCTGACGTGGGAAACATCGTGGGCTATGAAGTTGAGCAGGAGGTGCGCCCTTACGTTTTGCAGCAGGAATGGCTGTTCCAGCAACCTGTTCCCACTGTGGAAGCGCGATACACTTTGCAACTTCCGCCCGGGTGGGAATACAAAACGTCATGGGTGAATCATGCCGAAATCGCGCCAGCGTCGGTGGGAAATAACCAGTGGCAATGGGTGGTCAAAAATGCTCCCGCAGTAAAAGGAGAGGGAAATGCCGCCTTGGCGGGGCGTCGCGGAGCAAATGATTTTGGCGGTGATTCCGCCGGGCGGGTCGCAGAACAGGGGATTTCAAAGCTGGGATGACATGGGCCTCTGGCAGGCGGGACTCGCGCGCGGGCGCCGCGACGTTTCGCCGGAGATAAAACAAAAAGTTGCCGCGCTGACTGCTTCAGCAACTACTCCACTCGAAAAAATGCGCGCGATCGCGAGCTTCGCACAGCGCGAGATTCGCTACGTGGGACTGGAGTTGGGAATTGGCGGCTACCAGCCGCATCCGGCGCCGCAAATTTTCGCGCATCGCTACGGTGACTGCAAAGACGAGGCCACACTGGTGAGCGCCATGCTCTCGGAAATTGGCGTGGAATCTTATTACGTGGTGATTAATTCTGAACGGGGCGCGGTCAGCCGTTCCACGCCGCCTCAATTCGGAATTTTTAATCACCTCATTTTGGCGATTAAATTACCGGAAGGAGTTTCCGATCCTTCGCTGGCGGCCTTTCTAAACGATACAAAACTTGGCAAATTATTAATTTTTGATCCTACTGATGAGATGACGCCCTTCGGTCAATTGCGGGGCGCACTGCAAGCCAACTACGCCTTGCTGGTGACGCCCTCGGGAGGCGAACTGGTGGAATTGCCGCAACTGCCCGCCGCTCTGAATGGCACCGAACGCATCGCCAAATTTAAATTGGATAATAAGGGCACGCTGAGCGGAGATATTCGGGAAATTCGCCGCGGCGATCCGGCGGTGCACCAACGCTATGTGCTTCAGGGCGTTTCTCAAGAGCGGGACAAAATCAAACCCCTTGAAGCCGCGTTGGCCAACTCGCTGGGCACTTTTCAGATAACCAAAGCCTCGGTCGGGAACCTGGCGCAAACTAATTTGCCCTTTGTGTACGACTACTCGCTGGTGGCGGAAAATTATGCGAAATCCGCGGGAGATTTATTACTGGTGCGGCCGCGCGTGATGGGATATGAATCGCAGAATTTTATGGAGACCAAAGAAGCGCGAAAATATCCCGTTGAATTTGCCGGTCCCTGGCGCAACACCGATACCTTTGAGATTGCGCTTCCAGCCGGATACGAAGTAGACGACCTGCCTCCCCCGGTCAATGCGGATTACAGTTTCGCGAGCTACCACAGCAAAGCGGAAGTCACCGGCAAAACATTAAAATATACGCGCACGTTTGAAATTAAGGAATTGAGTGTGCCGGTCAGCAAAGCCGATGAATTGAAAACGTTTTATCGCGTGATCGGCAATGACGAGCGCAATACCGCGGTTCTAAAGC
>Ga0073928_10011110_pt1 | contig 10558 bp, 16 predicted proteins | sample PaiPotPPA55metaG_FD_76969 | JGI IMG/M metagenome (GOLD analysis project Ga0073928, IMG submission 76969) | Iron sulfur acid spring bacterial and archeal communities from Banff, Canada, to study Microbial Dark Matter (Phase II) - Paint Pots PPA... ...
ACTATGGGCCTGTCCGTCTTCCCGCGTTCGTGCATCGCCGTCGTATCCCTTACGGGTTCACGGCGCGGGCCTGAGCAGGCGCCCAGGTCGGATGCGGGACCTCCCGGCTTCCGTACGAGAGGGTTGTCCTCTCTTGCGAGGTGCTTGCGTGCGTGCATGGGGTCTTCGACCCCGCGGGACCCGGCTGCTCTCGCTTGGCGAGCGACCCGGTATTGCCTTCAGCCACAAGAACGGCCTGGGCGTCCTGGACGAATACCTTTCGGGGCTCAATCGCCCAGCCCGCACGCACCCCTGTCAACGCTTCGCCGTCGTCCTCACGGACGCCAACGCATGACTCGGGGCCGGTGTGGCTCGCTACGCCTTCACCGTATGGAACTCTCATCCACAACACCTCACCGGCTTGGCCGGCGCACTCTCGTTTTGTCGCACGCCAGCGAAGTGATTGGATTCCCAGGTAGAGCTTTACCCCGGGTCCATCTTGATGACGCCGCGGGAGCGTTTGACGGCGATGATGCGTTGTTTGAGCTGCTCGTACAGCGGCCGCGGGTGGGGGACGGCGCGCATGACCAGCAGGGGCATCGTCTCGTCGTGGGAGATGACGGTGATGTCGCCGATGTCGAGCACGCGATCGATCAGCGACTGGTGGAAACGGATGTCTTCGACGTGCCAGAGTTCCAGGGAGTCGATGTCCTTGGAGAGGAAGCCGCGTTCGAAGTCGATCCGGTAGTTGCTGACACGGTAGCGGATCGTCTTGCTTTGAATGATCGGGACGAACCAGAGCAACAACCCCACGATCGCGACGATCAGCCACGCCCACCAGGGCAGAAACCGCCAGTGGCGGACCGCAGCAGCAGCGGCAACGCCCATCAGCGCCAGCCCGGCCAGCAACCACATCATGCCCCTGCCCAGGGCGCCGCGCACCAGCGGCGAGCCCTCGTAGTAGACCTCCTCGGCGTCGTCCGGGGGGCGGTGGGGAGCGGTCTGTCCCGCGGCGGGGGCGATCGCGGGGGACGCGGACGCCGGGGACGGTTGATTGGGGTCGGGATGGGTCATGTCTTCTCCTGCGCCAGTTCGAGGATGCGGTCCCATATGGGCGGCGGCACCGGGACGACGCCGAGCCGGCCGATCCGCAGCAGGTCCCACCCGGCGAATGTCCGGTCGGCCTTGATGTCGTCGAGCGTAACGGGCTGGTCGAGCTTCCGCTTTGGCTTCAGGTCGACGACCGCCAGCCGATCGTCCTGTTCCCTGGGATCGGGGTGGGGGGCTGAGATCACGTCAGCGATGCCGATCGCGGCGCGCTCGCCGCCGGTGTGGTAGATCAGTGCGGTGTCCCCCTTTTTCATGGAACGAATATGCTTGAGGGCCAATGCGTTGGAGACCCCGTCCCAGGTGGTGCGCTTGTCGCGCACCAGATCGTCCCAACTGTAACAGTCCGGCTCGGTCTTGAGCAGCCAGTGGGCCACAGCGGTTCCCCATCACGGGCGTGGAATGCCACCGACCCTGGGCCCGGTCTGCGACGCGGGTTGGCCGGTGGGTGCGGCTTCTTGCAGGTTGAGCTGGCGCTGGATCGTTTGCGTGATCTTTCGCAGCAGGTCGATGAACTCGACCTGGGCGAGATTCAGGGCCTTGATCTTCAGGTGAGAAACGATTCGGCTCTGGAGGGACTCGAGCTGCTGCTGCTGGGCGTCGGTGACCTGCGCGCCCGCGGCTTGCTGGCGGGCGAGGGTCTCGAGCTGGCGATCGAACTCGGCCATCAGCCGGTGGGCCTCGGGGTCTTGCTCGACGGCCTTGCGGGCCTCCTTGTAGCGGTCGACGGCGGGGTGCTGGGCGACGAGCTCGCCGATCCGGGCGGCCTCGTCCATGATCTGTTGGGTGTCCACGGGCATGCGATTCCTTGTCAGGCCCGCTACTATAGGAATACCGCCCGCCCCGGCAAGCGGCAGAAATCGGAAGTCAGAAATCGGAAGTATGGACCGGGATCGCTACCATCGTCACTGGCTGCTGCCAGAGATTGGCCCGGAAGGGCAGGAGCGGCTGGCCCGCGCGCGGGTCCTGTTGGTGGGGTGCGGGGCGCTGGGAAGCGCCGTGGCCGAGCTGCTGGTCCGGGCGGGGTTAGGGATGCTCCGAATTGTCGACCGGGACATCGTCGAACTCACGAACCTGCAACGGCAGGTGTTATTCGACGAGCAGGACGTGAAGGAGCAGACGCCCAAGGCGATTGCCGCGGCGGCGCGATTGAGGCGGATCAACTCGACAGTGCGCATCGAGCCGCTCGTTGCCGACGTGCACCCGGGCAACGTCGAGCAGATCGCCGGGCTGGAAGCGGGCGGGACGCCGGTCGACCTGATCCTGGACGGCACCGACAATGCCGAGACTCGATATTTGCTCAATGACGTGTCGGTGAAGCATCACGTGCCGTGGGTTTATGGCGCGTGCGTTGGAACGGAAGGGCGGTGCATGGCGATTCACCCGCCTCAAACGGGTTGTTTGCGGTGTTTGTTTCCGGTGCCGCCGCAGCTCGGAGAGTTGCCGACCTGTGACACGGCCGGCGTGCTCGCCGCCGCCGCCTTTGTGGTCGCTTCGCAACAGGTGGTAGCGGCGTTGAAGTGGTTGGTCCGACGCGAGGTCTTCCAGGGATTGATCGCGGCCGACTTGTGGCGCGCCCGTTTTCGCGTCATTTCCACGGAGGAGCTAAGGCGCGACGAATGCCTCGCGTGTGGCCGGCACGAGTTTGAGTTCCTGGACCGGCGGTCTACTGACGGTTCGGTGAGTTTGTGCGGCCGCGATGCGGTACAGATTCGCCCGCCGGGCGAGTCGGCGCCGATCGACCTGGGCCGATTGGCGATCAAACTTGGGAGCGCGGGAACGGTTGAGCGGACACCTTACCTGCTGCGGTGCGAGTTGCGCGAGCCGGCGGGAGTGAGGCTTACCGTATTTACCGATGGTCGCGCCATCGTCCACGGCACCACGGAGCCGCAGCGGGCGCGATCTGTTTATGCTCGCTTTGTTGGCATGTAAGTTTTGGCAGAAGCACGAGTTGCTTCACTGCACACGGGCGACAGATTATCCTTGAATGCATCGTGATATCCCACTAGGATTCATAGGAATTGTCGGTGATCGAGCTCCAACCTCAGCCTTCGGTGCAGGCGCGGTCGGTGTTGCAACTGATTGGCAACACGCCGCTCGTCTCGTTCAAGCGTATTGCGCGGTCGGTCGAGCCGGTCGCAGTTTACGCCAAGGCCGAGTGGCAGAACCCGGGCGGCAGCGTCAAGGACCGGGCCGCACTGGGAATGATCCTCGATGGCGAGCGACGCGGATTGCTCACGGCAAGGAAAACGATCATCGACGCCACCAGCGGGAATACCGGCATCGCGTACGCGATGATCGGCGCCGAACGGGGATATAAAGTGAAGTTGGCCCTGCCACAGAACGCCAGCATCGAACGCAAGCAGAGCCTGATCGCATACGGGGCCGAGCTGATCTTCACCGATCCCGGCGAGGGGACCGACGGGGCGCAGCGTTATGTGAAACAAGTGGTGGAAAGCGATCCGGATCGGTACTTCTACCCCGACCAGTACAACAACGACGCCAATTGGAAGGCGCATTATGAAACGACCGCGCTGGAAATCTGGCGGCAGACGGAAGGCCGAATTACCCATTTCGTAACCGGCCTGGGGACGACCGGCACGTTTGTAGGCGTTACCCGTCGGCTCAAGGAGTTGAACCCGGACATCCAATGCATCAGCATGCAGCCGGACGGTCCGCTGCACGGGCTGGAAGGCCTTAAGCACATGCCGACGGCCCTCGTTCCGGGCATCTATGATCCCGGTCTGGCCGACGACCAGGTCGAAGTCGCCACGGAGGACGCCCACCAGATGGTGCTGCGGCTGGCGCGCGAGGAAGGTTATTTGGTCGGCGTGTCGTCGGGCGGGAACCTCGTCGCGGCGATGAGCGTCGCGGCCAAGTTGAAGGATGGCGTTGTCGTCACGATCTTCTGCGACTCGGCGTCCAAGTATCTGTCGGAGCGGTTTTGGCAGGACGTGACCAGCGAAGCGGAGAACTGGCCATGAGTCCGTTGGCGCTGTCGCCGGACCTTCGGCGCCGGATCGAGCAGGAAGGCGCGGCCGCGTTTCCGGACGAGTGCTGCGGCATCCTGATCGGCCGCGACGTGGACGAGCCGGCAGGCAAGCGGCGGGTCGTCGACCGGCTGGTGCCGGGCCGAAACGTCTTCGAAGCCGACGAGCGCTATCACCGCTTCTCGATTGACCCGCGGACGCAGCTCAAGGCCGAGCGAGAGGCGGAGGCGGATGGAAAGGTGGTCCTGGGGTTCTATCACAGCCACCCGAACCACCCCGCCCGTCCCAGCGAATACGACCGCGAGCACGGTTGGCCGTTCTATAGTTATCTGATCGTTTCGGTCCTGAACGGCAAGCCCGCCGCCATGACGAGTTGGGTGCTGAGCGAGCAATCGAGTCAGTTTGAAAGGCAGGAGATCATTTGAAATCGGGTCATTTGTTCTTGGTCCATTGTCCTTTGTAAATGCGAAGGACCAGGGACAAAGGAGAAAGGACCAATGACGACAAGAGAAGCGAGGCGAAACATGGCTGAAACATATACTCATCCGGAGGTCCTGGTTGACACGAGTTGGGTCGTCAGCCACCTGAACGATCCGAAGGTGAGAATCGTTGAGGTTGACGTCGATACCACCAGCTACGAGAAGGGTCACGTCGCCGGGGCGATTGGTTGGAGTTGGCAGCTCGATCTTCAGGACCGCGTGCAGCGGGACGTGGTGGACCCGCGGACGTTCGCGGAGTTGTGCCGCCGCAGCGGCATCAGGCCAGACGACACGGTCGTGCTGTATGGCGACAACAACAACTGGTTTGCCGCCTGGGCCTTCTGGCAGTTCAAATACCACGGCCACAAGGACGTTCGGCTGATGAACGGCGGCCGCAAGAAGTGGGAGCTGGAGAAACGCCCGCTCACCACCGACCCGCCCAAGATCACCCGTAGCGAGTATCCGATTCCCAGTTCCGACGAATCGATCCGCGCCTACCGGCACGAGGTGCTCGACACGCTGGGCCAGAAGAGGGTCAACCTCGTGGACGTCCGCTCGCCAGACGAATTTACCGGCAAGATCATCGCCCCGCCCGGGATGGCGGAGACGGCCCAGCGGGCCGGCCATATTCCCGGGGCGCGGAGCATTCCGTGGTCCAAGGCCGCCAACGAGGACGGCACGTTCAAGAGTCCCGAGGAGCTTCGCAAGCTCTACCAGGAGGCCGGCGTGGACTTCGCCAAGCCTACCATCGCTTACTGCCGCATCGGCGAGCGCAGCAGCCACTCCTGGTTTGTATTGCGATATCTGCTGGGGCAGAAGAACGTGAAGAATTACGACGGCTCCTGGACGGAGTGGGGGAATCTGGTGGGCGCGCCAATTGAGAAGGGGGAGGGAGAGGCGCTCCCGAACGTCAAGTGTTAATGAGGCGACCATGATCGACGTCTCGGAACTGAGAAAATGGCGATATGCGGAGCCGTTCAGGCCATTCGAGCTTGTTCTCGACGACGGCCGGCGGTTCTTGATAAGGAATCCGTGGAATTTGGGCTGGTCTGAGAAGTCCCGGACAGTCGCCTTCGCGTCAAGCCTCTATGATGTAGACTTGGTCAGGTTCGATCGAATCCAGGAGCTCCGGCCTCAGCGCCGTCGATCTGCAAAGAAGAGTCGCGGTTCGCATTGACAGGACATATATGCCCCTCAAACCTCAAGGCCGAATCTTCAATGACATCACTGAGACGATCGGCGGCACGCCGCTGGTGCGGATTAACCGTCTGATCCCCAGGGACCACGCCACGGTGCTGGCCAAGTGCGAATTCTTTAACCCGCTGGCCAGCGTGAAGGACCGGATCGGCGTGGCGATGATCGAGGCCGCCGAGCGGGCCGGGAAGATTGACAAGGACACCGTCATCGTCGAGCCGACGAGCGGGAACACGGGCATCGCGCTGGCGTTCGTGTGTGCGGCCAAGGGGTACAAGCTGATCCTGACGATGCCGGAGTCGATGAGCATCGAGCGTCGCCGGCTGCTGCGGGCGCTGGGCGCCGAGGTCGTGCTCACGCCCGCCGCCGAGGGAATGCGCGGGTCGATCCAGAAGGCCGAGCAGATTCTCGGGGAACACCGCAAGAGCTTCATGCCGCAACAGTTTTCCAATCCCGCCAATCCGGAGATCCACCGCCGCACCACGGCCGAAGAGATCTGGCAGGACACGAACGGGCAGGTCGATATTCTGGTCGCCGGCGTCGGCACCGGGGGGACAATCACCGGCGTCTCGGAGGTCATCAAGCCGCGCAAGCCGAGCTTCAAGGCGATCGCGGTCGAGCCGACCACTTCGCCGGTCATCACGCAGACGCTGCACCACGAGCCGGTGAAGCCGGGAAGGCATAAAATCCAGGGGATCGGCGCCGGCTTTGTGCCGGAAAACCTGCATACCGATATCGTGGACGAGGTGATTCAGATCACTGACGATGAAGCATTCGAGTGGGCCCGGCGACTGGCGAAGGAAGAGGGGATCTTCGGCGGGATCAGCAGCGGCGGGAACATCGCCGCCGCCGCCAAGGTCGCCGCGAGGCCGGAAAACAAGGGAAAGATGATCGTCACCGTCATGTGCAGCTTCGGCGAGCGTTATCTGAGCACGCCGTTGTTTGATGAGGAGTAGTTCTATGCCTGCACTGCGAGTTGAGAATATTCCCGACGAGCTTTTGAAGCGCCTTGAACTTGCTGCAGCAGCTCGACATCGCGACGTGGCTGCCGAAGTCGTCGAGCGTCTCGACGATTCGTTCGGTCCGATGCGAGTTGCGGCGCGCCGCAGTCATGCGGAGCTTGCAGAATTGGCGCGTCGGGTGCGCGGCGAAATTCCAGGTACCTGGTTGACACCTGAGTTCATTCGCATGGCCCGCGAATGGGGCCGCGAATGATCGTGGCCGACACCAACCTCATTGCCTATCTGCTCATTGCTGGGCCCTTCAGCGAGGCAGCGCAACGGGTACTCGACCGTGACGACCAGTGGCTTGCGCCAACGGTGTGGCATCATGAAATGCTGAACCTGCTTGCCACCTCAGTTCGTGCCGGACACATGCCGGCTTGGAAGGCGCGGGACGTGTGGGCGCACGGACCGGCATTTGTACGCGATTCCGAAGTGCAGCCGCTCGACGTTTTGGATCTTTCTGTCGCCTCCAAGTTTGCGACGTTCGATTGCTACTACGTCGTCCTCGCGCGTAAGCTGGGCCGACGGCTGGTGACAGGTGACAAGCCACTGATTGAGGCGTTTGGCGACGTGGCGGTCAGCATCGTGGACTTCGCAAACGGAAAATGAGCAGTGCTGGGGATCTTGATGGCCGAGCAGATCGCAACTAACCTCACCTGGCACGAAGGCTCCGTCTCGCGCCGGGAGCGGGAGGAGTTGCTGAATCAGAAGGGCGTCACCGTCTGGATGACGGGTCTGAGCGCATCCGGCAAATCGACGATCGCCTGCATCCTCGAGCAGATGCTGCTTCATAAGAGGAAGCACGCGTATCGTCTCGACGGGGACAATATCCGGATGGGCCTGAACAAGAACCTGGGATTCAGCGCCGAGGACCGGGCCGAGAACATCCGCCGGATCGGCGAGGTGGCCAAGCTGTTTAGCGACGCGGGGGTGATCGCCATCACCAGCTTCATCAGCCCGTACCGGCGCGACCGCGAGGCGGTCCGGGCAAGCATGAAGCCCGGCGAGTTTGTCGAGGTGTATGTAAAGGTGTCGCTGGGAACTGCCGAGAAGCGCGACCCCAAGGGGCTGTATAAGAAAGCGCGGGCGGGACAACTCAAAGGTTTTACCGGCATCGACGATCCGTATGAAGCGCCCGAGAGCTCGGAGATCGTGATCGACACCGAAACCACGCGGCCGGAGGATGCGGCCAGGCAAATCCTGGCGTACCTGGAGAACGGACGTTACCTGACGGCCTGAGACGTGCCTGATATGACGAGCTTTGTCGATTTACATTGCCATTCAACCGCTTCGGACGGGACGCTGGCGCCGTCGCAAGTCGTCGCGCTTGCCGTCCGCAATGGCCTGTCGGCGCTGGCGCTGACCGACCACGACACCGTTGCTGGCGTTCCGGAGGCGGCCGACGCCGCACGGGAGGGGGGCCTGGATTTCCTCTGCGGCATCGAGATCAGTTGCGACGTCCCCAAGCCGGCGACGATGCACCTGCTGGGCTATGGCGTCGATCCGGACAGCCCCGCGCTGCTGGGCATGACCAAGCGGCTCATCGACGCCCGGAACGACCGCAATCCGCGGATCATCCGAAAGCTCAACGGATTGGGTGTGGCGATCACGATGCCGGAGGTCGAAGCCGAGGCCGGCGGCGACGTGGTCGGCCGCCCGCATATCGCCGCGGTCCTGGTGCGAAAGGGATACGCCAGCTCGACCAAACAGGCCTTCGACAAGTTCCTCGGCCAGGGCGGCGCCGCCTACTTCGACAAAGAACGCCTCTCCTCCAAACAGGCGATCGGACTCGTGCGGCAGAGCGGCGGCGTTGCGGTTCTGGCCCATCCGGTCCAGCTCCGCACCGAAAACGACGCCCAGATCGAGCGGATCATCAAGGACCTGAAGGACCTCGGCCTCGCCGGCCTCGAAGTAATTCACAGCGACCACGACGCCGCACTGGTCGAGAAGTATTCCAGGCTCGCCGATCGTTACGGCCTGCTGAAGACCGGCGGCAGCGACTTTCACGGAACCAACAAGGGCCAGATCGACCTGGGCGCCGCCAACGGCCGCCGAATCCCGCGGGAGTTCTTCGATGCGCTCGTCGACCGAGTCGCCGCGACGAGGGTTCGGGGTTCGGGGTTCAGGGAGACCCCCTGTGCCTCCCCTGAATCCTGAACCCTGAACCCTGAACCCTCTTATGCACGCCGTCGCCGAACAACTCGACCTGCCGACGCTCAACGAAATGTTCGAGCGGTCGGAGCCGGACAGGATCGTGGCCTGGGCGGTTGCCCAGTTCGGACGCGACCTGGTGATGACCTCTTCGTTCGGCGCCGAATCGGCGCTGCTGCTGCACGTGGCGATCCAGGTGATGCCGGACGTGCGGATCATCATGATCGACACCGGCTACCTGTTTCCCGAGACGTGGCAACATATGGAGGCGCTGCGGCGCCGGCTCGATTTGAACGTGTGGGTTTACCGCACCAAGAACGACCCGATCGCATGGCTGCACCACGCCGGCGAGGAGAATCCCAACTGGCGAAAGGACGTGAACGCCTGCTGCGCCGCCAACAAGATCGAGCCGATGGAGCGGGCGATGAAGGAACTCGCCCCCAAAGGGTGGCTCCGCGGCATCCGCCGCAACCAGGCCCAGACGCGGCGCAACGCCGCGTTCGTCGAGTGGTCGAGCCGCTACAACTGCCATGCGGTCGCGCCGCTGCTTAACTGGACAGGCCGCGAGATCCACGCGTACATGAAGAAGCACGACCTGCCATTCCATCCCCTGTATGAGAAGGGGTATCTGTCGATCGGCTGCAACCCGCTGAGCTGCACCCGCCCCGTGCAGGCCGGCGACGACCCGCGCTCCGGCCGCTGGGCCGAAGCCCAGAAAGTCGAGTGCGGCATCAACCTCACCAACTCGCTGGATTCGGCGAACCTGTAGACGCAATGCATGGCTTCGCCGGCGGCTCACATCGCACAGCAGTTCGTTGGAGTTCGCGGTGAGCCCTCACGCCTTCCCGGCCAGCACGGCTTGCAATCCCCTCGTCACCAGTTCTGAGCGGGTTGCGCCGACTTTTCTGGCATATGCATCCGACCGATCCAACAGATCGCGGGGGACGCTCAGAGAGATTCGCTTGGCCGCTACGACTCGGGACCGCGACATCCGCCGTTTGGCGCGGTTCCAAGCCTTCCGGTGCTGGGGCGTGAGGGGGCGAAAGCTATCGCCCACGAATTCGCGGTCAAACTCGCGGGCAACAGCCTCTTTTTCGTCATCCGACAGAGCCAGAAAGGTTCCGATGTTCGACATAATTTTCTTCTTCATGGCTCACCTTCGACCTTTTCGATAGCGTCTCTTTTCGTTTTCGGTCAGCGGCCGGGCATGGATGACGTAGATTGCGCCGTCTTCGTCCGGGACATAGATGACCTGAATGAATCGTCCACCCGTCCCGCGCCCCACGACGCGGAACTTATTGTCGCCACGCGCCTCGGGGTACGGGGGCGTGGCAGCTTCGACCACTGATTCCGCTTCCCGCGCCGAAACGCCGTGTTGCGTCGCATGCTCAAGGTTCCAGTCATTCCATCGGAATGGCGGCACTGAGCGAATTCTAATACGCGCATCCTTGCGCGACTATCAAACGGACCAACTATGTGGAAGCTGCGCCGATTCGGTTCTCGAGAGTTTACGCCCTGGCGGCGCCGACGGGCGCCGCGGGCGATGGGCCGCGACGCGGCCGGGCAAAACGCAGCCTCATCCGGTCCAGGTAGAGATAGATGACCGGCGTGGTGTAGAGCGTGAGCATCTGGCTGAAGATCAGTCCGCCGACGA
>Ga0073928_10011111_pt1 | contig 10557 bp, 7 predicted proteins | sample PaiPotPPA55metaG_FD_76969 | JGI IMG/M metagenome (GOLD analysis project Ga0073928, IMG submission 76969) | Iron sulfur acid spring bacterial and archeal communities from Banff, Canada, to study Microbial Dark Matter (Phase II) - Paint Pots PPA... ...
CGGAGATAGTCGTTGTCGCTCGTGTGGCCGTCGGGGACGGGAAACGCCGGGATGGCAAACGAGGTCGTCTCCAAGTCGAGATCGATCATGTCCGCGATAGCCAACGTCGTGTCGCAGGCTTCGGGAGCGTCGACGAAGAGCTCGCGCATCTCCTCGGCAGACTTGAAGTAGAACTGATCGTTCTCGAATTTCAGCCGCTCTGTATCGGCAACCATCTTGCCTGTGCCGATGCACAAGAGCACGTCGTGGGCGGCTGCATCGTCGCGGCGCAGGTAATGGAAGTCATTGGTCGCGACCGGCCGCGCTCCGACTTCTTTCGCCAAGCTAAAGAGCGACGGCCGGATACGATCCTCCATCGGGTGATGGTGATTGTGAATCTCAATGAAGTAGCGATCGCCGAAGATGGCTTTGTAGTCTCGGGCCAACGAGCGTGCCGTCTCGAGCTCACCGCGAGTGAGCGCCTGCGCGACTGCTCCGCCAAGGCATCCCGACAGGACGATGAGGCCTTCGTGGTGCTGAGCGAGCAAATCGAGGTCGACGCGGGGCTTGTAGTAGTAGCCCTCCAGGAAGCCGATCGAAACAAGTTTGAGCAGGTTGCGATAGCCTGCCTTGTTGGCGGAGAGAACGGTGAGATGGTACTCATCTCGGGCGCTGCGATCGCGATGGCCGCGTGGGGCAACGTACATCTCACAGCCGATGATAGGCTTGACGCCTTTGGCTTTGACGTCAAAGTAAAATTCCAGCGCGCCGTAGAGCACGCCGTGGTCGGTCAGCGCAACTGCGGGCATGCCAAGTTCGGCGGCGCTCGACGCTATTTCTTTCGTTCTGCAAGCACCGTCCAAGAGCGAATATTCGCTATGGGTATGGAGATGAACGAAGCTTGACCCCATGAATTGTTTATTCCGGTTCGTTCCCGCGCGACCTTGTGGAAGAAGCAGTGCAAAAGTTTGTGAGCAACGTGTGAGTGATTTTTTGTGCCTGTGGATGACCTCGCTCCGCAACGCGGCAGTCGACTTTAGGTCCACCCCGTGCACTGCTCAACTTTACGTCGATCAACCGGTTGCCAGGACCGTGATGGCGGAGAATTTTGTCCCAATTTGCGTTTTCTCGCAGCGTCCAAAGTCCCACGGGCGTGCAAGCGGCGCAGGGAAGGGCAAAATAGCTTCGTAAGCCGCTACCTACCCCATACCCTAAGGAGAATTCGAGTTCCATGGCGCTGCTCGCCGGTGAAACCGAAACCGCGGGTCTTGACCGGTTCGGGTTTGGTCCCGTCCATAAGGCCAACCACAATCTCACGACTGCGCCTCTCTTTGAAGAGGCGATTCGGCGTTCGGAAGGCTTGGCCGCGGTCCACGGTCCGCTCGTCGTCCGCACGGGCAAACATACAGGTCGTTCTCCTAACGACAAGTTCTTCGTTCAAGAGCCTAGCAGCCAGTCGCGTATCGACTGGGGCAAATCCAATAAGCCCTTTGACCAGACGAAGTTTAAAGAATTGGTCGGGCGTGTGGACCAATATCTTCGTAATAAAGAGGTCTATGTGCTCGACGCGTTTGCCGGCGCCGATCCCGAGTACCGAACTCCAATCCGAGTTGTCACCGAGCTCGCCTGGCACAACCTCTTCGCGCGTAACCTCTTCATACCGGCCGAAGGTCACTCGCTGCGTGGTTTCACACCTGAGTTTGCAGTGGTTAACGCGTGTAACTTCTTGGCCTCCCCCGAGCGCGACGGCACTCGCTCGGAGACCTTCATTATCATTGACTTTGCGCGCCGGCTTGTATTGATCGGCGGTACCACGTACGCCGGCGAGATCAAGAAGTCTGTCTTCACAATCATGAACTATCTGCTGCCGCTGCGTGGCGTGATGCCGATGCATTGCTCGGCTAACGTTGGCGCGGCTGGCGACGTGGCCATCTTCTTCGGCCTGTCCGGGACCGGGAAGACGACACTTTCGGCCGATCCGAATCGCGCGCTTATCGGCGACGACGAGCATGGCTGGAGCGATCGCGGCGTGTTCAACTTCGAAGGCGGCTGCTACGCGAAAGCGATTCATCTGTCGGCCGAACTGGAGCCGCAAATCTTTCCGACCACGCGAACGTTCGGCACGGTGCTCGAGAACGTCGTCATCAATCCGCAGACGCGCGAACTCGACCTAGATGATGCCTCGTTGACGGAGAACACGCGCGCCGCATATCCTCTCTCATCGGTACCCAACGTCCACCCTGGAGGCGTAGCCGGGCATCCGCGCAACATTGTCATGCTCACAGCCGATGCTTTCGGTGTGCTGCCGCCCATCGCTCGCATGACACCGGCGCAGGCGATGTATCACTTCCTCTCCGGCTACACGGCCAAGGTGGCCGGCACGGAAAAGGGCGTGACCGAACCGCAAACAACGTTTTCGCACAACTTCGGTGCGCCGTTTATGGTGCATCATCCGACGGTGTACGCGAAGATGCTCGGCGAGCGGATCGCCAAGCACGACGCACGGGTGTGGCTTGTGAACACAGGTTGGAGCGGCGGTCCAGTCGGTATCGGCAAGCGCATGAAGCTGCCATACACACGCGCAATGGTCAATGCGGCCCTTTCAGGCAAACTCGATAACGCAACTTTTGTGCCCGATCCGGTCTTCCAGGTTGGGGTACCTACCGAAGTGCCGGGCGTGCCGAAGGAAGTCCTCAATGCGCGCTCAACGTGGGCCGATCCCACGGCGTACGACGCTAAAGCGCAAGAGCTGGCCAAAAAGTTCGCCGAGAACTTCGAGAAATTCGCGAGCAGCGCTGACCCCGAGGTCCTCGCCGCAGCCCCGAAAGTATAACTTCCTCAATCAGCAGTCGACTACGCGCAAGAAGAAAAAAGGGGGCACTGCCAAACATGCCCCCTCGCCGCCATAGTGTCGAGAACTAGTACGTTGCTTTGACCACAGGAGACATGGTGATGTCCGCCTGCCCAGGTGCTCCTACGATCGGTGGAGTTTGTTGTGTGTTTCCCGGAGGCCCGGCTTCGAAGGCTGGATAGTCATACCCAATCGCCGAGATGAAGTATGTGTCTCCAGTATTTAACGATTTGCCAGCGCTGGCGCCATTCTGACATCCGGCACCGGTGCACTTGCCGAGATGGTCTGGTAATGCGAATGCCTTAACTCCGGAACCGGCGATAGGCCCAATAGCGTAGAACAGCGGGCCGGGGACTGCATCGACGACGTAGACCATGGTTTCCGTGACACCAGCGGGTACGCTCACCGTCCCGGTGCCGCCCCCGGCTGCGTCACCCGCAAACGTGGGCGCTGGCATGGCCGCCAGCGGCGTGGTGGTGGTGAGCGTCGCTGTCTGCGAGTAGGTTACCGGAGAGACATTCTGCGCTGCTACGAGTACGCTCAATGAATATGATCCAGCAACTGGCGGGATCTCGACGACCGTAAAACCAGGTGGGTATCCCGCGAAATTCGTCGGGTACGTTCCGTTATTGAAGAACGGCACGGCGGGTGGCCCAGTGATATACTCCATCGGATCCACGGAAAAATAAGGTAACGGCTGTATCCCATCCCCGCTACCAAGCGCGACGGCAACCATCGACGTGCCGTTGTAAGTGGACGATGAGAACCCATTTCCTGCGGTCGAGTTCGGCATGCCGGGGTAGTACCCACCGCTAACAGTGCTTTGATCTGAGTTAAATGGCCCTAAACCGTACGCGTAGACTCCGGTAAAGGTGCCCAGCGTAGAGTTAATGAGGCCGACGTTGCTCAGCGGAACCTGCGGCGAGCTGCTGATGTGGCGAGTACCTGCGTCGACGTTCGCACCTGCAAAAGAATAAGCTCCTGCCGCGCCGCCCGGTACTACGAAGCCAACCGGGCCCGTGATCGTCGGACTACTGGCGAGCACGCCGGTCAGACCATTGGGCTGTCGCAACGTCGTTACAAAATTCACGCCGACCGTGCCATCTTGGCCTATTCTGGCGGTACCAACGACGAATTGCAGTTTATTGGCTGCGAGGCTCGCCTGATTTGTGCTTGGGACTTGCGCGATGCCATTCGCCGCACAGGCTACCAGCATCGCGCCAGCGATTACGAGAGGAAACGTTTGATAGCATGCTTTGACGATGCGCACGTTAGAGCGACCTCGCTTGGATATAGAAGTAGTACGTAATTCCCGGATTCAATGGGAAATTTACGTACGTTTGCTTGCCCCTAACGAAGTTCTGGTACTGCGGCCACGCCGAGGGATAGTTCGTATAGTTGGTTGGATTTGTGGAGAACCCGGTCAGCGGTCCGGTGATGCCGGTCGCGATTGGTTGGTAGCGAGCATTGAACAGCGGCCCATTGTAGGTCGTGTTGAACACATTGTCCAGATTGAAGCCATACGAGAATAGTGAGCGCTGTGGGGCGTACGCGATCGTGATGCTAGTAATTGAGCTTGGCGGAGTGAGTTCCGCGCCCGGAAACGCCTTTTCCGCGTTACCACGACAGGACGCGAGGTTCGGATTAAAGAGCGAGCCCGGATTCACCGGGTCGATGAAGCAGGCTGGCCCGTTGGGCGCGCTGCCGATGAGCGCGTTGGTATTGGGCAGGTTGTATGCCACGCCGTTGAGGAGGGCAGCCGACTCCAACCCAAGACCGGTCGGATATCCGATGTTGTAGGAGACACGCGGGTTTATACGCCAACCGGTGCGTGTTTTATATGTGAGCCCTAGTGTCGCTTGAAACGGAGAAACGAAGCCGACGCGATAGACGTTCCCCGCGAGCAGCGATGCGGGTTGGATGTTCGGGTAGAAGTCCTCCGACGCGCTGGTCGGAATGACGCTCGAGAACTCATTGATGTACGAGGCCGTGAATTGACCGCTGAGCCCAAAGGCACTCTCGCGCGTGATGTTCAGGTCGACGCCTGTGGCGTACTCTTTACCCGAATTGGTAAGGACTGGCGGGAGGAACTGGATTACCCCGTTCACGACCAATGGAAGGCCGTTAGCCCCTAGGATCGGCGAGGCTTCATTCGCGGTCGTATTGTGCTGGAAGCGGTGCCACGGGGCGATGCTCATTGCGACACCGTTAAGAATGCCCCGCGTGAACTGAGTCTGTAAAAAGATTTGGTAGTTGTCGAGGATTACCGGGTTGACCGGTTGGAAGGGCACGCCGTCGAAGTTTTGAGACGCCCAATAGAGCTGCTGCCCGAAGGTCCTGCATGGAACGGTGTACGCCGGTGCAAGCCCGCAGTTGGTTACTTGGGGTGCAGGGAGAGGGGGGCCAAACAAATTCACGGCCGGTAGCGCACCGTAAGGCCCGTTGATATAATAGCCCGGATCGACCTCACCGAAGCCGACGGATGCAATGGGTACAAAGGCGACGGCGCGCTCGTACGTGAGACGAGCTGCCGAATTAGGCGTAATCTCGTAGGACAGCCCGATGCGCGGCTGTAGCACTTGCGGGCTTGTTTGATCTTTCGTGACGTTGAAGGTTGCATTGAACGGGCAATTGCCGTTGCCGAGCGGCGCTGAGGCTTTGAATGCTGGATTAGGTGTCCATGTCGCCGGCAGGTACTGCGTTGTGCAGTAGGTTGAGTCCACACCCGGCGTCGGCAACAGGTAGTTCGCCTTGTCGAGGCGCAGACCGATGTCCGCTTTGAGTCTTGTGCCGAAAGAAGCCTTGTCGTTGGCATAAAGCGAGTAGTCTTGGCGATTGATCGTTGAGACCTGATCGAATTGCGGGTAAGTCAGGTGCGCGTTCAGCGGAGCATTCGTATAAGCATAGCCGCAGCCACCCGGACCGAGCGGACAGCTCGGGTCGCTTGGGGGAACAAAGCCGTACACAGTGGATACGATATCCGAAGGGCTGATCAAGGCGCCGAAGAGACCGAAAGAGACGGAACGATACTGGTCGATTGGATGTATGAAACCGTAATCAGCGCCGAACGTAAGGAAATTATTGTCGTTTAACTGCTTCTGCAGTGAGAGTGTGCCGCCCGTCGTTCTGCCGCCCTGAAGATTATAGGCATCCCCTGCAAAGCTTCCTGTCGTGCTTGGAAAGTCGAACGTCACCACTGAGATCTGTTGGTAGAGTTTGGCTGAGATGTACGTGGTCGAATTGATGTTGTCAGTGTACTCTAGTTTCATAGCCGAATTCGGCTGGTAATAGGTTTGCGGATAGCGTTGATCCGCTTGCTGGAGCGTCTCGGTCGGCGACGATTGGCCGGGATAAAGCCCTGCCAAGTTTTGTACTTGTGTATTCGAGAGCCCGAAAATGCTGCCCCACGTCGAATCAAAGACCTGGTCGCAGCTTACAAAGCACAGTCCGGCCAGGCCACCCGCACCCTGGTAAAATGTGTGGTAACCCACATCGATAAAGAACTGTAGGGACTGCGAGTTGTGGCCGAAGCGGTAGTTGAAGTTGTTGAGAAATTCGCTATCCGTTTCGTAGGCGCGGGAAAAAAAGCTGTCAAGCTGCACGACCGGCGTGCTTCCGGTCCCGTACTTGGGCGTGAAGTTAGAGCCAGCGAACGACACGTAATCCGACACTGACCCATCCGCGGTTGCCAAGCTAACGTCGGCGTTGAGCCGATGATCGAAACCGGGACCACCCACGGCCGCTCCGAGGTCAGCGTAACCTGGATAAGTACCACGCTTAGCCACGACATTGAAGGCACCGGTGCCGCCGCCAGCCTGACTCGCGTCACCTGCGCCAGGCGTGAGTTGCAAGAGCTGGACACCGGCAGTCGGAAGAGCTAACGAGTTAGTGAATTGGTTCGAGTAGGCGTCCACGTACGGAATACCTTCGAACTCGAATCCTTCTTCGTACTCGCGACCACCGTGGATGACCGGGTAGCCGCTGGCGTCAAGCATAGCGCCGGGCAAGGAGGATATAAGGTTCGTTTCACTTGCGTTGAATACCGTACCCTGAAGGTTCTCGACCTGAGTTGCGCTCACAGAGGTCGTGGTGGTCGTTTGCGACGGCTGGAATGCGCTCGATGCAGCGTGCACCAAAACACGACTCAGCAGTTTGGCCGCTTGCGAAAGCTTGATGTTAACCGTTACCACCTGATCGGCGAAAACCGTAACGCCTGTTTCGGTGCGAACTTCATAGCCTTCTGCAGAGAAGGTGAGCACATACGTATCGGCATAAACGCCCTCCATGGAGTAGAAACCGCGGGCGTTTGTAGTCGCCTTGTAAGTTCCGGACATGGATACCGCAGAAACGGCGACACCAGCAATGGGCATCCCCGTCGAAGCATCAGTGACAGCGCCACTGACGACTCCCGTAGAGCTGGCAAACGCGGGCGAGCCAGAAACGACCGCGATAAGAACAAGAAGAGCGGCGGCGATTATGGGAACTATCTTCCCCATCAGCCTGCAGTCAATACGGTTGCTCATCCAAGTCTCCTTAGTTACCTTGAAATGAGGTACGGGTCGACTCAAATGCGGCTGAGTCGTCCCAAAAAATAATTAAGCGGGTGTTAAGAAATCGTTAAAATCAATCCTTCCTCAATGTGCAAAGAAAAAATGTGCAAAGATAAAACGGGTCAAGACTATCTCGCTCTCGTGCGAGTCAGTTCGATCCAGCCTCAAAGCTGAAAGGGCTAGGACCTTATGCCTATCCCCACTCGGTTTGCCCGGAGGGCGTAGAATACGTCAGCATGGACATAGTGGTCGTTGGCGGGCCCCACTCGGGAGTCGGGAAGACACTCGCCGCTGAGATCGCCGTGCGGGCTCTTGCCGGACGCAGTGCCGGCGCTATAAAGCTCACGGTGGCCGACGGGGAGCGCGATACGACGCATGACCATGGCGGGTCCGCACTTTCCGTTGCTGATGCCGCGGGCATATGCGGCCGCGGTGATTCATGCGGAGTTTGCGAAACCGTCAGTGCCCGTGTACCAAGCCGTTTGATATTGAGCGAAGGAGCGATTCGCAAGCCGACTACCGACACGTGCCGGTTACATGACGCGGGCGCGGTTGCTGTTGCTTGGATCATCGCCTTACGCGCAGCAGCGCCGGAGGCTGTCGAGCAGGCCATCGCTGAGCTCGAGAGGCGCGGGGCGAAGATGATCATCATCGAGGGGACCACAGCGCTCGAGTGGTTCAAGCCACGCGCTTCCGTCATGGTGATCACCGACCCCGGCAGACGATGGAAAGACGTGGCGATTCGTTATGCCAATGCGTGCGACATCGTGCTGCTCAACCACCTCCCGATTGCGCCTGGCGATATCGCTCCCCCGGTCGCTGTTGCTTCACTGCACCCAGTGCGCTGCAACCTTTCGGATCCCGGCGATCCGGGCACGACCGAATACGCTCGCCGTTTGCGGACCCTCTGTGGGGTCAGCGCGCAAACGTCTTCGTCCGCCGGCGCGGCGATTTCGGGGAATTAACGAGGTACATTGGCTCGCCACCCCGCGCGTAGCGAATAAAATTCTCTGCAACCACCTTGGCGATACCCGTATACGATATGTCGGTCACCCCGGCAACGTGTGGCGTTATTATGACATTGTATTTAAACAAGGGGTGAGCCGGATCAATCGGCTCTTCTGAAATGACGTCGAGACCTGCGCCGGCCAGCTGGCCGGATGCGAGAGCCTCCTCAAGCGCCGCTTCGTCGACAAGACCGCCGCGAGCGACGTTGATGAGAAAAGCCCCTCTCTTCATCGCGCCGAGTGCTGCGCGATCGATAAGATTTCGATTTTTTGCATCCATCGTCGTGCACAGAATGACGTAATCTGCCTGAGCGATGGCTTCGTGTAACCGATCAGCGCTATACAGCTTCAGTGCAACGCCCCGTGGATTCCCGAGAATTATCCTTACCCGCACGCCCAGCAGGCGCATCCGGAGAGCCTGCAACCTTAGACCGAGCTCCGAACCGACTCCGCCCAGACCGATGATGCACGCTGTTTTGCCGGCAAGTGCGACGCCTGCGGGTTCGCCGACAACGCGGCGCTGGATTGAATCTGCAAATTGCGCAGATTTGCGAGCTAGCGACAACATAAGGAAGACTGCATGCTCGCCGACTGATTCGGCGTTTCCGCTCTGCGCGCTCGGTACCCGAGCAACCCACACGCCCGCTGCGGTCGCCGCTTCAATATCGACGGTTTCCAAGCCAACGCCGAATTGCTGGATGAGGCCAAACGATCCCGCCGCAATGACATCGCTGCCGATTGCGGCGCCATACGGTACGAGCGCGTCTGCGCTTCGCACGTAACGAATAACCTCGCCTCTGTCGCACGTGGCAAGCTCCCACGCCGGCACGAGCGGCGCGAGTTGGCGTCTGCTCTCGGAATATCCGAGGTCGCAAAACAATGCTTTCATTCGAATGACCGGCGCGTTAGCGGTGGACAGGTTCCCTGCGACAGCTCGAAGATATCTCGGAACAAAACTGGCGCACATCCTCTACCGCCTGGGCGGTGCTCGGGGCGGCTGCGATGCGATCGATGAGCGCGGATCCCACGATCACGCCGTCGGCAAACGACGCTATGAGGGCAGCGTGGGAGGCAGACGCGACGCCGAAACCGACCGCGAGCGGTTTTTCCGTCAGCGTCCGCAAGCACTCCACCTGACTCCGAACTATTTCACCAATCTGACGGTCAGCTCCCGTGACGCCCGTGCGGCTTACGATATAGACGAAATCGGTGCACAACTCTGCAATCGCCCGTGCACGGATATCAGGCGTTGTTGGCGCTACGAGGAGCGTAACGGCAAGACCGTGTGCGCGAAATGCTTCAAGCAGCGGTGCTGCTTCTTCAAGCGGGAGATCTGGAACGATGATCCCGGCCAAACCTGCGGCGGCAAAATCTATCGCTGTTTTCTCGACGCCTCGAGTAACCACTGGGTTGTAATACGTGAACCCGATGAGCGGCGTGTCGGGCAGCCGGCCCTTAGCGAGGCGCGCAACCTCCAGTGCTCCCTCAAATGTCATTCCTCGCAAAAGAGCGTGTTGGGCGGCGCGCTGGATCGAAGGTCCATCAGCGAGGGGGTCCGAGTACGGGATTCCGATCTCAAGGATGTCGGCGCCTCCATCCCGAGCTGCCGCAATAATTTCGACAGACGCGTCGCTGTCTGGGTTTCCCGCCACGATAAATGGGATAAACGCCGCTCTTTTTTCGTTGCGACAACGCTGGAACACGCGACCCACGCTACGTGCGGCACTCAGATCAACGGTCACGAGTGGACACCGGTGGTTGCGACATCAGCCGCGAGTCTCACTGCATCCTTATCGCCGCGTCCTGAGAGATTGACGAGTATCCGCTCGTGCGAGGGCAGCTGTTCGGCCAATTTGCAGGCGTAGGCGATGGCATGCGCTGATTCCAGCGCCGGCACGATGCCTTCGCAGCGCGCGAGCAGCGCAAACGCTTCTTCTGCTTCGCGATCGGAAACGGCGAGATACGCTACTCGGCCGGTCGCTTTCAAATGGGCGTGCTCCGGCCCGACGCCTGGATAGTCAAGCCCAGCAGAGACCGAGTGTGTCGTAGAGATTTGACCGGCGATATCTTGCAACACGAAAGTGCGAGCGCCATGCAAGACTCCAACCGTTCCCGCCGTGAGACTTGCTGCGTGATTTCCAAGCGTTTCCAGCCCTCGGCCAGCCGCCTC